>MDSX01012565.1_pt1 | contig 100499 bp, 94 predicted proteins | sample 811141 | NCBI WGS metagenome assembly MDSX01 (sample SAMN05326642, study PRJNA326480) | marine metagenome | isolation source: seawater | place: Atlantic Ocean: South East | collected 2010 | reverse complement strand
CCCCCGTGATTAAGAGCAAGCCTCCCCAGCCACCAAGGAAGTAATGATATCAAAACATCAATTTTTTTTTTTAATTACAAAAAATATTTCTATATATTAATACAAAAACTTACAAACAAAAAAATGGACGACGAATCTCTACTATCGGATTCAGAGTTGAGCACGACGAGCATCGAAGGTGGCAAAAGACGAAAAAGATCTACCAAACGCAAAAGCAAACGAAAGGGTAGCAAGCGCAAGAGCCGCCGTCGCAGCTCAAGCCGCCGTCGCAGCTCAAGCCGGCGCCGCCGCCGTTCTAGCACAGCTAACATGACGCCGAGCGAATACCGAAAGTATGTCGAGAATATGTATTCAAAACGCATTGTAACTCCGAAACGACGTCGTTCACCGAGCTTGAGAAGAAGGAGCTCTGGAAAAGGAAAATTAAGCGCGGCGACCTACGCGAGGGCCGCTAAATATGACGCCCTACAACGCGCAAGCAAAAAAGCTGTGGCTTTCAAAATAGGAAAACTGGCGCGGAGTAAGGCAAAACGGAATTCGGCCGCTGCCAAGATGCAGGCGCAAGGACGTATGTATGTTGACAGGAGACGTGCATCAAAAGCGGCCTCTAGCGCGGACGCCGCGGCGGCCTCTCGCGCGGCCTCTAGAGCGGACGCCGCGGCGGCCTCTCGCGCGGCCTCGGCGGCGGCGGCCGCGCAACCACGACGGGGATCAATCTTGTTTCGTGGCTCAAGAAGTCTCGGCATAAAAAATGAGGACGAATTTAGGACATTCGAGAGACATGCCGAAAAAATCGCTAAGGATTTGGAAACTAACGAACCCGTCGAATTTGTTGAAGTTGAGGCTTCTATTGAGGGCGGCATGCGCAGACGTCGCAAGAACCGCAAAAGCAGAGGCAAGAAACGCAGCAAGAGCAGAAGCGCGGGCAAGCGCAGAAGCAAGAGCAGAAGCAAGAGCAGAGGCAAGCGCAGAAGCAAGAGCAGAAGCAAGGGCAAGCGGAAGATGCGCGGTGGTAGAGATTCTTATTAAAAGAATATTTTGGAATATCAAGACATGGATGCGTTTACTGTAATTTCGCATGAAAATCGTCCTTTTAGATTTTCAGCTGGAAAATTAAAAAAGGCGAAAAGAAAGGCAAAAAAAACAAGTAGACGTAAAAGCAATTCGTCTAAAAAACCGAGAGCTAGACCGAGATCAAGATCAAGAACTAGTTCAAGAAGATCAAGAACTAGTTCAAGAACTAGATCAAGAAGATCAAGAAGATCAAGAAGAACAACTGGGGTAAGGAGTACATACGAAATTCTTTCGCTGATTGGTTATAAAAAGCAGCCTAAAAAAAATGGTGCAAAAAAGAAGAAATGATCTCAAAATTTTTTTTTTGCCTTGTAAAATAAACGTAAAGATGGTAAAAAAAATATTTTGCTAAACTAAGAAGAAAACAACATAAAAAAAAATCATGGCTTCAGCTGGTGGAGGTACAATTAATCTTGCTGCCACCGGTACTGCTAACTATGCCCTTGAACTTCCCGCGTCATCGCCAGATGCGCACACTGCGTTCCGCCGCACGTTCAAAAAGCTCACGCACTTCGCCTTGGAGACTCTCGCGTGTGATTCGTTCACCGTAACTTCGGGCTCATACACCAACGTCGACATTCCTCGCGTTGGCGACGTCGTTTATGCTCTTTACGTCCAGCTTGCCCTTCCTGGTCTTGCTAACGTGATCTACCCTTCGGTCGCGTCTACTAACGCCTCCGCCACGGGCCAGTACTACGAGGTCGTCCACACCGCGGCCATGAAGACCGCTATTGCGGGCATGGGCGGCAACGCTATTGTCGACCCCACCCCCGAGGGCGCTGTCTTCCCCTACGCGTGCACGCCCCGCTGGGCGCCCGCGCTCGCGCTGATCAAGTCAGTGCAGCTCATCGTCGGCTCATCTGTCGTCGACACCCTTTCAACCGTCGTCATGTCGGTCTGGAAGGAGCTCACGGATGCTTGGGCGTGGAAGGAGACCTGGGGTGACTACGACACCGTAGAGGAGTCAATTCTTCACTCAAAGAAGATGCAGCTTTACTACGTCGACCTCCCCTTCGCGTTCTTCCTCTCGCCCCCCGGCGAGAAGGGCGGCAACGCTCTTTCGCTCATCACTCTGTCATTCCACTCGGTCCGCCTTGCGATCCAGCCCCAGGCTCTCTCGGCGTGCGTCGTTGGTTACGCCGACGGTTCATCGACCACCCCTCTCGTCGACAACGACGGCTCGGACGACCAGTCGCACTTGGTCACGACCATCGTGCGCGACGGCCAGTCTGTTGACACCGCGGCGGCGCAGTCCACCGGCCTCGCCAACGGTCGCCTCGCGCTCGTCTCAAGCTCAACCACCTCGGTCAACACCCTTGCGTTCTCGGACCTCAAGTGGCAGGTTCTTGTATCATTCGCGTACCTCTCGGACGACGAGCGCGTCTTGTACTCGGATGCTTCCTTCGAGACTGTCATCACGTGCTGGGACACCCAGGAGACCACGTACTCGTCGTCGTCGATGGGCACGATCGATATCTCGCTTCCTTTCGCGCACCCCACCGCGGCCATCTTCGTGGTCGCCCAGTCGCAGCACAAGCTTCTTGCGTCAGCGACGCAGGGCGCGCAGTCCGCGACTACGCAGTTCCGCAACGGTCACTTCGATTGGGCTGGTGTCACCGAGCCCGTCACCGGCGTGCCCCTTCCCGCGATCCTTGCCGCGTCGATCGAGCTCAACTCGCTTCGCCTCAATTCCGGCGGCCCCGCGACCATCGGCGCTAACATGCTCCACGAGTCGTACCACCGCAAGCTCATGATGAACCAGCACCTTACGCACCCTCCCATGCACACCAAGGGCTCAATGTCTGGCCGCAAGTACGTGTACTGCTTCTCATTCTCATTGTCCCCTCTTGGCCCCGATCCTCTGCAGGCGGTCGGCTTCGCCAACCTTGCTCGCATCGATTCGACCAAGATCAAGCTCCAGCTCGACGACCAGCTCTTCGCCGATAACTCGGCGGCGTCTGCTGGCGGCGAGAACCTTTCAAACAACCGCGTGTCAATCTTCGTGCTCGCGTACTCGTACAACATTTTCAGATACATCATGGGTCTTGGCGGCAAGGCGCTCGTGTAAATAGATTAATTCCGCATTCAATCCATCACTACTCATATAGATTCTTTTTTTTGGCGCCAATTTCTTCTTTTTTGGCGTGACGGGCTCGTCAGATGTACTTTTCTCAATTTTTTTTGGAGGACGGCAGGGAGAATTAAAGCATGATTGGCATTTTGATGAAAAACCCCAACAATTGTCACTTTTGGCGATGTACACCGCGCCCTCTATCCTTTTCTCACATTGCTCACATAACATATTATCTTAAATGGCTATCGCTAGTGGATGATGATCACGTACACGGCCCGAATCTCAAACTGGAGAATAACATATTAATATGTTCTCCGGTTATTTATTAATTGCGCACGAACCCATGAGGGTCAATCAAAAAAAAATCAGAGGCCGCGGCGGGCGCAAGAAAGAACAAGCGCGCGTATTGCAAAGAACTGCTCGCGCCGTAGTCAGGCACGAAACAAGATTGAGACAAGAAATTATCGACAACACAAAAACTGTCTCTGCTTTGCAACAAAAGTTTCAAGAGATTTGCGTTGCCGACCACGATCCAAGCATTGTGACATCGCTAGCAAATTTCATTCGCAAAGAAGTCGCACTGACAAACTCTAACATCTATGCCTACAATCATAACAAGGAGAAATACATAGAATCTATAAACCTGTACGAAAAAATTTGGAGAGAGGAGTTGGACATCAAAACAAACAAATTTGCTTTTTTTGGACCCCGATTTGAAATTATTTACAAATCAGAGAAAGAATTTGCAGAATGGTACTTCAATTACGTGGCATCGGTCGAACACCAGATAAAGGAAGTGCCCAGACAATACGAACAAATTACGTGGTGGTCTTATCCACCGCCTGAGAATTTGTATTCTCCAATTTCACTAGAAGACGAAAAAAAAAGAGAGGGGCAAATTTCAAAGGTTATTTGAAATATGCAAATAACTTCGCTGTCAAAGGACGTAATAATTGAGGTAGATTCGGAAAGTATCGAAACTACCCAAGAGCTACGTCTGCGCCAAATAGTCAACCTGCTATCGATACAAGATATAAAAAACACCATAAGACCACTGATTGAGGGAAAACATTCTATTTCGTTGCGTCTGATTGATTTTTTGTGCGTAAATTATTCTCGAAAAAAGCCGGTATGTTATCGCGTAACGCTAAACACCGGGCACCAAGTCTTGTGGAATTTGCATCACTCTTATCGAGAGTGGCTCAAATGTTGGCGTCGAAAAAACTTTGACGTGTTTAGAAGAAGATCCCGCATTTTTGTCTTGATTTCAAAAGAAGGTACCCCGGAAAAGATAGAAACAACGTGCGGGCAGCTTAATTTCATGGTTTGGTTAGTTCAGTATAACATTATTGATTATTGCATGCAGAATAAAAAAATCATAGAGCAAGACATGGTTCGCACACTCCAACAAGCGAAAGAGAAGTTGCGAAACAACGAAAGAAAGCGTCGCGAACACATAACCGAAGCGACGTGCATGGTGAATATTTACAAAACCCAACGTAACATCTTGTTCGACAATTATTCGGATGACGATACTAGCGTTGACGCCTAAATTTTTTTTGTATCCTCTTCAATTTTTTCCTCATATTTAATATAGACTGGGGGCGCGATAGTGGCGTAATTTAGCTGATTCATTATGACAACTAGCCTATTTGCAAAACTAGATCGCAAATATTCCTTTTTGCCAAATTTATCTATTAACAACCCATCATTAGCTATAGCTTTCTGCAAATTAGGAATACCAAATAGGTTAATTGCAGCTTTTTCTGTAAAGCTTCTGTCGCAGAATCCATTGACTGAATTGATGCTAGGGTGCGTGCGGTCGTTGAACATTGCTCGCAAAGTTGTGTTAGAAGTTCTTTGAGATTCCTCGGTTGCTCTCGTGTGCGGAAATCTTTGCGTAAGAACTTTCATCAGATGAGCGAATCGAGATGGAATCGATGGATCCCACGGGATCTCGTAGACGTACGTCACGTATTTTATTCCGTTGCCTCTATCGAATTCAATTTTAAAAATAAAATTTCCATTTGTAAGGTCGTCTAATAGTTTGCCCGGACTTTCTATCGGTAAATGATGATCAGTTTCCGTAAATTTTACGATTGACGCGGTTTCTTCCCAAGCTTCCCTGGATGCTGTTTGTTCCGGGGTTTCAAAAGTTCCGTTGTCTAATATTTTGGTACTTCCCGAAAAATCTGCCCAACTATCTGCGTCTTCCCAATTTGGATGCCGCCTTTCTTTACCAAGCAAGAAATAAACGTTGCCCCATCTTTTATCTCTGCACACCGGCAAAAGAGAACTTCCCACAACCCTGGGTAACATGCTATTGATAAATATAACTTAAAAAAAGACTAAAACTAGGAACGCATCATCACAGACCACGCCACTTTTGAATTTGACAATTCAGTGGCGATGCTTGACTCGTCGCCGCCGTCCTCGTTAGATACCACAACCCATTTGGGTTGTGCTTTTTGCATCTTTGCGCAACATTCCCCTGGTAAAAACTTAGCTTTTGTAATAGCGTCTGTCATATTTGAGCGATCGCGATTTTGCATCTCATTTTTGTGAGCATTAATAGTTTTGGTTACATGGTCTTCCATTTTTATATTACAAATACAAAAAAAATTAAAAACACATTAAATGACGTGCCTTATAATTAGAGCCTGAATTTCTAGTTCGTAATCAAATTCTTTATCGTAAAAATCAAAATCGCTTGAATACAAATTCCACAAAAAACTGTCGTCTAATGCTTCTAGTATGAAGTCGTCTGTTTTGCAATCTTCAATATATTCGTAAAGCAAATTCACATCTGTGGTTTCTTGAAAATCGTCGTCGGAGTAGTTTTCGTCGTTCCAAAGATCATCATCTGAGTCCATTTTTTGGGTCTTTACTAGTTTAGTATTAGACCATGTTAAAAATTTAACCTTGAAAACGCACGTAATTGCTATTTTGTTGATGTTTGTTTCTGATTCTCCTGACAGGGCAAACGTGTTGGCTGTGGCCGAAAGTGCAGCAAATGTGGCATTTAACAAGAGGACATACGCGTCGCGTGTGCAGATAGCCGCAGTTGTAGCAATCTAAATGTCTGGTTTCCCAGCCGGGTGGCGTTGTCATATGCCATAAATTTGAAGATGCTGTTTTATTATATGGCCTGTGAGTCAAAAACGATTGCTTTCCGTACGTGACTTTATAAAAAGCTTGTTGGATCTTTGGTACAGTATCAAAGGACAATTTCTGATTCGAATTTTGGGGCTGTAGCCGGCTCTCTATTTTTTCCACGTCCTCAGTAACTTGGTTTTCATTTTCAACACCGCGACTCAAAATTTTGTAATTTTTGCACTCTTGCGGAATATCTTTAACCTCGAACACATTTTCCATGTTACCATTTATTGTTTATATTGTAAATTATTTTAGTTTGCGTTCAATGAACATTTATATTTTAATTTCAAAAATAAAGGTATGAGCAGCAAAATAATACTAACGAGTACTGGAATTGGCATGGCTCTCGGAGGTTTGTCTGGAGGATACATCGGATGGACAATCCAAAGACAAAAAAATCAAAGCTGCCAAAAAATTCAAGCGAAACGGCAACCAGCGGACATAGCTTTCCTATATCAGAACAAAGCAAGGACAACAGCCGAAAAAACACAAGCTTAAGCAAAAAAACTCCAAATTATGACAACAGAAGTTTTGTAAATATTTCAAGCAAAGCTTCTTTGAAACAATCTGGAGATTTGCTACCAGTAAATTTGAAGCAGCTGCGCCAAAAACAGAATTACGAGCTTTTCGATGACCTGTTGTTTTTGTACAAATTTTCTTTGTATGATAATTCTTCATTTGTAGGCATTTGCAATAAAGTAGACTCTCTGTTAGACCTGAGCGAATATGTGCATAACAAATCGATAAAAGTAACGCCCTTGCAACTGCGAAAGGCGTCAACGTATTTTTCTAATATTAAGCAGTTATGCGAACAGTTCGCTAAAAAAATAACTTCAGCAGAAAAAATACAGGTACAAGAACGGCTAAAATCGATCGTCGAAAAGTGCGAAGATCATTTTCAAAATACTATTTCCGAGGTTACGTTGCGAATGGGATAAATTTCTCAAATCGCGAGACCGACTGTCACGCGCTTGTCCGCAATCGTCACAATAGTGACGCTATTTTTTGCGTCTTCAGACGTGCTTCTTGCTTCGCAGACCCTGTCCCACAGCTCCGGAACTGAATCACCTTTGACGCGTCTCACCTCTGGTGGATTATTATCAGTGTTGATGTAAACGTAATCTGTTTCCTGCGCGTTGGCTTTTTCGATCTCTGAAATTGTGTCGTCGACGATCTTAGCCATTTCTTGCCCGGCTTTGTGAAGTTGTTGCAGCATGTCGTCGTTTATTTCGTTGGGCTGATCTAATTCAATAATATCCTCTTCATTTTCTTGAGGATTCATCATATGTTGAATTGGTAACTCAAAAAAATTTTTGAATTGTAGACGTATTAAAAAAAATGCTACGTATAGGTAAAAGAATGTATAATTTGATAATATCGAATTTCAATGAAAAAATTGAAAATTTGGATGAGCTCTTCAGAATGTTTGAACCTAAATCCATACAACTCTTTCAAAACAAAAAAGCCACCGTCACCTTCAAAACACGGGAAGAAGCTCAAACCTGCATCGACATCGTAAGTTTGAAGCCAGAATTAGTAAGACGCCGAATCGGAAACGCGAGCATCAGATTAGATAATGGTCTGTCTGGCGGAGGAACACCAAAGACCAAATTCAATTACAAACCATGTTGTTTTGAGTCGGGCACTTGCGACCACGAAGTCAAGGCAAGTCTGTTAAAATTCCCCAAAAAAATATAATCAAAATAATAATAAGACATGGTATTCTTGAATAAAGTTGTATCTGAAAGCCAAAATATTACTGCTTCAATAATCGCTGAAGATACAAACAAAGACGTTCCTAACACAGTGTTGCTAAATAAGTTCTCGAAAATAGACGATACCGTTGCTTCTAGACCGCTCAACTCAGATGTAATTAATTTGCAAAATTCGTCACTTTGGTCTCTAAACAATTCTTTTCAGGCCATGCGAGTTTCTCACGACAAAAAGTATGATGGCATAGACGAATGGACCGGCCAACATATTAAATCTTACATAGCTGATCCACCGGAACCCGATTCCAGACCAATCCAGAACGTGAGAAGGTATCAGACTTTTGAGCACGTGCCCAAGGCGCGCGGCGAGCAACTTGCAAAGCTCCCACTTCCTGATCGCACGGTCAACGGAAGAAATTTTAATAAGCTGCAAAGCAATGGTTTATCTACGATTCGACTCTCTAATTCGCATCCTCTCTTGGGCAACGATAGAAGTCAATCCAAGGTTCTAAAACCAACGACTTTACATGCCAACGATATTACTCCTTCAATGATGATGGGCGAGGAGGGACCACACGGTGCTTACGGCGACAGAACACACAGAGCGGAATATTTTAAGGGCGGTTTGCATCCGTCCATCAGACACAAGCAAACCGTTAACGGCGTCAATAATCTCAAAGCAAATGCTGCCGATTACGGGCACGTAAGTCAATCAGACCATCACGCCAGGATGTTGCCAGATCAAAACAGGACGCCTCAGCTCAAAGAAAATTCAGAAACCATCGACCAGGCCAATAATATCCTAAATTCGACAAATAGAGTTACTGCAGAAATCCCAGATACGATAAAAGTGGGTCGGGTGCCCGTCAGATTTGATAACAACCCGTTGAAGAAAGAAGGGGAAAATCTTCAAGCCTTGCCCCCTCATTTGCGCAGCCAAAACTTGCCCTACGCCGCGGTGCCGACCGCGAATCAATCCCAATACAAAGCCCACGAACGCAACAACGGGTCTCATTTCCACAAAGAACGCAACGCCCCCGAGGTGTCTGTGGCGTTGCTGAAGCAAGATTATTCGTCGGCGCAGCACGTATTCAAAATTGACGGCGCGCTTCCCACAAACAAAGAAAAAATAAATTATCCTTCAAAATTGTCTTCCGATAAATTGACGTACAATAATCGCGCTTTTGAATCGGAAATTCAAATGGCGCGCAGGCAAGACGTGCAAGTGAAGAATCCCGAGCTAAAGCCCGAGCAAAACTCGTCGAATTACGCGACGCGCACCAGCATAGGCAATCGCGACAAGACTCGCATGAATGAAAGATTGGATAAGGCGGGCTTCGATGTCGAGAGACCGTTGCCAGTCGATAGAAAAACGATTAAAAATGAGCTTGCGCCGCCCAAGGCCGTATCACAGGTCCCGGTAAACAGGTACCACATCAATGGTTCCGAAAGCAAATCTACAGACATCCCGCACGTAAGATTGCCTTCTGGAAAGCGCAGCTTGGAAAGAAATGTTGTAAATCCAGAGAGACTTTCCGCTGACTTCACGGCGACTGGGTGGAAAATGGACAGCTCTCAGAGGTTGAATGACGCCGTAACTTTCAAGACCAATCCCGAAATTGGAAGGTCTACGCCCGTAGCTCTAAATGCTTCAGCCTTTAGCTTTAACAACAATCCACATATGCGGAGCAAAGATGCAGATTACGCAGAGAAGCGGCTTTCTAGCTCTACGGTCGCTCGGGTCACCAATGGTGTTTTAGCGCAAACTCACCCATCTTCCATAACAGAAGCCATGACTGGCGATGATAATAACACCAAACTAAACTCTTTCTCAATGCCGATATCAGCTCAACATAGCGGACAAACGTGGCATTCCACGTATATATCGGGTAAATATTAGGTTTGCGTGCTGCTCTCGATTTTAGGATATGCGTCTATCAAAAATCCCTGGTTAAGAAAATCATCTGCCGATTTTATTCCAGCAGAAAGGAGTTCCTGTCTTTCCTCGTAAGTAAACGACCAAGTCATGGCGTCGCTTCTTGACTTTGTTCTTAATTTTAAGGTGTTTATTTTTTCTCTATGGTGAAATTGTCCTTTGTCTAAGTTGCGAAGGATTACTGATATCAATTTGTGGAAATAATCGAACCAATTCTTTTTTTTTTTGAGCTCTTGAGAATCGCCAGGCCTGCATAAAAACCCCAGAGTAGTTTCGGGGTTGCATAAGCCGGCAACTCCGGATATTGGATAATTGTTGACTAGCCCGCCGTCGACCAACAAATGAGAATTAAATTTGCGTGGTGAAAAGAAAACGGGTATTGACATGCTAGCAGCCATGGCTTCAGCTACGCTCATGTTTGGCGTTGTTGTGTCGCTCAATATAATTTCTTTACCGTCGTCGTTTATATCGCTCGCAATAATCACTAATTTTAGCTTTGCCCATTCACACAATTCTTTGAAGTTAGCTTCTTTTATGTTTGTCTTGGAATATATAAATTCATTGAAATATTCGATAATCTTTTGACCATCGTTCAAGCCGTAATTGTTTAATAAATTAACTCCAGACCATTCGACAAGAGGATAGTAATTGATTTTCATCATGTCTGCGACAAATTCGTCGGGATCTACCCGGCACGCAATGTATATTGCCGCCATGGAGCCTATTGAAGTTCCCCGTATTTCTTTAATGTTTCTAGAGTACCCTACCACGTCAAAGTTTTTCAACCTTTTTGATAATCGCCACAAAGAACCGGCAATGAGGGGCCCGCCCCGCAAACCACCACCACTGAAAACTAGAGTGTCTAAATTTTTACAAGAACATATCATTGCTGTCGATATTGATAAAATAGGCATAAAAATTTTTTGAAAATGACCGTGCATTATTTTATTGTGTTACAGTAACAAAACAAAATCCATAAAAAAAAAAATGGACTTTTCATCTGATGATGACATGAGTAATTCATCAATATCCATGGACAATTATTTTATGCCCGAATATGATCAATTACAAGGTGGGGAAACAGATTTATCTGGCGGGAAAAAGAAGCGATCGCGCAAAACTACGAGCAAGAAAGCCCCAAAGAAGCGCAAGGTAAAGAGGAGGAAGGTCAAGCGCAGTAAAAAGAGACCATTGAATGCATTCATGAAAGCGAAGGAAGCCGCCAGAAAAGCGAACAAGAAAAGCTTCCAGTACAAGAATAAAGCTGGTCAGGTTAAAAGATACGTAAGAAAAATGCACGCGATTCGCCCGGGTGCTAAACCGGTAGCTGTATACAAGCTGGCTTCAACGCGTTCAAGATCGCGCTCGAGATCCAGCTCAAAATCGCGCTCGCGCTCAAGATCTCGGCGCTAGATAATCGCGTTCGCATAAGTTGAAATTAATTAATTTTGTTTTAAAATGAACTACAAAAGAGTTTTTGAAGAAACTTTTGTTTATGATTTTGGGATCGAAGATTGTCTGAATGCTTTCATGTGGTCCCACATGAAAATGCCAAATTGCACACAATCCGATAAATCAGACGAAAACATAATTTTTTACATAACAAAATCTTTACCATCTATTGTTGAATCCATATTTGGTTCTACAATAAAAATAACAGAACAAGCTAACATAACAGAAACAGGTTTTGTTTCGGTTTCAAAAGGTAGTTTGCCAGGTTCAGAATTCAAATCAGTAATGAATTTTGAAAAGATCAACGATACATCTGCGCTCAACATCACCGTAGACATTGCATGGAACGAGGGAATTTCTGAATTTGTGAAAGAAGCTATCAAATCATTTGTTATTACAGAAATAAAAACATGGAGAAAGTCGTTGCCGTTGCATCTAGAGGACATGAAGAAAAACTAAAAAAACTAAGAAAACTAGAAAAAACATAAAAAAATGAATTTTATAGGATAAAGTACCCCGTGATCGGACTTTCCATTAAATTCTATGAAAACAATAATATAAATAAATACCATCGTCATTCCCATCTTTATTGTCAATTTTTTCCAAAGACAAACATTTCCAACCATGGTCTTCAAAAATTTTTTCCACTACAGGAAAATATACAAGATATTCCAATACTCCGCTTATTCCATCATTAGATTCAACCAAACCCCGCAACCAGAATTTGTACGCGATTCCAAAGCAATTTGAATCGTTTAAATTGTCCGGAATTTTACTTATGAAATCAATCTTACAATATTCTCTATGCATGCCCTGTTTTATTTTTTGCCAGTCAGGAGTAATTCCGTACAATTTACAACCAGTCGATAAATTCAGACCATTTATATAGGAAATAAAGTTTAGAAGTGTTTGTTTTGATTTCAAAAAATAATGAAATGCAAACATGATGGATATTGTTGACAATTTGTATTTTTTGATGGTTTGCGTTGGATGATTGACTTTTGTCAAATCCAGTAAAAAAAATCGAGATTTTAGACCGGACTTGGCAGAACGACAGACTGCTTCTTCAAGTGCAGATGGCGAAATATCTATGCCGATGACTGTTTTTACTTTAGAATATTTGAACTTGTGAATATCGCCACCTCGCCCACAGCATACGTCAAGATGGTTTGTGTCTTCAGAAAGCATGGATGCGTGTATTTTTCTCTTTGTTAAATTACAACTTTTTCTCCATGTTTCAAGATCCCCGGTCGACTTCTCTTTTGTTTTCGGGTTGTACGGGTCGTCTTCTAGAAACGGCGTTTTCCAATTTTTTGATCCATCTTCATGTTTCCAATAAACTTTTTGTTTGCTGTCAGAATAAATACATTCAGGCATGACAATTCAAAATTATATTTATGAATAACAAATGGGAAATAACAAATCTAGTCTAAACTCCGTCTTCACAGATAAAATTGAGAAAATTCGTAATATTCATAGATTATATGATACAGTCGACTCTACCATACAACGAGAACTGAAGGAATCAAAATCCGCCTTGAAATTTTATGAAAAGACGTTTAATGAACAACAAAAGCTCGTCGAGCATTTCAGAAGCTCAGAGGATGAGTTACGGCGTAAAATCACGTCTATTACATCACAAATGAATAATAAAATTACTAGTCTTCGCGAGACTCGGAACCCCGATAACGATAAACTAATTTCTGGATTGAAACTCGTCTACGCACAATTGATTGCGATAGATAAGATGAATGGCCAAGGATCAACAATTGAAGAGCTAAAGGTTCACGCGGACAGTCACATATCGATGATGAAGGAACTCAAACAAAAATTTTTAGACATGGCTGCCAGACAGCAAAAAAATGCGTTAGTAATACAAGATGCGTGGAAACAGGTACTTAGGCGTAAGCTAAAAGAAGACAAAAATTCATCAATTTCCGACAGCGACAGCGACAGTGACAGCGACAGCGGCAGCGACAGCGTCAGCAGCGTCGGTAGCGACATAAGAGATTTACAATTACACGGCGGTCGAACGCGTGCCCGCCGCAGATCTACGGCTGCTCGGGGGTTTGGCAAACAGTTCTGATTCATGATTCAGCTACTTCCACCATCGAGTAAAAAAAATGACGCGTTTGCGAGGGGATAAAAACAATAAACTTATTTTACAAAATGAAGAAAGAAAGAATCATTGAACTTTTATTTCAAAAGCACGTGCTAGTACACCGCTCAAGATAAAAAATCAAACCACATCGCAGCAGCCTTCAAGGGCGGGAAACTGCTCTGCGTCTCTTGCAATTCACTTTCGGGTAACAAAAAATGTAACGTTGATTTCGTGAGACACCGGTGTAACACGTGTCACGCAGAAATGGCGGTAGTTTCAACTATCAAGTCGCGGGGTCGATTGCATGTTTGGAGCCTGAGATTCGGGGGAAACGATAAATGTACTCTTCTAAACGCAAAACCGTGTACTCTCTGCAAGATGGTCATGTTGAAGCGGGGCGTAAAAAAAATAACATATTCAAACGAAGTTGGCACACTCTGCAGCCAAAAACTACAAACGTTAGAAACAACACCCTCGGGAGGATTAATAGAGGGAAAGAAAAATAATCTTAAAAAAAGCACGCGCGGTGCCTAGTCCCCCTAGAACAATTTACGCTTCACGACATGCATAATCTGTCGTTTCTTATCTTTTACCACCTTCTCCTCGTCGTCATAGCTTGCGCAGTCAGTAGACTGACTCTTTTTTTTGGGTCGTTGCGGCTTATGTTTGGGGTTTTTTTTTGCAGGCGTTTTGTAGGAAACAGTCACCCACGAATTTTTGGGTTGCGTGCTCATTGCGATAACGCGCGACGTGGCTCTTTAAGTGTGTATTTCTTCGGATTATATTCTCCCATGGAGAAAACTTATTGGAACGTCTCCACAATGGAGATGTGTTTTAAAAAACAAGGCAAATTTCAACTGTTATGGCGACGAAATTTGATCCGAAATACTTTGATAGCTTCAGCGCGAATGATCACAGTGAACGCCTGCTTAATCTGGATGCTCTATACGAAAAACTATGCGAGCGGCTGGTGTTTGCGGAAGAGTCGTGCATCCCCCAAGAAATCGGGTCAGACGATCAGGATGCCTGCTGCCACATGTTAGAGATAATCAAAAAGGACATTTATGATAACTGCGATAGCGAAGAAACGGTACATGGGCCGAACGACGTAGACGCGCACTTTTCGCAGATGATTAGCTTGTTTCTCAAGGTCGTGAGGCAAATGACCCCCTCCTGCAGAGACATTTCGGCGCCTATTATTATAGGAGGTGGAACAGATTCATACATTTATGCTGAAGACAGAGCTGCGTTGGTTTTCTTTAATTGCAAGTTTGACGTCATTTTTAAAAATGGGTGGACATTGCAGAAGAATGGATCAATTTTGGAAGGAACGGCGCTTATAAAAAAATGTTGGAACGTCCTGAAAAATAACATACTGAACATAAAGGAATGGAAAGATTTATGTTCAGGACAGGTTACGGTAATGAAGAATGAGAATCAGGATAAATTTACAAATTTTTTCAAGAATGGCAAGTTGCAGACGGTATTGGATGACTTTACAAAAAAGCTTGCCATTGTTGGGAATCAATTAGAAAGCTACAAAGACCTGTTGTTACTGTCCTACAAATCCGCCGTTGAGCAGAACGCCGGGGCTGTCGGTGGCACGATTGATTCAAACGAAGCATGCGGCCTGACTACTTTATTGACTATGGAAGATCAACAAAAAGACCACGTTTTGTTTTGGGCAAGAAAAGTTATGCTGCATATGATTCATCGAAACTATAAACGCCTCACAAGATACGCTTATGTTCCGCCGATAGACTCTGCGTCTGCTGCATGTGCTGGGTCGCAAATATCTGAAAACTTGGGTTGCGCGGGCATTTACGAGCAGATACGAATGGCGAATAAGCCCCAGCAAGTGCTATTCGATCTTAAAAGGCACGAAGTGATTGGTAATTATGAAGATTTTTTCGACGGTCCGCACGCGCGAGACAATTTTTTTGAAATGTATCCATGGCTCGAAGACGACCCCGATCGGTACACTATCGCGATGCGATGTAAAAAACCGCATTTCTGTAAAAACCCAGACGGACTCTTGTACAAATGCAACGGCATCTGTTGTGATTTGATGCACACGAAAATTAAAATGGGCGATGAAAAATACAAGTACGGATCTGGCAGGTGGCGCAACGTTGACAACGTTGATATTTCAAAATCAGGGCATTGCAAGCATTGCTTTGAACCCGATTTCCAGTTGAAATACGCAGAAGAACCTAAACTTACTCGCGGATACAAACGGATATCTACTCTGGATGATTTCATCGATAATTATTTTTCTATCCAGAACGACGTTGACGCAGTTGTCGCTCACTTGCGGGAAAGCCATCTCGTAAATCGCATCAAAGATTACTTCTTGAAGACGCGCCTGCCTGACATTTTAGAATTGCAGCCAAAGGAACATACTTACATGTTTGCCGATGGATATTTAGTCGCGGAACATAAATTGGTTGACGTTCCCACGTTTTATGGATTTGATTCTCCTGAATTTAGCGATGGCGGAAAGTTTTGCCACGTAGACGTTCTCAACGTGTACACTTCTGAAGTTTTTCGTACCGAATCTTATGACATGCAGATATCTGAAGCTACGAAAAAAAATGAAATTCTTAGCGACGATGACGATTCTTTGATATTATGCAACGTCTGCGGGTGTCCGCGGCACATCTGCGAAGAATTTCAAACCGAAAACGAAGAAATGAACACTTACACCCTCTCGGCGTTGAATGATTACATAAAAGAGTCTGGTTTGACCCACGACTTGCGACGCCTGTACGAAAAGTACCTAGCCATGTATCACACTATTTATGAGGACGAAGACATTTTCTACGATTTCATCCGAAGCAGCAACAAATATTTCTTGGCCAAGGAATTTCGCAGGGAACAACAAATACACCGTTTTTTAAAGGATAATTTTGTACGAAAAGACCTTTCTATTTCAAAACACAACTTTAAGGGATATGTGCCGATTTCGCGAATATTATCTAAAGATTTTACTGATAGCTTAGATCTCGGCGTGCTTGATGACTTGGTTATTTACCAATATGATTGGCCGCAACCTTGGAGAGAACTGCCAGCAAGTCTACATGTCCAAGACGCGGACGGAAGATATTGGAAAGAGGAAACTCGCAGAATGAGACAAGAAGTGTTATTTCAGTGGGGTCGCTTATATTACAGAAAAGGTGAATTTTTAAACAATAAAGAAATGAGTGATAAAACGCAAAACATGCTTGGCACCGTCGGCGTCGGAAACACCGGAAAATCGACTGCTCTGAACATGGTAAAGAGGGGCATGATACAAAAAGATGTGGCTGTTCTAGATTGCTCGACATTTGAACAACAATTTGGACTCAGTCAAATCTTAGATTCTACCTTTGTTGCAATCAACGAAGTAGAAACCGATTCTAAAACGCTGACAGCTGGTCTCATAAAACAGTTGTGCGACGAATCGTTAATGTCTGCGCCCCAAAAAAATAAAGACGTAAAACTGGCTAAAATGCTTGCGCACATATGGTTTTTGGGAAATGAAAAATTATTTAGTTCTGATCCGTCCGGAGCTCTTGGAAGACGAATCGCTCAAATGCATTGGCTGCGTGAAGTTCCTCGCAAGAACATCGACACTCAGTTGGAAACAAAATACAAACTCACTTTTGGTCACACGTTAGCTTGTCTTCATTTAGTTTATTGGAGAGTCATGGAAAAGTTTGCGGATGTCGATTTTTGGTACAAGGAATCCACAACGTTTCCGCACATGTCCTGGATGTGGCATCATTTACGATCAGAAGGCGAATCCATCACTTCAAAGTTGACCGGTGTCATTAAAAAATTTTTAAAAGAAAAACACGTTGCTCGGTTTTCGCCGGTACACGATGTGCATCAATTTAGATTGCCCGTTGTGGACCAAAATGACGAATTAGATGAACACAACAACCCCACGTGGTTCGACGACTCGGGAAACTACCGGCTGCCGGTGCTCTACTGTCCATTTCAAGATATGCACAAAGACTCTGGAAAAGAAGGCGAAGGGTTTAAAACCAAACACATTTCCAAACTCAAAGATTTATATGGAAGAATCGTCAAACAGTCCGATCAAAATTGGTCGAGGGGATACGACTTCTTTGGAAGATCTTTTGAACAAAATGGTCTTTTACTTCTTGAGAGCAAACCCATGCCTTGGCCTATCACTGGCGATGAAAATGGTAATCACCCCTGCATTACGAGCGATTGGATTGTTGGCATGTCATTCAACGATTTATTTGATAAAGACAATGCCCAAGAATGGGGATTACTGCAAAGCGCCCCAAAAAGATGAGTCATTACTTGCAGAAGTGATCAAATATTTTTTTGTCGTCGGCATACCTATCGTACAACTTGAGTCTAAGGGCCTCGCTTATTGACGTGTCGTCGTTCGTGGCTTTGTGGATCTGAGGAACCCCGTTTGGCACATTGGTGCAATTTAGTTCATTTTTAGCGTAATTTTCAAGTGATTCGGAAAATTTCTCATCTTTGCAAATGACTTTAATTCTCTGATCATCTAGATCTAGACCAGCCCAGTAGTGATCATAGGGTTTTAATCTTAAATTAGTTAATTTTCTAAAATCCTCCACATCCCATTTCTGAGGATTTGCGGGGCCAGGCGTGCCTTCTTGTATTACTTTTTTGAGATCTTTTTCGTAGTCTCGGCCTGTTTTATTTTTTTTCCAATTGTACGCAGAAACAGCCCGTTCTGCGGGATCTCTCAAAGTTATCAAGACTGCATCGTCGTCTTCCTTCAAGAAATTTCTCATTTGCTTACCATGTTGTCCATAGTATGTAACGTTGACGCAAGCGTTTTCTTCGGGCTTTTTCATGCCCTTTTCGAATCCGAAATATGCAGCGACGGCGCCGCCGGCGGTTTTTTCAGTATGAACAAAAGTAGGAATTTTTGTCATTGTATACTTAATACATCATCATATTATTTTAATCTGTAATAAATAAAAGCTTAGGCTTAAATTTTATTTTTACTAAATAACGATGCCTTTATCATCTGCGCTAATAGTAGAACCAAGAGAACATCCTTCTTCTTTTGCGTCAATAAAAAACGTGAGGGAAAACCTGGGGCCCGACATACCAATAATATGGTTCCACGGAACAAAAAACAAAGAATTTGCAAAAGATATCGCCGAGCAAATACCAAACTTGAAACTTAGAGAAATTCCTGTCGACAATTTGCCGAGCGCTGGTCATTATTCGTCATTCATGCTGAACAAAAATTTATGGAAGGAGCTAAGGCATTATGCGCACAGAGAGCCGAATTCCAAGACTCTAGTCTTCCAAACAGATTCTGGTTTTTGTAATTTAGATACGAATAAAACTTTAGAACACTTATCTACGCTCGAAGAAATTGACTACATCGGCGCCCCGGCGGGTGGTCATCACAACGGGGGTTTCTCATACAGAGACATAGACGGCATGTTAAAAGTCGCCACCAGAAGCGATAATATTGAAGTTGATTCGGGTTTGTGGGATTCTGGATATTGGTTGAACGATTGGTCGGCGCCTAGTCGAAGGCCAAAAGCCGAGGACAAAGTCATAAGCGCTACTTGCAAAAATTTAAAAACTTGTAGACACGCTGATACAGAACAAGGCGACAAATTTTCATGCTGCGGCATGAATAAACACAGGCCAATCGAAGAATGGCCCGACGCTCTCGGCTTCCATGGGCGTAAACACCATTACGTCGGGCACCAAAAACCATTTGATGCTCTAGAAGAGCTGTTTGCGGTATGTCCCGAGGCGGAACATATTATTTGACTTAAATTTAAAAGTTAGAGCTTAAGGTGAATGCCGTTATCAACTGGGATGCTCATGCCCGTGATTGGACGACCGTCGCTTGAACACAAAAAAGCAACGACCTTTCCAATATCCAACGGACACGTTCCGCCCATGGGGGATAACTTTTCTAATTTTTGTTTCATTTTTTTGTCGCCCCCAATTTTCGAAAGATTTTCCCAGGCGTCTGTCGACGTCACGCCCGGTATGATGACGTTACAATTGACATTGCGCATGCCGGCGCGCAGGGCAAATAAACGCATGGCATATTCCATGGTGCATTTTCCAGTCCCGGGCATGTCGTACCCGGGACTGGGTCGGTAATGCAACGTACAACCACCCGAAGAAATGCCGACAAGAGACCCGCCGGAATATTTCATGCGGGCTAGTCCCCTTTCGCATAAATCAATATATGCATCGCCGTATAATTTCTGGTAGTAGTGCATTTGTGTCAAATCGACATTACCATCCTTGGTAAGGATAGAACCATCGCCAAACGCCATAATTTTTTCGTGCTTTAATCCGAGACCATTTTGAGAAGTAATTCCGACGTATTGTCCAGCGTTATGTACGATGGCGCTTAAGTCGTGCGTCGCTTTGAGGTTTTTGTCGTATTCTGTGAAAAGTTTGTCGCGCGTTTTAGTCTGGGATATATCCCCCGAAACGCACACAACGTCGCAATCATACTTATCTTGGAGGCTTTGAGACGTTGCTTGCGACGACTTGACATCTGCGCAGTAATTAAGTAACAGATCGAAGCCGTCTGCGGCTAGTCGTTCAGAAATCGCGCGCCCTATGCCTCTCGTACCACCCGTCACAATCGCAAGACGTTTTCGACGCTGTTCAAAATTAGAAGTCACTCTTTTCCCTCTTTCCGCAGATAATTCCTCAATGTTTAACCTCATCGGGTGTTTTGTTTGAAAGCCGGTGCACGTTCGCCACGTCGCCAACTGAATAATAATAATCTGAAACAGCATTTTAAATTTAAGGTGTGTTTGTCCGCAGTTTAAAAAAAACGGGAGTAAATTAATATTTCAGAAATTCTGGAGACAAGTTGATATGAAAACGTAAAAATAATTCTATATGTATAAATGGGCCAAAACGATTTGGAAAACAATTTGCAAAAATTGGAATTCGCCTCGATTTTTGCGAGTTTTATTATATTAATTGCAATTGCCGGAATAAATATCCTTGCAGACTTTGACACGATTTCCGTGTCAGAAAACATTAATGGCATAGCCAGTGGCGATTGCGTCAACGCTATCCATATATCGAATAACAACTACTACGTGTATTCTCTTTGCAAAACTTCGTTATATTATTTGATATCAATATTATTACTAATCTGGTACATAGAAAGCGAGAAATCGAATGCAAAAGATTTTATGGTCCTGGTGTCGGGTTTGTTATTGTTTCTTCTTTCAACAAATGACGCAATCAGAACTATTATGGATTATCAAAAACCGTTTATCGTAAAACCTGGAAAAGGTTCTCTTCGCATAGGAAACTTTAGATTTTAAAAATAAATTGACATTACAAGATAATATGAAAACGTTTGTCATTACAAACAGTAAAGAGTCAGATCGCTTTTCGGCCGGCGATGTGTGTGATAAATTGAATCTTGACTGTAAGAACTTGCCTGCAATATTTTTAGAAAATAACGGCAAGGGCATGTGTTATGAAAGCAGTGGCCGAAAGACAAATCTAGATGCAGATTCTAGAGTTAAAAACGCCAAAAAACGCAGAGAAGTTGGCTGCGGTCTTGCTCATCGAAACGCTTGGCTCGAAGTTGTTGCGTCGAACGAGCCGCACCTGATTTTAGAAGACGACGCGGCGCTGCCTTTGGACATGAATGAATTAAGGGTAGTTAAAGATAGTTTCGAGAGATTTAGCAATACTATTTTGGAAAACGACTACGATCTTGGCCACGTCGGTTATTGTTCGTTTTTTGGGGTAGCTGGAGAATGCTTGCACGCATACATAGTGACGCCCGACGGTGCCAAAAAATTAATTCAATATTCTAGCCCGTGCGCGCCCCGCATCGATTCGCAAGTAAGAGACTTATGTTATGGGGAAGACAAAAAATTAAACTGCAAATTGGCTCAACCAAATTTTGCCAATACGAAAAATACGCTCTTCGCTGGAATTATCAAACAGGGGAATCACCACTCGTCCTTGATACAGGAGAGATTGAGTTAGTTTTAATTAATTTTTTTGGTTTTTCTTTTTTTTGGAGAGTGTGGAGATGGCATCCAAAAACCCAAGATAGACGACAGCAAAGAATATTGGACAGAATTGTCTTTATCTGGATTTCGCCAAATCATGCAACATGAAAACACGATGACTGCGCCGCTTAAAATAAATTGTACGCCAAATCTAGAATACGAAGAGATGAACTCGGTAGTCAGGAATTCAGAAGATTCGCCTTGGTCAGAACTGGTTGAGCTGGTTTGCTCGTCTGGCCGCGGTGTTATAACCGTCGTTCCGTAAGTATCGTTTGAGACGGTTTCGGTAAGTTCCATAGTCATTTATGAATAACAATATAATTTAATTGATTATTGGTGTGGGAATATCATACGTTGTCGCGGTAATTTTTGTCTGCATTGGTCGCGTCGGCCTTGCTATTTTAGCAGGTGTCGGCTTCATTTTTTTTGTTCTGAGGTTGAAAAAGATGTAAAATACGTACATCAACACCAAGGCGCAGACAATGACGACAATCAGGCTTGTGTCGTCGTCGTTCTCAACGATTTCGTCTTCAATAATCACAGGGGATGGCGATAACGTCTGTATGATTGTGTCTGTATTTTTGGAAACTTTTTGGAAGTTCCAAATGTCGTATAGCTTATCGACAGTTACAAATTGTCTGCTATCTTCATCCATATCCATTTTGCGCTCCACAGCCATGATTGTATTTTCTTTGATTTGAGGTAATGGTTTTTGCACTGCGTTCCCTTTGTGAAATTTTTCATCGTATGGATTGATTAGATTTGCAATTTCCATTGCGTTTGCTCATTATTATAAAAGTTAATATTTTTTTGCGCGTTTAAAAGATCAATTTTTTTATTCACACACTATTAAAAAAATGTCTGAAATGATGGCTGCCGAAAAGGCCGACCTCAACGATGATAAGAAAGATCCGCAGAAGATAAAGAATTATGCCATTGAAAATTATCATCATTTCATCGTAGAATTCCTAGACGCTTTGTGTTCGAAATACGAAAATACTTCCAGTGGTGATAAATTTAGAGAACAAAAGCTAAAATACGACATGGCGATCACACACAACTTTAACAAGGCAGACAAGGCTTCAAAGAAGGAAGAACTGATTCAAAGCTTTTATGATGAAATGCAACCTCATTTTGTTGCGATTAACAACAACGACCTTGGTTCAATCAAAAACATTCCATTTTGTCAAAAGTTGGGATTAGCGGAGGTCATCGAGAATTGCGATGGCGACACTAGAGATGCCATCTGTGAATATTTGAAGAACATGATTCAAGCTACAATTATGTGGTCAGTATACAAAAATATTCCTGACCGCTTACTCGATAGCATAGGCAACGCTGCGTCTAAAATGGAAAACGCAAAAGACAAAGATCTTGACATTAAACAACTTAGCCAAAACCTCATGCAAGACGTTAATCAACAAGACATTCAAAATTTTGCCTTAAACATGGTGCAAAACCCCGCAGCCCTTGCCGACTTGTGCAACTTGGCCGCCTCGAGCTTAAAAAAGTCAAATTAATAGAGGACCAAAGCTAGTTTGTTCCGAGAGTCGTTCGCGACTGCAATATATTTTTGGCCTAAAATTTGAACGATTCCGTAATTGGTTTCGGTTTGCTCTAAAATAGATTTAAAGCTTGGAGTTGCTATTTTAGAGACATTTTTGTTCACAAAATTTGGTAATTTTTTATTTTGCAAAATGTATTCTTCGTTTTGTACAATATCGTCTTGTATCGTATACAAAATTATAGAAGAATCAAATAATTTTAAATGTTTTTCTTCTATACCGGTCCTATTTTCCATAATATCGCTCAAAACTAAGCGCTTGACTCGGGTTTGTTTTAATTTTGTAATTCCCTGCAATGCAATGTTGCACGTGAATGCGACTAGCGCAGCCATGAAAAATATCCACAAAATTTTTGATAGAAACATGTCATCTTGCTTTACAAATAAAAAAAATTACTAATAATAAAACACATGGAAAGTATAGTAGCTGTTTCATCAATTACTTCCGCTGGCTATATTGTTGCTAAATTACATTCAGAATTGTCGGATATCGATATTTCTGAAAATAAAGCTAGAATAAAAGTAGTCCAACTACTCGTAATATGCGTCGCAGCTATTTTATGGCCGTTCACCCAAATATGTGTCCTAAATAGAGAATGGAAGAGCGGTCTATTGACTCAACAATCAATGATGTGGATTTGTAGTGTCTGGGTGCTTATTCTCTTCTGCCTAGACGCCGCAATCATAGCGTACACGCCGGCAAATAACATAGATACGGCATCTCATCAGCAGAGAGAGGTGAAAAATACCTTTTTATCGGTAGTCTCTACCGTATTTGCATTTGGCGTGCTTCTAAGTAATATTGCTAAGACCGATTCGGGTCGATCTTCTAGGTCTGCGCAAATATGCATCACGGGCCTCATGATAGGTTTAGCTTTTGCTATTCCTAGTTTTGAAACCGAGGATAATAATTTTAATAATCATCTTCTCCTATCAGTTGTGAAGGCAGCTTGCATATGGGGGGTGGGAATTTTTATGTCAGGTGTCGTATTAGAATTAGTAGTATTAAGTAAAAAAAAATAAATCAATAATAAATGCAACGTGAACACACCAAACCACAAATAAAAACCGTTTTTTTTAAACACGATTATTACGCCGCATGGTGTTTAAAAGTTGTCAATTCCCTTCTCAACAAACTAGATTTTAAATTCGTTAAGTGTGACAAGTTACAGGATGCAGACATTGTAGTCGAATTTCGTAGCAACGACGATATAGTCAAATCTTTAGGTAGTGAATTTGATGGACTATCTGCAGCTTCTTTGCGCGGAGCGTCTAGATTTATTTATTTTAATAAAGAAAGGTTTATCAACCCCCCTCGTCATTTCCCGAACAAAGTACTCTACCGACGGTACCTCGTGCGACACGAATTCATTCATACACTGGGAGTGCCCCACAGGGCAGCGAATGGCGGAAAATGCTCTATAATGACCCACCAAACAAAACTTGAAGATAACTGCTTGCCAAATGATGAATTTATCCCGGGAGATATTGAATTCATACGAAATAATATCAACTGACGTGTTTTACCAGCGATTCGTGAATAATTTCCGACAGTGTCTTTCCGTTTTCGTTTCGCACTACGTACAGCAAGTCTGCTTGTTTTTTTGTAATGCTTTTTAATTGTCTGTTTATGTCTTGTATCGTTTCATCTTCAGCAATTAATTTTTTTTCAGAGTCTTTTTGTTTTTTCCTAGTTGTTACCATTTATTGGTTTCAAGTTTTTTTTTGCGCGAGCCATAGACGTACAAATTATGCACTTAAATTCACGAATGGTGTGCTAGTTTGACCTTCCTCTTTATGATGACACTTGTATCTAATGTTTCGGAAACTCGCGTTCCACGATACGTATTGATGGTTGCCGGCGTGTAACCTTTTGTGAATATGACAATAACACCCAATAATGTCATAAATCATGGTAGATTTTTCCCACTCTTTTTCTTGCGACGTGTGGGGTGTCTTGTCGGGGTACTTTTGCTTTAACAAACGGTTGACTTCCGCAATCGATGGTTTACCAACTCGCAAACTTGAAGAACATGGCCGAATAGTTTGTGTTTCCACCATGGGAACCAACAAGTCTTTCAGATCTTTCATCTCAAAGCAATAGTCTACTTGGCTCTTCAGTTTACTTAATTCTATGTCGTTGCTTTGCAACTTAGAGCGCATCACTTCTAGCATTCTGACGACTTTTTCACATGCGCATGATTTCCTCACATCAATTATTTTATTAAAAATGTAAAATCTATCCTCGTTTGCAAAGATCATTATCTCAGTTGGCTCGTACACAATCCTGCACTGTCTTAAACTTTTCAGTTCGTGTTCTATATCGTCGAAGTAACTTTCGGTTAGCGGGTTCATAATCATTTTTGTTTCTGAAAAATCGCCAGGAAGCGGCATGAAATGGTTTTGTGTCATTGCTAAAAGTCTTGATGTTAAATCTTTCGCAATCTCAATCTTATCGGGTAACCCCAACGAGTATAACAACAAAGAAATCGTAAATAACCACACGTCCACAGAGTTTTCTTTACTACAATCTTTGTCAAAATGTAAACTTTTTAAGATTCGCTTATTTTTTTCACGCAGGTCTTCGATCGTAAACTGCGTGTTGGTTTTTGGTGGCGTGGCATCAAATAACGGCTGCGAGTTCGACAAAGCTTTGCGCTTCTTTATCCACCGCGTAACTTTGCTGTTTTGCGAATCGACGGACTGGTCGTCTGAGTCAGGATTCATATCTGAATATTTTTATTCAGCGACGACTTCTCTAAATTGCAATTTCAAATGTTGCGCGCCAGCTATGTCAGGAAGTAAGCAATCAACCAGGAGGGAGAAGAGAAAAACACTCCTCTCCGAAAAGAATAGGACTAATTTTATACGTTGTTGGAATAATCAATGTGGAGCATGTGGAAAGACATTCAAAGTGATTCGGTACGGCGACGGCACCGTCAAATACATGTGTGAACTCGACCATTTTGTGGCGTTAAAAAACAATGGACAGGATTCTTTATGCAATTTGTGGCCGCTATGCTTTGAATGTCACGGCGAAAAGAGTTATGCGGAAAGTCGAACTAAGTTTGGTGGTGCATATTGCATCATCTGCAAAAAATTTGGGAACCACGAGACTTGTTTCAAAGATAGAAAATCAAAAGCGTTTTGTCAAGAAGCTTTTGACAACTTGACAAAAGTTCTTCCTGATCCGGTGCCCATGGAATTAGACGAAATTCCTTCTATCCCTTGCGGAAAATTTGATTTTTCAAAATACATTTACGTGGAAGAATCTATTAAGCCTAATTAATTTTTTATTATGATTAGTCTTGTTTCTGGGTGACGCATAGGTTGGGCGCATAAATGTAGTTTAAAGCGCAACCCGAATATTGTCCGTCAATTTCAAGGTGCGCACATTCGTACCTTCCAGCCAGCTTTGCAACTTCCCAGGTTTCCTTAATTTTTTCACGCGTCTGGTGTGTGCCCGGCAAGCGAATAGAACATCCGTATTCTATTTTTTTTCCATGAATAGACACGTTTGGCGTTACTCGACAATCTATGCCCGCGTGGTGAAGGGCTTCTATGACAAAAGAGCACCTTGGGTCCGTATAGATCGAACTAACTGAAATGTCGGTGGACATTTTAAATTTAGTTCCCAAGCGAATTATATACCTCCATTGGTTTAATATTTTCGGTAAGATTTTGGACAGTCCGCAAAACGACATATTTTGAATTCGCTGAATTTTTGTCTGTTCTTTTAATTTTTGGACACAAGTTCATAGTCTTGAGGTTGTCGCGTTGCGCAAAGGCGACAATGCATTCGTATATTCCGTCGTCGCCAAAGTCTTTTTCTTCCCATGACAAATCTTTGATGCAATCTTCAATTATTTCAAAACCAGGACTGCCGCATCTGAGCAACTTATCATTTTTTATCCACCGCAAGTCGATTGATATCTGATCAGTGGGTTTGTACTTAAAGTAGGAGACAAGGCGACCGACTCCCACGCCCTCGTATTTTGGGGCAAGAATAATTCCGTCCACGTTTTTGGGTATAACGTTTGTCTGAAATTTATCAAATATGTTTCGAGAATTGCTAGATTCGACAAATTCTTTTTGGGTTATAGTTATGCGACGTGATCTAATAGATGGTAAAATTTTTTTGCCGGCTTCAAGCCTGTCTAAGAGGGGTAGGGCGATGTGCGTATACCCTTTGACGGCCACGACGTCAAAAATGATGAAGTTATTGTCTACAAGTTCGCCATCGAAGGCCGTGCCGCAGTATAGTTGATCGTCCAAGCTGGTGCAATTAGCTTCTGTCACGTAGCCATTTCGTTGAATAAAAACAGAGCTTTTTATCCAATCATTCTCATTTTTTTCTGATTTTAAATAACCAAACAGCAGCACGCACCTCACACCGTCGTTCTTGTATGTAACAAGGTAATCATTGTGTTTTAATTTTGGCAAATCCGTTTTCATTAGAGACGACGGTGTCGGAAACGGAACGACTCGCCGTGGTTTTCCGGCGACAAACTCGTTAGCCTGCCACAGGCTTAGTAGTAAATTATTTGCATCTTTTTTGGAGATAATCATCGTTTTTTTTGTAAAGCGGAGCAAATATTGCAAAGCAGGCCAAATTTTATTCAAATTTGAATTGTGATTATAAATATGGATGATGAGAATATTCCGTCTTTGCGAAAAAAAGAAATTCTCGGTTTTTTGGCTCGTCTGAAACTGATTCGTAGGGCGCCCATGTTCATGCGAGACGGCGATTTTGACTTGATTTGTCTGGACCAGTACTGCGATGTAGATCTCCTCACATCTGAATTCAAACTTAGTCGACTGGCTGCTAAGAAACTGATTTTTTACAAAAACAGTCACCGCATGACACAGACGCACCGTCGCAGTCTTGTCAGGTATTACTATAACAAACTAAGCACTGAAAAACTGATCGATCTCATTCCAGAACTATGCGGAGAATAATGTTTCTTCATATTAAGAAAAAAACATAAAAAATACATGTCAGGTTGTCGCGACATGTCTCATTTAAAAAAATATGCCAATCGACCCTCTCCTCCATACCCGGCAAACGAATGCCGCAATAAAACTATGACGGGCAACGACGGCAACATATACGCGTCTATACCAGACAAACGAGGAAGATTTAGATGGAAAAAATCCAAAGTGCTTCGGTCGCGGCGCGGAACGCGCACGCGAAGTCGTTCTCGAAAACCCACCCGCAGTCGTTCGCGAAGTCGTTCGCCAAAACGCACGCAAAAAACTCGTCGTCAATCCAAGAGGAGCGGAAATGTTAGCAGTCACAGAGCATGGTCGTTTCCTAAATCGCCACCACGCAACAAAAAATCTAAAAGATCGAGTCTAAAGCCTTTCAGGCAGAAGCAAATATGGGGCAAATATGGTAGTGTTTATAGTCCCAAACAACAACATTATGTAAGGTTAGGAACACCCAGATCATTTACTGTATTACGAGATGAACTTACTCGCGATCCAGAATGGCATAGACGAGTTAGGTGGATGGCAAGAAATACAAATCAGTCGGGATTTCGTGATAAATTACGTACGCTAACAAAGTCGTCGGAAATGCGCGGCGGTAAAAGGCGTAGTCGATCTGGAAGGTCTTTGAAACGAAGAATGCGTCGGAAAATAAAGGTGTCGAGCCGCAAAGCTTTGCTGCAAACTGGGAAAATAACAACAAAGACGGGAAAAATTGGAAAAACAGCTTCTAAATTTGCGCTGGCCGGGTCCAAAGTAGCTACTGTTGGTGGTCGCGCCTTACAGGTTGTCGGGGTGGCCACTGGTCAGCCAGAGGTTGTTGGATTAGGGACCACTGTCAACAGCGCTGGCAAAAAAGCTAAAGCTGGCTCGCGCGTTACACGACGAGCGTCGTCTGTCTTAAAACACACCGGCCGCAGCCAAAGATCTGCCTCCCGGGGAAACAAGAAAAAAGCACGCGCCCAGGGTCGTAAAACAGTCAAGCGTAGCGTGCAGCTTGCTAAGACGGGCGAGCGACAGTATCGTAATCTATCGTAATCAATTAATACTTAGTCTCTTCGTCGCCGAGAGCGGCGCATATGCTACTTGGATGTCAAAAAATACAATAGCGGCGCCCATCGCGCGATAACGTTTTTTGCTACGCAGCGGCGGGGGGTGCTCGGGTCGCTTCGAGCACGGCGGCGTCCGTGGTCTGTCTAGCTCTTTTTTGGCGTTGGGCATGGTCAACCGGGTAGCACTGACAGCTGGTGTCAACAAGTACGCACCTGCAATTCAACCTGTTCTTCGCCTCCACTCCATCTTCGCACGTGGCAAGACGCGGGAGCGCCTATGAGACTTTTTTCATTTTAATCAAGGATATGAATTGATGTTTAAACCTATCGTAGTTATCGGCTCTTGTTTTTAGCAGCTTCTCTTTTTTTTGGTTTATTATGTAGTCATTTGAACACGTTTCAGACGTGCAGAGAGATGGAATTCCGCCTAAATTTGTATAAATTTCCTTTAAAACTTTGATTTGATGGTTAGAACTTAGGTAAGTTTTGCTTACGTTGCGAACTTTAAAATAAGAGTTCAGAACTCTGGTTAAAACTACGACGATCGAAAATTGCCAGTAAAAGTAATTTTTGTGAGTAAATAAGTAATCGTATAAATACAAACAATCCTCAAATATTGGATTTTTGGGAGTGACTGCAATGAAACAAGGATTGACCGTCTTCCAAAACACGCCGGATCCAGGAATAACTAACGTTGGGTTGGGTATGTTGTTTTCTTTTATGATGTAGTCTATGGTATGCATGGGAACGATGTCAACATCAACATAAACACCCCCCTTCACGTACAAAATGCAAGTTCTCCAGTAATCAGCTTTTATTGGACCGTCTGGTATTTTCTCAAAATTTTGACGACGCGTGAGGCCAAAATTATCCTCGATAAAATTTGCGCATTCAGAGTCGCCAAACAGTTCGATTTCGTAATCTGGATTCATTTCTTTCCATTTCTTAATCAACTGTTTTGGAATGTCTTCTATATCTTTGTTACAAATATAGATGATCTTGGGAATTATTCTTGATTTAGTGTTGTTGTTCAATTTCTTGGGTACGATAACCGGAAGATCGTTGATTAATGGATCAAATCCTATTTCAAAAAACCTCATTATTATAGCGTATATGATAATTATCGCCAACAATATAAATAATACTGTTAAGAAAACTATCAAGGCGTACTTGTTCATTTATATTTCAAAATTTTTTTTTGCCCGTTTGTTCATACTGTTTTTTATTATGTCTGTATAACAAACATTCCAAACATGGAAGAAACCAAACTAATCGACGCAAAAAAAATTGTCGACGATGCAATCGATGTTGCAAATATAGTTGTTGGAGACAAAGACAACGTCATGTCCGGTCTGTTCAAGTTCATCAAAATATCTATGGAGTACGTTGAGGATATTCAAGGATTGACGGGGCGCGAAAAGAAAGATTTAGTTATTGATGTTGTGCACGAATTGATCGATCGAGACGAGGGCCCGTTGGATCGCTTTGATGACATCATAAAACCTCTTGTTGAGGGCGCCATAGAACAGTTTCTCGAAGTCGGAAAGAACGGAATAAAATTAAATGTGAAGAAGCCCAAGTGGTGTTTTAAATGGTGTTCAAAATAATTGCCCGTTTTGCATAAAAAAAAATTTTTTTTTCTTTAACTAAAAAATGACGCTAGACAATCAGGATTTTATCAGATTGTTGACGCAAGAAAAAGGATTGATCTACATTAGAGACGCCTTAGCATTTTATCTGATGGACATCAGAATAAAAAACAACGCTTATAACATGGTAATCATTTCGCTAGCAACATTTACTGCCTTCATCGAATCGCTCAATGCCGAGTTTGGGTGGTCCGCTGATTGCAAAGATAAGGATAATTCAGCTAGCAGCAAATTAGCTTCCGTCTTTCCTATCGTGACGGCAACCATGATTGCTTTTCTTTCGACCATGATGAAATTCAAACGAATAGTATACAAGATGGAGGAAATAAATAAAAGCATAGAAAAATGCCATTACGCTATAAATCGACAGCGGGAAACTCTGGAAGATGGTAGGAAAGAAAACATGGGATCGGCCAACGGTTGCTTCAGAGAAGCTTTGCAAGATTCTGAGAAAATTTGGTTATTGCTGCTAGATCCAGGCTCAAAGCGCAAATATTTAAAAAAAAGCGATCGCATTCACGAGTTATTTTCAAAAGATAATAGCGAGATGGACGAGGAAATTATAAAAACAATAGCGCATTCTTTCAAACCTCACAAACCGATAGGTTTCCTATGCATACTACATCATTGGTATCACAAAGTTTTTAAAGCAAAAGTTGTTCGCTGAAATAGTTTCAGTTCAGAGATACGCATTGGCTGGCGGGCTGCACGTATTCTTGTGAGCGTTATAACACGGTCGGGTTTCGGATTTGCATTTTTCCGGGTTACGTTTTGAATGTTTTCTGCACCGGGATTTGCGCTTCTTGCCCACTTTGCTCTTGCTTACGCATTCGCAAACTAATTGTTGATCGCTCGGGCACCTTTTTTTGATTCTCGTAGATTTAGCCCGCGTAGTCAAGGGAAGTCTTGTGCTGCTAGTGCGTCTACTGCTGCTCGGAATCCAGTAACTATAACCGCTACTACTTCGCGCGAATTGCGTCGTTAAGCGGGGCCGCGTCAAGGATTTTGTTGCCGCGCGACTGACAGACAGCCTAGGTTTTTTCGGCCGCCGCTTTTGGGATTTTGTGACGGTGCGTTTTTTCGTAGACTTGCGCGGCGTTTTTGATTTTTTGGCCGTGCGTTTTGGAGATAGTCTAATTTTCTTTTTTTTTGGAGATTTACGTTTTTTTAGAGGTGGTGTTGGCGTGTGATAAGAAATCGTCGTCCGCGAGCGCGTCCGTCTTTTCCTTCTTGGCGAGTATGATTTGGTTGTTGAAGTTCTACTTCTTCGTCGCAAAACAGTTGATTTGGCGTAATTCTTTGTCGACTTACGATAAGCTTTCCTTTTTGTTGGTCGGGGCGGGGTCGACGCACTTTTTTTCGACAACTTTTGATTCAATTTTTTTTTGGTAGTTTTCGCCATATTATTGTTCTATAAATATTTAAATCAAGTTAAGTTTAACTTGTCGGAAATATTATCTTTTTAAAAAAAAAAAGTGCAATGAGATTCATAAATTTTTGCATGATCATAACAGCGTTTAGTCTTACCCCAAAAAATGATTACATATTTACGCGATACAAAGCACCGGGTATCATCGGTATATTTGACGTCCTGTACAAGTTTTCTTGTCAAAAATCAAACGTGTCTCGGGGAATAGAGGAACGGCGCTTTTCGGACTTGTCTAGAGACCTTTGGAAAGCTCGCGAATACGTCGAAAAGAGGAAGGACGAAAGCATGTATCTTGGGTGGACGCCGCTTCAAAGTTCTGATTTCGACGGTGATTTTAAATTTATTAGGAACGATAATAAATTTCCCCCGGGATCTGAAATTAGTTTTAAGCAAATTCCCTTGTATTTTGTGATAGTAGAGCCGAAGCTGTCGGAAAATCGTCTATTTGTTGAAAAAATAATACACAATCCATCAATAGACGTCAGACTAGACGTTAATAATTTAAAAATAAACTTAGAAGAATTAGCAAATAAGAGCGACGCATTGATAGACTTTTCGAAGTTAAAATATCACGACAGTGGGAGATGGTATTTTGAGTTTTTTAATACTGTAGTCACTCCTACAAAAAGCACATAAATTTTCTCCAATGGAGTTTTTTTTTCAGAATCAGTTTCCGTTAAATTCAATTTCAAATGTGCGACGATATTCAAATTGGCAGTCGCGCGTTCAAAGCCCTCGAGGAAGACGAGCAAGAAGAGCTGGTGTTCGAAGCGTGCATGACTGATTCTAATTCCAATGATTCATTTGAATTGCACCAATACGTTACGCAATTCTTCTTACCAAACACTGAGACGCCGAAGCCTGCAACACCGCCCACGCCACCGCCGCCACCGCCGCCGCAGCCGCCTTCGCACGCGCCCCCGGTGCTGAAGCCCAGCAACACAGCTTCGCAACGCAAAGGCTCGGGCTGGGGTCAAGAGTCCCGAGACAAATATCAAAAGACTTGGAACGAACGAAAAGAAATAAGGACTCGCGTCGACACGTCAATACGCATGTTATTAGATACCCACATTTACAGAAAACTTTTGGTCAGCGCAGACGATTTCAATAACGATTTGCGAAACATAGAATTTGACCATAAACTTCTCCGTCAAGAACTTATGATTGTATTTCGCGAAATACCTGGAATAAACTCGTTCAAAGAATATCAATTCACGACTATAGATAAGCTTGTGGAAGATGTATCTGACAAGTGTATTGGTCGCATCGGGTATCAACGAAAAACCAAGCGTCCGTACAAAAAATCTGGGCGTTATGTTGGTATGAACGGCGCTAAGCCAAGAAGAAAGAGGAACGAAGATGGCGACTTAGTTGAAAATACAAACGTACCGGAACAAAAACCCAAGAGAAGCCGCGGACGACCTAGAAAAAATATTAACATGTTGTAACATAAATGCTCAACGTGATCTATTGGTACGTATTCTTGATATTATTGCTGGTTTTTATTATGATGCTTTTGTACAATTACTATCCATCTGACGAAGGCCGGCGCAAAAAAATTAGTTTGAAGAAATTGAACAAGCCGCAAGCCGTTTGCATAATTGCTAGCAACGGGTCGAGCACGCAAACTGTAAGCAAGTGCAAAACTTACTACCCCGATTTTGACGTCGTAGTCGTGGGATACAAAAAAAATGATTTTCTAGAAGCTTGGGCTAACGCGTATTCTAGGAATAAGTCTAAATACAATATTTTCATGTTTTTAGATCGTAATTTAGTCCCGAATAAATCCCCCAAGTTGAATTACGATGGGATTTTGAATTCGGACTTGGCGTATTCCCTAAATTATTCTACAATTTTTGGAAAGTTTCGGTACGATAAAAAAAACGTAGACAAGCAAGCTACAGATAAAATTAGAGATCTGTACGGACGATCGGATTTACAGCACATCGCAGACTTTGACTCAAATCAGACCGTGGAAGCGTCGCATAAATCGTTTTTCATAGCAAATTCAAAAATAACGGAAGAAGTGCTTAAGTTGCAAAAGCCTTACAAAAAAAGAAAACAAGAAAAGTCTGCTTTAGATTATATCATTTTAGAAAAAACTGTAGGATTGGTGCTTAAGAAGCATGCGAAGACCACCATATCTCTAGTATCTAAATTTGAGCTCTAGCTTTAAATTTTTAAAAATATTTTCATAGCTTGATTAATGTCTTTCGCATTTCTATCACCGTCGTAGACTGCCGCGGTACCATTTCCATCAAAGAAAAATATTGTTGGATAGCCCTTTATTGCGTCGTCTATTTTAATTCCTATCTGATCTTTCCCTAGGTTTCCAATGTCTTTATTTTCTCTGTGTTTGTAGGCATTAAATAAAGCAACATTGTACGATTTTTTCTTCGAACGTAAATCATCTAATACAGGCCGAAGAGTTTTACAATGAGAACACCATTCTGCGGTCGCTGCGACAACACATGGCTTATTTTTACCATTCATGTATTTTTCCATGCCATTTAACGACAAGTATTGAATTTTGTTTTTTTTAAACTCATCTTTTTCCAAATTAAGATTTTTCTGAGTTGGCGCAAAATCTTGCAGTTTAGTTTGCGTTTGTCCCATTTGTTGAGCAAGTATATTTTTTTTAATATCAATTAAACAAAATGACAAGAACTAAAAAGCAAAATAATGACATCACAATCTACCAAGAAAAGCCAGAAAAAAAAGAGGAGACAGACATACAAACAATCGAGATTCCGCTTCGCGATGCAATATATTTAAGGCAAGCGCTGGCTCGAGGTAATTACGGGGGGCAACACCAGCTGGCCAATTTTTTCAAAGATTTGCTGGGATCTGGTAACGAGGAGATAATAGATTCAAGAGATGCGATCACGATGCTTTCCGTGGGAAGCGTTTTCGCCATGGCTTGTGCATTGATTTTGATGATGGCCTTTCAAACAGTGTTTTTCAAGAGGTTGCTGCTCTTGCACTAGTCTTCTAAATCCACCCCGAAACTATTGCGTCTTCTTGATCCGGAAGAAGAGATGGATATTCTCGACCAAGGTTCTTTATCGCATTTTTTTGCTCTTCTTTTGCGTTTTCTAGTAATTCTATTGGTGAAGTTTTGTAGACTCTTTGTATATTGTCATCCGACGAAATCATAGTCAACGCTTCTGCGTAAGACACGGCTGCGGTCGAGTCTAAGACAGCAAATAACAAATTTGTATCTTGCTTTGAGTTGGCTATCATCTTTCCTGATTGTTCCACAAGACGGAGACCAGCGATTCTGGTTCTTTCGGCCATAGAGTTTGAGGTGACCATAGAGAGTAGAGCTACAAAAGCAACCATTCCTAACACTACAAGAATTAAAGTGAATAAGTTCATTGTTTGCTTTTGACTTGTAATAACAAAATAATAATTTTAAAAATAACAAACATGGTTAGAATTGCGCAAGCATTCGCATCATCCGAAAAAAAAAAAGACATTCCTAGAAAGACACAATTGATCAAAAAATCTGCTAGTCGAAAACTGCCGGATTTGCCGAAAATGAAAGAATCTAACAACATTACTAGGCATACTCCCGTAAATTTATTAAAATCAGAAAAGGTAGAGTTGACTCAGGCTGGGACTGTCGCAGCGCCGAAAAAAAAAGATTATGTTACAATACGTAAATCTGATCTTTGGAAATTCCTGGTGGTTATCACGATCTTAGCAATGTGTTGGATAATTTTGGTGCTGTCGTCGCGCGTAAAAAAAATGCAATTGGATTTGAATAAATTAAAAATGATTATATCGCAGCATGCTAGGCCATAGAGGACATGGCAGACATCATCGTCGGTAGCATGGGACCGACTGTTTTCATTAGCGGTGCTACCGCTGCCATAGTTTGCGTAATAGTTTGCGGATCAAGCATGCCGGGCGTTAACAAGTTGTTTATCGCCGCCTGTGGGTTCCTGGAAGCAAGCGGCGGCGAAACAGTTGAAGAAGGAGCCGAAGGAGCCGAAGGAGGTTTAAAATTAGTAAACTTTAAATTATTTTTTAACGGCGAGTCTGTTTGCGGTATGTCTATTGGCGCTGCCGAGGGTCGTTTCATCTTTGGCGTGTTATGCGGCATGGGCGGCGCCGCCGGTTGCGATTCGTAAGCAACCTTTGTTTGTGGCATGGGCGGCGCACTTTGATTGTTGGTCGAGTGTCCAGTTCCCAAAAACTTTTTCTTGAGGCCGAAAATTCCAGCACTTCCCAATAGCAAAAACGCCAGTTGCAAAAATGGATTCATGCCGTTGGTCCCATTACGCCAATATTTTCTGTAGATTTGTTGCAACGGGGCGTTGTACGATTGTCCGTCGATTGAACCAGCCACCTCTGTCGACCAGCCATTTAGATCTACATAATTTTTGGCAAATTTGTTACACCCGAGCTCTATGCCCGTGCAGCCGACCTTGAGCACGTCTTTCATCGTGTTCACCCCGCTAGCAATGTCGATTGATTGCTTTGCCTGGTACAGTCCAAGTTGAATGGTTTCGTAGGAGTCCCCCATCGTAAATTCTCTAGACAAAATGCAGGTCTGTGGATTGAGCATCTGCAATTGCTTTATTTCTTGCAACAGCGCTGCTTTGTCCATTACCGCGTCTTCTTCTCGCTCGACAACGTTTGGTTTGTTGTAAAAAGTTTGTGGTGGTGCGTGGCCTATGAATTTGTTTTGGCTCTTTAAACTACGTTGGCTCTCGATGTCGCTACGTCTTTTGAATGGCACGCTTGATATGACGGATAATTTGTCTTCGGTATCGTGACTTTCGTCCTTGCTAATTATATCTAAAATATTGTCGTTGGGGTTGTCGCCGCCGTCGTTGCGTTGCTTCGGTAAAAATTCTGGCGGCACGTCAATGTTTAAATCATTTTTTGATTTCAGCGAAATTCTGTCGTCATTTCTATCAATTACATGTTTTGACCTATTGTATGGAAGTTTTAAATCAACGCGTTCTCGATTACACAACTCATGAAAAACTGCTATATCTGTAGTTCTTACACTTGCGTTATCGTCTCCAACGATAGAATCGGGGGACTGCATTTTTAATAAAAAACATAACATGGGGCATAAAATAAACGCAGCTAAGAAAAAAAATTGAAGCAAAAAAAAATATTGAGAATAACAACACACTACAAAACAATGCCTGTTTCCTTAGCCCAAATTAGCAAAACCGAATCTCAATCACAAATTTCGCAATTGCCAACAACTCACCAAATGAAGACTCAACAGTTGTATACCGGCGCCGTTCGTAAAATGCAAGAGGGTTTGAAGCAAAAAGTCGGCACCAGCATGATCATGCACGGCCCCCCGCGCTTAAGCGTTCAAGAACAGAGAGAGAATAAGCCCTTGCCAGATTTGTCCGAATATAAATCAGACAAATCGTCCATGGCGCAGTCGACGACTACGAGACAGAAAATTGCCGACATCTCGGGCGACCAGCCAAAACTTAGATGGAAAGCAGGAGAAAAGCCAAGATCGTCTGTTCCTGGCGTAAACTTGAAGAGAACTAAGGACGATGCGGTTGAGGAGACACAACAGAAACCTAAGACCGGCCCGACCGTCAAAAAAGTTTCGAAAAATCCAGTCGTGCTTGCTAAGAAAGACACGACGAGCGCTGACAGCGAGCCCAGTCAGGGTCAGCCAAACAACGTCATAGAAGCCGAGCGCCTAGCAAACAAGATGCTCCGCGCTGGAAATTTCTCAACTCTTGGCAACACTACGCCGTTCCGTGCCTAATCATGCCAAGTATATTCCAACTTTGACTCATTACACAGTCGAGAAAATAGCGCAAGTCTTTTTTTTGGACCTTTCGCTCGCTTCATTCTCCATTCTAATCTTAAAGCAGGTATTTTAGATCCGACTAAGACAGAGGCAGCTAGTTTCCATGGTCTGTGAGACCGCGTCCGCTTGGCGCCACCAGCGAGTTGGCCGTTGTGCTGCCTTAAACGACGCGCCAGGCTTGTCGTAGCGCCGACGTAAGTGTTTCGATTATTAGCTGATATGAGCAAGTAGCAGTGCCACCTTGACATTTATCTCCAAAAATATTAAATTTAAAATGTGACGAAACAGCTTGCAAATTTGAATTGTCATCGACGTTGCCATGCCGCTATTTTCGCAGCTACCGCTTCCCCTGCGGGCAAGATTCTCGCCAGAGTTCGACTTCGATGTCAGCCTTCGTACGCAAAACTTAATTCAGTGCGCTAACCGACTTATTAGCGTTGACCTCGCGGTAAAAACAAACGAAGACCCTGTGCCCGAAATTTTAAACAATCTACTAAGAAACGTTGACAGAAATGTTCGCCGAACCACGAGGTCTAGAAACTCTGCATCTTTTACATTTGCGTACGGGGATTTGATTTGTTTAGTTCCCGCAATTAACTTTCCACAAAGTGGAGTTGTTTACAAAGTCAAATTGTTGGATTTTGTATCTTTCATGGACCAGCCACCGATTCTGAATCAAGTCATTCAACCCAACTCAGCATCCATCCCTTACAGATTTTTGAATTCCAGCATGCGCCTAAACGTTAGAAATGACACTGGTGAAAACGCACAACTAAGCCACGCGTCTTCTGTAATCTTGTCGCGCTGGGATAGGATGCCAATCAGCATTTTAAATCCAACACTTGAAATCCAACAAACACAGCAACGAGAGCAAATCATGGTTGGTATGACAGCACTCGACCAGTCTTTGATAAGAAGAGACATAACGGAAGGAATTCGGGTGCAAAGAAGAATCGTCGACCCAAGCGTCACAAACTGCATGATTTGCTTCGAAAGTGGTTTAAAAAAAGATTTCATTGCATCTAACTGCAATAGACACTACATGTGCCCAGAATGCTTGAAGGAATATATGAGTCAACCGTCGTACAATCATCCGATTAATAATCTTGGAAAAAAGTTTATATGCCCGTTCGACGGATGCCGCGGCATATTTGATATGAGCAAAGTATTTGACAAACTTGACGAGGAAACCCAAAAAAAATTAAATGATCACTTGAATTCTCTGCCAGAAACGTGCGGTTTTCCTTACGCTTGTGGCAATTGCAATCATATCAATTTTTTGGACCTCACCGATCCGGGCAATAAAAATGAACCTATTAATTGCCAATCTTGCAGACACGACATTTGCAAGAACTGCTGCTGTACGGACCACTGCGAGTGCCCTATACAAGGCTGGGTCAATTGCCCCCTTACTATTGAACACCCTGTTGAAAACGAACGCCAAATAAACGCAAGTCATCAAAAGGTTCCAAAATATGTTATTCAAAAAAAAGAGTTTACGACGAAAATGGCTATCAGTAGCTTGCACCATCTGTTATCCTCACCGACTCCCTTCAACTGCTCATGTAGCCACTGTGGGTGTATGTTGGAAAGATCTGAGGCGTGTACTGAATTAAAGCATTGCAACATAAGTACGTGCTCGCTCTGCGGATTGAAAGCAAAACCAGGCGAAACGCAAATACACGCAAGTCATTGGAACGAATGTTTTCGCTATGAGGAAGATTTGTTTGAACATATCAAAGTCCCATATCAGTCGTTGTGTCACGCTAGATTGACCATCATTCTTTCTAGTCTCCGCCGAGCTCTTCACGTGACCAGATTGTTCAAATTTTTAACAAATGAGCAAAAAAATTTATGCGACGCTTTAATGAACGATTGGGTGCTGCTTCCAAGTTCTCACGAAATGTCGATTGAACTTGGTACTTATGAGAATTTCGAATACGGACTGATGCTTTTAAGATGGGGCTATCCTACCGTCACAACAGCTTCAAATAGCGTCGTATCTTTAAACATGATGAGTGAATCGTCGCACGAATTTCTCGTTGAACATACGAATAAACTAATACCATCCTTTCAATACGATTCGATGGACGACACGGATAGTGATATTTCTAACGAAATGCCGCCTCTTGAACCTCAGCTCTTTCCATCAATTTTGGACCCGAATATTACTGATCATCCGGGCGCAACCATACTATTCCGCCCCATAGAACCACCGTTCACAACGCCGCCGCCCCGAGCCCCACAAGTTCAAACGCGCATCCACAGCTACACGAACGTCAGCCAGCCCCCGCCGACGCAAGAATAATTCTTATAAGTACGTTAAAATATTTTTACAAATTTCGCTAGTTTGCAGTTCGCCGTTGACGATGTTTATGTCATGTCCGCGTTCCATGAGTTCGGCTTGCATCTCGTTATGAGCTATTTCTACCTTTTTTAGATATTGTAGATCTATATTCTTTTCTTCGCGCCTTTCTCTGTAATTAATCCTACTGGCGCATACCGTCGTGCTAACCTTGATGTAAAAATATGTCTCTACGAACTTAGGGTCGTATTTTCTTAAAGTGTCGTAGATAATTTCTAATAAACTATCGTTATTTATGGTATACAATGAATCTTCCTCTGGGGAAAACGAATTCATGTTGGCAAAAGCCTTACAACCGAACTGTAGTCCACGCTCCACTACAATCAGAATGTTGTCGTCTTCTTTGAGATTTATTTTGTCGATTGCTCGCAAGCTATTGATTATATTCGTAGCTCTTGTCGTAAGAACCATGTTTTGAAATATTTTAGAATCTATTTTTTTGGTGTACAACCATCCAAGGGCGCCACTTTCTGTCCATAATTTGATAGGCTCGGGGATCTGTATTATGTGAGCAAAGGTAGGTTTGCACAGTTGAGAAAGTGCCTGTAATATTGTAGATTTTCCGGAGCCGATATTTCCCTCTACGTATATGACATGCAGTTTCATTTTTTTTATTGTAATATTTTTAAACGATTGACAAGAACGAAGTTTTTAGATATTACATCACAAGGCTGATGATTTTGCGGCATAAGGGGCAGTCGTTATTTTGGGTCTTGTACTTATCGTAGCATTCTTGACAACACACTCTATGTCCGCATGGCACAAACGTCGTCTGTGGCGCGGCATCAAAGCAAATGACGCAAGTGTCCACTGTAAATATTTTTTCTGGTGCTACAACGTAGTCATGCAAAATTTGGATGTTTTTACGCTTGACGGTGTAGAATGGGGTGAGTCTATGTACTAGAGAAATATCGGAAGCGGGCACTCTATAAAATTTTCCCTCGGTCCGTATTGATTTGGGAAATCTGCAGTTGTAGGTGTTATCGTAGGCGTTTTGCGTTGATTCTCCGTCGTTTTCGTAGGCATGAAACCGAACTCGAAGCTTAGAACCCTGCGTAACGCATTTTAAAATCACATAAGCCATGATACCATAGGTTGGCTGTAAATAAGTTTTTTGGTGGAGGAACAATATTTTTTCTTTCTCCATGGAAAATCATATTTCAAAAGCGTCCATCAAAAAATTGAATTTCAAGTGTGAAATTCTAAAACTACCAACACATCACAAAAACATCACACACATTTGAAAATGCAGAACGTCCTTCAATTCAGCGACATCAATCCCGAGCAGTGGCACGTCACGACGCCGCAGGACCGCTCGTCTGGCCATGGAAAGCAGATGTGGGTAAACCGGAGCGAAGACATCAAGGAAAAGATTCTTTTTCAGTTGCCGGCCACTAAGGCGCCGTTTGGCGTGCAACCCGACGGTCAAGACGGGAACGAATCCACGTACAAGAGCACAATCATGCTCGACCTGACACCCGACATGGTTCCTGTTTTTGAGAAGATTGACAAGCTGCTTTTGAAGCATGCCGTGCAAGACAAGAAGTTGTGGTTTAGCAAGACCATGGCTGACGAAAAGATTGCGGCAAAGCAGTTCCCCGTCGTGAAGCCGCAATCATCGCCCGAGTGGGCCCCGAAGATTAAAGTAAAGATCTTCAAGGATGGTCAGAAGAACGCAACTAAAATTTACAAGGCAGTGCCAAATCCCGATTATGGAAAGGTAGAAGGCGCGGAAAAACTTATAGCTCATAGAGTTACGGAAAATGAAATTCCTCGTGGGTGCCAGGTAACGGCTGTTATTGAGGTTGGTGGTGCTTGGGTCAGCCAGCTGGGATTTGGCGTTGAATTGCGCGCTCAACAGATGTTTTTTGAACACAAGGATTTCGAACCGAGCATTAAGGACTTCAATGTTGCCGGCGGCATTTCGCTAGCCAAAGAAGAACCAAATAACGCGACGAAAAACGAGACGACGGTTGTGGACGACCCTTCTCTAAAGCGCTCGATTGATGCAGATGGTTCTGATGTCGAGGGGTGCGAGGCTTCTACGGCTGAACTTCCCATTCCGCCAGCTAAAATTCCCAAGATGTAGAAACAATAGTTTCTAAGCCTACCCCAAGCCTCCCCCGAATAAAAAAAAATTTGATAATTTTCTTTTGTAATATTAACAACACTAATAAATGATGGGCGATCTTAATACAGATCTTGATCTTGAATTGTTAGCCAAGGGCAACAATTTGTTTTTCGGCAATGACAATAATTTTGAAAATGACAGTTTGATTGGGGGTTTTACAGATGATGAAGACAGTGGAATGGGCATGATAGTTATTGCCGTAGTCATGGGTTGCATTGCTGCCATAGTACTGCTGTACATAGTTAGACAAAACACTACCCTCCCTGAAACTATCGCAAGCTTTTTAGATAAAAAAGTCCCCACTATGCTCAGGAGAAATAGAAAGGTTGAAGAGACGGTGTCGGCGGACGAATCTAAAGCTCATTCGCCAACCCCGACGTCTATGATAATTGAAGCAAAATCTGACACGGGCAACAATTTCGAGAAAGACGACAAAGATGACAGAGACGACAGAGATGAGAAAGACGAGGAAGATGAGAAAGACGAGGAAGATGACGTCGAGACCATGGCCGGGGTCGGGGATGGTGCTAGGGATCAGGGCAACCAAAAACACGAGGATGAAGCGGCGGGCGAAACAGAAGAGAAAAAATCTGTCTCACATGTAAAAGAAACCATGCCAGTTTTGCTAAATGCTTCAAAATCTAATTCAAAGTCAAGAAGCTTTCCAGTAAAACTCAACAGTTTTAACACGACCATGACAAGCGAAGATTCGTTGCCCAAGCCTAAATTGCCCGGTGTCCCCAAAGCCAATAACATCGAGGGTTCTGCAAAAGTTCTTAAAGCTAACAAACAATTGATCGAAGCGGCCCAGACCGGAGATCTTCGTAAAAAACTATCTAGAGCTTCTTGGGGCGTTACTCCAATTCTAGACAGAAAAGATGAACTTCCGTATTACACATCATCTAAAACTCACATTATCACGCCGGAAAGAGAACAATTTCTCAAGAATCAAGTATCAAAAAATACTCAGAAAATAATTACTGCCGGCGCAGTGCCCGTATTGTTTGACCTTCCCCAATCTTTCAACATGAAGAAATCTGTAGAAGAACATACTCTCGGATCTAGTCTTCAGCTCGAGACTAGAGACTAAAAAAAATATTATAATAATTAAACTGCTCCAATGATGTCAGGTTCTATGTATGATATGAGCGGCACACCGGATATGTTTCAATCATTCATTGAACAAAACGCAGGTAGGGCATATGAAACCTACAGCGACTCGAGCGAAGTATTTGGCAGTGTCAATTTCAGCATATATTACGCGATTTTGGCCGCTTTCTTGGCACTGAATGCTATTCTAGTTTTTAGCATTGCATTCACCGATAAGAATTTTAAGGAAAACGATGTAGATTTTAGTTACACGGTGTTGCAAAACTCAAAGGTCAAGCAACACGTCAATAAACCGTTCGGAAAAAATTTGCAAGATCTTTCAGGCGAGCCTTCAAGTTTAATCAAAGAAAACAAGGGGGACATATCTCCTAATTTTGCTAATTTTCTCAAAGCTGTTTAATACATGTATTTTTTTTGCTTCATTTCGTATTCTCTGATCCACTTTCTGACCAAATGATTTGTCGTGACGATTTGCGTCACGTTAGATATGCCTTGGCCGCAAGCCCATATTTCTGACCAAACTTTCGGCATTTCAAGCCACCTCGACGTGGCGGTCTTATGATTGATGTCGACGTGTTTTGGAATAGATGGGCCTAAATAGTTGGCGCCGGCGCCGGTAAAAAAGTCTGTGTTGATTATGTTTTCAGCACTACAATCTACTACCATCTTTTTGTACTCTGGCGCCGTGTTTGCTTCCTTGGTGGCAAGAAATGGCGACCCTATGTATGCAAAATCTGCACCCATGACTTTTGCAGCAAGCACCGCGGACCCGTTAGATATGCAGCCACCGAGACCAACGGGCCCACCGTACCATTCTCTAATTTCTTGCATCAGCGCGAAGGGCGATTGCTGCCCCGCGTGTCCGCCGGCACCCGCCGCAATCGCAATTAATCCATCTGCTCCGTGCGATATTGCTTCGCGAGCGCGACTATTTTTGGTCACGTCGTGCAACACGATTCCGCCGTACGAATGCACAGCATCGTTGATTTCCCTTCTAGTTCCCAAGCTCGTTATGACGATTGGAACTTCGTGCTTGATAATTACATTCATGTCTTCTTGTAAATTTTTGTTGTAGGGATGCACAATTTGGTTTACAGCAAAGGGTGGCAACAGCTTTTTATGAAAAAGAGGACCCAAATTAAACTTAATTTTTTGCAACCACGCGTCAAGTTGGCCTCTAGCGTTCATCGCTGGAAAGGAACCAACGATGCCCGATCGACACTGCGCGACCACTAATTTTGGATTAGATGCGATGTACATGGGCGCGCACATTACTGGTATTTTCAAATTCGAGAATAGCTTCTTGACAATATTCGAAGACATTTGAAATTCTTTTTTTTGAAACGACGAAAAATAAATTATTATGGAGAAAGTTGTAAAAGACTTGATTGTTGCTAGGAGATATACCATTCTTCCAGATCCAGAAAATATCGAGCCTACGTGTGGCAGAAACAAAGATAAAGAAAAGTTTAGATTGATTGCGCGCGGCAAAAAAAAAAATTACCAGTTGCAAGTATATTTTTCGGATTCAAAAGAAAAAATAGGCGTCCGAGAAATCAGAACCGTCATAGAAAATGCAAAGCAACAAAATTTAAAAGTTTTGCTTCTGATCACTATTGAAAAAATGACTTTCTTTGCACAAAGAGAATGCAAATCAAAAAATAATTCTTCGGAATATCCGTTCATTGAACTATGGACCAAAAACGAACTAGACTGCAATATTATAAACCATTTTACGCAGCCAAAATTTACGGTTTTGTCGTCAAAAGACAAGCAGCAATTATTACTTAATACGGATATTAGAAAATTTCCAAAATTATTGCAGACTGACCCAGTTGCTCGGTTTTTAGGGTTGCAGAAGGGTGTCGTGGTCCTGATAGATCGTGTTTTGCCAGGTGGACAAACGACCAAAATCTATAGACACGTATGTTAAATTTTTTACATCTCGTTTGGATAATATCTCTTATCGTGGGGCAAAATGCTGTATTTGGAGGTAGATCGTCCCGTAAAACTATTGTGCAAGCCTACGAATAATACTTTGGACACGGACCTGCCACCCTCTACGGGAATTTCGGCTATGTAAATTCCCCCGGCTTGTCTTTCCGAGGTGATGCCAAGGGGTTTGATGCCTCTTTCGCTTGCCACGATAAACAATCTAAAGGCGTTATTGTCCAAGTTTGTATTTTTTCTCTTTACAAACTCTTCTTCTATTTTATCAGAAGGAATCGTGTCCCAAATATCATAAGTGCTCAACCACGCACCCTCTAAGTCAACTAATTCTGCTTGGTGCAAAGATCGGATGCGTTGCTCGTAAGCGTTCAATGTATTCTGTATGTGTAATTTGCGACGTTTTAGTTTTCTCTTAATTTTCAATTCTGACGTGGTTATGTTCGAATCTGAATCTTCTGGATCTGGCATTTGCTCTTAGTATATGTATACTTTTTTTTGATTTTTTTGTTGAAAAAAAATATGTAGATCTTTTAATATAATAGTAGTGATATGGAACCATTTGCTCTGACAACTGCAATATTATTTGTACTATTTGTTTTTGTAAGTTTTTTTGGGATTCCAATCGAGGCCAGTTTCAATAAAAATTTGACAATGGACAACAACGTCTACTTTACTATATCTGAAAATTATGCGAAATCAAAAGTAATGAAATGGGTGATTGCATGTCTCGGACTCGTGCTATTGGTAACCTTCCCGATCGGCATCTTTTATTACGTAGAATGCAACGTGCCCCAATCGCTTTACGCCGCGACTGCGGTGTCTGCACTTGCGTCACTTTCTGGATTCCTGACTTTAATTACTTTGAAATGGATAAAAACAACTAGCCAAGTCCACATGACCATGGCTGTTTTGACATTTGTACTCGCTGCTCTTACTTTATGGGTAGCGGCCGCTGATGTTAAGACGTACGTGTTATCTGGCGTTGGGTCTATCGGTCTTTTGCTTGCTATTATATTTGGCGCGAGAAGCATGGATGCTAACTTTGCCGGAGGAAGCGACAGAATGAACGGTGTTTGGGTTGCGCTCGGGGAATTCTTACTAGTTATATCTATATCCATATTTATGTTTGTTGCTGCGCAGTCGGACGACGAATGCGAAGTCACGTAATAGGCGATAATAGCGACACGTCAAGCGCATCTTCTTCAAGATACTTCAATATGAGCTTGCTCTGGACCGAGCCCACTTGTTTGGCGTTCGCAACTTTCTCTTCGTAACTCAACACATGAGAGTGTCTTGTTCGACAAATATAATTTTCCGTATGAATAATCAAGGACACGAGCTTTAAAACTAGAGGAGGCAGATCATATGGATTATCAAATTCGCAAACTTTTTTGAAAAAGACGGGCAGGCTATCATACCCCTTAACGTCAAAATCATACTTGTTTCTAAAGCAAAAATAAACTTCGCTTTCGAATTGCTCAAGAATTTTTTTTTGCAAACCCCTTCTCACGTCGTCATTTTGATAAATTTCGTATTGGGGCGATTGGCACAAAATTGGACAATACAAATCGTGCGACAAGTTGTAATTTAGCAATTCAAGAAACTCTAAATATATCTCTCGCGAAGCCGATCGCCTGATGTTGTAGTAGTTAGTGTACATGTCGTATAATCTACGACTACAATCCTCCGATACGTGGTACAGCGTTGAAATGATGAAGCAATGCCACACAATTCCTCCTTTACTTTTTTCGAGAAATGCTAGTTTCTCATTTGACAAATTACTGCGAAAGTTTAAGAAATATAAATACGAAGACTCGATCACTACTCCAAACTTTTCTAGCATAGCTTTCTTGATTTGTGTGCATTCAATGTAATCGTATTTCTGTTTTTCCCTTAAGCGAAGCACCTCTTCCTCTTCTCGTCTTTCTGGGTGGACGTGCTTCATGTACACAGCTGGCTTGTAAACCGGTTGTAAGAACATTTCTTTCTCGTCTTCTTCGAACAGGACAGTCATCCTGATGTAGAACCGAATTACTATCAGACATTCGTCAAAAAATAGCCTATCGTGTCTGCCGCGGACGTGCGGGCCGCTCAAATAGTCACCGGCGCGGGCGAGGTACGCGTCCAGGTCTAGAAGTGACATTTCAAATTTGAATGGACCTATTCAAACATGACTGGAGATATGTTTATGATGGAGATCAATTATAATAATTTTTTATAGTAAGTAAGATATATGAAGTCCCTCCCGGGTCCTAAAATTGATACGGTAATATGTTCAGCGGGTGGCGTTGCGACAACTTTGCTTCTGAGACATTTCAACAAACTTGGCGTCATGACCAACGATCCCATGGATAGAGATCGCTTGAAGCACTCGAAGTATCCACCTAAAGATGATAACATCAAGAGAGGAATTTACATATACGGCGATCCACAAGAAGCATACAAATCTCTTGTAAGGCGAAAATTTCTTGACAGACAAATAAAAAAAACCGCCGGCAGTTGGGCTCATGAAGAGGACCCCCTTGGACTGGAGGGACATTTCGAATCTTGGTTATCGCATTCGAATAAGTATCCAATCATGTTTATCAAGTACGACGACATATGGAATAAAATTCACCACATCAACGAATTCATAGAATTTTCAGATCACAACGACCTGCCAGAAAAAAGGCCGAGGAGAAGCGACGCCGTGCTTCTTCCAAAATTAAACAACGGCAAAGAACTATACGAAGATTACGCAAAACGAATCCAAAAACTTCCATCAATATTTATTAAAAAGCCAGATAAAATCGGCATGCCTACTCGTCTCCTCGGAAACAAATCCATGAAAATTGCGCTCGTCGGGCTCATGCGGGGGTTCAACGACTATTCTCGGTACGAAAAGAAACTGTTAAAAAGAAATAGGCTTTTGCATGAAAACTTTAATAAAATTTTCAACTACCCAATGCTCATATTCAACGAAGGCACAATATTACCAGAACATCAAAAAGCAATGCATGAGCAATGCCCAAACTTGATTTTTATAGACATAAAAAAATGGTGGAACGAAAATGCTAGCACCGGTGGCGGCTACAAAAGAATGTGCCTCTTCAATTGCTCGTTTTTGCAAAAATATTTGCATGAACACGGATATCACTACTATTTGCGATTAGACGACGATGTTTTCATGCATCAGGCTCCAAATCCCGTGCATTTGTTTGCATGGATGCGAGAAAATGACATTGATTATGTGTATTCTAGGAGAAAAATTGATTCTCATCGCAAGACACAGGTCACCCTCAGCAAATTTTGCATCGACTATTTCAAAAAAGATATTAAACCACATTTCAATTATTACAATAATTTTCACGCATCAAATACCAAATTCTGGGCCCAACCAAAGGTGCAAGACTTTATCGAAGCATGCAAAGGTGGCATCGCAAGTAACAGGTGGGGCGATTCGAGCGTACAGTCCGCCGCCATACGCGGATTTGACGCTAAATCCAAGTGTATTGAACTTAATTACGGACACGGAAGTCACGGATATACTTCGTACACTAGAAAGGGAGAATACAATCCTCGTCACGAATGGGATCCTCAGAATTTATGAGCGTGTGCCGCCTATAATTGGTGCATTGTTAACGTGCGCCGGTAGATTGGCCGCGAACGCGCCCACGCCACGCCCCATTTGAGCCAAACTCCATGCAAGCGTGTCGATAACTAGGTTTTTTATATCTCCACCCGTTGCTGTCACAGCACCTGTGGCACCAAATAAATAAGAAACCATATCAATAACGGGTTTGGCCTTTGTCATCACAACTCCAGTGTCTGCGATTTTCTTAAACAAACCTTTACTACCTTCCAAAGCTGCGTTAACATAGTCTGGTTTTCGCCAGGCGTTAGGAAATACAAATCCCGGGACTTGTTTTATGATAATTGCTTTCAGTTGTCTAATGGTCATAGCATTAAGCTGAGCTTGGGTAGAGGCTTCGGAGAAGAAACTTGGATAAGAATGAACCGCAACGTATCCCACAAATGTAGCGAAAGCTGCGACATTTAGAAATTTCGAAAGCGCTCGACTTGCCCAGAAACTTGCAAAACTGTAATATGGACCATTTATGAAGCGATTTCCCAAGTTCCGCGACTGCGCCAGCGCGTTTCCCAATGGACTATTACTTGCCAACATGGCAGCGGTGCACACTGTGTTTCCACCTATTTTGCAAAGAAAAGCTCCCCATGGATTATTGTAATCGTAAATCATGACAAAGGGGTAAAGTACCGTCTCAACAACCTCCATAGCGGCTTCTTTTATTTTTTTACCACCAAATTTAGCCACCAACGATTGAGAAATGACCGATTTTTCATTTCTCAAGGATCGGTACACGTTTCTCTTGAAGGTGTCAATCAATTCTTGGTTACATCTCTCAACTCTCATCTCGCAAAAAGCCCCCAAGGGTGCTGGAAAATTAAAATTGGATGTGGGGTCTTGAAGTGATTCCCAACCTTTATATGTATGTAACTCAAGTTCTTTATACAATTTATCATACGCTTGTCTTATTGTATGATTTAAAGGAAAACCTTGCATGAAATCCTTCTCCGACATTAATTTATCAGACATATCTTGATACTTCCTTCTAGTTAGAGGTATCCCAACCCTAACTCTCGATAACTCGGTGCTATTCATAAAGTCTTGCACAGCGTGGTCATTATCAAATTTCTTAGCTGCCCGTATTAAATAATCTAACGGGTTTGGAAACGTCGAGAAAATGGCAACTTCGCCATTTTTGTAAAAGCTGCGTTTGGTATTTCCGTGACACGTATCTCGCCAAACACCGTCGCATAGATCCACTTCGTCAGTTGGCCGGTCAAAAACAGCTGCTTGGTAATTGTGGATATTGTTATCCACGTCCCTTACGCTTTTTTGATGTAATTGTAGTCTATACGTGGTAGATGTATTACTATATTTCTCTGGGACGTTTTGCATGTTTGCGACATGTGGATTAATTGTTTTTAATTCGGAGAAAAGCCTAGTTTTTATTACACGAAACCATCTATCTACCGACGCGTCCGCATATTCGAAAAATGAAGGATTTTTCAAGAGCATGTATTTAAGCGAGGGTTTGCCACCCGGCATTGACGGTGTGAAATAGCTAAGAGCTTCTTTAATTAATTTTTGCACCTCTGGATCATGTGTTCTTTGTAGTAAATTGTTTGCTTCTTCTTCACTGATTTTCTTCTTGGTTTGAATGTATCTTCTAATAATTATACGACCTTCTTTTTCATCGTGCAAGATTGCCAAATAATACAGTATCACGAGGGCTATTTTATATTTATGATTCGATATGAAATAGGCTATTGATGCACGCAACTTTTCTACCTTTTTACCATAGGATTTCGAAAATTTTTTGTAAAGATAAGACGCGGGAAAAATAACGAACGCGTCAACGGATACAGCTGCTAATTTGAGGGCCACAAAAAGAAGTTTAATACCGATCAATAAAAGAGAAAGCACAGCTCCAAAGCCTGAAACAGACCACACATCCTTCTTTTGTAAATCTATGATTTCGCTTGCCAATTTAGGAATGTCTTTTGTGATTTGGGAGAACTTGATTGAAATTTTATTGATGATGCTTTCAACGTCTAAAAATGTGTCTTCGGCGGCGGATCCGGATTCGACAGTTTCTTTTGCAAGCAGTAGCCAGTTTCCAATTTTATCAATAACTATATCTCCATCATTACCAAAGGAATCGTTTTTTTTAAATGTTGCGTTTGGCATACAGTGCACGCGCCTCTGAACATACGGTGAATCTTTTCGTATGAGCCACAACACTGCGCTCGGTGGAATTTTTTCTTTATCGCATAAATTTTGATCTCTGAGGTCTTGTATTTGTTCAGATGAATAATTAAAAATTTGACTCACATAACTTTGATTGCAATTTCGAGATATCCACTTTAAGAATCGCAAATAGTGGTCGCTAATCTCGTTAAAATCTTTTTGTACGTGACTAACCCTTCTCTGAATCGATTCGACATCTTCTTTGCTTGTGACAGAATATAATTTTTTGGAAATTTTATCTGTATGTTTAGTCAAGTCATCAAATTCAAATTTTAAGATTTTATTTTGCAAAGCTACAAACGTCCTGTGCTTGTTTTTATCCGCATTTTGAACTGCACACACGAACCCCATGGAACCACCCTCAGAAAATGAAGCGACGTGCTCTATGATATCAGATGTTTTCTCGCACTGTAGAGCTAAATATTTGGCCTTTTCTTGTAATTTTTTCAAGTCTGACTCGGTAATCATGGTCTTAATAAAAAAAATAAAAAAAATCGTTGCTATTCGTAGTCATAAATTAAGGAGTATTTGCTTTCCACCCCATACCATTATGGGCAGTACAATAGTAATAAAGAGTTGGTGCTCCTACAGCAACAGTTATTTGGGTGTATGCTCCTTGATTACCAGGCACACCACTAGTTATTACTCCATCTGAGTACTCAGTTCCACCTCCATGTATACCATTTGATGTGATAGAAAAACGTAGAGGATGGGTTTCGTTAGTGGAATCACTTTGATCAAACTTATATGTTCCTCCCTGATACAAAGTTAGAGTTACGTCAGATTCTGCTACAGAACCATTTATTGCATATTTGTTTCCCCCCCCTACTTCGTAGCCAGGGTGATCTTCCGCCGAAGGTCCGCCTACAACAGTTACAACAAATGATCTATCCTTATTTTCATCATTTTTTTGAAGAAGAAAATAGAGACCGATGGCCAGAGCAACAATCAAAATTACAGAAATGACAATGAGAATAATTACGTACTTCTTCATTTGTTTTTTGCTTTAATGGTACGAAAGATTTAAATATAAAGGTAACAACAATGATGCGTGATGACCATCAAGTAAATGATGGACTATCGCCCCACGTCGTTGTAGAGTAACCAAATTCATCTGCATAGTCCATTCCATGATTTTTTCCGGGCATGATCGTGCCGTTGGGCATTTTATGCGCATTTTTATTTCGACCGTACGTAATACAGGGATCTTGCCCGCAACCGCAATTAAACTTGCGCGAATTTTTAGCGCGGACAGCGTCGGGGGTAAACTTGCTTCTATTATCAGATAGAGCACTCAAAGAGTTCCCGCCCTCTTGTGTAACTTGCTCATGTAAAAATTTTGTTTCTCTTTTCAAATTATCGACCAACGTAGCCAATTCCCCGTGCCAATCAGATTCATCGAATTCGACTTCCGAAACGGATTCAGAAATGGATTGTTTTGAATCTTGGACGTTAGATGTCATTTGTGATTCAATGTCAGAAACTGAATTTGTCGCGCTATAGGTTGTCCTTTCTTCAATTTCAGAGACTGGCTTCCAACTATCCAATATTTCTGCAGTTGTTGACTTGGTTCCGTAAACGTTTTGAGCTTCGTATTGTTTTTCAAGATTATATGCTGAAGAGACGTCGGAAAGAAGTTCCCTTTCTTTTCCCATGACCCAAAATTTACACTGTAATACAGAACCCCCCAGCGGCATTTTGGACGCGCTAATAACATCAGAGATGGTGTTAATGGCGTGTGAGTTGAACGACAAGAGATGGGCGCCGGGGATGATACCAAATTTTGAAGCCGGGGAATTTCTGTGCACATAGGTGACAATTACCATGTCATTCTGTCTTTCCAAGTCGTTATATTTCATGTAGAGCGCGAGTATAGCCGGGGACGTCCCAAGAAAATTAGCTCTCAGCGGAGATAAAGTCATTCCTAAGACATTGACGGATTCCATGGACTCGAATGGAAAATGGACAAATTTGAGGGCGCCGGTGTATGGATTTGTTGACTTTTTCATTTTTACTATTTTAGTTTCGGGGTCAACCTTGACATTGCTACCTGCAGAAATAACCCGAGGAGGTGGCATCTCAAATTTAACAACATGAAATTCAGAAAGCTCATCTATGGGGGCGCGATGCAACAGTTCAGAAAATTGAACCGGTTGAGTTGACCACGAGACGTTGACCTGACCGTGCTCTTTGTGAAGATCGTAAGTTTTCCCAGCATACGTTATCGACGTAATTACATCTCCTTTCTTAAGTCCCATTTTTTCTGCTTCGCTATGCTTTAATACATTAGTAACCATTATACCGCCATTAATTTTTTTGTTGGATAATTTAATCATTTCTGGAGACAATGGAGAATAACACAGGCCGAAAACCGGATTTCTAATCACGCCAACTTTATTCTCATTCATGCGCATTTTGGTGTGCAATTGCTTAAAGTATTCGATGGGAACGCCGAACGCAATATTCGCCACGTCGCCGCCTCCGATTTTGCTATCTACGATGCCGATCACTTTCCCGTCGCTGGCCCTAATTAAAGGTCCGCCGGAATTTCCGGGATTTATGGCTGCTGTAGTAGAAATGCGACCAGTTTGGATGTTAGCGTCCCACCCGCTGACGATTCCTTGTGAAAATTTGATATCTGACCCAAGCGGGAAGCCCGCAGTGTATAATTCTTCCCCCACGCTCAAGGCGTTGCTGTTTCCTAGCTCAAGCATTTTAGAGGTATCATCCCCCCCGTTAATTTTTTCGGGCATGTTAAATGAAATAAGAGCTATATCGTTGTCGGGGTTGACGGCGACGATGAGTGCCGGTATTGGAGAATTGTGTTTTGCTAATTGAACCTCGACATTTGTAGCATTTGCTACCACATGATAACACGTTAATGCCAGCTGAGACAATTTGTTTCCGTTTGGGTTTGACGGGATGATAAAAGCAGTTCCGACGCCAGAGCTATGCTCCCCAGAAATATTTTGCTGAATATTTTGTTCTTGTCTATTTACTTTGACTTTCATAACCGAATTGAGAACTCGGGAAAGATTTTCATTTTTTATACCAGCTCCTCCTACCAAGAGGGACATAATGTATTTACTATATAAACATATTTAAAATTTGTAAAACTGAGAATGTTGTTGGTTGATACTCAAAATCATTTTTTGAAATTAGATTAGCAAAGTTAACGACCGGTTACCACCCATTGCAAATTGAGCAAAAAATTTTCTTTTATAAATATAAGAGGATTTACATACAAAAAAAAAATGCCTAAGCTACCCAAAAACTATGGCGCAAAAAATTATGATCCCCTCATTTCAGCTCTTGAGGAAGACGATTGGTTTGCGCCGATAGCGCAAAAAGAAAAACTCGCTGGTGGAAGATCAAGGAGACTTAAGAAGATGAATCTTTCGCCCGAGAAACTAGCCGAGTCCGACGCGGATGGCAATCCGTACAATACTGCCATCGCACAGGTAAAAAAGAGAGCACTTGCTCGTCAAAAAACGCTAGAGAGACTGGAGGCGAATAAGGAGAAGGCTGTAAAGATGGCGGCTTCGAAAGACACGTCGGATAATAGAACAATCGCGTTGCTCGACGTACAGGCGAAAAAATGGCAAAAGGCAGAGAACCTCAAAAACGAGATTGCTCAGAAAAGAAGAGATCACGAAGAAAAACGCATGGCGGACGAAGCGGAATTTTCAAAGCAATTGCGGACTCTGGAGAAGGTGAATGCGACGGTTTCGGGCGGCGGCAAACCGACCGATGAGGAAATCATCAACCAAATGCTCCAAAATGATTCTTCCATGGATATTGAAATGGATGAATTTGAGGGCGGGAAGAGAAGAAGAAAGAGAGGTTCTAAGAGAAGCAAGAGCGCCAGAAAGAGCAAGGGCAAGAGACGCACCAAGCGCCGCAGCAAGAGCCGCAGCAAGAGCGGTAGAAAGACCAGATCAAGAAGCAGAAGCAGCAGCGGCTCTAAGAGCGGCTACGGCAGACGCCGCAATTACAAGACCAAAGCCGGCAACAACTTTTACGTCTCGCGCAGAGCTGATGGCAGAATTACCGGCGTCGTCTCAAGAGGTAAATCTCAGAGGGCGGACATGCGCGTTAAGGCGAAGAACAAGGTCAGGTCCGGTTACGGAAGCATGGGCGACCTCTAAATATTTGTATCGCGTTTATGACGAGAAGTAATTTTTTTTTTTTGATATTAAAGATGAGTTTTACTAAATTATCAGACAAAGATTTTCAATCTAGGTCTAGATTTATAGATACAGAAAAAAAGTTTGATGCCAAATTACACCAACAGACGTACGTGGCGCTAAATGTCGCAAATGCGAACCGTCAACCAAAATCATCCACTCCATGCTTTAGAATCGTCGGATTATATGAAAGTGTAGAGTTGGCGACGGAAGCGCTAGCCCAAAGCCGCGACGAAGGCTGCGACGGCGTAATATCTGAAACGCATGCGCCGATTCTGCTATCGAAGAGTGCTGACGACACAAGCGCGCCAGAAAAGTCACAAGCGGTGATACAGCGTAGAAAAGCTAAATTCGAATCGCAGCGACTACATGTGCAAGACCGCGTCGATACGACTCGCAGCATGTCCGCGCCAAACATCGGTCATAAAGTTGACAAGGGGACGCGCGAACTCGAAGAGTACGACCCAGTCGTTTACCTGGCAGATAAGCCAAACTTTACCAGAGCCGGCGTGCCGGAAACTAAGCACGATTCCGAAATAAATTTGATGGATTACGACAACCTAAAAAATTCCCAAAAAAATATTCAAAAGCGCGCGATTAAAAACTTAAACACGAAGCCAGCGGTAATTTCTTTAATTGGCGAATCCGAAGAAGAACCAGTTTTGTTTGTTTACGCGATGTTTGATTCTGTAGAAGACGCCAAGATCTATACTGTAAATACGTTATCTTCTATCTCAGAATTTGACCTGTCGATTGTCGCCACTAATGAATGGCACTCTACGACAGATTTTGAAACAATCAGAAATGATTTGGAATCGGTAGAATATTTGGATCAAGGTCTTGCAGCTCTTATGAATGTAGCTAAAAGTTCTCGCGCAAAGACAGGAGAATTAAAAAAGTATATCAAAGAAGAAGAAATTATACAACCGGTGCCAGATCTAGAGAGACCAGCGGCGGAACAAAAATCCGAAGCCGTGCAACAGCTTCTAACCAGTTTATGAGATTGTATATGACGCAATCATTATTGCCGACAAGTATTTGAATTGCGAAAAAAGTTGTGGTATATATTTTTCGTCAAGATAAATTAAGACGGTATACAAAATCATAATCAGAGAACTAAGATTTAATAGCGTGTTGTCGTGCGAAATAACAATCATCGTCGTCAGAACAGAAAGGCTTGTCAGTATGGCGTTTTTTTTACCATACTTAACTGGCACCGTGACGATCCCCGAGTTCTTGTCGTCCTCGTAATCTTGCACGTCCATCAAAATTTCTTTAAAAAAAATATAAAAAATATCATCGCGCTCATCTTGATTAACAACGCTTGATTGGCAGTATTTATGACGTGAATCGCATCGTTATTCGAAATTAAGACTTCAGTTACAGATAGTGCTCCAACAATTGGGGAAGATGCTATGATCCCGGCGACGGATATATTTTTTATCCATGTGATCGGTTTCAAAACGTTGGTATATATAATAGTCGCAAACAATCCCAAGTATAATGCCATTTCTAACACGGTAGATTCGAGAGTATTGATGACACATATTTCAGCAATGTACACGTACGTCAAAAAAATTACCACTTCGTGCTTGTAAATGTTTCCCGCTACGACTTGGTTGCTTTGTCTGTTTGCATCCGTGCCCCTGTGAGCGTCCACCAAATCATTCAAAATCATGGACGTAGCGCATGTTGTCGCAACGAGAGCTGCGGTCGTCGCCAATTCAGGCGTAAATTTAATCTCATCAACCGCAACTATTGCTCCACTAACAGTCAGCATTGCGGATTGTGGAATCACTATTGGTCTTGACATTTTAAACAGCGCCCTCGGCACCCTCTTAAGCGCTATAGCCGTCCAAGAGACCACGAGTTGCAGTAAAATAATCTTCATTTTTGTTGACAACAGTTGAAATTTGATTATTTTTTATGTTTTCATCAATCAAGGAGTATGATTGCGCGCGCAGATTATGTCGCACTCGTGGCCGGGTTTCTAACTTCTTTGTCTTTGGCGTTTCAACTCAACACATCGAGCCGATTATACCGTGCCAGAAAGCCACAGATAGGTTTGAATAATTACTTCATCATACTAACGTTGATTGGTAATATCATGTGGTTATATTGGGGAGTTGATTTATTTATAACCACAGATGGAGATCGTGGGGTATTCAGCATATTATGGGCATCGGTGGCTGCTTGTCTCTTGCTTGCCATCGTCGTGCTCAAAAACCTGCCACTCGATAAATCAAAGTATAATTACAATTTGTTACTAGTGTAATAATTTAATTTTGTGGATAGGAAGCAAAAAATCAAAAATTTTCATGATTAATGAATTCGAAACGTGCTCGTTAGAATGTAAACTGAGATAAGTTTTTTTTTGGAGTTCAATCTCTATTTCATATGTAAAATCTTGATTTTCTTCGTTTCCAAACCTTTCTAAACACGCGCACGAATCCATGACATTCTGAAAATCGTCTGACGTAAAAGTTTTGGAAAAATCAAACGACCAGCCAGACGACGTAAAAAATTGCTTCGTATATTTGAATCTAATCAGCTTTGGCGTCTCATTTTCCGAGTAATCGGTAGGGTTTTCTGTGCTCAAAGAAAGCCTGAGCCCAGAGGGAAATGCATTATTCTTGTCGAAGGTTAAATTGTTTTCAATTTTATTTGTAATACTCTTAATTTTTTTTTTTTTGCACGGCGATAGTTTTTAACTCTTGGTTTTCTGTGTACATGCTGACTCTAGTAGAATTACTGAAAAAGAAATCTTTCCGGATCGCCCAATCGCTCACGCTAGACCATTCTTTGAAGCTCTCGCACATCGATAAACATTTTTTAAAAAAATTAACCGTTACGCCGGCTTTGAATCTTCCGTTTTCAACCGTGCCAAAGCGAGCTTCCAGTTCCCCGTGTTCATGGTGTCTCAATTGCTCAACTAGATTAATTAGCTTCATTTTCCCATCATCCCAATCTTCTAAATTAGCCATTACAATTTAAATTTAAATTATTGTGCTGTTCATAATTTCAAATGGCAAATCAATATTGTACTGCAATTAAAATTACGGAAAAAGACGTCACCGAAATCAAGTTAAAGATAGGATCGGCGTCTAAAAATAGCAAAACAAAGTACTTTGTGACACAAAAAAATGAAAAATATACTCCTATCCGACAAATTGTATTCCAAGACCTTCGCCGGGCAGTCAAGGATAATCTTATCTTGTGCGAAACGGTGCAAAGATCTGGTACCCCGAAAGTTGTGACTCTGCGAAACAAGCCAAAAGACTTTCCGTACATCGCGACAGTATTTTTACCCTGTGTCATAGTAAAATTTGGAGCTGGTATGTTAGTTCCTTTTTTCCTAAACATGACAACAAAAAAAAGCACTTCGCATACGCGCGACAGCACAAAAGAAGAAATTGAATATCCGGAAAACGTTTTAAAAATTACAGAAGACGTGTCGTGCAACGACGATATGTACATTCAAGAAGAAAGTTTTGTCGAAGACTACGATATTGGGACCTCGCTTGTATCAGATAATATTTCTGAATCTTCTGAATCCGAATCAGCTAAATCTGAAGATGACGAATTTTCAAACATGACAGATATTACCAATTTAGACTGCGACGACGTCGGCTTTTTTTAATTCTATTTAATAATCAAATGACAGTCACCTTATCAAACACATCTACGTTTGGCGTTCCCGTTGTTACCGTCGCCTGGTTGATGGGACTAGTCGCCGCACTCAGCGCGCACGCACTGCTAAAAAAAGAAGTCGACGACGATTTCAACACTTTTAACGATTTCATAAATATTGATAATGTATTTATCACGTATTTAGTCATGCTAATAATTGTTGTCATATTTGGTTGTCGGTCCGTAATTCTTTATCTAAGTAGTCATTACGTTATTGCACCCTCCCCCTTAGAACACGACGAATTTGCAAATTTAGACGTGTCTCAAGACGAGACCATATCCGTCGTATCGGCGCTTTCCACCTAGATCGACTCTAAAGATCTTTTCCTAGTTCCCGTACTTTTGTCAAAACTTAACTTGTATTCGTCCTCGGCGCCGCCAGACAAGCTCTGCTCATTCTGGCATTCGGTGCAGCTTGTCAGCATCGTCTCAATCAGACGTTGACGGTTCGATGTAAATATCTGCTCGTAGTCTGTAGAATCTAAATCATCGCCACTCTGCTCAAAGATTTCATTTAATGCCTTTGCCATCATCTCGTGAAGCTTGTCGCTAGACAGGCCCCGAGAAGCAGGCGCTTTCGCCTTCGATGGCTTCAAACGTATGAAGTACGTGTTTGCCTCGTCATTCTCGTCGCGAACGTTAATTTTTTGCGTATTCGTGTTCTGCGATTTTAACATGCTTTCAATGACTGTGGAATTTTCTTCAATCTTTTGATCCAACAGGCTCAGATGTTCCTTATAATTTTTGTTGACTTCCGACAGAGAATTAGTCAACCTGTTTATTCGCAGGGCCAGGTTAACGACGTCGCTAGAAGCTTTGTCCACCTTTTTTGGAGGTCTTTTGATGTTGCCAATTTTGACTTCCGCATTCGTTGATGTAACAGTCCTCGCTTGCATGATCGATTTTGTTAGCCTTTCTGCTAGCATGGCGATTGCGGTCGCCACGTCGTCGGAATTGTTGAAAATTTGCTCTATTTCGTCCGGCTCTACGTCCTCGATGACGTCTCGCACGTGAGACTCGTTTAACTTTCTCTTGCTGTTGTTCGTTTTAAGCTTCACGAGTCCAGAACTCGAATCCGTGTTCCAAGTCAAAGCTTTGTCTGGCGAACCATTCAATATTTCCAGCAACTCTTTTCGCGCTTTTACCAAGTCTTGGTTGATCACACCTCTTTGCGTCTTTGCCTCTTCAATCAATTTTTTGCGTTCAATGTGGGCCTGTGCAAATAGCTTGATCGCGCTACGCGACGGATCTTGCTTAGAAGTCATCTTTTATTTGCAACAAGAATATAATTTTTTTGCTACGAACGTAAATTAAATTTCAATTGTCCTCACTTTTTTTTGATAATTTCAAATTTCAAATTTTTTTTTCCCAAGCTAACCTAAAACACAAATTTAAAATCTTATCATGGATTCACAAAACGTCATGTCCTTCAATCTTGCACCTTATAGAGTCGTCGGACGCGTCAAGTGGTATGATTTTGACAAGGCCATGGGATTTATCCAGGAACTTAATCAACAGGGCGAACCCATTCAAGACGTCTTCGTGCACAAGTCTGAACTGAAGCCATCCAACGCCCCTTACCACGCGTCAAAACTTATCACCGGCGAAATCGTAGAGTTTGAGAAGAAACCTCCTCAGGAGGGAAAGAAGCAAGAGCAGGCAATCAACGTCACCGGATTTTTCAACGGTCCACTCATGTGTGATTTCGGCATTATCGAGATGTCCAACTACACGTACTACCATTCCAAAAAGCGCAAGAACAAGAAGAGGGGCAAGAATAGCGACGATTCCACCGACGAAGGCTCTTACCAGGAGGACAACAATATTGACGAGTCTTCCAACGCGTAGCAGCCGGCGACGAACGGATCCAACTCCTCTTCCCCTCGATTCCCCTTTCCCCGATAAAAACGAATCTTGACGCACCTAGTTGACGCTCGGTAGCTTAAGGCCTAAGATCAAATTAAAATCAGAATTTTTTATAATATAGCATTTTTTATCGCTCAGATTAAATTTAGAGATAGCGGAGTTTTTCTCGCCGTTTCTAAAAACATCAGTCCATTGATCTCCTACCATGATATTTATGGTGACACCAAATTTGGATTTTATGTGGTCTCTGGCGTCACTTTTAAATTCTCCTGTTAAATAATTATCATAGTACTTTTTTGGCATCATGTACATGCCAGCTTGCGGAATCGAACCCAGGTCGTAATTCAATTTTTTGAGTTGCTTGGCCATGTAAATTAATCCATTTTTGGTTTTTGGCCTCGCAGTTATTATAAAAATTGAGTAGCCTGCGTTTTTAGCCGTAGTGTACAGGTGAGCCACCGTGGGGTGCTTCGTGAATTTCTCCTCTTCGCCGCTTGTTACCGAATCATCCGACTGCCAAAACAGCAAGGTCTCGTCGACGTCGAAGCAGATACATGCGTCAGCCGACTTGTGCTTCTTGATCTGCTTTTGTAATAATTTTACAGCATCTTCGACATTTCCTTCGTACAAAATATCTGTCATTGTATTCTATTAATTTTAATATATATTATATTAACAAATAATGGAAAAATTTGAAACGTTTGTCATCAATCTAGAAAGAAGAAAAGATCGCCTTGAGTCATTTTTACAACGGTTTCCCGGGACCGGCAACGCTAAAAAATTGAAAATTTTTAAAGCCATAGATGGAAATAATTTAAATTACGATTCCCCCGCGTTACATCATGTTTTGAAAGAATCCATCGAGCAAAGGCATCTTAAATTAACATTAAATTCTGGAGAAATAGGGTGCTTGTTGAGTCACGTCAGCCTCTGGAAAAAAATTGTCGACGAGAACATACCTTTTGCTCACATTTATGAGGACGATGCCCTGTTCTCTGAAAATTTCGTAACTAGAATTAAAAAGGTATTTGAAAATACCTTTGGTATAAATCCTCCTCCTGCTATCGTGTATACCGGGGGCAGGAAACATAAAAATTATGTCACCAAAAATATTACAAAAACTATCGGTAACCTTGTCGCGCATTCCAAAAAAAATTGGAATCGACACGTCAAAGATTTAGATCGCTGGCTGCACGCTTACATCATCTCGAATCGAGGCGCTCGGCTGTTGCTAGACATGGTGTTCAATCACTTCAACGGCAAACTTGGCATAGACCAAGCCGTCGTCATGTTTCTAAACAAAAGTAGCGAGGAAACATACAGCGCGAACCCACTTCTATGTTACTCCATACCCCAAGGAGACTCAGATATTAGAAACTGGGGCATAAAACAGAATTATTGCCCCTTTTCTTTGCAAGATAAAGTTAATTTAATAAAATTTCCGCAATTCATTCAACACGAAGACGATATTACTGACTCGCTGAACCCTGACGTCAAAGAAAAGTGTGAAGATTTATATGGAAGAGAAGTCGACGACGATTTCAAAAGTATTAGTAATTGTCACCAAGGCTACGACAATTTATTTCTTCCACACCACCGCTTACAACATAATTTTAATGTAGATACAACGCTGTACATTAATAAATTCAGGTATAGCAACTGCTCTCAAATAGGCGTTATTACAGATGATGAAGACAGTGGAATGGGTGATGATTTTATACTTTGTGGTGGAGGGTCCAAAATTCCCAATCAATTGATTGTGAAAGACTTAGATTTCAGCAGCGTATGCGGACATAGCGACACACCTGGGGAAAACTGTGTTAGATTCGACACACATCGCTGGAAAGATGCCGCCGCGGGCACAATCTACAAACAAAATTATCATAGCGCTTTTATCGATGTATGGGATATTCTGAATGGACAAATAGTTGGCGAAGTTAAAGAAGAAGCCAAATTTCAAGTTATTTTTGAACACGCAATTCCACAACTAACAAACAACATCGAAAAAATCTCAATTTATCAGGATGGCCGCGTCGGTGATGATACTTACTTGTGGGCTGAAGTCACTTCTGAAAACTTTCAAACACATGGAGGAGCCGATGTCGACAATGAAGACGTGCTTGACTGCACACTGAAACCAGGAAACGTTGATCTAGGGCTAGATGACGAAATGCTTACAAAGTGCACTAGTTTGAATCGCCCCAATCTACCTTTGCGTGATTTGTCAAACTATCAGAAAATGAATTCTTTGTCTTTAATATCTCAGTATAATCGACTTGTCTTAAAAATAATAAAACCCGATGTGGCTCCTCGCGCAGCTGATGGTAAAATTACCATTAATTTATACGTGACAAAAAATACGGATGCGTATTTGTCAGATTCTAAGAAATGTACCGGAACCGACCAATCGTGTACCTCAAACGATGATTGCGATGCGGGAAAGACGTGCAACTATGATGATGAAAGCACGCTATCATCTTTTGGTAAGAGGCTGACACTTTTAGCAGCGTGCACAAGGATAGAACACGCTGCTCACCTAAATGATTTTCATTTTAAGTGCGAAGATAACAACGCTACGTGGGATCCAAAAAGGGAACAGTGCGTAGACTCTTGCAACACTCGGTGCTGGCATAAAATAACATTAAACTTAGAAAATGTTCCAACGTCTAGTCAAAGTTAAGAAAGAAACTAGTATATTTATTTTGTATGGGGTTCAACACGCTATACTCCTGATTGGGGTTCGATTCCGGATCTTCAAAATTAAACCCAATGCATCCCTCGCACACGGGTTTTGCGTTATCAGCGGGATTCTTGCAATGTACTTTTAAGACGTTATGAGTCTCTTGCTCAACATTTTCTAATTCCACGTCGCATAAAAACGCAGACTTATGTCGCCCGGCAACAGGACAGTCTTCATGTTGCGCCTCGTCGATGTCGCGCAACACGAAGTAGTCGTCGCAGGCCACGTCTGGCATCTTTGGGTCGTCCTGTTGGAACATGAAATGTTTTTCCCCGCAATCATCGACTTTTGTTTTCGCCAAAACGTCTAATTCTTTGTTTTCCACTTCATAGCACGTTTGCGTCGTTTCATCCCAAAAAGTTGGAAGATCGCTAAATAATCCGCTGGTGCAATTACTTGAATTGTATCTCCTCGCCTCCAAATCGTCGTATCTGTATCGCACAATCACAACTCCCGATCCTCCATTTCCTCCAGACTGAAAATTAAATGATCCACCGCCGCCCCCACCACGACAAAATTCACCGACGGCCCCACCACCAACAGAACCAACAGAACCGTTTCCACCTCCACCAACTCCACCAGCGCCGTTACCTGTTGAACCGCTAGAATCAGAGCCACCAGCGCCCCCGCCGCCGCCGCGATAGATCAAATTTCCTGTGATTGAAGAAGCCCGACCGTCGCCGCCGTCTTTTTGAGAAACATTTCCAACCGGATAATTTTTCCCCTCGCCCGCACCCCCGCCACCCCCCGATTGCCACTTGCCACTTGGAACGCAAGAACCATCCTCATTAGTGCCCCCTACGCAAAAACCGTCGAATCCGTCAAAGCCTTGATTAGGGATTCCGCGACCCGCGACTCCTTGTCCCGGCGGATCTCGCCAATAATCTGTAACATCATCATAGGCATTATAGAAAGCACCACCCCCCGAGCCACCATCACCACCGTTTTTAAATTCCGAAGGCAGGGGAAACATTATCCGGTTGTTTCCCCCATACCCCCCACCTTTTGATAATACATAATTATCAGCTCGAAAGTCAGCGTTAAGATTGTGCTCGCACTCAAGTAATGATGCATCTGCTTGTGTTGCACAATCAGATGTTTTATTGCACTTACCTTCATAAAACTCATCTTCACCCTCATCTTCACCCTCAAATTCATCATCATCCACAAAATATTTACACCTACCCAACTTGTTGGGGGCAGATATGTAGGAATCGCCGCCATTCATTTTTGAAATTGTATCTGATACGCCGCCCCTTCCAACGCGTACCTCGAATATGCCCGGGGAAAGATTTAATTTAGGTTCCTTAAAAAGGAGCGCGTCGACGTCCCCCGGGTCCTCCTCGTCATGATTGTTGTAACTTGTGCGGTACCCCCCGGCTCCGCCACCCCCCGTGATGCGTTTGTTAGTAATATCTACTGCGGAATCGGCCGACCCACCACTACCACCACCGGCAAGTACAAGAAAATCTATATCTTTACCACCTTCCTCTATTGTGAATGATTGATCGGGACAGTCTTCCCCAGGGCTTACAACTCCTCCATCATCTTCACACGTGTACACTAATGCCTTATAGTCACTCCCGATGGTTTTAGTTTCAAGGCCCACGGTAGGGGGAGTAACAATAGTGGATATCGATTTTTCAGTTTTAAATTTGTCAGTCTTGGAAAAAACATTAGTCGTTTCACATAACCCAGATTCGCCAGCTTCGCATGTATTTTCTGGAACGGCCTCGATTTCTTTGAGTGTGATTTTTTCTGCGCATCCAACGTCTCGATAATAATTGTCAAATCCTCCTTCGTAATAATTAATTGGCTTAGATTGCGCTTTGCATTTCTGAAAATTTATCGGAAACTTGGATAAATCCAAACTGTCCGCTGCGCATTTGTATTTCAAGCCGTCGGCGCGTTCCTCGTAGAAATTCGAACAATCTAGCACGTCGTCCGACAGAAAACTAGAAAGGTTGTCGCAGGTCCAATAATGGTCGGCATCCCAATCCGACGACGCAGATGCAAAGACGTCTTTCACGCTCGTGCAGCCCCTCAAGGCGTCGTGACCAGCGCCGATTCCGCAAATATTTTTTGCGACTTGTTCCGTAAGATTGTTAGTAGCAAGCTTGTCGCTAGATCGCACATCATCTGTCACTAAATAGTTTCCCTTAGCGTTTAATTTATTAAAAATTGAATATGAAAAACCCATAATTTGCTTGGTGTCTTTATTTTTTTCGCACTGGTGGCCCTCTCCTTTCTCTGTTTCGTCGTCGTTGCACGCAGTGTCAAAATTTTCCGTAAATTTAGTATTAAGGTCGTCCCAGAAAATTGGATTGTCATCATGATTATCGTCGTAATTTGCAAAAAGCACACATTGCGGAATTTCATCTGGTTCGGTTATATCTAACAACCAGGCCGCGCATTCGTCTGGATTTTCTTCAGTGTTTTTTAAATAACACGTCTTGGCGCAATATTCTTCGTATTTGCCCGTGTCTTTGTGCGGATTGAATTGTTTTGTGAATTCAGTCATCTTACCGTCGTCAACTACAGTAATTGAACTGTTTGAGGAAGCCAAGTCCCACGTGCATGGCACACCATCACTACAATCGTCATTTGCAGAGCACTTAATTTTGCCCCAGTCCTGGCTATGAAAACATTTTTTTTCGGCCGATGGTAATATAAACTTGGACTTGTCAATTTTTTCAAAATCTATGAATCCACTATAACCCCTGTTGTAGCTGACGTATCCGCCGACGTCTATTGGTGTCTTCGGGGCGTCGGAACGATTATGAAATGTATCTTCATAGCAGAAAGTGTCCAAAACACTCGTAAAATCGAAACTGCTAAATTTTGAAAACGCTTCAACTCGGCGGTCGACTGCCGAAGTGACCACGCGGTACATGTCGGCGACGTAACCATTTACCGGTTCGCCGGAATAGCAGTTGTTGAGCAACTCAAACGTGCCGCATTCGCCGTCACCTTCACAAAGATCACCCTCGACCAAGCCGGGGGTGGCGCAATTCATGATATCCAGCTCGCTTCTATCTTCGGGACACTCATCGTCGTCGTGGTCCAACGGCTCCAAGATAGGACAACGAGGTTCGTCCCCCCACAAATCACGATCTGTGTCAAGAGTCAGAAGACCTGACTCAAGACCCACCAAGTCATGATTGTGTAAGACATCACTTCTTGCGTGGTATCCGGAACTCTCGCACGCCGTTTTCACGGGTAATGTGGGTGGTGTGAGAGTTGTTTGACGAGTCGTGTCGTAGGAGGGGTCACGCGCGCTGGTTACCTCGCCTGCGTCGTCTGCAATAAATGGATTTTTGTATTTGCACACTTTTTGATGCGGGTACCTCGAATTGCCGTATATTTTTTGTTCCAAACTAGGGCCTTCCTGTTTATAACACTCATCATTTTCCCAATGTCCGTTGGGCAATTTTCCACACTGCTCTGCGGTTCTTACCACGCATTGACCATCGAACAGCTTTGTCAACCCCATGGCTCTGCAGTAGTCGATTTTGCACGTGGGCTGCCTGCACGTGAAGCGGGCGTCGGCGTTCATAAATTCTGAAAGTTTGTTTGCTTCGTAATGTTTTGAGGTACTCGTCACGGGATTTTCGGGAAGGACGCGATAATTATTAACGGAATTACTTGGGTAAGATATAGATCCGGCATAACAAGCTTTTGCGCAAACTTGCGTAAAATCTATTCCATCGTGCTTATTAGCTATGCTCTTAGTCGCGTCGACGCACGTGTTGAAACATCCTATCGGCGCTGAAAAATCACCGTCAAAGAAGTCAGCTTCGCGACTAGAGCCGCCCCAATCGTCGAGATGAGACAAGACGGGCTTCGCCGAAGAAACTGAGAGTGTCGCGCCCATAACATCTTTATCACTCGAATGTCCTGTCTCTATTGAATTTTCGTCTTGAGATACGGGATTCGAGAAACAAGCTGCGACGCACGCCTTGATATCTTGATCAGTCTTCGGGCCAGTAAGATCACTTGAGCACGATTTCCAGCAACACGCCATGTTAGCGTTCAAATTATTTAGCGGGTCCCCGTCGTTTACATTAAACGGCATCTCATAATCTCCAGGAAATCCAATTTGGGGATCTAGTCCTGGATCAGTTAAATATTTGACGCAATATTGGTGAAAGGGAAAGCATGTTCCCGGTGGTGTTGTTCCACTGCAATCATCGTCGAAGTTACACAACACGTCTGACAGATCGCCTGCGTCATTCATGCAAAATCCCGTGCTCTCTTCTTTTGGAGTTACTTTTGCAAATTCAAAATCCTCACCCACCGAACCGCAATCAGAAGTGTTGTTGTAATTAACGAACGTACCTATGCTTAGCTCAGACACATAACATCCATATGGCACGATGCAATTATTTGGGCTCTGAAAATTAGGATGATCAGCTTCAACAATATCTAAATTTGTGAGATCCAATGCCACGGACTCGCACGTCGCGTCTCCCGCGCACCAGGCGTCCGTGGCGCAGTTTGCCTGTGTGTCAGAGCACCTGCCCCCATATACTGTGAATCCTATGCCTTGACTTTCTGCATATTTCTCGCACGCTTCCTGGGAAATGGCTTTTCCTTCAAAGCACACTGGTGTATATTTTGCAAAAGGCGAATTTGGCCCCAGAACAACTGGGTCTCCTGCGCCGTCGAATTCGGTATGAAGTACACATTGGTCGTCGGTGGTCCAAGCAGTCGAGGGTTGAAGACACCGATAATTGTGCCGGGTAGATTTGTTGAATTCATCAAAACACTCCGCATCAGTTTCACATACAAAATCTGTCGTGACCCAATCTCCTCCAACACCACTTTTCTTGTATGTGCAAACTGTACTGTCCTTGTCCATTTTTTGGATTTCGCCAAGGAACGGCTCGTAATTATAGGTAACCGTCTCGTCGTTTTCAAGGTAATTAAATAACATGTTTTCGTTATTTACTACGTGAAAGGGTGGATTTCCGTAGCACGTGTTTGCACATGCTGCGCGTTCTTTGCCATTATCAGCATGTTCTTCGCATTTTGTATAACAACGAGATGACAGCTCGCCGGGTCGTTGTTTAGAATCAAAATCCAAAAAGTAATCTTCCAACCCGTCTTCGTCATCAATTGCGTTTTTGATATCATTGTGAAAATTTTCCGGAAGTTCTATATTCTCTGAATACGTTGGAATTCCCTGATTAGATGGGTCGTCTTCATCAGAATAACAATATTGGGCACATTCCGCGGGCTTGCCTTTTCCCCCGTTTAGAGACGTCTTATTGGAAACATCGTCGTCTTCTTCGAGCTGTTCTAGACAAGTTTTGTAACAACAATCATTGGTGCATCCAGCAGAATATCTATTGCTCATCGCAAGGTCATAGTTATCGCTCATCGCAAGCCCCTCACATCTATCGGAACCTGCGCAATCATTGTCTGAGGTACACAGATCGCCGCCGTTGGAACAGCTTTTCAGACCGTAGAATCCATATACTGAATGATCGCATGCCCTGGCACACGATTTAAATTGTTCGTTTAAACCGTCAGTCTCATCGTCGTCATAAATTGAGAAATCAAATCCAGAAGAGTTTTTATGATATTTCCAGTTTGGTAGAAAAGTTTCCCATTTTTGAGGCCGCGCCGCCGGCGAAGTGTCGCAACTACCCGAAGGGCATGCGTCGTGGGCGGAACAATCGTCTCCATCTTTATCTCCGCCGTTGCAAGTACCGCGGGCAAGCGATGAGACTTTATATAACTGGGCGTCTTGCCCACCATCAATCTCGTGTCCCTCAACTCTAAAATGTGCGACCGTCGCCATCGACACCTCGTCAATACCATCTCCACCGTACCCATAACTAAACACTGTTGGATCGCCTTTGATTTTTTTAATTACGAGGGCAAACTTCGTGTATAGGGCGCCGCAATTATCACCGGCAACACCGGTGGCAACACCCTCGCCACAAACATAGGAAGATCCGTTAAGTCCGATTGACGGGACTTCGTTTTTTGAAACTAGCTCTCTCCACATGTCATCATCACCGTCACGTAATCCACTCGGAACATAACCATAAACTTTCCAGTCCTTTGGGGAACCAGAAAAGGCTAAATCTTCATTATTCAGCCCGGCAGTATGTGCACCTTCATAAGCGCCAGCGACAGAACCGACCTGGATTGTAGTTGGCCTTACATAGCTGCCAGGTGGCATCTCGAACTCAATCCACTCGCCCTCGATGGTTGAAAAGTCCGCGTGACCGTTTTCATCTTCAATAGCTGACAGCCGCCGCTTGGTCAGTCCATCGGGTCCATAGTATCCATAGTAGTTTCCTATTAAATTATCATCATCAGTACACAAATGATCCATCCCATGCTGACTCGCCCCTAAGCCGCTTTCGCAATAATGGAAGTAAAGGCCTCTCTCAGACGACCAGAACTCGTCTTCGTGACAAAGATTAGTCCTCAAGTCGTAATCGGTGTCGGTGCGACTTGCATGTGAGGGTCCACTTCCGAAATACATCTGTGAACTGCCATCCCAGGATCCGTACAAGGCAGATAGATATTGAATCCTGAACTCATCTCTGACAACGCCGGTGTAGTCAATTAGAACATCCTCGCGTCTGTCCCAATCAATGTCAGTATTTTTATTAACACACTTATTTTCTTCCCAACAATCCTCATCTTCTTCATCACAAAAACAATCATAATCATTAGAACATGACTCTCCAGGATTAAAAAAGCACCTATTTTTATGATAACCGGCTACTCCGTTGTCCGTTCTATAATAAAACCAGTCATTCTTATAACCATCATTCGCAGAAAAGGTCGCCCCGGAAGTCGGATAGCGCCGGCGCCATTCACAATTTGCAACATGGGGGGACGCATTTCTCATTGCTTTATGTGGCATGTACTTAGTATCAGGTTGTCCAAAAGATTGAGTGTTATAGGGTCCGTCGGCTACCTCCGGCATATCGTGGTAAAAGCTTGACGCTCTGATTTTGTAGCCGACGTTTCCCGGCGTCTCGCCTAACAACGTATAAACACAGTTGTCTGGAGTCGTATATTCTTGGTCGGGCTCTTTGGAACACCTGCTCCGGTAGTCAGAGTATGCTGGTACGTTAAATCTGAATTCATCGTCCTGTCTAGGAAAAGTTCCAACATTACCAACCTGAGACTCCAACCGAGACGACGTAACAACTACACCGTTGCTGCTTCTGGTATGTCCGCCGGATGCAGAGTCTCCGTATCTTTCGTGCCACGCCTTGGCTTCCGTACCACACTTGCTCGTGCCTCGGCATATATCATCTACCGCAAGATTTGGGTCATCGCAACTTGGTACATCTGTTAGCAGATCCGGTTGTTCGTCTAACGCAATCAGGTTGGGGCAGGTATCGGCGTCGTATGCATTTTCAAGTGTATACGGAACGTCTACTAAGTTAAAATCCGGGACGCCCGTTTCTTTGACATCAAATATGCGCGGTTTTGTTCGCGCAAATTTAGTTCCCGGAAATACGCCGTTTGGCATCAAGCTTATTTCATTTGCTTCGCACGTCGCGTCTCCCGCGCGCCAAGCCCTTCCTGCAACGCAGTCGTCGTTCGACGTGCAGTTTGTGTCTGTGTCAGAGCACCGAGCTAACATTGTGAAGTCATCGATCGTCGTATTAGGATGCCTTTGTCTGTTGGAATATTCATTCTCATCAGCTTGACTACCCCAAGTCTTCCAAAAATTGAGAGGATTAGTAGAGCCCTGGCCCCTAAAGCGATTGGAGAATGAGCCAGGTGCTATTAAATAACCGCCGTCGCCATACACGCTGTGGTAGTGTAAATATTTATTGGAAAACTCTGCGGGCGGTTGGTACGGTTCATGCGTCACGCCGTTTGATAAAATATGACCTTGAAAGCTTTGAAGGGCATCATCATCATCAATAGGAAATGATAATCTGCTCAACCCTCCCCAACAATTGTATTTGTTAGGGGTGTCAATCACTTCATAATCTACGGTGCCGCCTAAATTATTGCAAACTTGCTCAAAACCGTCAAAGCCTTCAAAGTTTTTAAAGGCACCGTCCTCTTTTGTCATTTGCGAAAGAGTATTATATTCGTACCATTTTTTAGGATCGCACGTCGAGTCTCCCGCACAGTCGGCGTTCGTGGCGCAGTTTGTCCGTGTGTCAGAGCACCTGCCGTCGGCTTGGTCATAAAATTCGTTAACAACGCGCATCTCGTCGATCACGAGTTGGCACCCGCCAGAGTCGCCGAAGAATTGGTGCGCTACGCAGTTACGAATCGCGACGCACGCGTTTTTGCACGCTTCAGACGTGTTTACGTGGTCGTTTTGGATGGCATCCATGCGATATTGTTTTCCGCACGCGCCATTTTTTAGACTAAATGGATCATTATTTCTGTCTATAAAATCTTGGTCCAAATTTCCAAATCCTTCGCAGTCCGCGTCGGTTTTACATAGAATTTTTAATTCGCCGTCGGTCTCATCGTCTCTAAGGTAATTCTGTAATTGGCACCGCGAGCTGCTTTCGTCCCATTCGTATTTTTGACCTTTATAATGGGTGAGCTGTTCGCAATCGTCTCTGCTAACACCCGCCTCAAGTACAGGGGAAAAACTCGTCTGGTCTGTTCGTGTACTTTTTGTTGGTGCTAAAAATGATGCGGCTGAATGAAAAAACTGGCAAAATTTACGACTCGGTTCTTCAAATTTCGTAAAATTGCATAATTTTTCATCGTTGAAATCGCATAGCTCGGCCGTGTGCTTTGACCCGTACGTGTCGGTGTCGCATTCATTTTTTTCTGCGTCGTCGCCGGCGATGTACTTGTTTTCGTTACACGCACTGCTATCGCGCTGTCCATCTCGCAACCCGACAGTCGAAAACAAGTCTACTTGTCCTCCTGTAGCCGAAGTGACCACGCGGTACAAGTCGCCCGCCATGCAGTTGTTGAGCGAGTCAAGCGTGCCGCATTCGCCGTCACCTTCACAAAGATCACCACTGACCAAGCCGGGGGTGGCGCAATTGATGATATCTATATCATCGGGATCATCGGGACACTCTGAGGTTTCCAACGGCTCCAAGATAGGACAACTAGACAAATCAAATAACTGTCCAGATTTTATGATGTCGTTGTACTTTGGCTTTACGTCTTTAAAATCAAAGGTAACGCGGGAATTATCTCTTAAATTATCTGCCTCTGCGCCCGGAAAACTTCCTCCGCCAACATATGGCGAAATATATTTGTACTTTTCCTTTCCTAGTTCTTTTGAATTCTCATAAATTTTTAATGGATTGATGCTTCCTTTGCCGTGGATGTGTTCGTTGTCTTTTATCAAGTGAGTGTCGGTCTTATTATGATTGGAGCGCCAGGTGCAGCCGGGTGGTATGAATTTTCCGGCGTTTGCCCCTGCGTACATGGGCCAGATTTGCTCGTCGTATAAAGTTTTCAGCAAGTTGTCGGTACGTTCTGCGCACACATTGTTATTAACATTTTGACAAGTCATTTGGCTTGGAGTTGGACAATTAGCGGGCTGCCTAGACATGGTTGGCTCGACTACAGTTCCACCGTCGACGTACGGTTTGCACACGGCAACACAATCATCGTCTGTAAAACACGACACGCCGTCGTCGAGTCCGCCACAGCGCTTATTTTCGCAATCTTCGTTTTTGGTACACGATTGACCGTCTGTTCGACTGTAAATGCCCAGGTCGCCCTGGCAGCTGTACCTGGAAATGGCGACATCTGCTCTTATCTTCGGGCCGCACGTCGGACACGAGTCGTCGTTAAAATACACGCCAGCCGCCATCTCGTAACACTTGTTTTTTTGCGCACCGGACAGGCCCTCGCATTGAGGACTATGGTGGGCATAAATGTTTGAGTAATCCATTGGTAACGATGAATCGGATGATAATCGCCTCAAGTTGTCGCTTAAAGTCTCACCGACGTGCCTAAAGGCGTCGTCGACGGACGCGTGCAGGTAGTCGTAAGCCTGTTTGCATTCGTGTTCCTCCGTAATTTCTTCGTAATCTGTCGGGCACGCATCTTCATACTTGCCGGTCTGATTTAGGTAGTAGGGCCCGGTCGCGAATTCTATGGCCGGTGGTCTTGTTGGGGTTCCGTCGCCGATACCGTAATGATCGGTGGCGAGGCAAAATTTGCTACTTTCCTCAACGCACTTAGCTTGATCATAATCTGAACGGTTCAGGTCGTATTCATTAGTTACCGGAATACAATCGGCATCATTTACACAGCTTTTTCCATAATTATGACCCGACCTAATGTCACATGTTTTTACAGTTCCCCCCAACTCTTTTACTTCTAAATTTTTAGCAAACTTGGGCTCGTGTAAATTTTTGTCCTTGGTATTAAGACCACTCACATCGTATATGGTCTTATTTGGACTAATTTCGGGGCAATTCACAACATAATCATAATCAAAGTCAATAGAATCGGTATAATCATTCCCGCAATATTTGTCCCCTACGCACTTGTCGTTCTGTTGTAATCCGTCGTCGGAACAATTCGGCACAACGGTTCCAACACCAGGACATACAGTTGATTTTGTTAAAACGGGGCAAAGAAGTTTGTGGTCAAGTGGCTGGGTCGCGGTAAAGTCGTTGTCAACAGTTATCTCAGCACTATTATTATCAGCAAAAGTGTATTCAATTACATCACGACCCGGTCTCCTCCAGTTGGGATTAATTTTAGATTTCATATATAGTTGCTGAAAATTATCATCTACGCACACAGTTTTAAAATCTTTACCCAACAGTTCCGGTGGGGCATTAGATCGCTGATGACAGCATTTATTGGTATCGTCCCATTCGTAAAAATGCTGGCCCATGCCGCCAATCACGTTTGTGTTTGATTTGAAACAAGTCTGATTTACGTCGTCCCAAAACGTCGCCGAGTTGTAAAAATCTCTCGTAGATGAGCTTTCGCAATTTTCCTTGGTATAAGGTTTGAATGACTTACTTGAACCAGTATCTTTTGTAGGATAAGCACACCACGCATAAGGAAAGTTGTGATCCCAAGTTTCGCAATTTGTGACGTCATCGATACGAGGGACGCCAGCGGCGTCTACGCAAGCTCTTGGTTCATCATTGTATTTGATGATATTAGATTCCACGTAAACTGTGCCCTCTCGGACCGTAGGAAAGTTTTCGTCGTAAGAGGATGAAAAGACAGGATCTATTGTATGATGACAGGTTTTTTGCATAGCAGGAAAATATTTGCTATCTACATCGTCCTCATTCTTCATTACTAATGGCTCTATTTCTTCTTTTTCATATCCAGATCCCCTGTCGAAGTGATAATCGTATTTTCTTTGAAGCGACTCGCATTCGGTTTCCGGAATCGGCACACACACTCCATTTTGGGTACTTGCAATTCCTAACAAACCCTGCAACTTTCTGAATTCCGCCGTTTGCTGCAAATAATTAGAATTAGCATGGGCTGGTTCCATGATAAGTTTTGTTTTGGCGTCGTCAACATCTACAGTTTGTACACCCGTCTGAGAATCAAAATCCAGTGGTCTCATAAATTTCATGGCGGTATCTTCAATCGAGGACGAAGATATATTTTCGCCTAAATCTTTGACGTGGTTATGTCTATTATACCTAAAATATGCTACGCGATCGTGGGGCACGGCGTTATACTTTACTTCGTTTGCGAGCGAAGTACACCTTTCGTCTGCTAATTTATCTCCCGCAATGTGTTCGCGAGCGTCCTGGCAAAGACCCGATCTTCCTGCGTTCACGTAGATGCACTTTCCGTCGTTGGGAAGACCGTTTTTGTCACAAGAGAAACCTCTTAGAGCTCCAGCATCGCACACCGGTTTGATCCCATACCGCTGCCGGCCCGGACCGGTAGATACTTCTTCTCCAGAACTTGAAAGAATGGGACAGTCATGGTCATGAACAACCGGAAACACCTGCAACTCGCCATCGAAGAAAGTTTTTAAATCTTCAGTATTTTGCACGCCGGTGGGGACCGTGGTGTCGGTAGTCGAATATACGCAGCCGGACGGCATGAGCGGCGTGTCCATAATCCACGGCGAATAGGTAAAGTCAGACCCAAAGTTTCCGGGGTCGTCAAAGTCAAGTTCACCTGCATCAGAAATTAAACCTATGTTTTCTTTCAAGAAATTATGTGGCCCGGACGACAGGTCTTGCTTGGTGTCTATGGACAGGGTCGTGTCCGACCCTCCCAAAAGCTCGCGGATTTCGGTGGCAATCTTTAATTTTTCAATTTCGTTTGAAATAGTTTTCCCGAGTGTATCGGTAGAAGTTTTGGCTAAAAATGAAGGATGTAACTCAGGATCAAACATCAAGAAATCTATGTTATTGGTAGGATACTGAAATTTATTATTATCCCACGAAAGTCCCTGGTTAAAAATCATATTAGAAACACCGCGTTGACACGTTGCACCCCCCCCACAATCGCCGTCGTCGTTACATTCTAGAAAAGTATTGCTGCAAACCTTGAGTTCTTGATAAAATAATGAGTCCGTAAAAAACAGATTTTTAGGGTCGCCAATTTTTGCAAATCTGTTTTGATAGGCATTCTTTACGTAATAGTCATTTCCATGTACTGGAAGCGTTCTATCCCTAATCATTTTTTGGGTCCAGTCGTTGAGCCCATCATCCCAATCGACTTTGAGTTGATGTTCGCGAGGCAAGAAAAAGTTTTTTTGGGCATCGTGATGCATAAATTTGTAAATATTTTCCAACTCCTCTCCATCGACCACTTCCGTTCCGTCGGGGTTTTTTTCGTCGCCGTAGAAAATTGTTTTGCCATCCTTCCCATCTGCTGCATGTATTGCTGTTCGGTCTAGGCATTTATCATCAGATGTTTCGTAGTCTGTGGGGATTTGGTCACAAAATTTAAAATGATGTTTTATGTGATCTAGGCTAGGGTGGCCCGCGTGTAGGTTTTCTAAAAATCTATCAATTTTTGCTTCTTTTAGAGGTTCTCTTCTCAAGAAATTGAAAGAAAACTGTTCTGTATAGGCGTCTGTTGCTTCTTCCATCATTTTACATAAAATATTATCTTTACATACAGGAGTATATGAATCTTTTATGAAGAAGTTTTTATGACCAGGAAGAAATCTTCCAATGCCCGATTTTGCCGAATCCGTGCCACCTTTGCCAGATCCTCCAAAGAAAATTGGATGCGTGCCAGAGCTGAAGCCCATGTCGATGTATGGAATCCCCATGTCGACAAGCGGGGATTGATTTGGATTATTAAAATAAGATTTGACAGCGAAGGCGCAAAGTTCTTGGTTGACGTCGTGATCTGGAACCGTGTTTTGATCGTTATCTAAACCGGTTTTTGATTCTCCTATTGGAGAATATCCGGCGGGACACGACCGGGGATTTAGATTATTGCTCAAAACAAATGGTGGTTTGTTCTGACACGTGAAGTTTAATTCGTTGTCATTGTATGTTTTATCTCCCGTTGTGTCTAAGGGCAGAGATCCTAAATGCCAATTTCTGTAACCATTTTCGTGGTTATAATCCACAGTTCCGTCCTCATTGAAATAGTCGCCTAGATAATTTGGCGGTTGCGCGTCGTCCGGAGCTCTTGGAGAGTATTTAAAATCTCCTCCTATCGTCTTCTGATCTTCGGGAACTTCTATTTTTTGATAGAACCTGTTGCAATCGAACGATCCGTCGACATCGTAGTAATCCTTGCCACCGCCAAGTCCGTAATTGCTAACGTTCCCACAGCCCTTCCCATCGCCAAGCTTAATTCTGTCATGCTTGGTTGGTAAATTTCCGTTAAACGTCTGATTTGCGTATGGGCCAACGTTTACGTCATCGTTTGCCGTTGGATTTCCGTTAGTTTGGTTTCGTTTGAATTTTTTTGTTGCTGGCACGCACATCTTCGGCAAACCACGTACGTGACCGAATTCATTGAGATCTGATAGATCGTCCGCCGACCTCGAATAATTTTCATCAAGCTTGGATTGATCCCGAATCAGTGTTTTATCCACGTCATCCATATTCTTTGGCACGCATTGGGCAAATCCGTGCTCAGTTTTTCCGTAATATTTATAACAATCCGAAGTTCTGAGATGCGTCCGGCTTGGATCGTTGATCGCTGAGGTGTGAGTAAACACTTCGAACAACTCTTGGTTGTCCAGGTCGTGATCGTGCTGCAAATAGGGTGCATTCATGTCAGGAATCCATTGGATCAATTCACAGTCTGGGTCCCTCATGTCATCTATTGGAGCCGGTATCCAGCGCGGGGGATAGGACTCTAATCTAGATTCCGCGTCCGCCGAGGATGCGGCGTATCCAAGACCAGTTATCGTATTTGTCTGCGGTATCCCCGAATTGTCTTTAAAAATTTCAGCTTCAGTGTTACAATGGGAATGAGGACATTGGTAATCATACAACAAATCGTCAGGGCCGTATTCACCAATAAACTTTGTTATGGTATCATCTAGGATAGTAGGACACTCTTCTTGGCTTCCTTTGAATTGCTCGTAGTTGATGTTATCTGGGTCTGTACATCCATATTGTTTCGCGTCGGTCACCGTGGGCTCATAATTGTCACCATCGCCGATATCAACCTTGACAAAATAATTGTCGTCCGTCGGCTCTGGCATGCCTAAAATTTTTCGATCGTATGGAAACCAGTTGTTTTTAAACAAGTCAGGATTAGGATCGTCGTCATCGACCGGGACGCCGTCTACATTTCCAAAGGGTAAATTTTTAGAATAATTTATGTTCTGAATATAGTCTCTTATTCTTACATTGTAACTATCATCGTCTAACTTTTCATCTACCCTGATTTTAGCGCCTTTTACATATCGTTCAAAAGCCGCTCCGCCAACATTCAAAATATTATCGAAATTTCTAATCATTTAATTAAAATAGATATTTTTTATATTACAAGTAGTAAATGTCTTCGACAGGCTATTGTACAAACGTCGAACAAGAACAGCAACCTTCAGCATTAGAATATAAATGTGAAGTCGATGGCGCTGTGTACAACTCGCAAATCGGTCGCTGCGTATACGCGGCGCAAAAAGCCACAGTTAAGGTCTGCCCAGAATTTGTAAGAAACGTGCAAACTGACGCAGAATACATTTTAAAACTAGATGATACGGACATGGGTTGGGACTTAGAGACGGGCGTCCTCAATCAAACCAACTGCACGTACGAGGTGCCAAAGTCTGAAACCCTCTTCTTTTGCCCGCCAGGCTTTGAAATGTCTACATCGACTGACCCGATAAATGCTGATGCTGCTAACATTCAGACACTACATGAAAAAAATTTTAAAGTTAATATTGTAACAAAAGGTAAGGATACGGATACAGATTATTCCGGATCCACCGACTTAAACAAAGCCGATTTGGAAGATGCCGGCAAGGTAGCTAGCGTCTTCATGCCGCTTTGTGAAGAGGATGAAAACGGCGATGTTACACAATGTAACCACAATGATTTTGAGGAAGGCAAACATATATATAATATGCCAGGAGGAAAATGCTCTGGCGACGACACGTCGTGCTTTGCCGACGGCGAGTGTAACACCGGCGAGACGTGCGATAAACACTCTGATCATTTTCAGACTCAAACTAATCTACATAAAAATACTGGCGATAAAGGGAAAATAAATGATCGCCGGTTATTGCGCACTGATTTTATACAAGAAAAATTTGATGATTACGACACCAGTGACGTGCAAAAATACACGTGGTGGAATGGCACAGAAATTAAAGATGGAGCAAACTATACATTTTTGTATCATGACGAGGGCACTGGTGCCGATGATCCGCAAAAATTTCACAAGTCTGCCGGATTTAAACCAAAACCATTTTACACGTACGAACGACCGGCTTTTACGGAACAGACATATGAAGCGAAACCTGGTGCTGTATTCAAAGAAGATGAGTGGGCAGCGAATCCTGATTTTGATTTTACTGCTAATTTCACTAGCGCTCACAAAGGTAACAGAGTACTTCAGGTCATAGGGGAAGACAACGGGGAGCTAACCTATATGACATGGACTAACTCTTTGCACAAATGCCCCGATAAGTCATATTATCAACAGGATCCATGTTGATTGAATTTCATGAAACAACTTGTGTTTTTTTTGAGTGTCATAAGCGGATAAAAAAAAAAATTACTATATTAAGTGCATTAAAAGTTATGGTGGGCTTGTCGGACTTTTCTAAATTTAAGCAAGTCCCAACGCCAGAATCTTGGGTAGATTGGAGTAATGAAATCGGTTCTAGCAATAATTCTAAAAATAATAGCACAAATTATCTAAGAAACTCTTTAAGAAATAGACGCACTCTGTTCAATTACATATTTCAACCAAATGATAAAGGACAAGTCGGAATGGCGTGGAAAGGAGAAGGTTGTGTTTTAGGTGACTTCGTAAATTCCGATGAGGACATGCCGCCTGATTACACAGAGAACACAAACGTGAGTGCGTGTGAAGAGATTGATAATGAATTAGAGTGTAATAATAGAGTTGTTGCAATTAGCCAATTTGAAACAAATCTATCAGATGATAGAATAAGCTCTTCACGTGCATATTTTAAATGCCAGTGGGGCAAAAATTTATACAACGACTATTCTCATAAATCGACATCAACGACACTTTTTATGGATATCGGTGGCGAGCCGTTTAAAGAGTCCGCAAATTTGTCTTATAATTTTGGATGTTGCTTTGCAGATGGCAGCGAAGATGTTGTCGACAAGCCCAGCAAGGACTGGAAATTTCATTGTCGGGTACATAGTGAAACAGACAATGGTGCGCACACAGCTGGAACTAGGTGCGACCAAGCGGTATTGGGACGAGGTTATGATCACATGGTAGTTCCGGGAAATCCAGCGACTGGACTTTGCGAAGGAGGTATTTCAAAATCGATAGCAGAAGAAAACGAGGCGACCAGGGGGGTTTGTCAACGATTTGCCGACCTCGCGGGGTTGCCTATTATATACTTGACAGACTGCGCGAAAAACTCTTGTGTTTTAAACAACAAAACCCGTGCAATGGCCAAAACTTACCCGGTAGGGTGTAGCATGGACATCAGCGGAAGATTTGGTGGCGCCGTCGTCTACAACGACAGTACAACGGCAAAGGACGAGAATGTGGATGCGGATGATTATAGTATGCCCGGCAAATGCTCTGGCGACGCCACGAAAGTCTGCTTAGAAGACGGCGAATGCGACGGGACCCAGACATGCAATAAACTTAAAACCTATCACTGGCCGGTTCATTACGTCCCGAATTCAGCAGTGCCAGTGTGTGTCTTGGAAAATGGGGCCTATAACAACGGCAACAATTTGTTTTATAAGGGTCCGGTGTCCATTGGTGAATATGAAAGTTTATTTTACATTCATTCCGACGATCCCCACCAAAGATATGTCAAGTTGGATATGGACGGTGGTTGGGGTCGCGATTTTCTCAAATGGTCTGAGGTTGCAGAAGAAGGTGATGCAGACTGGTGGAATACATGCGAAAGATTTGGAGACGGTGTGGAATATAAAGAATTTACTATAGGTGGTAATAGTTTCAAATATTGCGTGAGAAATGAAGGTGGTAAAACATGCAAAGAAGAAAAACAGTGTGCCGCCTTAGAACCAATTGATTTTTCAAAAGTCAACGCAAAAAAAAGAGATGATGGCTACTTTACAAATGAAAACGGGAATCGAATCGAGAATTTTAGCATAGATCCGGGTCGCGGTCGGGATGAGTATACAACTACTGAACGCGACACCGGGAATTCGTTTGGTATTCCAAGTATTTATGATGCTGATGGATCCGTTCTTAGTAGTCTGACATGCAATTTGAACACAGGCGTTAAAAATGTCTGCGGGTATGAGATTACCGCAACTCACCCATCTTCAGTGGCAAATTATTACGTCGAGGACGAGCAAAATTTGCCGCTAGGGTTATTCTCAAATGAGTCCTATCCGATGCAATCTATTTATCGTTATACTATTCCAGATAAAGTAATTGTTATCGGTTTAAAAGGTGAAAATTACGGAACTATCGCTGTTGATGATGCTGATCTCAGTGGTAACGTTGGCATCAGACACTATGAGGTCTCAGAACAAATTGCAGATGAATTTTGTTACCAAATGTGTACAGAATGGAACGAAACGACAAAAGGTCCTCGGTGCTTGTCTTGGGTGAGATCTGCCCGTGACCCCGGAGAAGATGCTGATTATAAAAGTGTGGTGTGCAGATTAAATTCCCAACCGCTTATGCATTCAGAAACAACCCAGAAGATAAGACTAAAACCCTGCCAAGACAATGATACTGGTCGCATCGAGTGCGTGCAAGATTCTTTTGGGTCTACCGCGTGTGGACCAGGTTTTTCTGAAGTAAGTGGGGACAATTATGCGTGCGGCTGGCAAACGAGCGTAAACGTAAATGTAACGGGCGATAAGAATAATGGACAAACGGGCATGTACAGAGATTTTTCCCCGTTGAATGGTTTTTGTAGTTTTGACAAGGAGGCCACGTGTCAAGATGATACTGATTGTCAGGATGTATCGCACCCTTCTGCTAAGTGCGTTGGCGGATCAAATGATGGGTCAACAGACTGGATCGATCAATCGGAGTGCCCATGGACGCTTACAAGTTCATGGCGCGGAAATAATATCAGCTCAACGGATGAAAGCTCGGATCGCGTTCTCGGGTGTGTCGATAATGGCGTGGATCTTCCGCTAAAAAAATGTTCGGATAGGAATTACCAGACACAAGCGTGTGTTTCGGAATTTTGCTTTGGTGCTGATGCTATTTGTTGCCAAGACTGTACCAGCACAGTATTGACAGCTTCCCTCCTTGATCAAGCAAAAAATAATGAAAAATCTATCGTCGATGAAAACGCATGTTTTGAAGCGAATTTGGGGCCGTTGAGAGTGCAAGACAATGAAATAAAAGAGTGCTTTTGTACTGCAAGCAACTCGGGAGTGTGGCTCAACGACTAACAAGCATTCTGGCAATTTTAAGTTTTCCCTGACGGAAACGTCCTTGCAGAATTTTAGAGTTTTTTTTTATTTACTGAATATAATAATGAGCCTTCAAGCCTTATACATCAATGGGACTAGAAGCAGCAATGGATTATCTGCTCACGTCGAAAGAGAGAATCGTCTTCTTTCTGACGTGTGCATTCCACTTGACATAGAATGCAGCAGAACCCAGGCCGTGTACGTCGACGAAACGTTTAGTTATTGTAAAGGATCTGATTTTAATAAAAAACACCGGAATGATAGACATGTGAAGGGTTTGTCACAAGCGCACCGAATTGCTTTAGAAAAAGTAAGTTCTGGAAAATACGGAGATAAAGTTATCATATTTGAAGACGACGTTGTGCTTCCCGTAAAGGACGCGGAAAAGGTAAAAACGATGGTTCATGATTACGTAGCTAGGATGGACGACGACACGGATATCGCATACCTAGGCAATTGTCATGGCAAATTGTGTAGCCACGCATACGTAACAACGACGGAGGCTGCAAAAAAGATTCTACGTCACGGACTTGATGATGGGCAGGAGGCAACGTTTTGCAATACTCCGATCGACAAGATGATTAGGCAACAGTGTCTCTCAAATTCCCAAGAGGAAGGGCATCTTAATTGCACGTATCCGAAAAACATTTCCGCGAATCTTAAAGTTAAAACAGATAATCAAAGCGGACTAATATATCAAGGGCTAGAAACATTATTAGGTTCCGTAAAACTAACGCCAGATGGGAATCATTTAAAAAATAAAGATTCTGTCGATTTCAACAGCTTGTACGTCGATAAACCGGCTAACTGGTAATCACAAAAATCCATTAACACCCACGAAGGGACTCGAACCCTTGACCACTGGATTAAAAGTCCAGCGCTCTACCGACTGAGCTACGTGGGCATTTTTATTTTTTTTTTCTAAATTTACAAGGATTGTTGGATTTTTCGTTTTTTCCGGAAAATCGATACGTGTCTAGGCATGATGATTTGAAATTTGTAGGATCGTAAATTGTGAAATTATTCATACTGTGAGCTTCAAACCCATGAGCTGCAATGGGTAGTGCAAATTTAAAAAGTCTGGCCGAGTTGTCTGTTTTCTTTACGATATGAATATTAAAAATGCTTTTTGAACGCAAGGTCATAGTCGACACTCCGTCACTGACGGTTGTGTAGATGTGAATTAAATGACACGGTGCTGTATGACACATCGAAGCGTACCTTCTAATAAATGACCACCCCGCCCCGGGATTGAAAGCGTGACAAGTTATGGGAGATCTACTTACTTCTGAGTTGTATTTCATAGCGACATGAAGGGCTAAGGCGCCGCCGAGAGAATGGCCGACGACGTAGAAATTATTGTCGGGATACGCGGCAGCGATTTGTTTAAAAAATCTATATTCATTTCTAAAGCGAGTAGACCTCTCTTCCCTGCCAAAGACGATGGCAACGTCTGATCTAGTCCAATCCGTGGCGGTGATTGAGCCACGAAAACTTACAATCACTTGCTTAGTGTCGGTGTTCAGAAATGCGCGATGGTCATCGGTGGTGTGTTCTTGCAACTCGTAGAATCCGTCAGGTATTTGTAAGCCGCCCCTGGATTTAGGTTTTTCGTAAACTTTTTTTGCAAGCACGGCGCAAGTGTGTGCAAACGAATAGAAGGGCACGTAAACTTTGAGATAATTTATAATTTCTTCGCCCGTCATTGGCTTTTCCGATTTTTGTCTAATTTTTTTTATCATAGACACTGCTTGACATATTTGTCGTTTTTTGCAGGATTGACTATTCCCCATGTTTAGTAATAGTCACGAAAAAAATTAGAAATTTCTAATTCCACACTGCGCGGCCTGTAGTTCTTGTTGTAGTAATTTTTGCGCACCCGGCATGTACTTTACGTGGCAATTATTTATGTTGCAATTTCTGCAATATGGCTCAGCTCCCTTTATGCCATACGCAAATTTTCTATTGTGAGCTGGTTCAGCGATCAAGCCACACATTTTGCAAACCGGAACTTGTTTCTTGTCCGAAGACAAGAACATGCGCTCGTGTAATATCGCCGACGCGCCATGACTTATGATACAGTCTCTTTCCATTTCCCCTACTCGCAAGCCACCGCCCTTAGCCCTGCCGTCCATCGGTTGTTCCGTAATAATGTGTTTTGATCCCCGAGCTCGAGAATTTATCTTGTCCTCAACCAGATGTCTAAGTCTCTGGTATGTCACGATACCCATAAGGATTGGTCTCTGTATTTTTTGACCCGTTCTTCCATCTATGAACGTCTCATATCCCCTGCGATCAAAACCATGATCTTCTAAAACGTCTTCGATCTCGGACACGTCTAGATTTTGAAAAGCCGTGGCGTTGCAGAAGCAGCCTTTAAGGGCGCACGCCTTGCCCGCCAGGGCTTCAACCAGCATTCCGATAGTCATTCTAGACACAAAACCGTGAGGATTGATAATAATGTCTGGCTTCATGCCCGTGACTGGATTAAACGGAAGATCTTCTTCATTTACTAATCTCCCGATGGTTCCTTTCTGCGCGTGCCTGCTCGCAAATTTGTCGCCCTCGACGCCGGGTCTCATCTGTCTCATCCGTATGCGAACTTGCGACTTTCCTTCTTTTCCTAAAGAATAGGAGACTTTGTCAACAATGCCGGGTTCTTTGACGCATGTCGACCTATCTCGCTTGATGGGTACGTGCTTCCCATCTGGCCCAAGCTCCATAGATTGACCTTCCTTTCCGATAACTACATCTCCAATCTTTAAAGAACTGCCAATCATGCCAAATCCGTCCTCGTCTAAATGGTCGTAATTGGCTTTTTTCATGAGCGCAGCCGACGACACCTTGCAAAATACTTCCTCGTCGTTTCCCTTTCCGTTAATTTCGTCAAAATATGTCTTGTACGACGTGACGCGCGCAAATCCTCTTTGAACGCTCGCTTTGTTGACTAATATAGAGTCTTCCTGATTGAAGCCGTCGAACGTTCCAATCATGAGAATTGCTTCTGTCGATGCAGAATATGCAGACCCGCCGTTAAGCATAGGTTCCAAATTTAATATTGATTCCATATTTGTTCTGCAAAGCGGCTTTTGGGGATAGTGCAGCTTGTACATGTTTGAATCTAATCTGTTATCAAAACCGCACGTCTCGCTGCCAATGGATTGTTTGCCCATGGCGGACTGATATATGATCCTGGGCGACTGGTTAAAATCTGCAAAGGGGATTAAATTGGCCGTCACGCCCATGACAGCAAGATTGACGTCGACTTCCACGTGGGTGTACTTGTTTGGGTCCTTGAAAAATTGGGCCATAGTTGTTGCGATAATGCAGTGTTCAATCTGCTCTTCTGTATCAACGTACTCGATACATTCTTTTGCCATGAGCAATTTCCAGGTGTTTGTTGTCTTTTTCATTTGTATCAACTGACGCAAAAATTCAATATACGCAGCGAGTTTATTAGCGCAAACCACGGGACGTAAGCACACGCCCTGATCCGCATTTACGAAAATTCCCATTTGCGGGTAATGGACTATGGACACGTCAAACGGCAAAAATCCGTTGTGTCGCGCGTGCTTCAGCAATTTGACGACGCAAAAATCGTCCTTTTTATCTATGGCAAAAGATATCTGACCATTGACGAAAATTAAAACGTTGCCGCGCATCCAGCTGTTGATGTAGTCGTAATTTACGTAATCGTGCAACAAAATGGATAGTGCTCGAATAATGAAGCACGATTCGTATCCCTGTCTGACGTGAGTCAAAGCGCAAAAATTCAGCACCAGTCCACACCCCCCGCCTTCTGGCGTCTCAACGCAGCAAGAATTTCCCCAATCGCTGGTGTGCAACAGCCGCGGCGTTGACGTCTTTCCGTCTCTGTTCACTGGACAATTAATTCTATTCAGCGCGCTGATGGCAGCTACCGGAGTTATTCGAGTCAGGGGGGCGCAAACACCCGTACACGCCGAGGGTGACACGCCGCGCATGACCGTCCAAGCACCCGTGGCAAAATGGTACCTAATATTTGTTTCCAATTTTCGGCTGTTGATAAAACCATCAATAATTCGTATTGTCTTTATTGGGGTTCCGATGTCGAGCGCTTTGAAGAGCGACGATTTTAAAGCGCTTAAGAAGGTGCGCATGAGTTGACGTACCAAAACCCCGATCAACGCGCCGGTGCAATCGACCTTTTTGAAACGCCAATTATCTCTGTCATCTTCGAAGCGGTAATCTTTATTTTTTATTGACAGCAAGTATGCATTGATAGCTTTGCAGGCCATGAGCAAGATATATATAATTTTTTTCTGGTTTATTTCCTCAGTATCGCCACATCCCAGATGCGGTAAAATATCATAAGCCATCATTTTCTTGATGTAATTTCTTCGCTTTTCGGGCGTTTTTTCTTTAGTTCCTTCTTCGCCCAACTTTAAAATCAGAGCTTCGCGATCTAAATCGGCGTACGGATCCTTGATGACCGTCTTGAACACAAGATCTATCTCCGAGTCTTGTATAGATTTGTCTATCACGCCCCTCGCCGCTCTCTTCATTACTGACACGGTGAGATTGCACCCAAACAAACGACATATTGTTGAAACGGGAATATTTATTGAGAAGAAGGGCAGAGAAGTGTTTATCGTGGGCAATTTAGAATTCAACTCGTAGACGTACGAATCGTCCGTAGAAGTTACCAAATTCATAGGTATTGCATTATTTTTTTCTTTGTTAAGAGGAGATATGTTGACTCGAAGAGATGATGTTGCTTTCCACTGCGAATCATTGCTAGACCTGACTTCCGAATAAAAACAGTTAGGACCATTCTTGAACACGTGTATGGAATTCGCCCGCAGCTTTATTTGAGCTTGCACCGTTTTTTCCATCCCATTGACGATGAAATATCCGCCAAGGAAATCGGTGCTGTGGGTCTTGTTTATCGAATGTGATCCTAATTTGCAAAATTTGCTTCTGACCATGCAAGGCACTTTAAACAAAGGAACTTCTAGAAAATTATAAGATGCCACCAATTTCCAAGAATCATCTTCGTTTTGCACGTAACATTCTTGCTTGACGTCGACGCAAATTCCATTTTGGTACGTCAACTTTCTCTGCCTGCACTCTTCTGGGCCAACGTTTCTTACGTTTCCGTCGTGTTCGCGGTGGTACATCGGCAAGATCGTCGTGTTTGTAAATTTAATGATCAAGCGATTTTTGCCGCACACTATTTGGAGTTCTTCGCTATTATTCAAGATAGATGGCAACGTGGTTTCCATGAAACGTTCATAACTTTCTAACTGCTGGCGCCAGAATCCGTAAATGGAAAAATAATCGCGGCACACAATAATAGTTCCGGCTTTGATAATTTTTTCAGTCATGGAGGTTTGATTGTTGTCGAGATCCAGTTGTCCCAATCTGTCAATTTCCATATCCATCTTCGCTAAAATAAATTTTGCACACCACAATTCAAATTTGGTAAAGGGCCTGAATTAACAACAATGGAGATTGAAAAAAAATACATTCACGAAAGCTGTGCTGGAGCATGCATATACGATGCCAATGGCAATATACTGATCGTCAAGAACAAATGGGGAAATTGGACCTTTCCAAAGGGTTATTTCGAACCCCACGACGCGTCTGCAATCGACTGCGCCCGTAGAGAAGTAAGAGAAGAAACAAACATTAGATTCAATTTGAAACACCAATACACCACCAGTTACGAGGAAATAAGACACAGACAATCTTACAAGCCAACGGGAACTGTTTTAAAGCAAGTTATTCTTTTCAGTGGAACGGCAGTTAACAGCAAAGATCTACAAATCGACAAAAAAGAAACGATCGAAGCAAAATTTGTATCAAAAAAAGAATTCGTTTTTTTGATTGAGACCAAAGAAGCGATCAAAGCTTTGGAAGCGATTGAAAAACTAAATTATTCTTTAAGTTGAGGAATAAATTTAACGTTAGATTTCATTACTGGTCCGGAATTTAATCTATACACCCCAACGTATTCTATTGCTATTAGGACGCATATTAGTAGTAAAAAACTAAATAAATAATACAAAATCAATTCGTCCATTTATATATTGATTTATTTTATTCAAAGAAAATTGGAATCACTAGAAAGGCCGCGGGGCCGATCGTCGCAACAATCATTACTTTATAGAGGTTGCATTTGTACGCATCCAACGCATCTTGTTCCCCCCCATTGCAGACGATGGGCGGTGAAAGCAAATATAAGAGAATGATCGATGTCGCATAAATCAAAACGGCTTGAAAATATTTGTTAGCTAATAACTTGCTGGACAACGAAGGTATTTCAAAATCTATTTTTTGGCGCCACCTATCTTCTTTAAGCGTTTGCAAATGTTTTCCTTCAGATCTTTCAATCGCTGTTTGAAACCTTGCGCCAACATTTCTGCGGTGAAAATCTTTATTTTGAGGAAAGTCGCCACTAGCATTCTGACTAGACATTGCTCTATTTGATATTTAGAAAATAAAAAAAAACATCTAGTGACAAATTATAAACTTAACTGCTATTGGAACCAAAAGGCCGGCCATGGTAATGACATAATACCCTAGCAATAATTTGCAGACTGTTATTGCCGCGTGGTCTGACACGTGCTGTCTTTCAGCCAATATTACCTTCATGATTGTAAGACTTTAATGTTTTTATATTCTTATTATGACCGATTAGATCTTTCGTATTTGACGTTGAATAATTTGCACTTTCCATCTTTTTGCATGGCAAAGATTTGCACATCGTTGCTTTTTTTGGCAAGAACAGTCTCATTTTTTATTAATTTCTTGTTCATGATCGTTTCCGGATTGAACTTGTTTGCAAACCTGGCTAATTTATTACTAGAATTATTATCGCAGTCGCAGGCGCCCGGGGCGGTGCTACCGCAATAAAAGAGCTTCAGATAATGCTGTATCCACGGACTGCAAAACGAAAAATTTGCTTCTAGACTGTCGTAAGGGTTGGCATATGGCGCCATGATTGAGCATGCATTCGTTGATAACGATATGGTTCCGTCGACTACTCGGTTGTATGTGCAGGTACAATTGTCGATTTCATTATTATTATCGAACAAATTACAGTTAGATGTAAAGGAGCCAGTCATAAAATCAATGCAATTGCAAGTGTCCGACGGATCAGTGCAAGGAAAATCTTGCAATGCTAAATTCCAATTCGAATCATTTGGGGCTTTGGCGTGACAGTCGTGTGAAAAGCCGATGCTGTGACCAAGCTCGTGCGCAATAACTTGACAGAGACTGTAGTGATTGTGATAACAAAGTTCGCCGTTTATTTCCTGCTTGTACGTGGGTATATTCAAATTAGTTGAGGAATTTCCGTTGTCATACAGAACGACGTCGTCATCTTTGCGCCAGCAGTACGACTTGTTGATGCAAATATTTCCCCTATATCCATTAAACAAATCTTCTTGCGGACCCGTAGTCGAGTTGCATCCGTTGTAAAAAGTGGCGATTCCGTTGTCGTCTTTTGTAATCGACCCGCACGGAAGGTGCGGAAAGCAATACATCAAAGTACTACAAATAGAGCCGCAAAGGTCACCGTTTGCATTAGAAGAATTTCCGTCTTTGTAAAAATCATAGGCACAAATTCTTATATCTCCAATTCCATGAGCAATTTTATCTGCGTTTGTCAGCGTGCTGCTGTCGTTAACAGTCGGCAAATAATTGTCCACGAATATCTCGTCAGAGTAAAAAGGCACGCCGCCGTTATCAACGACATTTAAGATTTCAAACGTGACAGCTTGGCCAGTCGAGGCGTAAAAACAATTTTCCCACCATTTCAACGCTTTAGCGATTTCAGATTTCCAAACCTGCTCGTCGACCATGCCAGTCGAGCAAGAATTAGTAGCCGTATCTGCCACGATCTGCGGCACGCCGTCGATGGTCACAGTTGCGACGCCGTCCTCGCAATTAGGGGTTCGGTACGCCAAATTTCCGTTGCAAGTCCATTTGTTGCCACGCTGGTTTCCCCACATTTTAATAAGATCCGAGCCGTTTGCTTCACACGTTGCATCCTGACCACAATCCGCATCGTCGTCACACTTTTGGAAAGTATCGCTGCACACCTTGACGCCCTGCGCGTTCCCAAACTTTTCCGTTTTAATAAAATCGGAACACTCGTTGCACTGTGTAGTGTGGTTGCTGTTAGGACTAGTATTTGGCGCGGTGCAGGTTCCGGTGCCGCAATCCGCATCTCTTTGACACGATTGGGAAGTATTGCTACTGCAATACGAAGTTCCGGATCCTACATTGCAGGATCCTATGTTGCAAGACGTGACGGTGCACCTGTCAACACGAACACCGGGGGGTACAAATGAAACTGTAAATTTCCCGCCGCCTTCGTGACAAGTTTCTATTGCCTCTTTTACACCATCCCACTTTTCTTTTGGAGGTAGTGTATTAGGGTTATCTCCGTTAACATTTGGTGTCCCAGAGTTTTGGTCCCCGTCGGCGTCAGCAGATTGGTCAACGGATACGTTTACAATACTACGTTTTGTTTTGAAGATAGACACCGAAAACGTTGCGATCAGAAAAATTAATATTAGAATTCCGAAAACAAGAAGTATTGCCTGAGCCTGCTCCATTCTATTATTCTATTAACAGATTATAAATTTTTTTTAAAATCACATGGCATCTTATTCTTCGTTTGTTGAAATTTATGGAAAGTCTACCTTAGTCGCTAAAACTATAACTGAATTAAGATTAAAAAAAAGACGACAACTTTGCACAAAATTATTTTTAGGAAATTTGATACTTAATGATATTCAAAAACCATTGAGGAGAACTATAGAAAATTTAAAATCCACAAAGTGGCATTTAATCGTGACAAAACTTGTCGATATGTTAATAAAAACTGGGCATTGGTCCCATGAGCCAAAAGATATTCGCAAACGTATGTTGAAAGACGCGACCCGCAACGAAAACCAACTACGAAATTGTTTGCGAGATCAAAAGTACAATCTGCAAACTAATTTCCAACGAGAGATGGATAATCTCAAATGCGCTAGAACGCGAATACAGGCACTTCACACGTGTGAATTCACGCCACTATCAGATTGCGACCATGACGATAACGACGACGAATATCATGCTAAATCAAAGATTGCGGCTATGCAAAACTACATTTTCCAACAAAGCCTGCTTGTTCGCGCTCTTGGCCATGCCATCAACCACGATCGGTTTAAATATTTAAATATGATGAATTGTTATATGAGTGTGTCAGAAGACATAGCCATGGATTGCATCAGGCATGAAAAAAAAATGCTTGATGTTGTGGGATTTGGCGTTGATAACTCGTTCATGCGTGATTTTGACGTACTCGGAAATCTCGAACATTGTCACTCTCAAATTCAGCAGCAAGTCTATTTTTTGGATCAGATTGGCTGGTGGTTTATTGATTCAACATCGTCTAATGAAGACATTTTGAAATGGCTTTCAACTACAAAAAAAACACCTCAGTTTATAAAAGTTGTTAAAAATTTTTTCAAATGGTATTGAATTAATTAAATTTCAACAGCTATTAAGATTCAGATTTAACCAGATTTGACCATGTATTTTGCGTTAACGAAAGGAATCCCGACAAAGAATGCGTTTGACGAGCGCAGGTGGAACAAACACGATTTGCAAAATGCTAGATCGCTCAAAGAAAGCATGGACGCCGTGCACGGCTTCTGCGGCCTCATGGCTGGATTTGAGGGCTTCATCATCAACGACTACGTTCAAAAAAAACCCAGACCTGAAGACGACGACGCTTTGTCCATCGCGTTCCAGTGGGGACTTTGTCTGCTTATCATTAGTTTCATTTTGAACGTGGCGGCCGCAACTGCTTCGTTTTTATGGGGTGTATTTCTCCGAGAGGGTCATTATCGTTTGTGGTTCATGACAGTCGTAGGTCGTTCGACGAAATTGATGGCAACGGGCGGGGTTTTGACCTTTTGTGTCGGCGTTTTATCTTTTATACATACTATTGGCTTGGCTGAAAACATCTTGATTGCAATCTACGCCGGATCAGCGATGATGTTTTCGCTGATTATGTCGTCGTTTTTGTACACCATGATCAAGACCACCGCTCGGGACCCGCCTGACATGTTTACCGACGTCATGCACGCTGTTAACGGATGAATTTTAAAAATCAGATTCCATGTCGAAAATCCCGTCTAACTTTCCTTGATCTAAATTGTTTACGCCGGGTAGAGAGTAATTAGAATTTCTTTTCTCGAAGAAATTGACTTTACCAAAACTGGTAAAAGCTTGTAGTTTCATAAAATCAAGAGGATTTTCTACGTTATAAATTTTTTGGACGTGTAGCATGGTGCACAAATAATCTGCTACGTACTTTACATATTGCTCCATTTTTGTGCTTGATATATTTATGAGTTGGGTAGATTCGGGAATCGCTTCTTTTACAAACATGACTTCAATGTCCACGGCTTCTTTTATTATTTTATGAATGGTTTCCGTTTTTATTTTATTTACAAGTTTCGAATATAGTAGGCATGCAAACTCGCAGTGCATGGCTTCGTCTCGCGATATCAACTCGTTGCTGAATGTAAGGCCCGGAAGCTTTCCTTGTTTTTTTACGTAAAATATTGCGGCAAAGCTTGAGCTGAAGAAGAGCATTTCTACCGCAGCGAACGCGACTAATCGCGTCGCAAAGTTTTGCTTTTTAGGCTCCATCCATTTAAAACACCAGTGAGCTTTCTGTTTTACAGATTCGTAATTGTCAATGGCATCAAATAACTTTTGTTTCTTTTTATCATCTTTCACATAAGTATCAATTAGCAGAGAATATGTTTCTGCGTGAATATTTTCAATTGCTATTTGCATTCCAAACCAAGACCTAGCTTCTGGAAGTTGAATTTCTTGACTAAAATTTTGCACTAAATTCTCGCCTACAATCTCATCGGCCTGTGAGAAAAACGCAAGAACCAGTTCCAACCAATGTTTCGTACTCTCGTCTAACTCATTCCAATCGCCAATATCCTTTGACAACTCAATTTCTTCAGCAGTCCAAAAACAACTTTCAGCCTGTTTGTATTTTGCCCAAATCTCTTGATCTTGAATCGGAAACAAAGAATACCGCTTTTTATTTGGCGTTAGAATCGGTTCGTGTAATTTTTTGTTTAGTAGATGTGCTTGTTTTCTTGTTAGGCTAGAAGGCGAAGTAGAAATTTTTTCCATCAGCAGGGAGTCTTTGTAATGACAACAAAAAAATTAAAAATTATTGAACCGCGAATAAAATATTTATTCGTCTTTTTTTTAATTTTTAATAATAAACATGTCTTGTCGCTCTGATCTTGAAAATGTAGACGGGGTTTTGATGGGGGTTACGTCAGCTTCAATTACTGTTTTCTCTGCTTTTGCAGGTACTTTGTTAATTTCCGACGACGCCAGTGCCGTCTTTGCGGCAACTATTGCTACGTGGCTTGCAAATGGAATATCAGACGCTTTCAGCGTTGGAACCTCTAATAAAAATGGAATAGACCTTACTAGAGATGGTCGCGTAATGAAGGGGATTTCCTTGTCTGAATTAGCGTATGCCGGACCCGTAGTCTTGTTTACGGCGATGTTATCGTTGCTCAAGCTAAAATTTACGTTTAAGAAAAAGATGTTGGTAATTTTTGGTGTTTTAATGTACGAAATTGTCGCGTTATTTCTTAGTGTTCAATTTGTTGCAAAAGAAGATTTAAATTCGACCGGGTTGCGAATTTTGATTGTAATATCTATCATCGCAGTTATTTCCTCAATAACATATATTGTAACCAAATTATCCAAAGACAAAAAAATATAAGTATATCTAAAACAAGGTTTTAGCGATGAACACTACAATATTAATCTTGAGCATTTTTTTATGTATTTTCCTATTGATTTCTATCTTATTTCTAGTTTTGTTGCTCACTTCCTCTGCATTTAGCGCCATGGTTGACCCCTCTGTGGGGTCTTACAGGATTGGAGATGCGTTTTACCACAAGGAATTCAACAACAGTGCGCTGGAAGATGCGTACCGACAATTCCCAAATTCGTTGGTTGCCAAAAGCAATGCCGACGTAACAGAACTAGTTAAAATTTTAAAAGAAAAATATTATCTAGATACCCCGGAAATTGTCGTTCATTTAAGACTCGGCGACCTCACCCCCCAGTGTAAAAACAGACCCGGCGGCGTACGTAAAATAAACATCAACGCGCCAGCACTTGAAATGGCTAAAAAGATAAAAAACCTCCTTCCAAATCACGAAGCGCTAAATTCTAAATTAGTTTTCATCACCGGAAACCATAGAAATGTTTGTGTAGCAGAAATGGAAAAATACATTCGGGACGTAAAATTACAATTCCCACAAGCCTTAGTGGTGAACAATGGGAGTTCTTTCGTCGAAGCTGATAATGATTTTGTGAGAATGATTGCGGCTGATACTTTTGTGCAAGCGTCTGGGGGGTATAGCAAACTTGTCGCACAAATAAGGTCGACACTTGGTAAAAAAACTGTAGTCATATAATATAATTTATATTGTTTTCATAATGTTCGCGGGGGTAGATTGCGCCATAGTTGATAAAAATTTCAGAATAAGCCTCTATGTCTTCTGTTGATACGATGAGCGGATATTTTCGCAAATTTTCATGAATATGCGTCCTAAAAGATGCATGTTTCCTTCTGTGATTAACGTCAGGTGCGTAAAGTACTTCTTGCAGATAGTCATTTGCGTGATAAACTTGTAGTTCTTGATGAGAAATAATTTTGTAGCTAGGGGTATGCCAAAGCTTCTCTTTTTTTTTTTTAAAAGTCTAATTTTGGGGTTGTATTTGAACGGCAGCGTAGATAAAGGATCAACTAAAGCGCAGTTGTTTAACGCAAATTTTTCATTCGCATACTGGAAAAAACTGTGCTCGTTTGGTTTCACATGCAGTGTTTGTTGGCGAGAATTTAAAAATTCAACAGTTAGATTAAGATGTAAATTGTTGTCTGCTCTATCTTTCTTTGACATGACAAAAACATCCCCATAATACACCCCAAGAATAGTATCTTTTGCGATGAATTCGCGCGCATGAATGCCCCACTCGCCCTTTGCGCAGTTCGACTCGGCGATACATAAATGTTTTTCCAAGATGCTAGTCATCTGAATGTGTTTCCAACGTGGTAGTGCGCCGCGTTGAACACGTGAAAAACCACCAACGACAAAAACGTCGGTTTCAACCATGCCACGATCAGGCAACAAAGGCTCGCGAAGCATCTTGGCAGTATTTAATTTTTTTTGTAGAATCATTCTGCGGTCCGCCTGGCCCGTCGAGTCCGCGTCGTTCTCATTCATGTCCCCTATGATTATTTTTTTCGGAGAACCTGGTTTGCGACCACCCTTGGCGCCCCTCAGCCCATGTGTTAGAACTAGCAACAGCAACTCCGAAATATTTTGGAGCAAGAAAATATAGGCTTATAGAAATGTCTCCAATAGCGCATGAGTATTTAAAGCTTACTAAAAATTTTAGAAATAAGTACGGTAGAAATACGATTGTCTTTATACAAGACGGTCATACATACAAAGTTTTTGCAAATAATTTGAATGACTTGCAAATGACGATATGTAGGAATATTCTGCAGATCACCATACACAAACAGGACCACGCCTTATTTTTAGCAGAATTCAATTATAACATGTATGAATATTACGAAAAAAATGTCTTGTTAAATGGCTATGTTGTTGTCTACGTTGATGAAGTGCCCAAAACATTTCATTGCGAAAAAATGACATGGAAAGTCCGAGATATACGAAATATTTCCGAAGAATTTTACGAGCCGAATAATTGTAACTTCTGCACCTTTTTATATGCTAGTTGCTGCCCAAATATGTTTGCGACAAATTTTAGGACCTTTACATAATTTGCTGTGTTTACAAAAAAATAAATTTTTTATTACATATGATAAAATGATGTATAGGTTGATTTTTGCATCATTACTATGTTGCGCCAAAGGTTTCATGTCAGGTATGAGCGGAGTCTTGCCGCCGACAACTTTGTTTAACAGAGTTTTGAACGTTGCTGTGCCGATTGTCGTGCCAGCACACGGATCTATTGATGTCATTCACGCAATCGACGAAAAAAAAATAAAAAATTACGTCGCTGCAAATCTTATTTCTTATGTTTCCATTCCACTGATTGAAGCACAGGGAGTAAATACGCTGCCTTTATTCTTAATCGCGTCTGCAATCCATTTCAGACACCAATTTAACTTTGTAAAAGAACCGGGTAATTTGGTGTTATCTTCTCTACTAGTAAGTCAAAGTATAAATCATCCGGAACTTGTTTACTTTTTCATAACTTTTATTCATACCCCTGACCAATACAATTGTCATAAAGATGAAATTTTAAGAAACAAACCCTTATCAATCATTTTGATACCTTCCTTGACGGTAGCGTCCGTACTGCTGGCCCCAGCATTAAATAATCTTTCGGGTTGGGACGGAAGCGTTTTTGTTAAAGCAACAATCGTTGCGCATATAATTTATCAGGAATGGTTTAAATATCTTGCGCGTTGACGTGTTCAATTTTTTTTATTTATTTTTTAAAATGACGTATAAAAATCACGACGACGACGACAAGCCAAAATTTGAAGCTGGTCACGTTGTAAATTCTTACGTCGTAGAAAAAGAAATTGGATGTGGAGCATTTGCAGTCGTATACAAGGTAAAAAGAGACGACAAATTCTTGGCATTAAAATGCTATTCGTTTTCAGAAGATAATGATGATTGCTTGAAGAAAGAATTAGAAAATATTTCTCTCATTGGCACGCATAAAAATATATCTACAGACTTTATTGAAAATTTTTCTTATGATTATCAAAAAAAAACTTGTAAAGCAATTGTTTTGCCATTGGCCAACAACGATCTATTTCACTTCATGTTGGAAAGGGGGCCCATGCCGCCGAATATTGCACACGTGGCACTGATTCAACTCGCATCGGCGCTAAACCATTTACACGGAAAGAATTTAGCTCACGGTGACTTGAAACCTGAAAACATATTAGTATTCTTGACGAAAAACGAATGGTGCTTAAAATTAACTGATTTTGACGGTGTCTTTAACTACAATCAAGAAGTAGATCCAGAAAATTGCAGAGTCACTCAGGAATATGCGCCACCAGAATGGATTTTAGAAGCCAGGTACGAACTGCAAAGCGACATATGGTCTCTTGGTTGTTTGTATTTTGAAATATGCACGTGTATTAGCCTTTTTGAGTTAGACGCCGACGACAGCAGCGTTGACGTAAGCGATAGCGATTCGCAAGTATCGCACACGTCGTTCATAGATAATCCAGAGCACCTATCGTCAGAAGATAATCCAAAAACCCAAACGCAAAAAAATTCTGAAGAAGCTCGTAGCTCAAGCTCAAGTTCAGAATACGACAGCGAAGAATCTATCACGGAAAAGGAAGTCGATCATTTAATAGCCATGGTTGAGCTGCTAGGACCCTTTCCGCGAGCTTTGGCAAAAAATCATTTTGACATATTTACAACGAGAGGATACATGCGCAACGTCAGGATCAAAGCTGTTAAATTAGAAGACATGCTTGGGGGGGTTTCTAACAAAAAAAATGCATACAAAATTGCGAGTATCATTCGACCTATGCTATCTTACCATTATAAACGGAGGCCATCTGCAGAAGATATATTACAGCATCGCAGCTTCCTGTCGTATTTTGATGACGATGAATGTCGATGTGATATTACTAGCAATGGCATGTCTGCAAACCGAAATTCAACCAAGGGCGATCCGGGCAATCCAAAAACTAATAGAGCTTCAGATTAGACGTAGGAACGTCATATCTACAACTAAATTTGCACGTACACGACATGCAAAATTCTTTTTTTTCAAACAAACCGGGATTTGCAACAAGAGCTCGTGGTAATTTGCAATCAGGTTTTGAATTGCGCTCACACCAAGTTGCATATACATATAAAGCGTTTTTTAAAATTCGATAGTTTATCATTTTTTGGAAGAATTTTTAACAGTCAAAAATATTTTTTTATCTCGCTTATGTAAAAAGTATAGATGCCGCGGCATGTTCGGGGTAAAAACGCTGAATCGGATGACGTGTCTGTCGATTCTCTACTATACGTGTCAGACGTCGATTCGGATGACCAGTCCGTGGCTTCCCTTTCTGGGGGGGTCATCAGTGAAGAACAGGCTAAACAAATAGCTGAAGCGATGCCAAATGATATTTTAAGGACTTATGTTCTTCCCGTCGTAAGATATCCGTTGACAGACAACGTCATTCACAGAGCGGTTGAACGTTATTTCTCATGGGATCCAAGAAGAAAAAATAGCGTTCTTCAAAGATTTGGTAAAATCGAAAATTGGGACGTGTCTCGCGTCACGAATATGTCGAACCTCTTTTCAACAGTACCATTGACGAGGTCTTTTAACAAGCCGCTCAACAATTGGAACGTGTCTCGTGTCACAAATATGGAAATGATGTTTAACAATGCCAGATCCTTCAACCAGCCTCTAAATAATTGGGACGTGTCTAATGTTACTAATATGAAATTTATGTTTTTCAGCGCACACTCATTCAATCAGCTACTTGATGATTGGACTGTGTCCAACGTAACAGATATGGAAGGTATGTTTTTGCACGCACATTTATTTAACCAGCCGCTCAACAATTGGACTGTGTCCAACGTGACGAATATGTCTCGTATGTTTGAAGACGCAAGGTCCTTCAACCAACCGCTAAATAATTGGACTGTGTCCAACGTGACGAATATGAGATGTATGTTTCGAGGCGCAGACCTTGTTTTATCCTTTAACCAACCTCTCAATAATTGGGATGTGTCCAACGTGACAAATATGGCTGGTATGTTCGGAAACGCACGATCTTTTAACCAGCCGCTTGACGACTGGGTTGTGTCCAATGTGACAAATATGGCTGCTATGTTTTCCAGGGCAATATCTTTCAACCAGCCCCTCAACGATTGGAACGTGTCCAATGTGACGGATATGGGTAGTATGTTTGGAAACGCAAGGTCCTTCAACCAACCGCTCAACGATTGGGACGTGTCTAATGTGGAAAGCTTAAGCTTTATGTTTGTTGGGGCAATAAATTTTAACCAGCCTCTCAATAATTGGGACGTCTCGAATGTTAGGGATACGACTCGTATGTTTGATGACGCAACCTCCTTCAACCAGCCGATCGACACTTGGAACGTGTCCAATGTGAGAGATATGGAAGGTATGTTTTCCGGGGCAATATCATTCAACCAGCCGCTCAACAATTGGAACGTTTCCAACGTCACAAGTATGTACGCTATGTTTGTAGGAGCACGGTCCTTTAATCAGCCGCTCAATAATTGGGACGTGTCCAACGTGACGAGTATGAGCTATATGTTTATGGACGCAAGGTCTTTCAACCAGCCGCTCAACAATTGGAACGTTTCGAATGAGACGTATACGACAGCTATGCTTCAAGGCGCAACCTCTTTCAAGCAGCCGCGCAACATATTGATGTTTAGTGGAGGCGTCATAAACGAAGAGCAAGCTAAAGAAATAGCTGAAGCGATGCCAAATGATATTTTAAAGACTTATGTTCTTCCCGTCGTAAGATATCCGTTGACAGACAACGTCATACGCAGAGCCGTTGAACGTTACTTCT
>MDSX01071211.1_pt1 | contig 113062 bp, 96 predicted proteins | sample 811141 | NCBI WGS metagenome assembly MDSX01 (sample SAMN05326642, study PRJNA326480) | marine metagenome | isolation source: seawater | place: Atlantic Ocean: South East | collected 2010 | reverse complement strand
CCTAAGATCGAATACGCCATCGGGTACAGGTCTAAAGTAGGGCGCTGATCCTGTAACAGGACCGAGCTCTTTGGTGATGTCTTCAGAATTCCATGCATTTGTAAATGACAATAGGTCGTCTGCTCCAAATGAATTATTACGGTTATAATCTGCAAGATAACCCACATTGTACGTGTACTGTGTTGTATTATTATTTCCGGCAATATCTGTGATCGTAAGATCAATAGATATTTGATCTGCGCTAGTGAAAGGTGGAGTAAAGCTTACTCGAACTGTATTGCCAAGTAGCTGATCTACTGGACTTATGTTAACCATGTCTCCTTGATTAGAGGTGATGTTGACTGTGTATGATTCTATCGGCTCGGTTAACGCATAATCGATTACTAGCGCATCAAAAACGGTAAGAGGCGTATCTTCAGGTATCGAACTTGAGGCTACCTCAGGTCCAACTATATCGACCTTAAACCCATCAGAAGAGACTCCTTCAGAAATATTTCCTAATTGATCGTAAGCACGTACACTAAAATAATAATTAACATTTCCGCTGAGAGAAAGGCCTGTAAAAATATGTGACGAATCTGGTCCCGAATCCTCCCAATCTTTTATAGTTGTACCGCCTGGGGATGTGCCAAGAGCGACATCGTAACTGCCGATACCGTTCAGATCATAAAATCCGTTCCAGTTAACCTCAACTTCTGCGCTATCGTTGAGCCAGTCTAGATCATTATCGCTACCATCAGCGACTGTACCAATACTTGGCGGAACAAGGTCGATTGTAATGGAAGGTGCGTTAGCAGAAATCTCGTTTCCTACCGAATCGATACCAATGATCGTTCCAAAGTAGACCACATTGTTTTTTAGATTTAAACCAGTTACCGTGACGGTCTCAAGTGAACCTGTTGCCTGTCGAGGAGCGATGTCATTGCCACCTTCTGATAAGCCAATCATTACATCATAGCTACTCATACCGCTATGTGTATCGCTAAACCCGCTCCAACTAAAGGACATAGATGTAGTGTCAGACTGAAAATTATTGTTAGTAGAAACGGTTCCAGCAGAGGGTAGGGTGTAGTCCATTTTAAAGCCATCACTGGATACTGTCTCTGATACAAAACCAACCCTATCGGTTGCGCGAGCATTCGCATAGTAGACCACATCCTCTTGATAGCCTTCAACGCTGAATGTACCCACGCTATCCTGAGCGAGCTTCCAGTTCATTACATCTCGGTCGCCTGGTGCTGTACCAATTGAATATTCATAGGTACCAATACCAGAATTGTCCGACACGTTCACAATGATGCGACCCGTGCTTAATGATCCATACCAATCAATATCAGCATCTACACCATCAGTTATGCCGTTGATTTTCGGATCTTCCGTATCGATAAAGATGCCATCAGTGATAAGAGTGCCTAAGATATCTCCAGACGCATTCTTGATGCGAACACTGATAAAGTAGGTTGTGCTGTTCAAAAGCTCAAGACCGGTTACCGTAACCTGCGTATTAAATCCATTGCTAGTCCAATCAACGACATTGTTTGCTCTGCCGCTATCACCGACAGCGTAATCGTAGGAATACGTATTGGTGGAATCATTCAAATACGGATTCCATCGCGCAGAAAGGGTAGAAGTAATATTGCTGAAATCTATTTCATTGTTGATAGACAGACCATCTGTGATACCTGTTGCGGCCAGTGATCTACCGGAGAATTCGCTTTCATATGCACCAATATCAAGCTTTGAGCCAAAGGGTATTGGTCTCTGTGTTCCGCGAATATCTACTTGAGGCGCAAAGTACGTCTCATTTGCCACAGTGGTAAAGGACGCGGCTGCAGCACTCAGTAGAAGTGAGTTGTCTGCAAGATTAAACTTTCCCTTGTCAAAGTCTACAAAGCCAGCAGAACCCGTAATGTTTCCGGTATTCGCTGCAAACGTCAATAGATTCGAACAGTCATTGCAGTAGCTATAATTAAGGTCAAAATTACTGGTCGGTATCGCAGCATCTAGACGACCTATTGCGATCGAATTTACTAGAAGTGGTTTTACCAACCCATTGGTATACATACTAAATAGATTTTCATCAGAAAGAGCGACAGTATCGATCAAATTAGAGTTCATGGCGATTAATTTTTCATTTGAGCCAATAAGTTGATCTGATTTTCCAATGTAGACGTTGGAGCCCTGTACGCCGTTCGAAAGCATATTTCCGGAAACAAAACTATTCTCAAGAGTTAGCTCGGAGGTCCACTCAATAGATATACCGCCACCCTTAAGGCTCGCAATGTTATCTTGAATAAAAGAGCGGGTGACTGAAGCAACCGAAGAATAAAGGTAAATACCCCCACCAACGCCATCGGTTGAGGTATTATTTGATACGGTCACTCGATGAAGTCGTTGATTAATAGTTGATGCCGGTAACCCTTCATATGCGATACCACCTCCATTTAAGGTTGAGGTATTATTCGATATGGTAACTCCTATCAGTTCAGGGTTGGAACCGTTGAACACCCTAATACCCCCACCAATTCCAGTAACAGAGTTATTAGAAACAATTACGTCGGTAATCCGTGAATCGCATGCTTCACAGCTAATTCCACCACCACCTATATTTGCAGTGCTATTTAAAATCTTTAAATTCTTTAATCTGGGGCTCGAGTTCTCAATTCGGATTCCGCCACCACCATTAATTGTAGTGTAGCCATTGGTAAGGGTTAATCCTGTTAATACTGCGGTAGAGTCCTCACCGGAGATGAAGGTTGCAATGCTGCTGGAAGCGTCTCCATCAATGAAGGTGGAGTCAATATATGCTGTATCTCCTGTAGTGAGGTATAGAGAGCCGACAACAATCTTCTTGCCGGAGTAGTTAATACCACCTTGATAAGTACCCGGGTAGATTAGTACCGTGTCAATGTCTTGCGTTGCGTTGATTGCGCTTTGAATGTCTGAATAATCCCCCGATGTATCGGTCTTAACAGTATACACTGCACCTTTGATAGGTGATGCATTTGCTTCCAGGGTAAGCGGACTAACGTTTTTAGAGGTGTCAACGGCGCCTAATCTAAAGTAGTAGGTGGTTCCGTTAATTAAAGGCGTAATGAGCTTACTCGACTGTTCCGCATTATCCGTTGAGTCCATCACGGTCGTTGGGTTCGGTTCGGTTGCGTAATAAATATAATATTTTTCAATATCAGCATCGGGACTCAGATTCCAGCCCAAGGTAACTTTTCTATCCCCAGGTATAGCCACAAGACCAGTGGGTCGGACCGGCTTTTGTTTGTCGTTCAAACTCTTACTATTATTAATTTGAGCAAAGAAGTTTGATTCGTTACCTGTGCGGTCATATACCGATCCTGGTGAAGGACGAACCGTCATAATCTCTCGACCACTCTGAATGCCTTCGGTTTGAATACCTAGAGCGAACGTACTATCGTTTACTTTAGTGATACCATCCGGGAACGGTAAAGGAAGACTTGCTGTACCTCCTGTTATTGATAATAGGAAGTCAGCAAATGTTAGCTCGCCACTTCCTAAAGCTGTACTGTACACCGGTTCGCTCATGTAGACGGTGACCGTTGCGTTACTTGGAACAATATCTATAGCGGTGATGACCGGTAGTGCTTTGTCTACTAAATTGACAAAGCGTCGTGCTTGGACGGTATTTGCTACGTTATTTGCGGCATCATAAATAGAGCTTTCAACTGGAGATAAAGTAATTTTTTCATATCCATCTGGAATGCCTTTAATTGATAGACCGAGCTTATATGTATTGCTACTGTCAATAAAAGTGACTGAAAGTGGAGTAGCACTTAAAAGGGTAGCGGTTCCACCTGACATCTCAATAATAAAATCTTCTTTTTCCAGTGAACCACTTCCACCGGTGGCATTAAACACGGGATTGCTAAACGATACGTTTACCGAACTGTTATCTTCTTCAACTTTTAAAGAAGCGAAGGTTGGTGCTGTTTGGTCGATCAAGAACGTTGAATTCACTGCTTGGATAGGACTAGAGACGTTGCCAAGGGAATCATAGATCGCGTTAAATTGTACTTGAACCGTAATATTTTCAAATCCATTCACTTTACCGTTAAGCGCAAGCCCAAGGGTATAGGATGCTCCGTTGCGTGCAAAACTCGTAGGCTTTGGATTGGTTAAGACTGCATTTCCACCGTCGAGTGACAGAGTGATGTCGGAGGTATCAAGAATCACTGAACCGTTTGAATTGGTGAATGCTTCCTCGTCAAATTCAACAATTAGCGCTGTATTATCGTTTTTGGGTGTGATTGAAAGTATTATTGGACCGGCAAGGTCTTTTGTGTTGCCGGTGTTCGTTGATTGTGTGGATAGTCCAACGTTACCTGCGTTATCGTAGATCGAGCTTTCTTTTGGAACTACCGCAAGTATCTCTTTACCAGTACCTGTTCCCTGCATATCAAGCCCTAGTGTAAATGTAATACCGCTTTTAGATACGCTGGTAGGAGTGGCGCTTTTAAGTTTTGCGCGTCCTCCTAAAAATGATAATACAAAATCTTCAGGCTCTAAGTCACCATTGCCGTTACTCGCTTTGAAAACGACCTCTGAGAATGTCACAGCTGCTGTACTGTTGTCATTGGATAGCACCACGCTTGAAATGGTAGGAGCAAGTTTATCGATTAGCGTTTTGGTCTTCAAACTTTGGTTGGTCTGCGCAACGTTACCAGACGCATCGAATACAGCATCCGCAGTAGGGGATATAGTAAGTACTTCCGCGCCGCTAGGCGTTCCATCTAGCCCAATACCTAGAGTATATACATTGCCACTTTTGGTTATGGTGGTCGGATTTGCTTGCGATAGAGTTGCACCCGCACCCGTTAGAGTAAAGGTGAAATCGAGCGAGTCCAATGCTCCACTAGCATCGTTCTTGCTGAACACAGGTTCGCTGAATGTTATTGCGATCGTTCCATTATTATTAGCAAGATCTAACGCGCTAAAAATAGGGGATGCTTTATCTTTTAGGTTTGCGGTATTGCCGGACTGCTCAGGAACGCTAACATTACCTACCGCATCATATATAGATGTAGCGATAGGGGTAACACCTACTACCTCTGCTCCATCTGGAGTTCCGCTTAGATTAATGCCAAGGGTGTACACATTCCCGCTCGCTGAGATAGATGTAGGCGCTGCATTTACAAGTACAGCGCTTCCACCGCTCATAGTAAATGCGAAATCGCTTTTTTCAAGCGCGCCACTTCCATTTGAAGCGTTAAATACGGCCTCAGACATGGTTACCGCGATCGTAGCGTTATTAACTGCAACTGAAATACTTTGAACCGTTGCAGGTGTTTTATCCTTTAGTTTCGCTGAATTATTTGTTTGGTTCGTGCTGGATATATTATCAAGAGCGTCGTAAATAGAATTCGCTGCAGGGTTGACCACCAAAGTCTCATTACCGTCAGGCGTACCTTGAATATTCATTCCTAATGTATATGTGTTGCCACTCTTTGTAATGCTGGTTGGCGTAGCGCTAGCAAGTTTTGCGATACTGTTTGTATCCGGTATAGAAAGCACCCAATCATTTACGGTGAGCGCGCCACTATTTGGAACGCCTGGGTAGGCTGTCTCAGCCAAGGTCACGTCTACTGTTGCATTGTTGCCCGCGACGGCAATTGCGGTGATAGAGGGGCCTAGTTTATCATTTAATGTAGCTGAATTATTGCTTTGGTTCGTTACGGTGATGTTTCCTGCTAGGTCAAAGATAGAGTTTGCGACGGGACTTACTGTTAGGGTCTCTGTGCCGCTTGCAGGAGAGTCTAAACCGATTCCAAGTGTATACACGTTGTCTTCCCTGGTGATGCTGGTTGGCGTAGCAGAGCTTAATCCTGCGGTACCACCAGAAATTGTAAGAGCAAAATCGGTTACCTCTAACTCTCCAGTACCATTTGAAACCGCGTAGACATCTTCATTGAACGTTATATTGATTGTTAGGTTGTCTGCAGCCAGCGTACGTGAAGTGATCGTTGGAGGGCTTTGATCGGATGCGCGCACATTGAAGGTTCGCATAAAACCATCATTGCCGTCTCCTTCAGACACAACCGCAAAAGTATTACCATCAATATCTGCTATACGAGAATAGTGCGCTTTAGATGTTTCAAACTCTATTGATTTTGCAACGGATATGCCGGTTCCATTCGAATTGATACTGATAGACTTAATATACCCATCGTAATTAGACCCACCACCCGTATCTTCTCCTGAATATGTGAGAAGCAGCGCTTCATCACCAATCGCAATCAGATCATTGTAGGACCCTTGCTTGTTGTCATGCTCTACGCTTTCAATTTCTGTGATTGTTGCACCGTCATCTGAGATTGTGAAGCTCGTAATAAACCCATCTTCTCCAGAACCAGAGTAGGCCAGTACGTATTTATCACCTCCAAGCTTTACAAGGGAATTATACTTTCCTAGAACATTGTCATGCTTTAAGCGATTGACATACTTATTACTGCTACCACTCGCTCCTGAGATTACTCCTGTAGATGGATCTACGTTAAATGTGGTTATCCAACCTTCCGCAGCGTTCACTGCTCCAGAATGGGCGATCGCGACCGTGTTGTTATCTACTTTGACCATAGAGTTCCATTCCATGTAGGAATTGCTGCTGCTACTGATCAAATATTCAAAATCTTTTTCCGTGACCGTTGACCCATCGTCAGAGATTGTAAAAGTCTTAATAATGCCTCTATTGCTATTGTCTTCATAGGCTACCACAAACATATTTGAGCCCAATTCTAAAATGTCAGAAAATCTACCATCGTTAGTGCTTGTGCTCTGAGTAAAGCGATGACGGCTTTTCTTTGTTGAAATAGTAGAGGCATCATCGTTGATATCAAACGTAGTAAGGTACCCACCATTACCGTAATCCCAATAGACTAATGCGTAGGTATTTGCATCAACTTTTGCCCAATCTCCATAGAAGAAATCGTTTCCTTCCCAATACCAACGGCTTGAGTTTCCATTGATGTTGGTCTCTGCCAAAGTCTCACCATCCGCTGATATATTAAATGCAGACATATAGCCATCACTGTTTCTATTGTTATTTGCATAAGAAAACGCCACCACATAGGTGTCTGCATCGCGCTTTAAGAAGGCAGGGGATTGCATATTACCCGTTTCAAACTCAATGGTTTTTGCTACGCGTATCTTTTCCGCGTTAAAAGTTTTGGTATTATTACTTTGACTGGTGGCTGCGATATTGCCTTTAGCATCATAGATCTGATTCTGAACCGGTGTGACGGTCAAGACCTCGCTGCCATTCGGTAGACCAATATAATTAATACCTAGCGTATACGCATTTCCACTTATCGAAATCGTAGTGGGAGTCGCGCTGCCGAGTGTTGCTACACCACCAGCAATAGAAAGAGCAAAGTCGCCTACCTCGAGATCACCGTTGCCCGCAAATCCAGTTCCGCTCGCTGAGCGGCTTTTAAACACTGCTTCTGAGAATGTTGCCGTAATCGTAGCGTTGTCAGATGCTAGTGCGGTTTGGGATATTGTAGGCAATACTTTTTCGTATAGAGCGACCGTATTATTGCTTTGCGAGGTGGATGCTGCGGTACCGTTAATATCAAAAATTGCATTGGAAACTGGAAGTGCTTTAAGGGTTTCAGATCCGTTAGCCGTTCCGCTAAGGTTAAAACCTAAGATATAATGACTCTCTGCGATCTTTGAAATACTTGTTGGGGTAGCACTCGATAGCGTTGCTGCTCCACCCGTGATCGATAGTGCAAAATCGGACACTTCAAGATCTCCGGAACCACCATTTGTATTGTACGCAGCTTCGTTTAGCGCAATGGTAAATTGTGAATTTTCATAGTTGATCGAGTTTGAGGTGATCGCCGGTCCCGCGTTATCAGAGGTTCCAATATCAAAGGTTTGAATGTAGCCATCGCTCCCGGATCCCGAATAGGTAAGAGCGATCGTATTTTTGTCTACTCGAACGAGATCGTTCCACGAATTATCTCCATCAAACTTATTTTGCCATTTTTTGGTAATGGTCGCTCCATCTGAGGATACGGTGTACATCTCGATGAAGCCATCATTGCCCGAGCCCATGTACGCCAGGATATACTCATTGGCGTTCAGCTTTAATAATTTGTTGTATTTACCGGTATTTGCCGTTGTGTATTTTAGATTTGCTACTGATGAAATGGTTGACCCATCGGTAGGGATCGTGAAGGTTTCTAGAACGCCGTAATATCCTGCACTTCCGCTGGTGTTATACGAGTACCCTGCATTAAGGTAGGTATCATGATCAACCTGAACCAAGCTGTTGAAATGACTGTAGCCGTTATCAGCAAATGCGGCGTTAGCAACTTCCGTGATAGAGCTACCATCTGGAGGTATAGTGAACGTTTGAATTCTACCTCTGCCGTTGGCTCCATTATAACTCAATATATACGTATCTTTATTTGCGCGTACCAAAGAATTGAATTGCCCGTAGTCTGTATCGTGTTCCACATTAGCAACTTGGGTTATGGTGGATCCATCGCTGGCAACTTTCAGCGTTTTGATCCAGCCATCGTAGCTTTGTCCCGTATGGGTGAACACCAGTGTCGAGTCAGTCATTTTCACCGCACTACCTTCCCAATAGTCGTTGGGCGCAAACTCGAGAGCAGATGAAAGCTGTTCGATTGTTTCACCATTTGCGGTTATCTTAAAGACTTTAGCAAAGCCGTCGTTGCTCTGTCCCTTATAAAAAAGAACGTATTTTTCTCCAGATAAATGTATCAGTTCATTGTGCTCACCGTTATTGCTGTCGTGCTCTTCTGTCGCAACAAAACTACTGTTGGTCACCGAACCTGCTGTGGTGATCTTGATCGTTGAAATAGTCGCTTTATTGCTCGCCCCCTCATATGCGAGTGCGTATACATCGCCTGCGATATGTAACATTGAATTGTAGGTAGCGTTACTACCGTTGTGCTCGAAATTGACGATCGGATTTAGAAATGACAGATTCATATCAATGGTGTTATTGCTTTGTGAGGTAGAAACCACTGTTCCAGCTACATCCCAAAGGGCATTTGCGGTAGGAATAACGGTTATTGTTTCGTTACCATCCGCAACTCCACTCGTTGAAAATTTGAGTTTGAATTCAGGTCCAAATCCTCCTGAGATCGAGGTCGGCGTGGCGCTTGCGAGCGTTGCGGTTCCACCAGAAAGGGATAATGCAAAGTCAGATGCTTGGGGTAGTCCGCTACCTCCATTCGTGTTGTAGATCGGTTTTAAGAATTTTACCGTGATCTCGGTATTGAAGGCGTCTATGGTTGTCTGAGTGATCACGGGACTTCCTGTCGCTTTCAAGAACGCCGAATTATTTAATTGATAGGTTGCGGATGCGGTATTGTTGGACGCATCGTAAATACTACTTCCAGACGCTGGCATGACGGTGATTTTTTCAAATCCGGATGCCTGTCCAGAAAGATTCATTCCAAGCGTGTAGACATTACCGCTGATAGAAATAGAGGAGGGTGTAGCGGATGCAAGAGTTGCGTTACCGCCAGCTATAGATAGAGCAAAATCTTCCTTTTCCAAAGCTCCACTAGCACCCGTAGTACGGTAGGCCGGCTCGTTCATGGTGACCGCAATAGTACTGTTGTCGTTCGCGATCTGTACCGACGAGATCTTTGGCTGCATGCTGGTTGCCGTTTGTGTAAAATTGAATGTCTTAAGATAGCCATGATAACTTTGACCAAGGTAGGCGAGAGCAAAATTATCGTGGTCCATCATCACAAGACTGTTGAACTCATTGTAATTCGTATCGTGTTCGAGTATTAATCCTTCTGTGATCGAGCTTCCATCATCCGGAACGGTAAAGAATTTTATTTTACCATCGCTGTCTCCACTTTTGTATGCTAGCATGAACTTATTGTCATCGATCGGAATCAGCGACCCCCATTGACTGTTCTCAGTATCGTGCTCTAGCTTCGTAACCTCAGTGATACTTGATCCATTAGTAGGAATGGTGAATGTTTTTATAAACCCGTCACTGCTAGGTCCCTCATAAGAAAGCAGATAAGTATCCTCATCAACCTTTTGCAGTTGGTTCATTCTGTTGTAGTCTGTATCGTGCTCAACCTGCGCTATTTGGGTGATCGTTTCACCGTCCGCTGATATGTCCAGCGTCGTAATGTATCCATCTGAGCCTGACCCTGAGTGTGCGAGCGCGTACTTTGTTCCACCTAGGTGTTGCCAGGAGGACTCGTAAAACTCAGATTCGCCATCTCTAACATTTTTCTCGCTGATATGGCTGATATTTGCCCCGTTGACCTTGAATGTTTTAACCCAACCGCCCCACTGGCTCGAGGTTTCCGGTCCGTAGTTATAGGACCTGTAGGCAAGGGCGTAGGTGTCGTCGTTGATCTTGAGTAGGTTGTGGTAGGGTTCATTGTTATTATAGGTGTCAAACAGATAATTGCCAAGCTCAGAGATAGCGCTGCCATCGCTTTTGATCTGAAAAACGGTAAGCCACTGCCCCCACGTGTTTGAGACGCTTACGCCATCATGCCTGGTACCGCTTCTGTACCCGTTATAAGCCATCAAATACAGGTCCTCCGACATTCGAATGAATGATGGATCGTAGGTATCTCCATTATTTGCCCATTCCTTTTCAAGCACCTGAGTGGTGGTGTTTCCATCTTTCGATACGGTAAAGGTTTGTAGGTATCCATCAGTGCTACTTCCAGTATAAGAAAGAATGTACGAGTCCTCATCCATCTGGATAAGATTATTGTCCCTTCCATAGCTTGCATCGTGTTTGGTACTGGTATTTTGCGCGAGACGTTTATCGTAGAGATTGACCGTATTATTGGATTGCTGCGCGGTCGAAGCATTGCCGCTAGCGTCGTAAATGGAATTTGCGACAGGGGAGACCGTGAGCACTTCTAGTCCATCCGCGGTACCCGATACGCTAAATCCGAGCGTATAGGTATTGCTACTTTGTGAGATCGATGTGGGCGTTGCGCTGTTTAGCGTTGCTGCGCCGCCACTGATCGCTAGTGAAAAATCTGCAGCTGCAAGCGCGCCGCTAGCGCCATTGGTGCTGTAGGCAGCCTCACTAAAAATTATGGTCACCTGCGAATTTGCAGAATTTACCAGGGAGCTTGTAATGTAAGGACCGTTTTGATCTTTGAGAAATGCGCTAACTTCAGAAGTAGTTTGCATTGCGGTTCCGCTTGAATTATACACGCTGGTATTATTAGCAGGTTTCAAAAATATCTTTTCTACTCCAACGGGTACCCCTGTAAGGTTTAAAAACAATCTGAGCACCGTTTCCCCGCCAGTCAGCGCTCCAGCGCTACCTTCTGATGCATTGTTATTTTTCTTGATACTGCTAATAGTCGCGTTGGTTGTAACTCCACCATTGCGATCAAAGGAAAGTGTAAAATCTGATGTTGCTAGCGCACCTGAGCCATTATTTGCGCTGTAGCCTCCTGTTGATAGGGTAACATCGGCGTAAGAGTTGTCGTTTGCAACACTAAATCCTTCAAAACAAAATCCTACACATGCTTCGATGACAACCTTACCGTGGCTATCCCAAATACCCGCTTCATTGCTTTGATTGGATCCGCCGTTGTACGATCCGCCACCACCACCAGCGCCATCACTAGTGCTGTGATATCCACCTGCACCTCCAGAGTAGCCCCCACCACCACCACCACCACCGGTGTTTCCATGGGTTCCACCACCACCACCAAATCCTCCAATACATAAAGCGCTTGAGCTGGTACTTCCTCCTTGTGCTCCGTTAACAAAAGATGACCCATACGTACCATAACTACCACTAGTTCCATTACCTGAAAAACCACCTCCACCTGAAGCGCCGTTTCCTGTATCCCCTTGTCCTCCACCAGCGTTTGTACCGCCACTTTTTCTAGAAGTACTCTGTCCGTTATTGCTCGTCACTGCATGCGCATTATATAAAGCAGAGCTAGAATTATACTGTCCACCACCACCACCCGCAACGATCAAGGCAGTACTTTGCGACATTGCAGATCCAGTTTTTTTTGCTACAAAGGTTCCACCGCCTCCAGAGCCTGAACTTGAAGCTCCTCCCATTTGACCTACCACGATCCTTAATACATCGCCTTGTGTAAGGGAAAAATCACCCTTCATTCGGGTACCTTTACCATAATTGTTGCTTCCACCACCGCGAGCACCCCATACTTCAATAGTATAGATTCCAGAGGCTGGAACTGTCCACTCTTGAATACCTTGGGTATTAATTGTCACATTATTGTTAAGATTGGTACTGGCATACGCGGTATTGATATCGCTTTGAGTAGGACCGTATCTTCCTGTTTTGTTTGCATTGGTAAATGTATAAACTGTCTGCGCGTAAGAAAGAGATCCTGCCGCGAGCAGACCTAGGAAGATGGATAATATATGGTTAATTCTTTTCATTCAATATTATGGATGGTGTTCAATCCAAGGTTTAATGCAATATTGATCTAGTTTGATGTAACGGTAGCAGTGCCTTTGGTCAAAATTTGAATATCGACGTCGTCTTCATCAACAAGTTCCGATGCATCCGTGATCTCGAGCACCGTTTCAGCAAATGATTGTTTCGTATTGAAGAGGATAGTAGCTATTCTTCCTGTACCGCTCTTGTTAATTTCGTTACCCATGTAGAAGTAATTGATGTCGAGCACTCCAGCTGCAGGATCGTCATCGTATATAAAAAAGGATGCTTGACCAGTTTGAACGCTATCAGTGAAGAAATCACCAGTTGTGACATTTGTCACACTTAAGCGATTGGGATCGTAGGAGACCTGTGCATGTATGCCAGAAATATTCTCTGCGGCAACAACGAATACCTCAAACTCTGCTGCAGCTCCAACTGTGGTAGATCTGACTACTGGGTCAAATACCAGTCCGGGAGTAAAGTTAGAGTCTAGGTCCCTAGGGTTTAACTCAGAATTATCATAAAGATCGCAGCCAAGTATTAAAAGAATGAAAGTCGGTATAAATAGTTTAATCAAGCGCAATAGAAAACCTCAATTGGGGTTGGTTAAGTTCTGGATTGTAAACAAGGTCGATGTTCTTGCCGCTAAAAGCTAAATCATTTGGACCATTCATGTATGCGTCTACGATGTTATATATATGTGCAGCGCCAAGCAGATAAGCCAGAATAGTTAATTGTCCTTTAGATGATTCTGCGCTACTAGATGCATCGTCTGACTTTTTCTTTAATGACCGTATGACCTCTGCATCAGAAGCTGCTAAATATTGTGTGTGAAATTTGCGGTTGTCTTCGTCAGATGCTTTCATTCCGTTGTATATAAGGTAGCCTATGGCACCTGCTCCCATTTCACCAGCAAAGAAGTATAACGCTTTCTTACGGGCTAACGGATCATTGTCAAGTGCATTTGAAGTGTAAAGCTGTCCCCATCCAGGTACTAGCGCAGAGCGTACAGCAGCTGCGAGTGGCGTTTTAGGAGCTGGAGCAGCTTCTTGGGTAATGGTACCCTTACGTTTTTGAATTAGGGTACGAGGGGGTTTTGCACCCATCATCTCCCAGGCAAGAATTTCTATTTCGGTAATGAGTCCATCAACCGGACCATTGTATGTTGCATTTTTGGTTTTGGCAGCAGCACCGGTTGCAACTTCAAACATTTTAGCATCAATAGTATATGTGTCCCCCAGCTTACCAATTGCTCCATTTATCATAAACCCAACACCTAGTAATGCGCCTACTTCAGCAGCACATTCTTCAGAAGTACAACCGGCCTCATCGTAGCCTTGCTCTTCCATAACTTCCATCATTTGTCTTCTATCAACAAGAATCGCTTTTCCAGTAGCATCAACTTCTGTAGCGAATCGATCGGTAAGGGTTTGCGCTTCAAGCTGACTAATTCCCCTTGGATCAAAGTCCATAATAGCAACGGTAATTTTTTCGCCACCATCTGCACCAGATCGCTTTAGCATTAGGGCTTGCGGGGCTTTAAGCCCAACAATCTCCCAGGCTAAAATTTGCATCTCAACTAATAGCCCACCTGTGTCACCGCCAAAAGTAAGACTCTTTGCGCGTTCCGCTGCTCCGGTTGTAACCGATACCATTTTCATGTCCACAGTAAAGTCGCCACCTAATTTCCCGATTGATCCACTTATCATAAATTCCGCACCGAGAAGCTCTCCAATCTCCGCGGAACATTCAGCGGTGGTACATCCAGATTGCTGGAGACCTTGCTCTTGCAAGATATTTTCAAGCATCTTGCGATCTACAAGTCGGACAGCTCCGGTATTTGGAAGCTCTGAGCGCAAACGCTCGACAAGTGTCTCTACTTCATAAGCAGGTAGGCCGTTCGCAGAAAAGTCGAGAACAGCAACACTGGGCTGCGCAAACACGCAGGCAACAAATGCAATAGGTATTAAATTGCGAAAAATTTTTTTCTTATTCATTTTTTTCTCCACGCCGAATAAACAAAGCTTAGAATTTGATATATTTTATTGATAATAACACAACATAAAGTATTTCAAACTAAACTTATACATACTACTGCATAAATACGCATTTAATAGTATACTTAAACTATTAGTTTAGTATCTTTTTTAAATTAACTGATGGAATATAGGTAGGTTGCTAGATTTATCGTGTGATTTAGGTCAAACTTTTTTCTAACACGATAACAGTGACTTTCAACAGATCGAACGGATAAATTGAGCTTCTCTGCGATGGACTTTGTATTATATCCGGAGCGCAGATACACACATACCTTAAATTGAGACTGGGTCAAGTCGGGATGTTTTTTTGATAAGTCGCTTACAAATAGACTGTTCTCTCGTTCAAAACGAGAAAAAAATGCTACCCAATTTTGATCTGTAGATTTTGATGCCATAATAAAATATATAAAATCGAAAGTATTGTAGGAGTACTGCATAAACACGCATATAAGTAGTGCGAAGGGTGGGGTTAAGAAGGTTCTTGGGTGCTCTCAACTAGTTCAATATCGCTTATGAACGATAGCAGTGAAGTATCACGATTTAGGTCTAATTTTTTTCGAAGACGATAGCGCCTACTTTCTACAGATCGAACGGATAGACCGGTCATTTGTGCGATTTCTTTTGTGGTTTGACCAGAGCGTAGATACGCGCAAATCCGTAGATCGGGTATGGTGAGTGATTTATTTATGCTGGCAATTTTCTCTAAAAAACCTGGATAGGATTTATTAAAGTGTTTTTGGAATTCATCCCAGTCTGTTGATCCCGATGTGGCATCTTTGAGCTTAGTCCTTAAAGGATTCAATAAATACTTTGAATCGGAATCAGAAAGAAATCTTGAAGCGTAGTTTATATCTTTTTTGATAGTTTCGATCATTTCGTTTTTTTCTAAGATTGAAGTACTAACACTACGCAGCTCTCTTTCAGTTGTCTTTAGTTCTAACTCTGCAACAAGCTTACTTTGTTCGGCGATTATCTTTTGCTGCTCTGCGGTAATATATTGATTTCGAATTGTTGATGCGATTAAAATGAAAATTATTAATCCTACTAATGCGAGTACAAATAATTGACGCCGCTGCTCATTTGCCTCTTTTATAGCCTCTTCATTAATACGTAGCTGTTCACGTAATTCCATATTGATAAGAAGATTACGATTTTGAGATGACACCTTTTTTTGATTTATCAATAAAAGCTGTTCGTTCGCTTTTAAAGCTCCTTCTTCATCACCTTTTTTCTTTAGAACTTCCATCTTAGTTCGTAAGAAACGCTCTTTTTGACGGGACAGTTCTTGATTCTCAGCAATTTCTAATCCCTCATTAATTGAAAGAACTGAAATATCTAAGTCATTTACTTCACTGGATAGGTCAGCCTTGATTTGCAAAAGACCTGTTAGTTCAATGGGAAGATTTTTATAGTACGCTTTTGCTTGCTCCAGTGAATTATACATTTGTGCTGTGTTTCCCTGTTTATAATAAATCTCTCCCTTAAATTGTTTACTCATGCCTAGGTAGCGATTTTTATTCTCCTCAGATGCTCCAAACTGCTCTATACTTGTATTAAATAATTTATCTATCATTACCTCAGCGCTGTCACAATAAATGGTCGCCATTGAAAGATTGTCTCTTGCAAGCTCCAAATCTGCTAGGTGAAGATACGAGTGTGCAAGGTCATCATATTGCATGCGTTCTTTTCGGTATCCTAGAGCATCACTAAAAAATTGATACGCAACGTCGTATTTTCCTTGTACCTCTGCTATCATTGCTAAGTTGTTTTTGCAGACAGCCATACCCTGCAATCTGTCCGAACGTCTTCTAGGGTTCAGCTTTATGTCTTCGGATATCGACAATCCTAAAAAATTGTTAAAAGACTCTTGATATGATTCCTCAGCCTTGTCATACAAAGCCTGGGCAAAATAGATATTACCAATACTGACCTGGAGCCAGGGTGGAACTGACCCAAGAACCTCAGTGAACATCTCCTCAGATTGTGAAAAATAATCTAGAGTGGGACCTGTTAAGCCCTTGATGTGGTAGATCTGCCCTAGTGCAGCAAAAGTCGAAGCACGCACCCGGTTAGGCTTTTTGTCTGGGTATTTTTCTAAAATCTCAAAGGCAAATTTTTCTGCTTTATTGGGATTCACAAATTTTATAGCATTTATAGAATCACGAATAGCATCACTATTTTTAATTGCAAAAAAATTGTTACTCTGCGAAAAGCTTGAGGAGCTTGTTGATATAGCTATCAATAAGTATAGGGCTATTTTTGTATAGATCGAGTATTTTCGTAATAACATATAAAATGCGTGGTTATGCAGTACTTTCTATCACGTCAAAATTACGTACTATTATTCATCAATTTAAACTAGTTTCTCTTTGATCGAGGTAAGTATAAAATGTTAACAAAATACGCAGACACTTTAAAAAGACGTGGGCTTGATACCTGCTCATCTCAAATTTTGGCAGATGTGTTAGAGAGTTTCCCTAAGGCGATATCGGTTAAGCAACTTGCACATAATACAGGTAAAACGGAAAAATACATCAAAAGTAAAGTCCGCGCTATGAAGCGTGATGATGTTCCGGTAAACTTAAGAAGAGGCTCTCGAAATAACTATGTTGAAACCAGTCTTTTTGAACCGGTACACTGGATACTAAAAGAAAAAGAGAATGCAGAAATGGCCCTTGAGGACTTGAACTCGATCAAGTTAAATGGTGACCCTACAGTGAACAAGAAAAAAAGAATCGTTAAGCGTATTTATAAAGAATATCTTCGCGACATGAACGATCTCATAGACAGATGGTATTCACTTAGGTTGATTCAGTCGCTTAAAGAAGACTAAAACCAGTATATAGCTTAATTATTTTTTTTATTTTCTTAGTCAACTAGCCTCTAAGTTTTTCCCGAAAAGTAAAAGTCTCCAAGCAATCATCAGCTGTTTGTATTAATTTTGTCTATGGAATCGATTAATCGAAAAGATCTTAGCACGGAAAAGCAAAACCAAAGATCGCTAAACCTTGACGAGCTATCAACAATTGATATTTTAAAATTGATCAATGATGAAGACCTTGCAATTCCAAAAAAAATTACATCTTCTTTGAAACAAATTGAGGACACCGTTGATATTTGTGTTCGGTCGTTAAGATCAGGAGGTCGTATTTTTTATATTGGTGCAGGTACCTCTGGTAGGTTAGGTGTTCTCGACGCCTCTGAGATCCCTCCAACATTCTCAGCGCCAAATGGACTGTTTACGGGTATCATAGCTGGAGGGGATGAAGCCTTAAAAAACTCAGTTGAAGGAGCTGAGGATAGCTCTAGCCAGGCAATCATAGACCTTAAAGAGCATAATATAAAAAAAGATGATGTACTAATAGGTATCAGCTCCAGTGGTGCAGCAAGATACGTACAATCTGCTCTTGATTACGCTAGGTCAATTGACTGTAAAACAGCTTATATGATATGCAACAAGACTCCATTCTTGTCCGTTGAAACTGATGTGATCATATCTGTGGATACTGGCCCTGAATTGATTACGGGGTCTACGAGAATGAAGGCTGGCACGGCTACCAAAATGATTTTAAATATGATATCAACCGCAGTAATGGTAAAGCTTGGAAAAGTCTATGGCAACCTTATGATCGACCTTATGGCCGTAAATGATAAGTTGATAGACAGAGCAACGAGAATAGTGTCGCAACTTGCAAAAGTAGATGAGGCGGAGGCTAAAGAGGCTTTAATTGATTCGGGCATGTCAGTTAAAACTGCGGTAGTTATGATACACTGTTCCGTTGATCGAGACAGCGCCAACAAAGTAATAAATGAAAACAAAGGAATGCTTCGAAAAATAATTTCATGATGTTTGGGTCTTTAACTAATGAAGAATTATTAAAACAGTGCAGAGTCGACACTTTTAGGTCCAGCGGAAAGGGTGGGCAGCACGCCAATAAAACCGACAGCGCTATAAGGCTTACACACTTGCCAACACGGATAGTTGTAGTATGTCAGGACGAGAGAAGTCAATTTAGAAATAAAGAAATAGCGGTGAATAGACTGAGAAAAAAATTAAAATCGCTCGAAAAGAAAAGGAAAAAACGAATCTCAACACGTCCAACAACCGCATCTAACGAAAGAAGAATTATTTCAAAAAAGATGCGATCTGAAAAAAAAGAAATGCGAAAAAAACCAAAAACAGAAGAATAGATTTCAGTAATTTCTTAGCTAACAATTAAGGCATTATGAAAGTAAACAAATATATATTTAGAGAATACGATATCAGGGGAAAAGTCAAAGAAGATTTTCCTCCTGAAGTTGTATTGAACCTTGGAAAAGCTTTTGGCACGTTTATAAAAAGATCAGGCGGTCAAGAGGTTGCTCTCAGTGGCGACGTAAGACTGTCCACGCCAGATCTTATTCACCAGTTTAAAGAAGGCGTATTATCTACTGGGGTTGATATTATAAATATTGGAATTGTACCTACTCCAGTTAATTACTATTCAATGTTCAAGCTAGATGTTGCTGGAGCAGTTCAAATAACAGGTAGCCACAATCCCCCTGAATTCAATGGCTTCAAGATGTCACGCAACAAAAAGTCAGTATTTGGCGAGTCGATTCAAAACTTAAGAGAGATTATTGAAAGCGAGGACTTTGAAAAGGGCGAGGGAGATGAGGCTTCTTATAATATTCTTAATGATTATAAGAAAATGATAAACTCGAAAATTAAGCTTAATAGAAAATTGAACGTAGTGCTTGATTGTGGCAATGCAGCGGGAGCGGTTTGCGCTCCTGAAATATTTAAAAATTTAAACCTTGAGCTTGATGAGCTGTATTGTGATGTTGATGGAACATTCCCAAATCACCATCCGGACCCAACGGTTGAAGAAAACCTTGAAGACCTTATACAAAAAATGAAAACGGGAAAATACGATGTAGGCATTGCGTTTGATGGTGATGCTGACAGAATTGGCGTTGTCGATGAAAAAGGTGATGTTATCTGGGCCGATCAACTAATGGCTCTTTTTCTTCCAGAAATAATTAGTCCTGGTGACGAAATACTCTACGATGTAAAGTGCTCAAAATCATTAGAAGAGATGATTGTTAGGTATGGCGGTAAACCCGTTATGTGGAAAACGGGTCACTCGCTAGTAAAGCAGAAAATGTTTGAATTAAATTGTAAGTTTGGCGGGGAGATGAGCGGGCATATTTTTTTCGCTGACGATTATTTTGGATTTGATGATGGTATATACGTAGCAGCAAGACTGCTCCAGACGCTGTCAAGATCTTCTAAAAAGCTTTCAGAGCTTAAAGATGAGCTTCCAAGGTATTACTCTACACCAGAAATGCGCCTTGAGGCTAATTCCGATGAAGACAAATTTAAAATTTCAAAAATAGCTGTTGAATATTTCACAAAAAACTATGATTGCTCAACAGTTGATGGGGTAAGAATTAATTTCGATGATGGTTGGGGGCTTGTAAGAGCCTCAAATACCCAACCCGTCATCGTTTGTAGGTTCGAAGCAACTAGCCCAGAAAAGATGGATGAATACAAAAATTTAGTTATATCAAAATTAAATGAAATAGGTGATTTAAGATCTGATGTCGGACATTAGCACTTTTGATGAGCATATTCAATTTATTCAATCGCAAACCAATAAAGCGCTTGTAAAGATTGTTCCAAAATCAAATTTATCGAACTACTTTTATGACCCTATCAATTTTGTATTAAAAGGTAAAGGCAAAAGGCTGCGCCCAGTTCTTGTACATTTAAGCGGGCAGGTATACAATGCACACCCAGACGACCTAATGAAGCTTGGTGTAGCTGTTGAGTTACTACATAATTTTTCTCTTGTTCATGATGATATAATGGATAGCGATAACGTGAGGCACGGCCAGCCAACCGTTCATAATAAGTGGGATATTCCAACAGCCATCTTGGCAGGCGATGGATTATTTACTTTAGCGCAACTGGCGCTGGTGGGTCTAGATGGATATATATTCCAACGATTTAACGAAGTTGCCCTTGATGTATGTGAGGGGCAAGGTATGGACAAAGAATATGAAAACGATCATTCAATTGAAATGGATGACTATATTCAAATGATAGGAAAAAAAACAGCCTGCTTCTTAGGTATGTGTTCAGAGCTTGGGTCGGTATTGGGATCAGCATCAAAGGATGAAGCAGGGAATTTATATAAATTCGGTTATTTTTTAGGTTTAGCCTTTCAAATCAAAGACGACTATTTAGAAATTTTTAGCAGCGAGGAATCAATGGGAAAAAGCCTTGGGAGCGATATCGATGAAAATAAGCAGACAATTTTGACTTTAGTTGCTCGCAAAATCGATACTAAAGGCTGGAACAAATTTCTAAATAAGCAAAGAAGCTTGGATGAGTATAAAGATTATTTCAAAGTTAGCGGTATAAAAAGCGAGGTAGAGAAATTAATAAAGCTAAATGTTGAAAAGGCGCTCTCAGGATTAGATATGATTCCAGTTAAAAAATCAATTCAGCTTAAGAATTATGCAAAACTAATATTAAATAGAGAATTTTAATGACAATAGATAAATCAATAGACTCAAGCAATATGCTTAAATCCATCTATGATTTCCCTTTTCAAATGAAAGAAGCAAAGTCAATTGGAGAGCGTATTGAGCTTAAGAACACCTATGAGAATGTACAAAATATAGTTCTTTGCGGAATGGGTGGATCCGCTATTGGAGGGGACCTTTCAAGGTCGCTTGTAAATGAATCGCTTACAGTGCCAATGTTTGTTAATAGAAATTATAGTTTACCGAATTGGGTAAACTCTAATTCACTCGTAATTGCTTCTTCTTATTCTGGAAATACCGAGGAAACTTTGTCCGCCTACCATGAAGCGATTTCGAAAGGTGCAAAAGTAATTGGTGTTACTACAGGGGGAGAGCTTGCTTCTCTGATTGATAAAAATAAAAATGAAAAAGTTTTAATTCCTTCAGGATTACAGCCCAGAGCTGCTGTTGCATTTTCTTTAATACCACTTCTTTACTTATTAAAAAAATTAAGTATAACAAATAGTAAGGCTTTAGATGAGCTTGATGCAGCAATTGAAAAAATTCAATCCGTAAATGATATATATTCTTTAGATAATGAAAAAAATCCAACCTACGTACTTGCTAAAGAAATATATAGAACCATTCCAGTTATTTATGGTGAAAACGAGATGACTTCTGCAATTGCTTTGAGATGGAAAGGCCAATTTTGTGAAAATTCAAAAATGCTTGCCTATCATAATGATTTACCTGAAATGAATCATAATGAAATCGTAGGGTGGCAGGAAAACCCAAAACTTTTAAAGCAAATTTCAATTCTTTGGATTTCAGACAAATCTTGTAACGCAAGAAACTCTCTTCGACTCGGCTCTTCAAGAGATATTTTAGGTAGTATTCCCGCTATTCAAAAGAAGGTTGAATTGGACGGCGCTAGTTTTACAGAGCGCTTTATACACTTGCTTCATTTTGGTGATTGGATTAGTTATTGGTGTGCTTTACTACACATCATAGACCCTACACCAGTAACTAATATTGATAAATTAAAGAAAATATTATCTGAAAAAAGTTGAATTGCGATTAATGCCTACCTAACTTTTATTGAGATAACTATAATGATTCCTGTTAAAATAAAAAAAATATCCTATTATCATCCTAGTAGAAGCTATGCAGTCATCCTTGAGGAGATTGATGGTGATAGAAATTTACCTGTTCTAGTTGGAGCCTATGAGGCACAATCTATAGCCATGGCTATGGAGTTTGTTGAGGCACCAAGACCGTTAACTCATGATTTAATTGTAAATATGATCAATGAAATTGAGGGGAAGATTTCCGCCATTAAAATAACCAAAGTAGAAGATGGTATATATTTTTCCAGCATAGATATTGATTCGAAAATATTTGGTAATAAAAAAATTGATTCTAGGCCTAGTGATGCTCTTGCGATTGCGCTAAGAGTACACGCTCCAATCTTAGTAGCTTCGGATGTAATGAAAGAGGCAATTGTTTGGGAAAAAGATTCGTTAATGATTGAAGATGAAATAAAGCAGTCTCCTGAAATGGAAGTTCTCGAACAACAGCTTCAAAAAGCCATCGATAGAGAACAGTACGAAATCGCTGCACGAATCAGAGACAAAATAAACGATATTGATCATTAATCGGTAATTGAATCAATCGCTAGCTGTGCCGCTTGTTGCTCCGCGGTTTTTTTATTAGACCCAATGCCGCTTGGGTAATAATTGTTTCCTATTTTAACTTTAACCTCAAAAAGCTTTTTGTGCTCAGGCCCGGACACGTTTGAAACGAGAAATTTTGGATTATCCATTTGTTTTGTATGGCAGAGCTCTATCAGCTTTCCTTTGAAATTAACAGACTCCCAGGCGAGCTCTCTATGAGACCATATTGTCGATAAAATGACTTTTTTAGCGGATTTAAGTCCATCATCTAAATAAATTGCACCAATTAGAGCTTCGTAGAGATTTGCGGCTTGTTTTAAAGCTATTTTATCTTGGGATAGATCAACATTGGACTCGATCTTAATATAATCTAAAAGGTTAAGCAGTTGTCCCATGGTTGATAAAAAAGATTTTTGAACAAGAGCTGAGCGTTTTTGCGTTAATATCCCTTCATCTCCCTCTGGAAATTCGCGCATTAACTCTCTGCTAACTACAATATCTATTACAGCGTCACCAAGAAATTCCAATCTCTCATAGTTTTCTCTAGGTTTTGTAGATATTGATCGATGCAAAAAAGCTTGATCTAAATACGATTTATTTTTAAATCGGTATCCACATTTTTGCTCTATTTGTGTTAAGGAAGTCTTTTTGAAAAATGAACCAAAAAAAGACAAAATATAAACTAGTCGTTATCCCATTTTTTAAAGACGATTACTGCGTTATGTCCTCCAAACCCAAAAGAATTTGACATTGCTGCATTAATTTGAGTTTTTTCTGCATTATTAGGCACATAGTTAAGAGTGCATTCCGGATCTTTGTTTTCGTAATTAATCGTTGGCGGAGCAATATCTTCATTGATAGCTTTTACACATGCAACAGCTTCAAGTGCTCCACTAGCACCAAGTGCGTGGCCAATCATTGATTTCGTGGAGCTAATCCGCAAGCTTGAAACATGGTCATTAAATAGAGTAGATATAGCCGCAGATTCTGTCTTGTCATTGAAAGGGGTTGAAGTGCCGTGTGCGTTGATATAGTTAATATCTTCTGGAGTTAAGTTTGCATCTTGAATAGCAACCTTCATTGCTTTGATTGCACCCTTACCGCCTTCTGATGGCTGGGTAATGTGGTATGCGTCATCAGTTGCCCCATAACCCGCTAGCTCTCCTAGAATTGGGGCGTTACGTTTTTTTGCGTGCTCTTCATCCTCAAGCACAAGAGCTGCTGCTCCCTCTCCTAATACAAAACCGTCTCTTTCAAGATCAAATGGTCGACTAGCTGACTGAGGGGAATCATTTCTTGTCGAAAGCGCTTTAATATTTGCGAAACCTGAAATTGTTAACCCTGTTATGCTTGCTTCGGATCCACCCGTAATCATTATATCGGCATCTCCATATTGAATAGTACGCGCAGCGCAACCTATGGCATCAGTACCAGATGCACAAGCTGAAATAACTGTATGATTCGGACCCTTGAATCCAAATCTTATTGCGAGATTACCGGATGCTATGTTTGGGATAAATCTCGGCACAAAGAAAGGAGATACTCTTCTTTGACCTCTTTTAGAATAAACACTATGTTCATTTTCAAGAGTTTGAATACCTCCAATTCCAGTTCCTAATATGACACCAATTCTTTCGAGATTTGTTTTTTCTAAGTTTAATTCAGAGTTTAAAATTGCTTCCTCAGCTGAAACCATATGGTAGACCGTAAATGGATCTAGCTTACGTATATCTTTTCTGTTAAAATGCGCCAACGGATCAAAGTCTTTTAACTCGCCAGCAATTTTAACATTTAGATTTTCTGAGTCAAAACTCTTAATCAGGTCAATTCCACTTTTACCCGAAATGAGTGCTTCCCAATATTCTGAAAGTGTATTTCCATTTGGCGCAAGAGCCCCAAGTCCGGTTATTACAACTTTTCTTTTTGGTGTCATACTATTACTTATTAGAGTCTAAGTAATCAACAGCAGCTTGGACTGTTGTGATTTTCTCTGCATCGTCATCAGGAATTTCAACTCCAAACTCTTCTTCAAGTTGCATGATTAGCTCAACCGTGTCTAGTGAATCTGCTCCTAAGTCATCAACGAATGAGGCTTCTGTTTTTATTTTTTCTTCCTCAACGCCCAGCTTATCAATGATAATGTCCTTAACTTTGTCAAATGTTGACATATGTATTCTCCTTTTATTAAAATAAATTATTAGTTAATTAAATTGATGTCATTCCGCCATCTATAGCTATTGTTTGACCGGTTACATAGCTTGCTTCATCTGATGCTAGGTAAAGCACTGCGGTTGCTATTTCTTCTGGTTTACCAATGCGACCTAAAGGGATCTGGTTAAATAAATCTTCTTTAGCCGCTTCTTGAATACCCTCTACCATATCTGTTTCTATGTATCCAGGCGCAATTGTATTTACTGTAATATTTCTCGATGCAAGTTCTTTAGATATCGCCTTTCCAAGTCCAATGACACCAGCTTTTGACGCAGCATAGTTTGCTTGACCAGGGTTACCAACTAAGCCAACGATTGATGAGATATTGATTATTCTTCCATTTTTCTGTTTCATCATTTGTCTTGAAACTGACTTAATTCCATTGAAAACGCCTTTTAAGTTTACATCTATTACCTTGTCCCATTCAGATTCAGACATTCTCATTATTAGATTATCTTGTGTGATACCTGCGTTATTAATTAGAATATCTATTTTACCATGCTTCGAAACTGTATCATCAGTAAGATGTTTAAATTCATCTAGACTAGAAACGTCACATGCATAGAAGGAAGCGGAATGACCAGCGTTATTAAGTTCATTTGAAATTTTTTGCAGATCGTTCTCGTTTCTACTTACACATACTGCGTGAGCTCCGGCTTCCGATATTTTTTCAGCTATCGATTTGCCTATCCCTCTGGATGCTCCAGTGATAATTGCGACTTTATTTTCTAGGTTAAACATCAGCTAAATTTAATATATCTTGATGTGTTTCTGCACCATACATATTTAATGCAGGATTAATTCTTTTTGAAAGCCCTTGAAGTACTTTACCTGGTCCAACTTCGATGCCTATTTCTATGCCGTCCTGCATCATATTTTCAACTGATTTATACCATAATACTGGACTAACTAGTTGCTCTACAAGCGCATTAGCGATTTTACTCTTTTCTGTAATAGGCGAGGCTGAAGTATTTGAATAAACAGGAAATATTGCATCACCAAATTTTGTACCCTGAACAAACTCACTAAGTTTATCTTGTGCGGTTTTCATAAGTGGAGAATGAAACGCACCACTGACATTGAGCTTGATTACTTTTATTGCTCCAGCTTCAAGTATTTTTGGCGAAATATTTTCGATTGCATTACTATCACCTGAAATGACTGATTGGTTAGGTGAGTTATAGTTTGCAACACAAACTATACCATTGCTGTAGTTAATACAGATGTCTTCTAGAATTTTTTCATCAATTCCTATTACAGCAGCCATTGAACCTGACTTAGCTAATCCTGCTTCATGCATAGCTGTGGCGCGAAATTGTACAAATTTGAGACCATCTTCAAAGCTTAAAGATTTTGCAAGAGTATAGGCTGTAACCTCTCCTACACTATGACCTGCTATTGATTTTGGGTTTAAACCATTTTGAACTAAAATACTGCCAACTATATAGCTTGCAATAAAAATTGCAGGTTGAGTGTGAATTGTCTTTGTTAAAATATCAATAGGGCCAGAAAACATAATTTTTTTTATATCATAGCCTAAAATATCGTTTGCTCGGTCTATATGCTTTTTTCCAAAATCACTGTTAATATAAATGTCTTCACACATTCCTACCTTTTGTGAGGCTTGTCCCGGACACATTAAAGCTACATTTTGAGACTTTAAGACCATTTGATAAGCATACTTCCCCATGTAAATCCACCGCCAAAGGCTGCAAATAAAACAAGGTCATTTTTTTCTAGCATTTTTGCCTCTACAGCATCATCTAGCGCAATAGGTATTGTTCCTGCGGTAGTATTTCCATATTTATTTATGTTAACAAGAACTTGCGCATCTGAAAGACCGCATCGCTTTGCTGCAGCATCAATAATTCGCTTATTAGCTTGATGAGGGATAAATAATTTCAGATCTTTACCAGCAATTTTATTGTTATCTAGAATTTTTTTACTAACATCGGCCATATTCTTTACTGCAAACTTATAAACAGTTTTGCCATCCTGATAAACATAGTGCATTTTATTATCAACAGTATCCTTGTTTGCAGGTCTTAAGCTACCTCCAGCTGGAACGGTTAAATATTTATGACCACTGCCATCAGTTAATAGTATTGAGTCTAATATTCCGCAATCATCTTTAGAGGGCTCAAGGAGAACTCCACCGCCACCGTCACCAAAAATTACACAAGTATTTCTGTCTGTATAATCGATGATTGAGCTCATGGTATCAGCACCGATTACCATAACATTATTATACTTTCCGGATTCAACAAGTTTTGCTCCAGTTTCCATGGCATAAACAAAGCCTGTGCACGCAGCAACAATGTCATAGCCCCAGGCATTCTTTGCACCAATTTTATCCTGCACTAATGCTGCAGTTGATACCACGGGAACATCAGGTGTGCTCGTTGCAATTAATATTAAATCAATTTCATCTGGTTTTTTTTCAGACTTTCTCAATAATTCTAAAGCAACTTCTTTGCACATATCCGAAGTGGCTTCACCTTCACTAACAATATGCCTTTTTTCAATACCAGTTCTCGATAATATCCATTCATTAGATGTGTCAACCATCTTTTCAAGATCAAAATTAGTCAGAGTCTTTTTTGGAAGATATTTTGCAGTTGCAGTAATTTTAGCTTTCACTTAACGCCTCCAAATGATCGTTAATTCCAATTGAAACGTCCTCAATTAAATTTTTGTTAATAGATTTTTGGGCTAGTACGATAGAGTTCATAATTGATTTTGATGTTGATGCACCATGGCAAACTATCGAAATTCCATCTACACCCAAAAGCGGTGTTCCTCCATGCTCTTCATAATCGTATCGATTCTTTATTTCTTCAAGTGCGGGTTGAAGCATCTGAGCACCAATTTTGTAGCGGTTCTTTGATGCGATCTTTTCTTTGATCATTTCAGCAAAAGAAGATATGCATCCTTCAGCAAATTTTATTATGGTATTCCCAACAAAGCCATCACAAACCAATACATCTGCATCGCAAGTAAAAATATTTCTACTTTCAATATTTCCAACAAAATTAGGTAATTCTTTAGATAGTAATTTATGCGCTTCTTGATAAAGGTCTGATCCCTTAGTTGGCTCTTCACCAATATTTACTAGGCCAATTTTTGGGTTTTTAATCCCTTCAACGTGGTCTAGATATACAGAAGACATTATTGCGAATTGAAGTAAATGCTCTGCTCTTGCATCAGGGTTTGCGCCTACATCACAAAGGATTTTTCCACCCGACAGCCCTGAAAAAAAAGCACTCAAGGCAGGGCGCTTTACATGAGGTATTCTACCTAGCGCTAGAAGCGATGTCGCCATTTGCGCTCCAGTATTACCTGCACTGATAAAAGCATCTACGGCTTTATCCTTTACTAGTCTAATTCCTTTTACCATTGATGATTCAGGTTTTTCCTTAATGAGCTTAGACGCAGAGTCATCTGTCGTAATGGTGTCTTGGGCATGAAGAATGGTCAAATTTTTCAAATCAAGGCCATTCAATTCTTTTTCGATAATTGATTTATTGCCAACAAGCACGATCTCTGAATTATAAAGACCGCTCTTGATAGCTTTAATAGCTCCTTGAATTGGTGCATGGGGTGCATTATCGCCACCCATAACATCTAAAGCTATATTCATTTAATAATTGTAGACTATTCCGTTACAGAGATTACTGCTTTTCCCTTATAGTATCCACAATTTGGACAGATTCTATGAGGAATTTTAACTTGGTTACATTGTGGGCAAGTCGAGGTGCTGACTGCGCTAGCTTTATAATGCGTTCTGCGCTTTCTTCCTCTAGCTTTAGATTGCCTTCTTTTAGGTAGTGCCATTAATACTCCAAATTTTATTTTATTAAATTTTTAAGCTTACTAAGCTCGTTTGTAGAAGAATCGTTATTACAGTTGCAATCAATGCGATTTAAATCAAAACCACAGGAGGGACAAATACCCTTACAGTCGTTACTACATAGACTTTTTATGGGTTTTTCCAACTCAATTATATCATGTAAATTACCACTTAAATCAACAAAATCATCAGAGATTGTAAACATAAGAACGTCGCTATCTTTATCTCCAATAATATCTTTGTTGTTTGTAAGTATAATGTTTAATGATATTTTAATTTTCTCATCACTTTCAATTAAACATCTATCACATAAAAATTTCGTATTACAAAGAACGTTACCATAAATACGATATCCAGTTGATGTTTTTTCACAGGAAATAGTACATTTAATATTTCCAATGATATTTTCAATTCCTATCGTACTTGATTCTACTAAAATTTCCTTATTATTTAGTCCAGAATCTAATTCAGTGCGATATAATTTCATTTTATTATTATTATTATTTTTTTATTAATAGTCAGTCGATGGGTGCGTTTTTTTAGTTATTTTTCCGCTGATTTACGTATCTAATCTTCATCGTTATTCAAAGCAATGAAATTTATACCTGATTTGTTCATTAAAATATTTAAAATATAAACTGATCCTGTTGAAAAAACAGATAGCGCATACGAAAAGCACAAAAAGACTATCATTATGATAAAAAAACCAATAATTAAGCTTGAAATTATATCGAACCCATTTATTTCTTGATAAGAATTTGGAATAAAAAGTCTGTAAAAATTATCTGAATATGATCTAAATATTGTATCAAGTAATTTTTTTGGCATTGCAAAGTTTACTGCATTACCAAAAATAATTGTAAATCTTTCACCCATTAAAAAAGAATTTGAAAAAATTAAATCCATTATTTTAAAACCAGAGCCGATCATGGTAATTATAAAAAGCTGTGACAAATATACGAGAGGAGCCAATACAAGTTTATAAGCAATAGTTTGGATTGGGTATCTCCAAGCAAACATATAGCAATTAAAAACAGATCCCATAGTATCTTCTTTCGTAATAGCGATAATGGTAGGGGTGAATATTATGGAAATTAAAAATACGTAAAAAGTAAACGCAGCAAAAACAGCTCCAAGTAAATATATTAAAAAGGGGATGGAGATGATTAAACTTCCAATCAAAGGAATTTTGCTTAGTAGACCAAAAAAAGAAGTACTTAGTACATAAAAAGCTAGAATCATAAGTATCGTAATTGGTGTGAGCATTAATGGATACCAATTTTTTTTGATGAAGTTGTGTGCATCTTGAATTGAATAAAAATAGTCCCCTTTTAATTCTTGTAGTGTAATCTTTGAAACAGCGCACATAGTTCCGTATATAGCCAAAAACCAATAAATAACACTTACCCAAAAAATTATTGATGAATACCAATTTAGCTCATGCGCATATGCAAAAGGATACATGCCATGGCTTTTCCAAATACTAATAAGTGAATTGTCGGAAAAGAAAATAGCTGCATAGTTTGCAATAAGATATACAAAATAGCCTACAATATGTGCTCGAAAAAAAGTTAGTATTTTTGTTAGGCTAAGAGCAGATCGGGGAGCGTGAAAAATATCTTTAATGTTGTAGTGAATTTCCAATTTAAGGAACTCAAAAATTTAGTTTCTTTAATTTTCGTATCGAACGAAATCAACCCAAGCAGTTTCTTTTTGTGTCTTGGAAAGAGATTCAGCTACCGCACTAGCTGTCTGTCGATTATCATAGCTACCAACTCTTACTCTAAACCAGGTTTCGCTTGATTCTTTGAAATTTGCCTTCTGTATATATGCGTCATAACCCGATTCAATTAGTTTTGCTGCAACTTTTTTTGCATCACCAAGCCTTCTTTTTGATGCAATTTGAATAGTAAATCGATTTTTATCAAAAGGAATTGCTTGTCCTTTGAGTTGTTTCTTCTTTATTGAGGCTTTTGGGGGTACTTTATTAGGTAGCTTAGGTTTTTCTTTTTCATACTGTTTTGACGAAAGTGTATCGGAATCTGTGTAGTATAGGTTTTCATCAGCATTGTAAGAATCGTACCAGCTTTCTTCATTTTCATCATTTGCTAGAAGTTCGACCAGGGCAAGAGTGTCGAGTGTTGTTTGATCTGATTCAGAGATAGAGGACGTATCCAGTTGGAGCGCATCTGTTATGCTAAATGTAAAAGATTGAGTTTCTATCTCATCGTTGTATTGAAAAACTGATGCTTCAATACTGTAAGTCCCAACAACATCAGGAATGAACATAACAGAAAAATTGTCTTCACCAGCCTGAATATCGGTATTGATGAGATAGCTGTTAGATGGTATGCTTGACAACTCCCATAAAAACTCTAAATCTTCACTTTCGTCTGGTATATCAATTCTAACTGATACAGGTTGTCCAACGTAACCAACGGGATTTTCTTTCGAACAGCTAAATGCCGATAAGACAATACCTATAAAATATATTTTCCTGATCATAATAATATTAAAACGTTAGTACAATTTGAAGATTTACGCATGACAAATGCAACATTTAGCGATTTGCAATTATTTCCGTAATACTAAAGAAAAACCCAATCTCTCGCGAAGCATTACCGTCGCTGTCTGCACCATGGACCGCATTTTCTCCTAATGAACTAGCAAAATCTTTTCTTATGGTTCCTTCTTCTGCTTCAGATGGATTTGTCGCACCAATTAATTTTCTCCATTCATTAACCGCATCATCTTTTTGAAGTGCTATGACCACGCACTTGCCTGATGACATAAATTCTGTAAGTTCAGAATAGAATGGTTTATCTGAATGAATTTCATAAAAACCTTCAGCTTGAGGTTTCGTCATCCTGATTAGTTTCAACCCTAAAATTTTGAAATCGTTATTTAATATTCTATCAATAATTTGACCCATAAAGCCATTCTTAACCGCATCTGGTTTAATTATTGCAAATGTTTGATTTTTCAATTTACTCCTCCGTTATTGAGTGCTTTTTTCATTTTCCCTCCTATGTCAGCTACAGATTCACAAACATGGATGCCGCATTGTTTCATGATACTCATTTTAGCTTCTGCTGTATCGTCACCTCCGGAAACTATAGCACCAGCATGGCCCATTCTTCTGCCTTCAGGTGCAGTTTGACCTGCAATGAACCCAACAATAGGTTTTGTGATATTTTCTTTTGCCCACAGAGCAGCTTCATTTTCCATTTGACCGCCAATTTCGCCAATCATTACAATACCTTTGGTATCGCTATCTTTTTCAAAAAGATTTAAAATGTCTATCATTGTTGTTCCGATTATTGGGTCACCTCCAATTCCAACTGCAGTTGTTTGACCTAGGTCAGCATCAACAAGTTGACCAATAGCTTCATATGTCAAAGTTCCTGATTTTGAAACAACGCCAATGTCTCCCTTTTTACATATAAATCCAGGCATAATCCCAAGCTTGCACTCATCAACAGTAATAATTCCTGGACAGTTTGGCCCAATCAGCCTCGTTTTGTTTTGATCAACAATCTTTTTTACCGCAACCATATCTCTAACAGGAATACCCTCAGATATACAAACTACAACTTCAATTCCTGCCTCGGAAGCTTCAATAATTGCTTCAGCCGCAAAGGGGGGAGGTACAAAAATAATCGATACGTTAGCTCCGGTTTGTATGCGGGCTTCTTCAACTGAGTTGTAAACATTAACCATACCTTCAATTGCTTTGGTTCCGCCTTTGCCAGGCGTGACTCCGCCCACAATATTTGTTCCATATTCAATCATTTGAGAGGTATGAAATGTTCCTTCAGAACCAGTTATACCCTGAACAATAACTTTTGAATCTTTATTTACTAAAATTGACATAATTCTCCCTATTGTTTAGTAGCAGAGGTTACAACTTTTTCTGCAGCATCTCTCATATCATTAGCTGAAATAATTGATAGACCTGATTCTTTAAGGATAGCTTTTGCTTCTTCAGCATTTGTTCCTTCCAGTCTAACAACAACAGGGACCTTAAGACCTAACTCCTCTACAGCATTAATCACTCCTTTTGCAACCCTGTCGCACCTCACAATACCACCAAAAATATTAATCAAAATAGCTTTAACATTTTTATCAGAAAGTATGATTTTAAATCCATTTTTTACTGTCTCTGCGCTTGCTGCTCCACCTACATCTAGAAAGTTTGCAGGGTCACCCCCTGCCAATTTGATAATATCCATTGTAGCCATTGCCAAGCCTGCTCCGTTCACCATACAACCAACATTCCCATCAAGTTTTATGTAATTTAAGTCATATTTTCCAGCCTCAACTTCTGTTGGGTCCTCCTCATCTAAATCTCTGAGTGATGAGATATCTTTTTGTCTATAAAGGGCATTATTATCAAAATTAAATTTTGCATCTAAAGCTATTATTTTTTTATCAGAGGTTAATACAAGTGGATTGATTTCTACTAAAGAAGCATCTGTACCAACATAGCATTTATAAAGGTTCTGAAAAAGTGATATCGCTTCTTTAAATGGAGCTGCTTTAAGACCAAGCCCAAAAGCAAGTTTTCTTGCTTGATAAGATTTCATTCCAATCAAAGGGTCTATCCATGTTTTTATAATTTTTTCAGGTGTTTCATCAGCAACCTTTTCAATTTCAACACCACCCTCAGTTGAAACCATAAATACATCTTTTCCTAGGTTGCGATCAAGCGTAATAGCGCAGTAAAATTCTTTGTCTATACTTGAAGCTTCCTCGATATACACTTTTTTAACCTTTTGGCCCATGGGGCCAGTTTGATGTGTAATAAGGTTCATTCCAAGAATCTCTTTGATATTAGAAATAGCAGAATCAAGATTTTTAGAAACCTTAACTCCGCCGCCTTTTCCTCTTCCACCAGCATGAATTTGGGCCTTAACAACTACCGTTTCAGTATTAAAGTCACCTTGAGTTTTTTTTACTATTCCTGCAGCTTCATCTATATCTTGAACTAAATACCCTCTAGGAGTAGGAATAGAATAATTTCTAAATATTTCTTTGCCTTGATATTCGTGTATTTTCATAATTAATTGTTCCTATAAATTTAAGCTTCATCCATAAAAGGATATTTAAAATCTTTAGGTGAATTTAAAGACTCTTTTACCGTGCGCATTGACACCCAGCGAATTAGATTAAACATTGAACCTGCCTTATCATTTGTGCCCGATGCCCTGCTTCCTCCAAAGGGCTGTTGACCTACGACTGCCCCTGTGGGTTTATCATTAATATAAAAATTACCTGCAGAGTGAGTTAGAATATTTTTAGCACTTATGATTCCTTCTTGATCTTCTGAAATAACACAGCCGGTTAATGCATATTCTGATGTGCTGTCAATCAGATTTAAAACATTATCCCATTCTGATGGTTCATAAACGTAGATTGAAAGCACCGGCCCAAATATTTCTTCACACATAGTTTTATACTTTGGATCAGAGCATACTATAGTTGTGGGTTCGATAAAATACCCTTTACTGTCGTCGCATTTACCACCTGTAATAATTTCAGCATCTGAGGAGGTGGTGGCATCATCAATATACTTTTTAATAGATTCATATGCAGGTTTATCAATTACCGCATTCATAAAGTTTGAAAAATCTTCTGGATCACCTGTTTTAATTTTATTTACTTCTCTTGTATACATTTCCTTAACTGCGGGCCATATAGTACTCGGAATATATGCTCTTGACATAGCGGAGCATTTTTGACCTTGGTATTCAAATGCACCTCTTATCATAGCAGTAACAAGAATTTCAATATTTGCAGACTCATGAGCAATGCAAAAATCCTTTCCACCTGTTTCACCAACAATCCTCGGATAAGTTTTGTAGTGATCAATATTTTCACCTATTGATTTCCACATGCCTTTAAAAACTTTTGTTGAACCTGTAAAATGAATTCCTGCAAGGTTAGGGTTTTCAAGAACACGTGAACCAATTTTACTTCCTGCACCTGGAATAAAATTTATAACGCCATCTGGCAATCCAGACTCTTGAAGTAGTTTCATAATAAAATATGCTGGTAAAACTGCGCTCGATGCAGGTTTCCATAAAGCAACATTTCCCATTAGAGCAGGGGATGAGGGTAGGTTACCTCCAATAGAGGCAAAATTAAATGGTGATACTGCAAATACAAAGCCCTCCAAAGGTCTCATTTCTAGCGAATTTTTAATATGTTTAGATGAATACATAGGCTGTTGCTGGGATATTTCATAAGCATACCAGGAGTTAAATCTAAAAAAATCTATCATTTCACATGCTGCATCTATTTCAGCTTGATATACGTTTTTGCTCATGTTTAGCATTGTAGCTGCATTAATAGTATCGCGCCATGTTGTGGACAAAAGATCAGCGGCTTTATTAAAGATATTGCACCTTTTCTCTAAGCTTACTTGAGACCAAATATTCCATGCCTTTAGATTTGATTCTATCGCAAGATCAACGTGCTCATGACTTGCATTGTAAAATTTTCCCAGTTGAATTTCATGGTCATGTGGTACGTTAATTGTTGACGAACTATCAGTTTTTATATCTCTACCACCTATGATTAATGGAACCTCTATTTGTTTAGACTTAAACTCAAGTATTTTCTCTTTTAAAGATTTTTTTTCAACAGACCCTGGTAAATAATCTTTTACAGGTTCGTTTTCTGGCTTGTTAAATGCATATGACATATTTTTTCTCTCAAACTTTAAATCAATAAAATATAAATAGGTTGCGAATTTATTGGTTAATTATTGACTATTCAATCAAACAATTGAATTTAGTATAGAAAACATTTCATCTCTATTTGATGCCATTACAAGAGACTGTCTGTAACTACTTGCACCTTCAAAACCTCTCAAATACCAGCCGAAATGTTTTCGCATTAAATTTGTTGCAGCTCTTTCACCGTGCCATTCAATCATATTTATGAAGTGGTTTTTACAGCCTTTTATGCGGGAAGAAGTAGTAGGTGGAGAGGGAGGGGTTAGGCCTTTGTAGGTTGCAACAGCTTCTTTAAAAAACCATGGATTGCCAAGTGCGGCTCTTCCAATCATTACAGCGTCGCACCCCGTTTCTTCGAACATTGAAAGTATATCCGTTGGGCTTTTGATATCACCATTTCCAATTACTGGAATAGATACAGACTTTTTAAGCTCATTAATTAATTTCCAATTTGCCCTACCACTATAACCTTCTTTTGTCGTACGAGGGTGAAGAGCTATGGCTTTCACGCCTAGTTTTTCGAGTCTCTGTCCAGCTTCAGGTATGACAATAGATGAAATGTTCCAACCCGCTCGCATTTTAACTGTAACAGGCGTATTTGGGACTGACTCAACAACTGCTGCAGTAATGTCATCCATTAAACAAAGATCTCGTAAGGCAGCAGATCCAGCACCCTTTTTTGTTATTTTTGGAACAGGGCAGCCATAATTAATATCAATAATATCAGGTTCGAATTTATTTTCTACTTGCATGGCAGCTTCAGCCATTATTTCAGGTGAATCTCCAAAAATTTGAATTCCTATTGGTCTTTCAAAATCTGAAAATTTTATCATTTGAAGCGTTTTTAAGTTTTCTCTTATGATTCCGTGCGCTGAAACAAATTCAGAATAAACTACACCTGCACCCTGTTCTTTGCATAGCACTCGGAAAGGGTAGTCAGTTACACCTGCCATTGGTGCAAGAAAAATTGGTGTTTCAATTGAGAGGTTCCCGATTTTCATTGCTAAATCTACGGGAAGAAATAGTAGTTAAATAATTCTTTCATAAAGCTAGATATAATTTTACATTTGCCTTTCAATTTAAATGAAAAGATATTTATTATGAGTAGAGTATGTGATGTTACAGGAAAAAAGCCTATGTTTGGTAATAATGTAAGTCATGCGCACAATAAAACTAGAAGACGCTTTAATCTAAATCTTCAAAAAAAGCGCTTCTGGCTTGCTGACGAAAATCGATGGGTAACACTAACTGTATCAACCCAAGGTTTAAGGTTAATAGATAAAATTGGCCTCAGAAAAGTTTTAAATAAAATGAAAGCAGAAGGTAAAAAGTTTTAAATAGATTTTTATCCCTTCATTAATTTTCAGATTTCCCCTCATTTTAAGTAAACAAGGGGAACGTTCTCTGAGATAAAATACTACTTCATTTTAATCCTGCTGTCTTCTTATAAAAGCTGGCACATCTAAATCGTTTTCTCTAACTCCCGGATTCAAGTCATCAAATAATTTTGCCGGTTCACCAATTTCTATCTGTTGCTTAGTTATCTCAGTTAAATTCACTTTTTCCTGCTCATGCAATGGTACGTTTACCTGTTCAGTTACTGATTTAAACTGGTGCTGTGTTTCAATATGAGATTCTATCGTTTTATTAGATACATCATCTGTTGAAGCTCTATGGTTAAATCCAGTAGCTATCACTGTAACCATAATTTCATCGTTTAAGCTAGGATCTATGACTGCGCCAAATATTATATTTGCTCCTTGGCCCGCTTCTTCAAAAATAATATTTGTTGCTTGGTCTACTTCCATAATTGCTAGATCAGATCCTCCTGTAATATTCACAAGAACTCCTTGTGCTCCAGAAATTGAGGCATTATCAAGTAACGGACTAGAAATTGCCTGTTGCGCTGCCAAAACTGCACGCTCTTCACCCTTAGCCGTTCCTGTTCCTATTATTGCTTCGCCCATATTTTTCATTATTGTTTCAACATCAGCAAAATCGAGATTTACTAATCCATGAACATTAATTAAATCTGAAATTCCTTTAGAAGCATGATGTAATACAGAATCAGCGAGTTTAAAAGCTTCAACTACAGTTGTATTTTTGTCAACAACTGACATTAGTTTTTGATTAGGTATCGATATCAATGTATCACAAACTTTTCTTAGTTCTGTAATACCAGCCAGACCCCTATTCATTCGTTTTGGCCCCTCAAAATTGAAGGGGAGAGTAACTATCCCAACGGTCAAAACACCCATTTCTCGAGCAATTTGAGCTACTCTTGGCGCTGCTCCAGTGCCTGTGCCTCCGCCCATTCCTGCAGTTATGAAAACCATATCTGCGCCTTCAATCAATGATTTTACAGCATCTTTATCAGACTCAATTGCGTCTCTACCAATTTCTGATTTTGCTCCAGCTCCAAGACCTCTAGTGAGATTTTTGCCTATTTGCATTTTATTTTCTGCTGCGTTGTTTTCTAAGTCTTGCGCATCTGTATTAATTACCATGAAATCAACACCCTTCATTCCTGCTTGAATCATCCTGTTTACAGCATTTCCACCCGCTCCACCAACGCCAATAACTTTTAGGTTTGCTTTTTGCTCTGCTAAGCTATCAAATTCAAATAGCATAGTATTTCTCCTTTTGTATGTGGTTCATTATTCATTTAAAATAATTCTTTGAAAAGCGATTTTACCCTTCCTATCGCATTAGATATTGTTACTTCTTCTTTTTTAATTATCAAATCATCCTCAGCATATTTCCACTTAGTTAGTCCAATTACGCTTGCAAATGAGGGATTAGATGCTATATCTACTGATCCACTAATATTCACCGGGTGTCCAATTCTAACTTTTATATTTGATATTTCCTGAGCTAGGTTGCTTAGATTTTTAAGTTCAGATCCACCGCCAGTCAGAACGATTCCAAAAGTTAATTTATCATCTAAATTTGCTCTTGAAATCTCCTTCATAACTAATTGAAGTATCTCATACATCCTAGCTTCTACATATTGAGATAATTGATTTTCAGAAACCTTTCTCTTTAGATTTCCATTTTGCGCTGGTAGTTCAATTTCAAGGTCAGCTGACGACATTGATGCTTTTGCTGATGCGTATTTTCGTTTAATTTTTTCTGCTTCATCTATACCAATTTGAAGCATAACTGCAATGTCATTGGTTATGCTTGCCCCGCCGATTCCTAGTGTTGCTGTGTGCTGAATGCCTTCCTCGCAATATATAACAATATCTGTTGTACTTGCGCCAATATCCACACTAACTACACCAAGCTTTTTTTCGTCTTCATTTAATGTTGAAATACTTGATGCGAGACCTTGATATATGATGCTTTCTACTCTTATCCCTAGTTCTTCAACGCAGCTTACTAAATTTGTTGCTGCTGTAGTCGCAACAGTTATAACATGAACTTTTGCCTCGAGCCTCCTTCCAGTTAATCCTATAGGATCTTTTATTGAATTCATGGTATCAATTACATATTCCTGTGGAAGTACGTGAAGAATATCTCTATCCATTGGTAATGAAATTGCCTTAGCTAGATCTAATACTTTTTTTACATCACTTTTTGTTATTTCGTTTTGTAATGGTACATTAGAGGACTGTGCACCACCAATCGCTATAGCTCCCTGAGTATTTATCCCTCTTATGTGTTCTCCAGAAATACCCAAAGACAAGCTTTCAATGGATATTCCAGACATTGTTCGAGCCTCATCTATGGCATGTTCAATTTCATCAATAAGGTTGTCTCTGTGTGTAATTGCGCCTCTGTTAATACTAGTAGCTTGGGAATTTCCCAAGCCAATCAGTTTCACTGTATCGGTTTTGAGATCAATTTCAGATATTGCGCAGCAAATTTTATCTGACCCAATATCAAGACCAGCTTGAATATATTTATCTGAATTGAGATTTGATCTAATCATATCCATTCCCTTGCTACTAGTTGCTTACTGTATCTCATATCGAGCAAACTATAATCAGTAAGCTGACGTTGTCCTAAGGCTTCATTAAATTTCTTTAAAATATTAATTTTAATTTTAATATTGTCTTTTCCAAGAATCACTTTTGTTGGTTGCTCGCTAAGGATAATTTCAAATTCATCGTCCTTATTAATTGTTAACTCCGATATTTGATCAAAAAATTCATCATAATTAAGCTGAATGAATACAAGTATTTCAACTGCCTCTTTAACTTTAATTGAGAAAGTTTGCCTACCTTCAGGGTAAAGATCATTGGCTGGGTTAAAGCCCGATAGCATAGGAATGAGAGCGCTCTCAATGTATGAGTTTCTATTTGCTATAATTACAGCCTCCTGATCAATTAAAAATTGTTTTTTATTATTAATAATTGCTATTGGCTTCCTTTCAACAATATTGATATTAACTTGATTTGGATATTGCTTGCTGACTCTCGCTGCTTTAACAAATGCAACAGCCTCTAATTCCTTTGAAAGCTTTTTTATATCGATATCAGCAATTTGTTTTTCTTTTATATTACCAATTATTTCTAAATAATTTTGATGTTCTAAAATTAGGTTTCCTTCAATTTTAATTTCTTTAGTGTCAAAAAAATTCCTGTAGCTTGCCCATTTATATGAAAGAGAAATTGGAAAAGCTAAAAGGACGATAAATAGGAAAATTTTTACTTTGCGCATTGAAAATTCTACCTTTGTATTTTTGTTCATTGTTCGATTACTTTTTTTGAAAAACCTAGCGTTTTAATTTCTAGTTCAAGCATAACACCAAATTGTTTGGACACTTTGTTTCTCGCCATATTTATTAAGCTCATTATGTCGCTTGCTGTTGCAGATCCGTGGTTAACAAAAAAATTTGCATGTATATTTGAAATTTCAGCATCGCCTGATCGTACCCCTTTAAGCCCAGCTTTATCGAGGAAATAACCTGCAGCACCCTCTTTTGGGTTCTTAAAAACACTTCCAGCAGAACGAAATCGAAGAGGTTGTGATGTTTTTCTTCCACCACTTGCTTTTAATTTATTTTTAGTAACTGTTTCTGTGCTTGATTTTAAAAACTTAAAATTTGCATTAATTAAAATTTCGGTATCATTAAATGATGAATTGCGATAATTAAAATCTATATCGCTTTTATTATACTTTTTTTCATTACCAGACATAGTAACTACAGTTACATTATCAAGATAATTTGATATTTCACCGCCAAATGCACCTGCGTTCATAATCAACGCTCCTCCAAGTGTACCAGGAACACCTATTAAGCTTTCTAGTCCAGATAAATTTTGCTTAGTACATTCTTTTACCATCTTTCCTAACATTACCCCCGTCTCAGCAAATACTTCATTTTTATTTATTTTAAGTTTTTTAAATGACCTTCCAAGACTAATAACAATTCCATCTATGCCTTCATCTGATACAAGTAAATTTGAGCCGGATCCAACAAAATATGTTGATATTTTCTCTTGCTTTGAATATCTAAGTATTGATTTTAAATCCTTTTTATCATTCGGCGTGATATAGGCTCGAGCAGGCCCGCCAATACCGTAAGAGGTGTGTTTTGACATTGGTTCATCAAAAAGTATAGTCCCCTTTACGATGCTTTTAAGTTCCTTTTTTTTAAAATTGTTATTCATAATTTTTAGATAATTCTTTTAATATAGATTCTCCATACCGCCAAATCGTACCGGCCCCCATGGTGATAATTAAGGCTTCTTTATCTATGTTTTTTTTAATAATTGGATTAAGATCATTTAAATCTGGTATGTAGTATGTGTTTTTATGACCCAGCTCTTTCAGTTCATCATAAACTAGTTTTGCAGATACTCCAATAATAGGTTTTTCCCTTGCAGGATAAATATCTGCAATTATTGCAACATCACTTGTCATCATAGCTTTTGCAAATTCTTTTGAAAAATCCCTCGTTCTTGTATAAAGGTGAGGTTGAAAAACTCCAATAATTTTCTTTTTCCAACCCTTTTTTGCTGTATTAAGAGTGGCGTTTACCTCAGTAGGGTGGTGGGCATAATCATCAACTACTATAATGTTGTTATTATTTATTGAGCCTTTAATTTCAAATCTTCTTCGCACTCCTTCATAGCTATTAATGCCTGAGATTATTTTGATTGGATCTATACCAAGCTCAAATCCAATTGCTGCAGCTGCAAGCGAGTTTAAAACATTATGCTCTCCAGGAACAGAAAGAGAAACTTGTCCTATATTTTTGCCTTGGTACGAAAGAGTATAAAACGATTTCATTTTATCAAAGGACAGCTTTGATGCTGTAACATCAGCATTTGATTTTATTCCATAAGTTGTAATTGGTCTTTTAATTTTATTTATGATATCACTTGCTCCTTTGGAATCTGAACAAATAACCACTGATCCATAGAAAGGAACTGAGTTAGCAAACGATATAAATGATTCATAAAGATCATTCATGTTTTTATAGCAATCCATGTGTTCTTTTTCAATATTAGTGATTATGGCAACGGTAGGATTTAATTGCAAAAAGCTCTTGTCGTATTCATCTGCCTCTACAACTACTATTTCTCCCGCACCAAGCTTTGAATTCGAATTAAGATTTTTTACTAGTCCACCAACAATAAGGGTTGGGTCTAAATTAGAATGCGTGAGCATAGCACCAATCATGGATGATGTTGATGTCTTGCCATGAGTTCCACTAACAGCTATACTTGTACTTTTAAGTGCAATCAATTCACCAAGCATTTCTGCTCTTTTAATAGTAGGAATACCTCTTTCTCTTGCGAAAATAAGTTCAACATTATCTTCTGGAATAGCGCTTGAATAAACCACGGCTTCGCTTTTTGATAAATTTTCTGGTTTATGGCCGATATTTATTTTTGCTCCATTTGTCCTAAGCCTATCAATTATTTCTGTATCACTTACATCTGAACCGCTTATATCAAAGCCTTGATTTAATAATAGTTCTGCAATACCGCTCATCCCAATGCCGCCAATACCAACAAAATGTACTTTATTAACTTTTCTAAACATTTTTAATTAACTCTAATGCAGATTTTGAAATTTTATTAGCAGCGTCAGGATATTTTAGCTTTTTACAGTTCGAGGACATTTTTTTTAGTTTCTCTTCTGAATTAATTATATTTATGATTGAATTTTTAAGTTTGCTTTCACTTACTGACACTTCTTCAATCATGATTGCTGCACCATTTTTTGAAAGAGATTTTGCGTTTTTTGATTGATGATTCCCTGCAGCGCTTTTTAATGGTATTAAAATTGAAGGTTTGCCACAATATGTAAGTTCGGAACAAGTTATCGCTCCAGATCTGCAAACTACTAAATCAGAAATAGCATAAGCATCTGCCATATTATCGATATAAGGCAAAACCTTAATCATATCGTTTTCAAATTTTTTGAACTTTCTAAAATGCATTGGTCCTGTCTGCCATAAAAATTGAATATTAAGCTTTGATAAAGAGTAAATTATTTTACTTATGATTTCATTTATAAATAGCGACCCCTGACTTCCTCCAAAAATCAAAACGGTTTTTCTTTTTTCGCACAATGAAAATTTTTGTAAACCTTTTTGAGTCTCTCCCTTATCAATATCATTTCTAACAGGATTGCCAATCAAGATGCACTTTTTTTCTATAAAATCCTGAGCTTCTTTAAAAGCTATAAAAACTTTGCTAGCTCTGTTTGAAAACCATCTAGTTGTAATCCCAGGGAATGCATTTTGCTCTTGAATAATTACAGGTATATTTCTTTTTATACCCTCTCTAAGAGGAATGGCGGATGCGTATCCTCCTGTACCTATAACTAATTTAGGCTTTAGATCAGAATATAATTTCTGAATCAGGAAATTTGATTTTATTAATTTGTAAGGAAGTACGGAATTCTTATAAAATGAAGAAAAATTAAACTGCCTTTGAAATCCTCTGATTGGTAAAAGGGTGTGTTGATATCCTTTTTGAGGCAAAGTTTTCTTTTCTATTCCATAATCAGATCCTACAAAGTGAACATTGAATCTTGGGTCTTCTTTTATAATTTGATCTCTTATTGCAATAGCGGGATAGAGGTGTCCTCCTGTGCCTCCACCAGAAATAATTATATTTAAATTATCAGGCATTAAATTTATTACTCCAAAATTTATTACTGATACTTCTTTTTGATTCGCTAATATTTAAAAGAATACCTAAACTGGAAAGAGTGATAACAAGATTACTTCCTCCATGACTTATGAGCGGAATTGGAAGACCTGTTACAGGAAGAATTCCAGTAACATAACCAACATTTATAAAAGCATAAAGCGACAAGCTGGTTACTATTCCAATCGATAGTAAAATCCCAAAAGTATCCGTAGTTCCTTTTGCTATCTTAATCCCTCTTTGGAATAAAAAAAGAAAGATTGATAAAACTATAATTGCTCCCCAAAGCCCAAGCTCTTCGCCAATTATTGCAAATATAAAATCTGTATGGGGCTCAGGTAGAAATAGATTTTTTTCAAGACTATTGCCGATCCCTAAGCCTTTTATTCCTCCATTTCCAAGGCTAATCAATGATTGTTGTGCTTGATATCCAAGATCTTGAACAGCTGATTGATTTTTTCCAAAAATGGAGCTCAACCAGTAAATGATTCGCTTCATCCTATAAGGCATCATAAGCATTACAGGTATCATAATTAGCATTGCTCCACATGCAGTTGCGGAAAGGTGAGATAGTTTAGCACCTCCAATGAATAGCATAATAAAACCTATTATTCCTAAAACTGCTGCTGTACTAAAGTCGGGCTGGATAACTATTAAAAAAAGGATGATAGCTATTAAAAAAAGAGGGGGAGTAATCCCAGTATAAAACTCCTTAATCTTATTACCTTTTTTATCAATATAATATGCTAGATAAATAATTAGTGATAGTCTTGCAATATCAGATGTCTGCATAGAAATGAATCCAAAATTTAGCCATCTATCAGCGGCTGTAGACCCATCAAATAACGACATTACTTTTGTGAGTATTAAAAGAAAAATAGATACAATAATAAAATGCGGCGCTATAGCTTTAAGTCTTCTATAGTCTAGAATAGCAAAGAAAAACATTGCCGTCACTCCAATAATCATCCTTTTTAAGTGTGATCGAAGATAGATTGTATCGCTTAATCCACTTGATAGATAAAGAGATTTGAATGAGCTAGCGCTATAGAGCATAACCATCCCAATTCCACACAAAGCTAAAATTATCCAAAGCAATGTTTTATCGTATTTTTTTATTATTACATCCAACTGAGTCATGCGTAAGCCACATCATTGATCATTTTTTTAAATTCATTACCTCTGTGTTCGAAATTATCAAATTGGTCAAAACTAGCGCAGCCTGGTGATAATAGAACAATATCGCCAGAAACTGCGCTTTTTTTACATTCCCCTACCGCATCCCTGAGGCTGAAAACTGTATTCAGCGCTACCGCATCCCTGAGAGCTGTAGATATTTTATTGCTTGCCTTACCGTACGAAACTATCTGTTTGATTTTTTTATTAATAAAAGGTTTTAATACATTAAAATCAGTATTTTTATCCTCACCTCCTAAAATTAGGATTATTGGACTTTTAAAAGAGTTTATTGCTGCAATGACTGACTCTATATTCGTCGCCTTAGAATCATTATAATACGTAACACCATCAATTGTTGAGACTTTTTCAAGCCTATGCTCAATTCCATTAAAAGTTGCTAAAGCATCGGCTATGATTTTGTTTGAAATATTTAAAATTTTTACTGCTGATACTGCAGCTAGGATATTTGAAATATTGTGATCACCCTTTATGTTTAGTTTATCAATATTTATAATTTTTGCTTGATCTACAGCAATATGTGAATCCTTAGCTTTAATTACGCTTTGAGTATCATTTAATAAACCAAAAGTTGTTTTATTAATATTTAAATTTTTACATCGCATAACTAAGTCCATATCGTCAGAATTATAAAGTAAGTGGTTTTCTGAATCATGATTCATTGTGATTCTCATTTTTGCTTCTAGGTATTTATCCATATTTCCATATCTGTCTAAATGGTCCGGTGATATATTTAGAAGAATTGAAATAAAAGGCTTAAATGTTTCTATATGCTCTAATTGAAAACTTGAGAGTTCAATTATATATATTCTATTTTCAGGGCAATTATCAAGGTCATCAAGAACGGCGCGAGAAAAAGCATATCCAATGTTTCCAGTTAATATTGGATTTAATTCACTTTTGGTTAAAATCTCATTAATTATACTTACAGTAGTTGTTTTACCATTTGAACCTGTCACCCCAATTATAGGCTTATCCGTAAACCAGCTTGCAAATTCTATTTCACTGACAATTTTTATTCCTTTAGCTTTTGCATTTCTAACTACATTGATTTTATCAGATATGCCTGGTGAAATAATCCATAAATCTGAATCATAGATTTTTTCTGAATGGCCTCCACTTTCAATGTTAATACCAATACTCTTAGCGTTATTTATAAAAGGGTTTTTGGTAACTACACTAGATTCGCTTATGAATACAATCGCGCCTAATTTTTTTGCAAGCAAGGAAGCGCTTTGACCAGTTTCACCCATTCCAATTACAGTAATTTTTTTGTTTTTAATATCTATATTTATTGAATTACTCATTAGCGAATTTTAAAAGTCGTTAAAGTTAGAAGGGCAAGTAAAAGCCCAACTATCCAGAACCTTATCACAATCCTAGATTCAGGATAACCCTTAAGTTCGAAGTGATGGTGGAAAGGAGTCATAAGAAAAAGCTTTTTTGGTTTACCATATTTCTTTTTTGTATACTTAAAAAAAGAGACTTGTAAAATTACTGATAGCGCTTCAGCTACAAAAACACCTCCTATAATAGTAAGCAAGAATTCTTTCTTTAAAAGAATTGCGAGTGTCCCAAGAGCTGCACCCGTAGATAATGACCCCACATCCCCCATAAACACTTCTGCTGGCGCAGCATTAAACCAAAGGTAGCCTATACATGCACCTACGCAAGCTGCTGAAAAAATTGTTAACTCTCCAACACCTGGAAGGTAAATAATATTTAAATAATCTGAAAAATCAATGCGACCACTTATATAAGCTATAGCTGAAAATACAGTGAAACAGATTGCCAATAATCCTGCCGCTAATCCATCTAGCCCATCTGTTAAGTTAACTGCGTTAGAAGATCCAGTGATTACTAAAATAATTATAAGAGGATATAATAAACCAAAATCAATTACAGCGTCTTTCAAAAATGGAATCGAGGTTACTGTTCTAAAGTTATCCCATTCCGATGTATTGTAAATCCAAAAAGTAATTATTATGCCCAACGAAATTTGCCCAGCAAGCTTATATTTGGCTACAAGCCCACTTTTAATTTTTTTGATAGTTTTTAAATAATCATCAATAAATCCAATGAATCCCATCCAAATAATAGATATAGAAATTATTTGAATATAAGGGTTTTGAAGATCAGCGAGCAGGAGAGTGGGGAGGATGATTGCTGAAAGGATAATTATCCCTCCCATAGTTGGAGTGCCTCTTTTTTTAATATGGCTTTCCGGGCCATGTTCACGAATTTCTTCACCAATCTGATAATATCGTAGTTTGCGAATAATAATCGGTCCGAGGATGAAGCTTATAATTAGTGCTAAAATCGCTGCCGCGGCACTTCTAAAAGTTATATACTGAAAAACATTGAGTGGAGAAAAAATTTCTTTTAACGAGTTAAGAAAATAATATATCATCTACTTTAATAGGCCTTCTATTATTGTTTCCATTTTCATCCCCCTAGAACCTTTAACCAATACCTTATCATTAGATGATACTATATTATTAACGAATTCAATTAATTCAGATTTCCTATCAAAATGATGATTAACTTCAACATTCTTAATTGCTTTGTGCGTAGATAAAGATTCGCTTCCATATGTTAAAACAGCGGATAAATTTTGTTCATCACACTTTTTACCCACAGCGATGTGTTGTTCCTCGGAAAGATTTCCTAGTTCAAGCATATCGCCGAAAATAAAAATTTTCTTCCCGTCGCCAGAAAACGCGTTTAAATAATCTAAAGCTGCTGCTGCTGACTCAAGATTTGCATTATAAGTGTCATCTATAACAATATATGATCCGTTGTTTTTAACTTCACATCTACCTTTTGGCGGCGTAAATGTTTGTATTCTATCATTGATTGCATCCCACTTAACACCAAGCTCTCTCGCTATCGCGCTGCAGGCAATTATATTTTTAGCAAAAGAGAGATTTGAAGAAAAAGTAGGAATTTCTGCTGTGTTTATTGTTAAAGTTATAGTTCCATCCTTTTCATAATGTATATCCGCTGGATAGTCGCAGTCCGGATTAATGCCAAAAGAAACAGACTTACCAAGCACTTTAATTGTCTTTATTCTTTCATCTGCATAATTAATAAATGCTGTTCCATTCGATAAATTTTCAAATAATGCTGCTTTTGTTTTTGCAACAACTTCAATACTGCCAAAACCCTCAAGGTGAGCGGGAGCTATATTTGTAATGACTCCAATATTGGGTTTGGCGATTTTTGATAAAACATCAATGTCGCCAATCTGATTGGCCCCCATTTCCAAAATCGATGCTCCATGAAAACTTGTTAACTGTAATAAGGTAAGAGGGAGCCCAATTGATGTATTATAATTTCCTTCTGTTGCATGAATATCAAATTTTGATGAAAGTATATGTTTTAACAAATCTTTTGTAGACGTTTTTCCGTTTGTACCGGTAATTCCAATGACAGGTATGTTAAATTGAGATCTCCATTCAGTTGCTATTTTACCTATTGATTTAACAGTGTCACTAACTTCAATTTGATCGCCTTTATTATTTGCTTGTTTTTTCGAGACCATAGCGCATGATGCTCCATTGTCAAAAACCTGATCTAAAAATTCACTTCCGTCAAATTTTTCTCCTTGAATAGCTATATATAAATCACCTTTTTGAATTTCTCTACTATCAGTAGCAATACCAATAATCTTTTCACTGATAGATTTTCCAGTAGCTTTCTGAAATACCCTAGAAAATGTTCTGGAATTTGGAAGAGTTATCCTCATAAGTACTTCTCAATGATTTCTATATCAGAATATTTAATTTTAATACCATTAATATCTTGATAGTTTTCCCTGCCCTTGCCAAAAATTACTAGTATATCATCACGATTAATCTTAGCAATAGCCTTCTCAAGTCCGTTTTTTCTGTCGTTACAAATATTGTACTTATTTTTATCAATTCCTTCTAATATCTCAGAATTTATTTTTTCAATATTTTCATATCTAGGATTGTCAGGTGTAATCCAGATCTTATCTGAAAAATCAGCAGCTATCTTACCCATCTGGTTTCGATTTTTACTGTCTCTATTTCCTCCGCACCCAAACAAAACATGCATCTTATTTTGGTTGTTTTGTAGTTTTTTAAGCGTGGATAAAACTTTAAAATAAGAATCTGGAGTATGTGCGTAATCGACTACAATAATTTTTTCATCCCTAGTTTTGAAAATCTCCATTCTGCCATCAATTTTGTTGGTATTCTCGATTGCGCGTTCGATATCTTGAGAGTTAATATTTAAAGTAATTCCAGCGCTTACTGCTGATATAATGTTTTCAGCATTAAATTCACCAATTAATTTTGAATTAAATCTAATTTTTTTATTTCCAGCTTTTATTACTCCATTTATACCAGCTAAGGAATAATTTAGATTTTGAAAATAAATATCAGCTTCATCATTAATAGACACACTAAGAACAGGAGCTGAAGATTCAAGCCTCATTTTCCTTCCATATTCCTTATCTGTATGAATGATAGATGTGCTAGTAATCGGCATCATCCTGAATAGCCTTGATTTTGTCTTAAAATATGTTTTTATATCATTATGATAGTCTAGGTGTTCATTTGATAAATTGGTAAAAATAGATATGTCAAAATCGATATCTGCAACTCTATATTGATCAAGAGCGTGAGAGGAAACTTCCATTACAGCATGGGTAAAATTATTGTCTGACAAGTCTCTTAATATTTTATGAAGCGTTATTGGGTCTGGAGTAGTTAAGGTTTTCTTCGTATTAAATCCATCTGCTATAACCCCCAATGTTCCAAGTTGCGCAGCTTTAAATCCTGCTTGTTTTAAAATTGCATAAATCAATGAAGCGGTACTGGTTTTCCCATTAGTACCTGTTATTCCAATTATCTTAAGCTCTTTAGAGGGATAGTTATAAAATTCAGCTGCAACTCTACTTGCTGCAAGTCTAGTATTGCTTACTTTTAAATTTGGGACTGGAATCTTTCCTATATCTTTTCCATTGGAAATTACAGCAGCTGCGCCATTTTCGATGGCCTCATTAATATAGTTATGTCCATCGTGCATTATTCCATCAATCGCTATAAACAAACTTCCGTCACCAACATTTTTTGAGTTGGTACAGATTTTATGAATATTAATATCAGATAAATCGTTCGTACCGTGAACAATATTTTTTACCAAGGAATTAAGTTTCATTGCTTAAGGCTTATGGTTAATGATGAGCCAGGAAGCTCTTTAGATCCTGGTTTTGGAGATTGCCAGGCCACTTTTCCAGAACCGGTAAACTTTGGTTTTAATCCGTTTTTAATTAAGAGTTTTTTGGCTTTTTTAATGCTCATACCTCTGACATCGGGAATTATTACATAACCATCTGTATAAGGCTTATAAATGTTCTTTGTGGTAAGGGTAAGAAGAGTATCCATCTTTTTGACAGCTATTAAATTTTTTGAATCACTTATTTCATTTTTATAATGCTTAAAAGAATCGTCTAAATTTATGATTCTTTCAGCTATTCTTTTAAAAAGCGGCGCTGCACCATATCCTCCCCAATGTAGTCCGTGATTTGGTTCATCTAAAACGACAACACCAACAACTTGGGGATTTTCAGATGGGAAAAATCCTGCAAAATTAGAAATGTATTTATTAGAATATGAGCCATTTAAGTATTTGATTGCTGTGCCTGTTTTTCCAGCAATTGTCCATCCTTCAATATCAGCTTTAATGCCAGTCCCTTCATCAACAACTTTTTCTAAAATATGCTTCATATCCATCATTATATTAGCTTGAGCAATTTTTCTTATTGATTCAGGTTTTGATCTATAAGCAACGCTACCATCTTCATTGATAATTTGCTTTACAAGTTGCGGTTTAAGTAGGACACCTCCATTAGCAATAGCAGAATAGGCTGTAGCAATCTGCAGAGCTGTAACAGCAACTTCATATCCAATTGAAACTGAAGCTATTGACATATGATTCCAATCACTTTTTTTTCTTAAAATTCCCTGCGATTCGCCTGGAAAACCTATTCCAGTATATGCACCAAACCCGAAGCTTCTCGATGTATTGTAAAGGGGGTCCTTGCCCAATTTTTGAGCAATCTTTATTACGCCAACGTTGCTAGAATTAGCGATAATTTGAGGGAAGGTTAGAACGCCAAATTGTTCATGGTCGGAAATAGTCCATCCATCGATTTTTACCTTACCCTCTTCACAATTAAACTCATCAAATAAGTTTATTTTTTTGGATTCTAAAGCTGCGGTTGCAGCAACGATTTTATATGTAGATCCAGGCTCAAATTGATCGGTTATAATTTTATTTTTTTGATTTTCTAAGGGGGATCCATTTGGATTATTTAAATCAAAATCAGGAAGAGATGCCATAGCTAAAATATCTCCATTTTGAGGATTCATCAGAATTCCCATCGCACCTTTAGCACCAGCTTCTTCGATTCTTCTTTGTAATTCTTCTTGGAGAATACTTTGATATTCAATATCAATTGTTAATTGTACATTTGATCCTTTTATAGGCTCTTTAATTGGAAAGCTTGTTTTGTGAAAAGACCCTTTTCTCCCAGCAACATTCTTTTGTTTAACTATCCAACCATCTTTTCCTGCTAAAAATTTTTCATAATATCTCTCAATACCAACTAATCCTGAATCATTATGTTTTGTAAATCCAATAATTTGACTTGCTATATTTGCATGAGGATAGAATCTTCTTGACTGCTTACTTGTTTTAAGTTCAGGAATATCTTTTTCAATTTTTTCCCCAACCTTGCGACCCACTTTTAATTCAAGCACCTGATAGCCACTTCTTTTATTTTTTAATTTTTTATAATAAAAATCAGAATCACGACCTGTTATTTTTGAAAGAGATATGGCGATCTCTTCTTTGTTTTTTACTTTTTCAACATGAGCACCCACGGAATAGTGAATAATATTTTTTGTTAGTGAAACACCATTTTTATCATAAATATTTCCCCTTAAAGCAATTAAGGGTTCCTGAGTTTTGCTCTGTTTAAAACCAATCCTTCTATAATGCGAACTATCAAAAACCATTATTTTAATTAGTCTTATTGAAAGCCCGGTCCATAATAAAACAAATCCTAATGAAATAAAGATTATGCGAGAACGATACTTTTTGTAAGTCTTAGTCATTTAGTTGCGCAATATCGCTTCGATCAATATATATCATAACAGTTTCAGGTTTTGCTGGCACCATTTTAAGTTCCGTTCTTGCTACACGCGATATTCTATCTCCTCTTGATAGTTGAGAGATTTCGATTTCTAGTTCGTCGATTGAGTTTTGTAGCTCAAGCGCAACTTGTTTTTGCGTTTCAATACCGATAACTGTTTCATCTATTTCAGTATAAACCCATAAATAAACAAGCAATCCTACAATTGATAAAATTGAGCTTAAAAAAAATAAAAAACTTTGCAAGTATTCTTGATTTTTTCTAGACCTTCTTCTTTTTTTAATTTTTGACATAACTATAATTTCTCTAGTGCTCTTAATTTTGCACTTCGAGCTCTCCTATTAAACTGTATTTCTTTTGAGGAAGGGGTGATAGGTTTTTTTGTTAAGACACGGACCTTATTTTCTTGCTTTAATTCACGAAAACAGTTTTTTACAATTCTATCTTCTAAAGAGTGATATGACATAATCACAAGTCGGCCCTCGTTGTTTAAATGATCTAAAAAAATATCTAAAAAACTTTTTAATTTCTCAATTTCTCCATTAACCGCAATTCTAATGGCTTGAAAAACCCTTGCAAATGTTTTGTTTCTCTGATGTGGAGGGGTAGATTTTATAATTGCATCTACAAGATCGTTTGTCGTGTTAAGTGTTTTGTTGTTTTTTATAGTTCTGGCAATTTTCCTAGACCTTCTTTCTTCACCAAATTCAAATATTATATTAGCCAACTGTTCTTGCGTTAATCTGCGGATAAAATCCTTTGCTGTTTCACCGGTGCTTTGATCAAATCTCATATCCATAAAACCCTCATTTTGAAAAGAGAATCCTCTTTTATTTAGGTCTAATTGCATAGATGACAATCCTAGATCAAGAAAAATTCCATCAACTTTTATAATATTATTCAATTTCATAATATTTGAGATGAGATGGTAAGAGGTGTGATGAAGTTTGATTTGCTTTTTAAATGGGCTAAGCTTTTTACTAGAAATTTCCAACGCATCGCCATCTCGATCTAAGCCAACCACCATTCCCTTAGAGGATAATTTTGAAAGAATTTCAAAGGTATGTCCGCCTGCTCCAACCGTTCCATCAATATATATACCATCTTTTTTTAGATTTAAGAAATCCAATACTTCGGAAGTCATTACAGGAATATGATTTTGCGTATTTTCCTGAATTCGCGACATTTAAATTAAAGTATAATTTTATTAGATAGATCATCAAATTGGCTCGAATCTATTTTATTAAAACCGTCATCAATATTAGTAAGGTAGGATGGATTCCAAATTTCGATCTTATTTACCATGCCAATTATTAGAGCGTTTTTAGAAATGTTAGAAAATGTGATAATATTCTGATTTAGAGCAATTCTACCCTGCTTGTCCAGCTTGGCAATTGAAGCATGACGAACAGTATTTCGTATAAATGACCTATTAACGCTTGATAGAGAAGAAAGTTTTCTTAGTTCATCTTCAATCGATTTCCAAATTACTAATGGATACACCCATACACATTTATCCATTCCCCTAGTGACAACTAGTGAGTTTTTATTATCTTTACTTAATGAGCTTCGAAACTTGGAAGGAATATTCAATCTTCCTTTTGAATCAACTGTGTAGCTGTATTCGCCGATGAATGTATTTTTATTTAATGTCATACTTTAAACTTTAGGGATTATTACCCACTCTTACCCACAATATATCCTATATAACCCACATCTGTCAATAACTATTATTCAGATATTACTAATCCATAGATGGATTAGTAAAAAACTGTAAGTGGAGATATTGTTTTACTTTTTAGGTGAATACTGCTGAAGTGTGACAGTATTTTCAGGTATAGATATTAGTATTTTAACTGGGTAAATATCTGATTTTATTATACTTAATATATTTTTATTCAAGTATAAATTTAACCCAAGGGTTTGGTTAAATTTAATAACTACGCTTTCTTTAAAGCGATGAAGATGATTGTCTCCGACAGGTAAAACTTGTTCAGATGGGATAAAATCATCTGTTTTAATTTCATACCATAGTCTTTGGTCGGTAGTTAAGGTTATTGAAAAAGGAGAAGAGGCTTTTAAGGCCTGCTTAGTTTCTAAAACTTTGGTGAAGCCCTGCTCCAGCATTTGATCGCTTATGGGCCCCTCTTCTTCATATTCACTTTGAAATGGCTTTGGGCTTAGGGCTTCAGTTTCTTTATTGATTGATAGTATTATATATAGAGCAAATAATAATGTCGATATTATAAAAATACTTTTAATGATGTCTGATCGAATAGATATCGACGGTCTTTTGCTGACAGGTTTCTTTTTAACATTCCCATCAGAGGGTGTTATTGCATCTTTTTTCTCATTTTTTTCTTTCGAATCTACTTGTTTTTTGGGTTGAGTTTTATTTCCCAAATAGATCTCTAAATCATCCAATGTCTTTTCAGGGTCGACGCCAATTTCTACAGCATATGCACGAAGAAAAAGCCTGGCATATGTATAGGGTAGTTGATCAAACATACCCTTTTCAATGGCATGAAGTGCAGAAAGGCTAATTTTCGTTCGTTTGTGTATTTTTTCTAATTCTATACCTTTTTCAGTACGTATAGTTTTTAGCTCTTTGAAAAAATCTGTCATATTTAAAAATTCTATTTCTTATTAACTGTCTAAATTATTCATTGACAGGTCATATAAGCACTTAAAAACTTTAGACAATGGTAGCCCCATCACATTATAGTAGCAGCCATCAATTTTTTTCACTTGAGAGGAAAACCAATCTTGAATACCATAGCTTCCAGCTTTGTCAAAGGGTTTATAATTTTTAATATAAAAATCTATCACATCTTTTGAATAATCATTCAATTCTACCTTAGTTATACAAAAAAAAGACCTACTTATATCTTTATCTGCATTTTGAATAGAAACACCTGTATAAACTTTGTGAATTTGTCCGGACAACATTCTAAGCATCTTACGGCTTTCACTGGGATTGCGCGGCTTTTCAAGCAACTCCCCCCTTAAAACAACAACAGTATCAGCCCCAATTACATAATTGTGCCTATTTGAAAGAGAAACCGCTTTCGCTTTTTTAGATGCACATTTTTTAACAAAAACGGAAGGGCTGGTTTTATCAAGGTCCTCAACTGCGTCACTTGGAATTATTTTGAAATTCAAATTCATTTTTTTTAAAATTTCTTCTCTCCTTGGAGATTTAGAGGCTAAAATCAATTTACCAAGTTTATCTATATTTATCATTTTATTATTGCAATTCTTCCAATAAAATTAATTTTTTGACTATCTCTTTTTGCATTCATTTTATAAAGATAAACTCCGTTTGATAGATATTGACCAAATTGGTCTGCACCATCCCAATCAATAGTGCCATATCCTTCATTGAAATATTCTGATGATATTGATTTAATCTTTAAACCGCTTAGCGTGTAAATATCTATAGTGATTTCTGCAGATTGGGTGATTTCAAAAGTAAATTGTGTTTTATCAAAAAATGGATTCGGATAATTGTATACACTTCTAAGTTCAAAAACATCTGATGAAGACACATCGAGACTTATTTGAGATTCACTTGGATTGTTAGCATTGTCCCACACCTTTAACTTAATTGATACTTGCTCAAAGTTCATATCTGGTTCAAAGGTATACGAGCCTGATGTCAAACTGTTAATGTCGTATTTAAATTTATCGCTAATAAGATATTCTTTTGATTGAATTTCATCGTAAAGAATCATTTCGTGACCTACTTTATTTGCGATATTAATTCCATTAGGATCTGAAATCTTGATTTTAATTTCTTCTCCTTTTTTTATATGATCACTATTTTTTAGAACTCTACCCGAACTAGTTAAAAATGTTATAATTGGCCCATCGATATCTTCTGAGGGCAGACCAGGAACCAGCGTCAGATTAGAAGCAACACCTACAGCCTCATCCCCATTGTCTAATACTATATTGAACTTTATTTTCGCAAAACCCTCTTTAAAAGAAATGTCTTTTGGTACGCGAAATTTTGGAGATATTGTATTATTTGAATATGTAAAAGAGCCTTTGAATAATTCAGCTCCGTTTTCTAAAAAAGAAATGTATTCTTTTTTAGATCCAAAATAAAAAGGGATAGACTTTTCATATGGAACGTCTTGAAACGTAAAGCTACCTGTTCCGCTAAAATTACTAATTTGTGCATTCAAGCTTCCCACCTCAAGAGTTGATAGTGTATCTGGTCTAATAATTGCATTTTGAATAACTGCTTTAGGGAGTGGTAACTTCATTGATGGGTCACCAAAAAGGTGAAATAGTTCCCCAGAAGATCCACCTGTTTTAACTGATTGAAGCAATGAACCAACTGTCAAGCTTGTAATGTTTTTATCTTTAAAAATTTGATTAAAAATTCTTTCTAAAAATTGGATATTGCTTGTTACACTAATTCCACGTGAAGTACTGATGACAGCTGAGGCTCCATCCATTGGGGTCCGTATTAATTCTTCAGCAAATGACTCTTCGTTGATTTTATCAAAATGACCCCAATTACATGTTCCTGCAATCCATAGAGGTAGCTTCATTTGGGTTTTCATAAGCTCTATATCGTTTCTATTTTCATTAATAATTAAAAGTTGTTCTTGCGCCCATTGTCTTGAATTTCCGTGACCAATATAATTTATAATTGAAGTACCCTTATTAATTGACTCAAGAAGCTCTTTAGTTGCGGTTGGCTTAGTAATCCCAAAATCTAAGCCCCCATCAATTTCATCGTACTTAGCTAAGTATATTTTTTTTGTATCCATATATTTTGGTATAATACTAGCAACTCTTTCAGAGTTATAAGTATGACTTTTACCTGTTGCAAGCTCAAAAGCATCTTTTTCTGGTCTCAATGGGTCGTCTGCAACAAGAGTAACTTTTTGCTTCCAAAGACCTTCTTTCATATTTATTTCAAACTCTATGATTTTGTCGCAAAAATTTACAACCTCTTCAATTGTTCTCGCGGGGTATCTTCCTGATGCCATTTCTGGTATCCTTCCATTAAAAGCAACAAGCCTGTCATCAGTTGCATAGCTATTAATATCTCCAATTTGAATTGTTGGAACTTTTAGATTTGATTCACCCGTAAGATTTCTATAGTCATAATCAGCGTCACCCATGAAAAGAACATATGTTGGAGCCATGCTCCAATTTTCTTGCGCCCATTTTAGAAAATATTTTATAGCTATTGGATCTTTATTTCCTCCAGAGAATTCACTGAAAATGTCTTCCAAGGAGCAATAAAGAGACTCTCTTCGATGCTTAATTAGTTTATTAGATGCGTCTCGAAAAGACTCAGGGCCAATAATTAGATGATCTGCCTTGTTGTTAATAGATCGTAGATTGTTCCATTTTTTATTTGCAACAACATTAAGATTTATTATTTCAGGTAAGTCACTAGTCTTAAAAGCGTAAAATCTTTTGAGATTATTTTGAGATGTTGAGATTGTAAAATAAGTATTATTTATTGATTGAACAGGGAGGTTTAACGGCTTCAAGCTTTCCGTAATATCCCAAACAACAACATTTTTCCCGTAAATTTTAAATTTTATATTAGCTGCCTTATAAGGGGTAAAAAAGTCAAACGGCCTTAGGTAGTCGAGTTTTCTTTGATATGAAACATTTAAATAATCGTAATATGGCTCAGAATTTGAATTTTTAGATTGGTTTGTTATTCTTAAGGAATTCAAGCCTTCTTCTATTAAATCGCTATTTATTGTGAAATTAATAGATTTTGGACCAATATTAGACCAGCTTGACTCGCTAATTTTTGTGTTATCTTTAAAAAGTGCGATTGAGTGCTGAGTATTCTTAAAGCGTGTATTAGTTTTTTCATTTCCAATCATTCCAAGCGATCCATTTAAAACAGTTTGTTGAACTTGACTCAAAATCTCAATTGAGTTAAAAATAGATGCACCGCTTGATATTAATTTATTACCCCATAATAAGCCCGATTCTTGAGGATTAATGTTATCAATTTCGTAGTGATTGAAAAAAAGCGCATTGTCTGTTTCGACTGAGTTAGTGTTGATCAAATTTGCTGTACTAATTCTTTGACCACGAAGAGTGTTATCGTTCGGAATAAATAGCCAGTAGACGCTTTCATTGAAATATAAATTTTGATGCCATTCAGCTTTTTCGATATCAATATTAAATCCACTAGGACCTCTACCATAAAAAACTAAATAATCCTCATTTGATAGATTTCCATCTGAGCCACCATAAATAGTAATTGGAACCTCTACTAGGTTTTGTGGAACATCTCTTTCAAGATTTATCAGTTGAGATTCATCGAAAGTTTTATCTCTGCCAAATCCTGAGCTGGTGAAAAGCTTAATACTTCTAGAATCAAAATTAAATGTGGGGTCAAATAATGAATTTATGCTTGAGCCATTAATTTTATATATACTGTCTTTTGTTAATGAAAATGTTATCCATTCGCCATCATCGATCCTCAAATATTTTGGCAACCTTTTATTAGACTTTTCTACCCAATTTTTAGCAATTTCCCAATTGACTATTTTGGGTTCTAGTACATGATAGTGAATTTTTTTTAGATCAGCGCCCTTAACTTTTTGATCAAAAAAAGAAATTTTAACTATTAATGTTTTAAAGTATGATTGGGTATTTCCTTGTGGAGAAATTCTTAAGGTACCCGTATTTAAACCATTCACTTTTTGATTATTGACCCATTTAATTTGATTGAGTTTTTCAGTAATATTGAAAGTATGTTTAGTTTCATATAGCCTGCTAATTTCAATTTCAGGTAGTTTTTCACTAGGTAGTCCCACAAGCAATTCGAAGGGCTTAAGATCATCTATTGATTGTGATTTTGTATTTATTTCCAAGACAAGACTATCCTCAGATGAGTTAATAATCTTAAAATGTGTTTGTGAAAAGACAATGCAAATCCCAACAAAGTAGGCTAAAGTTACTTTTCTTAATATTTTCAGCATAAATCGCGGCGAAGTCATAGTATAAATTGAATAGTTTTTTTGAAATTTTTTATAAAATTATATTTTAATGTGGTTTATCGACATTGAATACAAGCGTAGAAAGGTGTAATTTAACATTCAACATTTATAATTAATTTTTCTATTTACATTCAAATTAGGTTACGCTTCATGTTTGATTTAAAAATGATTAAAAAATGCTACGAAAGAATGCCGGATAACATTCTTAAAGCTAAAAAAAAAATAGGTCATCCACTTTCTTTAACTGAAAAAATACTTTTTAATCATCTTTCGCTTGCAAATGAAGACGAATCATTCAAACGTGGTAGTTCTTATGTGAATTTTGATCCTGACAGAGTAGCTATGCAGGACGCAACAGCTCAGATGGCCCTTCTACAATTTATGATGGCTGGAAAAAATAAAGTTGCAGTCCCATCAACTGTTCATTGCGACCACTTAATTCAAGCCAAAATAAGCGCTGATACTGACCTTGTAAGCGCCCTGAGTGCAAATAATGAAGTTTTTGATTTCCTTGAATCTGTTTCGAATAAGTACGGGCTAGGTTTTTGGAAACCTGGAGCAGGTATTATTCATCAAGTAATTTTAGAAAATTATGCTTTTCCCGGAGGTATGATGATTGGAACAGATAGTCACACAGTAAATGCTGGGGGCCTAGGAATGATAGCTGTTGGAGTTGGGGGTGCAGACGCAGTAGATGTTATGGCGGGGATGCCCTGGGAGCTTAAACTTCCTAAGTTGATTGGAGTGAAGCTTTCTGGTAGCTTATCAGGATGGGCTTCGCCGAAAGATGTGATACTTAAACTAGCTGGTATTTTGACGGTAAAGGGTGGAACAGGTTCTGTTGTTGAATACTTTGGTGATGGTGTAAAAACACTATCATGCACTGGAAAGGGTACTATATGCAATATGGGGGCCGAAATTGGAGCCACTACATCAATCTTTAGCTACGATAGTAAAATGGAAGATTATTTGAGAGCCACAGGAAGAAGTGAGCTCGCAAACCTAGCTAATGATGTTAAAGACCATCTTGGACCAGATAAGGAGGTTGTGGAAAATCCAAAAAATTTCTTTGATGAGGTAGTTGAAATAGATTTATCTCAGCTTGAGCCTCATCTAAATGGCCCATTTACACCTGACAAAGCAACACCTATTTCAAAAATGAAGGAAAATGCTCTCAAGAATAGTTGGCCAATCAGTGTTGAAGTCGGACTAATCGGATCATGTACTAATTCATCCTATGAGGACATATCACGATCAGCATCAATTGCAAAACAAGCTAGCTTGAAAGGGTTGAAGGCCAAGGCTGATTTCACTATTACACCTGGCTCCGAGCAAGTTAGACAAACTATTCAAAGAGATGGCTATGTTGACGATTTTAATAAGCTTGGCGCTAAAGTTTTTGCAAACGCGTGTGGACCATGCATAGGGCAATGGTCAAGGGAGGGGGCTAAAAAAGAAGAGAAAAATACGATTGTACATTCATTTAATAGGAACTTTTCAAAAAGAGCCGATGGAAATCCTAATACGCATGCCTTTGTCGGTTCACCTGAGCTAGTAACCGCAATTGCTATCTCTGGCAGTCTATCTTTTAATCCTTTAAAAGACCATTTGATCAATGAAGAAGGGGAAGAAGTAATGCTTGATCCTCCTTCAGGTTTTGAACTACCTCAAAATGGTTTTAAATGTGATAATTTAGGCTATCAAGAACCAGCTGCTGATGGAAGTAAAATTGATGTAAAAATTGATAAAAATTCTGATCGCCTCCAATTACTTGAGCCATTTACTCCTTGGGGTGCTAAAAATTTGAAAAATATAAGACTACTAATTAAAACTAAAGGTAAATGCACAACTGACCACATCTCAATGGCTGGCCCATGGTTAAAGTATCGTGGACATTTAGATAATATATCTAATAACATGCTTACAGGAGCTGTGAATTATTACAATGACAAGGTTAACAGTGTCAAAAACCTCTTGAATGGTAATTACGCTCCGGTTCCTGATGTTCAACGAGATTATAAATTTAATAATATACCTACAATTGTTGTTGGAGATGAAAACTATGGAGAAGGATCCTCTCGTGAGCATGCAGCTATGGAGCCAAGATTTCTTGGAGTTTTAGCTGTCTTGGTACGATCGTTTGCAAGAATTCACGAAACAAATTTAAAAAAACAAGGCATGTTAGCACTTACATTTCAAGACAAGTCTGACTATGATAAGATTCAAGAGCACGATATCTTTAATTTTCAAAATCTTAATGAATTTTCAGAAGGAAATCCTCTTGTTTTGCAGTTAACGCACGAAGATGGGACTAAAGACCTAATTAAATGCAATCATACATATAATAAATCTCAGATTCAGTGGTTCAATGCCGGATCAGCGCTTAACCTTATTCGATCTCAGGGTTAGATAAATAAGTTTCTTGCGAAAATTAAAATGAAAAAAATCCATATTGCTGGAGGTGGAATTGCTGGAATGTCAGCGGCTATTTATTTATCGAAAAAAAGTGTTCCGGTAACAATTTTTGAAAAAAGGTCAAATATAGGTCAAAGCCGTCATGGAGATTATGAGGGCCTTGAAAATTGGATATTTGACGAAACTACACCTTTATTTTTTAAAAATATAGGATTTGATTTCAGTAAAATAAATTTATATCCCATATACGAATTCAAAGTACATTGTGAAAACAAACCCTCCTTATTAGTTAGGAGTAAAAAACCTTTTTTTTCTTTAGTTAAGCGAGGTCCATTAGGCGGTGATTTCGACAATCAACTGTACCAGCAATGCAAAGAATCAGGTGTAAAATTCAGGTTTAACGTTAATGCTTCTGATAAATGCGATATAATTGCTACTGGATCAAGAAAAGCCTCTGCATTTGTGCGTGGATCAAGCTTTAAAACTAACCTTAAAAATCAAGTTCATTTACTTTTGGGAGAAAAGTTCTCACCAAAAGGGTATGCATACTTAATTATACATAATGGACATGGAACTATAGCTACCGCATTCAAAAAAGTTATGAAAAGTAATAACGATTACTTAAATAGCTGTAAAGAATATTTTAAAAAAATAGATATTCCAATAACAGATGAAAAAGACTTTGGAAGCAGAGGAAGCTTTGCTTTTTCCTCTGGGAAGATTAGTAAACCTATTAGAGTTGGCGAGGCTGGAGGTTTTCAAGATTATCTTTTTGGATTTGGAATGAAAATGTCAATGATGTCAGGTTATTTTGCTGGATTATACATGAATGGAGAAAAAACAAATGCGAAATTACTATTAAAAACAATTAACAAAAAAAGACGCATATCTTTTTTAAACAGAGTTCTCTATGAGAGATTAAACGATGAGAACATGTACTATTTAGCACAAAAATTTTCACATTCAAATATTCCATTGTCAATCTTAATGGAAGCATATAAATGGAATTTTAAGACATTTTTTAAATGGTTGTATTTTAAAAATCGATATGAAATACGTCCTACTTAGAAGTATTCAAGCTTTTTCTATGCTTATAGTTTTCACAGGCCTCATAAAGGGTATTCAAGATAGCAATGTTTCCCTTGAGCTAAATGCATTAATAATTGGTTCAGGGCTATTTTATATTGCAAACATGTTGCTGAAGAAAAATTAATATCGGAAATTGCACATAATAAATCGAGTGTCTTATGTCAAAAATATGGAATGATTTAAAATCAAATATGAAAGATTGGAGCAATGCTGCAGTTGAAAAAGCAGAAGAGGTTAGTAAGGTTGCTGTAGCTAAAACTGAAGAATTAACAAGAATAAGTAAAGTTAAGCTTTCTATCCATCAGCTTTATAGGGATAAAAATAAAGAATTATCATCTTTAGGTAAATTGGTATACAATCACTCTAAAGAAGCCAATATGTCGAATTTCACTGGAAACTCAGAGTTTTTTTCTTATGTTGAAAAAATTGACAGCATAAATGCTCAAATTATTGAAAAAGAGAATGAAATTGATGAAATTAAAACTGAGAACATAAACGATGATGAAATTACTATTGAAAATGAAGTGATTAAAAGCGCTCCTGCTAGCAAATCATCAGTTAGTGAGGATCTTGAACCACTGGCTTCTGATGAAAAAGAATATAAGTCTCCAGAATAATTTTTTATTTTTTTTGAGCATTCATTTAAAAATATGTAAATTATAAAAATTATTATTACACAATAATGTTTCGATCAAATAAGAATTCAAATAAATATCACAATTATATAATTGTTTCTGAAAAAGATACGGGTGTTCGCAATTATCACTTTTCAAGGAAATTTGTATTATCATCTATAGCCTTATCTGTTTTAATAATTTCAACAGTACTTTTTTTTACAGCAAATGCCTTAACAGGGGTTATCCATCAAGCCAAAATGGATAATTTGCGATCAAGCTATGAACACTTGTCTCAAACCCTAGTTTCTTTGCAGTCTCAGCTTGAGAATGTATCGGGTGAGGTTGGCTCAATTGAAAAGAAAGACCAAGCTATCAGGACTTATGCTGGACTTCCGCAAATTGACAAGGATGTGAGAAAGCTTGGAGTTGGTGGAACAGATTTTAAAATAAAAACAATTGATGATATTCCCTCTGAAATATCTAATCGAATCTCTGAAATTGAAATGAATGTGAACTCCCTTTCAAGAAAAGTTAAGCTTGAATTGAGCAGTTATAATAATCTTTACGAAGTTGTTAGAAATCATTCCGATAATTTAAAATATGTCCCATCAATTAGACCTGTTCAAACAGGTTATCTTGGTTCAGGCTTTGGTTACAGAGAAGACCCCTTTAATGGTAATACGAGATTTCATTATGGTCAGGATATTGCAGTAAATATCGGAACAAAAGTTTATTCTCCAGCTGATGGAAAGATAAGATTTGCTGGTAATCAGGGTGGCTATGGAAAAGTTGTTAAAATTGACCACACCAACGGATACAGAACAATATTTGCCCATCTGTCTAAAATTAATGTAAAATCTGGCTCTAAGGTTAGAAGAGGTGATTTAATTGCCTTAAGCGGAAACAGTGGAAGAACCGTAGGTCCTCACCTTCACTATGAGGTTCATCACTATGGCGCCCCTCAAAATCCACTTGATTACTTTTTTTCTGGCTATCTTAAGTAAGCCTTTTCCCTCTAGTAATCTTTTTATAATTTTAGTTAAATAAATGTCCAAATCATATCATATAGAAACATACGGATGCCAAATGAATGTTGCAGATTCAGAGCTTGTATCCGCGATGCTTCAAGAAGCAGGCTACAAAGAAACTTCAGAAATAAATGAAGCCGATGCAATTTTTGTAAATACTTGTGCCATTAGAGAGCATGCAGAAGATAAAGTTCACTCAAGGCTTGGTTTTTACAACAAAATTAAAGAGCAAAAACCATCTACAATTATTGGCGTACTAGGATGTATGGCTCAAAATTTAAAAGAAGAAATTTTAGAAAATAAGCCATATGTTGACCTTGTCCTTGGTCCAGATTCTTATAGAAAATTACCCGAGATGTTAGATGGTAGAGTAGAAAATAAATCACATATAGTCGATACTAAATTATCAAAATTTGAAGTTTATGATAATATGTTTCCAAGCAGGAATGATGGTGTAAATGCATGGGTCTCAATTATGAGAGGATGTGATAAATTTTGCTCTTTTTGTATTGTTCCATTTACCAGAGGAAGGGAGCGTTCAAGAAGTATTTCGAGTATAATACATGAGGTTAAAATAGCTGTTGACAACGGCTTTTCTGAAATTACTCTTCTTGGGCAAAACGTTAACTCATATAATTTTGAAGGTAATAAATTTCATAAGCTTTTAGAAAAAGTTGCTCAAATTAAAAATGTCAAAAGAATTAGATACACCTCCCCTCATCCAAAAGATATGACACTCGATGTTCTCAGTGTTATGAATGATTATGACAACATTTGTAATTATGTTCATTTGCCTTTACAAGCAGGAAATAATAAAGTGTTAAAGCGAATGAATAGAACTTATACTAAAGAAAAATTCGTTGAGCTATCAAAAATCATCCGGAATAGGCTGCCTAACGTGGGTATATCAACAGATATAATTGTTGGCTTTCCCGGTGAAAACGATGCAGAATTCCAAGAAACGCTTGATGTTATGAATGATGTTATTTTTGATTCTGCCTTTACCTTTAAATATTCATCCCGACCAGGTACTAGAGCAGCTGAATTTGAAGATCATGTTTTAGAAAAGGAAAAACAAGAAAGATTAGAAAGAGTAATAAACTTACAACGTGAACACACCGCTATAAGAAATAATCAATTAGTCAATACAATTGAAATGGTGTTGGTTGAGAAGGAAAGCAAGAGATCGAAAGATCAATGGGCAGGCAGAACAGATTCAAACAAGTGGGTTATATTTAATAAAAATTCTGAGAAAATTGGAGATATTGTTCCTGTACACATAGCATCAGCAAAAGGAATAACCTTGCAAGGTAAAATAAAAAAAATAGAAGAAATGGAGTTTGTGTAATGAAACTAGTGAAAATTTTTGCAGCACTCGTACTGGTGGTTATAATTTTATATTTTCTTTTGCAAAATAATAATCCTGTAGATGTTGATTTAGTTTTTTATCAAAAAGAGGGTGTCGCTGTTTCTGTAGTTATGCTAGGAGCTTTAAGCATAGGTATGTTAATAGGGTATGGAGTCGCTTTAATGATGATACTGGCAGGCAAATCAGAACTTCGATCTCTAAAAAGCAAAAATCAACAATTAGCTGAAGAGTTAAATGATTTGCGCAATGCCTCTATAGATGAAGGTATATATGAAGATCAAAATGGAGTTGATTGAAATTGAATTCATATCTTTACCTGATATTAATTTTAATAAGTTTAGGGGTTCTAGGGTTTTTCATTTTCAGAAAACCTAAAAAGAAGCAACCTACTCAATCAATTTATACTAAAGCGCTTAATTCAATCATTCAAGGAGAAACTAAGGTTGCATTAAAACATCTTAAAGATGTAGTTAAGCAGGACACTAACCATATAGACGCATATCTTCAAATAGGTAATATTCTTAGAGAAGAAGGCAATATCGAAGCAGCTATAAAAATTCATCGCTCCTTAACCGTAAGGCCCAATCTTGGGAGAAGTATTTATAGACAAATCCATAAATCATTAGCGATGGATTATTATAAAAACGGTAATTTAAGTAGAGCTAAGGAAGAAGCGCTTAAGGTTGTTAAAAGTAATAAAAAAAATTTATGGGCAAATCAATTTCTTTTAGAAATATGCGAAGATCAAAACAACTGGAAGGAGGCTGCTCAGCTTTCAAAAACTGTGCAAAGAATTAAATCTTCAAAAAACCCCGAACAGCTTTCTAGATTTTTAGTATTTCAGTCAATGGATAAACTTAAAAATCATCAGTCTAATGAGGCTATTATTCTTTTGAAAAAAGCTATTAAAAATTCACCAACTTTTAGCTTACCATATCAAAAATTAGGAGACGTTTTTTATCAGGAAAATAAATTAAAAGACGCAATAAAAAACTGGGAAAAATTTGTTGAACTGAACCCTGGGGAGAGCAAAAAAACCCTATCAAAAATTGAATCTGCATATTTTGATATTGGACAGTTTGATGATGTTGAAAAATTTTACAATAGGGTAATTCAAAAAAATCCCTCTAATTTAATAGCTTTAGTTAATTTAGCCAATCTTCTCCAACAAAAGGGCGAGTATGATGCCTCAATGTCTTTGATTGATGACGCGCTTTTGCAAAACGAGGAATCTATTTTCATAAATTTAATGAAACTTAAGCTTTCATTAAATCAAGCGGATGATCTAAAATATAAAAAATTGATTGATAAAATTATTGAACAATTTAAAGAAGCGAATATTTCTTAATGAAAATCATTTTATTTTTGATTTTTTTTGCATGTGCCAATGCTCAAAACATAAATCTTTATTTGACATTAATTGAAAAAGGAAGGTACGACGAGGTTAGTGAAAATATCCCCGACCTTCTTGAGAGATATCCTAATGAACCTGGAGTAATGTACATTCAAGCGTTAATTAATAACGATGGAGATGTATCGCTTAATCAGTATAAAAAAGTCATTGAAAAATTTCCTGAGTCTGAATTTGCTTCACAGTCATCAATGAAGATAGGTGAATATCTATTTGCTCGCGGCCTATATTCTCAAGCTAGTATCCAACTAAAAAAAACCTTACTTAACCACCCTAAGGCAAATTTTCATCAAAGAGCTATGGACTTAATGGTTAACTCCTATGTTGCAACAGGGGAACAGGATTCTGCTAGAATTTCTTTACGATTGATTAGTGATCTTTATCCAAAGTTGAACTATCTAAAATATAATCTTGGAATTTCACCGTCATCAAAAAAGGATTCGAGATTGGTCAGAATTGATAAAAATTCAATTAGTGAAAGAATAAAAACAGTTAAAGCGAAACGAACAAAATCGAAATTAAATAAAAAAGTTTACCAGCCTTGGGTTGTACAAGTTGGAGCATTTGGTAGATACGAGAATGCAAATCGTTTAAAAAAACAACTTCAAATTAGTGGATTTCCAACAGAAGTTCATAAAATTAATTCAAACGGCACTAGGCTTCACGCTGTAAGAATTATTCGCTATGAAACCAAGAACGAAGCTAATAAAATTGGTAGAAGCCTTAAATCTAAATTTGGATTAGATTTCCGTGTAATTAATAGCCCAAAATAGTATTTTTGCTAAAGCATGGGAATGATTAGGTGGCTGGTGCCCCTCGCGGTCTTCAACACCGTTGTCTTGATGATAAATCAAGAGCTGGGTTCAATTCCCAGGCGTTCCCGCAAAAATTTTAGTTATTTTAATAAGGACAAAAATGAATAAAAAACAAAAGTCAGTTTCAAAAAAACACAGAAAAAATAAAGAAAGAATAAAAGAGCTTAAAAAAGCATCATTAGCAAAAAGTTCTGCTAAAAAAGCACCTGCTAAAAAAGCACCTGCTAAAAAAGCACCCGCTAAAAAAGCACCCGCTAAAAAAGCACCTGCTAAAAAAGCACCTGCTAAAAAAGCACCTGCTAAAAAAGCACCCGCAAAGAACAAGTAAATGTCAAAAGACCTAATTAATAAGCTAAGACTAGTTTTTAGTATAATCTTAATCTTTGCATCAATATTTACTTTTGCGTATAGTTTTTTCTATGGTGAGTCATTTGATCAATATTTTTATTTAGCAATGATTATGATTGTTGGTGCAGCCTTCCATATACAGAAAGTTGAAGAATCAAAAAAACCCAAAAAGAAAAGGCAAAAATAACAGCATTGAATGCGTAAATATGTAAGTAATTATTTAAATGATTTTGAATTATTTCATCTTTTTGGAGTATCGCATTGGATTTCAATAATACTCTTTTTTTTCACTGCTTTTTCCCTACCTTTTTTTGCTAAGAAGTATTTTTCAAAGTTAGCTCAGAAAAGAATAGGGTCTGTTTTAGTCTTTTTTGTTTTTATAAACTTTCCGATATGGGTAATTCTTGAAATAATAGCAGGTTCATTCGATATAAAACTTCATTTGCCACTTCATTTGTGCAGATTTGCCAATCTCATGCTGCCTTTTGCCTTATATCAAAAAGATGGCATTTTATTTCAAATCATGTTTTACTGGGGTTTATCGGCAATGTTTCAAGCGATATTCACTCCCGATATAACGCATGACTTTCCTCATTTTCATTATTTTAGATATATAGCTGCTCACCACTTGCTAGTCATTTCAATAATTTACTACGTCGTTATTTTTGATTATAAACCAACTATATCAGGTTTAAAAAAAGCATTTTTAGCTTTAAATATTTTTTTGATTATCGCTTTATTTTTTAATATTGCCTTTGAGGCAAATTATTTTTGGATAATGGACAAACCTCCGTCAAGATCATTGTTAGATTTTATGGGGCCTTGGCCTTGGTATATTTTTATAGCAGAATTTGTAGCTTTATTTCACTTTTATGCAGCTTATTTTTTATATTATGTTCTAAATACCAGGTTTAAAGCCAGTTAATACATGAAAATTTTTATAATATTAATATTATCCTCTAGTCTTTTTTCTCAAATACTTGAAAAGCAAAACAAGTTACTTTGGGATGGCGCTGATTGGATAAATATTGAAAAAAGAGTTAATGGAAATTTAAAGTTGAGCTATCAAATTAAATCTGCTTATTTAAGTGGCTTATTAGATGGAAGACTTTATTATTATCTAAAAGCGTGGGCAAAAAATCATAATTTTGCTGATAGTTTATATACTGATAAGCTGGACTATTTGACTAATCGAGAAACAATTAGGCAATTAGATCGTTTTTATAGTGATATGTTAATGTCATATGTACCAGTTATTTCTGCAATAATAATTGTTCATATGGAAGCTGAACAAGTTTCAAAAAAAACAATTGATTTATATATAGATCAAACAAAGTTTTGGATTAATGAACTAATGATCAATATGGAGGCCGATGGAATGAGAAATCTTTTAGAGCAGAAGCAGAAAAAATATACTGGTAGTAAAAAATAGTTTTCACTTTACAAACTTCATTAAAAATAGATGTTTATTAAACTCCCTAAAATTTCACTTACCCATATTATACTTTTCTCCTTAACGGTTTTAACTACTCTGATTGCAGGTGCCATCATGCAAGGTGTAAATATTTTTACTAACCCGTTGTTAATATCAAAAGGCGTCCCTTTTTCTATTACATTACTGTTTATTTTAGGAACTCATGAATTTGGACATTACTATTTTGCTCAAAAACATAACGTTGATGCAACACTACCTTATTTTATTCCCGCTCCCCCTTTTTTGTTTTTAATCGGTACTTTTGGTGCTTTTATAAAAATTAAATCAGAAATTACAAACAGGTCAGCGCTTTTGCAGATAGGAGCCGCCGGTCCAATAGCAGGTTTTATAGTAGCTATACCCTCATTATTTGTTGGGCTTAAGCTGTCCAGAATTTTTGATAAATCACCTGGATTCAACGGAATTGTTCTTGGAGATTCTTTGCTTATGAAAGCAATGATATGGATTACTCATCCAGGTTTAAGTGAAAATCAAGATGTTCTACTTCACCCGATAGCTTTTGCGGGATGGATAGGTCTTTTGGTTACGATGTTAAACTTATTACCTGTAGGTCAACTTGATGGTGGGCATATCTCTTATGCAATGTTTGGAAAAAAACAAAACTATATAGCAAGATTTTCACTGATTACGCTTCTCTTTTTAAGTTTTATTTCACTTAATTGGTTGATCTGGGGATTATTGATTTTTTTTCTTATGCGATCAACCGGTCATCCCCCTATAAACGATTTTAATAAACCTCTATCAAAAGGGAATAAATTCATAGGTTATTTATGTTTATTGATTTTTATCATTTGTTTTGTTCCTGCTCCTTTTAAGCTTTGAAATATTTATTTAGTTTTTTCCTCATTATAACGATTGGAAGTTCTCAATCTCGTATTGGAGATTTTAAATCAGTATCCTCTTTTTTAGACGTAAAAAGCATATCTCTTTATGATAGTTTGTTATTTGGAGTTTCAGAATCCGGATTGATAGCGCTAAATACAGTTGATGAATCTATTGAAGTATTTTCTATCGATAAAGGATTAGCTCATGCGGGATTAAATGAAATTCATAGAGATACAAAGAAAAATTTATGGATCGGATCAGATAATGGAATTCAGATTTGGAATCCAAATAAAAACTCTTTGGTTAATCAGTTTGATTTAGATATAGAAGAACTTTCTGGATTTGTCAATTATGATGACTTTATCTATTGTGCTGCAAAAATAAATAATACATGGGGATTAATTGAATTTAGATATGTTAATGAGAAAATTTATTTTAGAGATTTTTATCAAAGATCAGATTTAAAAAGTATTCATAAAATTACTTTTTTCAATGATCGTATATTTATTTTGTCGACAAATGGTATATTGGCAGGCAATCCTTTTCAAGCACACATTTCTTTTTGGTCAAACCCTTTTGACGAAGTAGAAGAAAGTATTATAGATTTTCAAGTGAGCGATGACGCTCTTTATCTTTTAACGTTTAATACCATCTATCGTTCTTCGTACGACTTAAATTTATCAATAATTAAAGATGATTATGATTTTACGAGTTTAAAAGGAATAGCAGCTTTCAATGATAATATATTTCTTTTCTCAGGCACATCAATTTTCCAAGTTATGAAAAAAGAAGTTCTAATGCTTTACTACGATAACAATCTAGAAATCAACACTTTGATAGCTGACAGTAATTTTCTCTGGGCAGGCACCAATTATGGATTTGGTAGTTTTGCTAACGGTATTTTTGAAAATCATGCACACAATCAACCGCTTATTAATGATCCTGATATTGTTGACCTTTATCAAAATAAATTAATTATTGTAAATAAAAACGGTATTTCCATTGAAGGTTGGGAAAATTTTTCAATATCCGCTCCCCCAAAGCTAATTTCAAATAATTTTAAAATTTCTGTTTTACCTTATAGTCTTGGGACAAAGGTAACAAAATCTTTTGTTCGAGATGATTTGCTCTTTTTGAGCTTTATTAAATCTCAAACTGTTGGAGCTATTTCAATAGATTTAACCAAAAAACAACTCCCTATTGTTTCAAGATATTATCCTTATACTAATAGAGATTCATCTATACTGAACTATAGTATTAAGGATATGATTTTTGACAGGAAAAATAATTTATGGGCAATGTCTTCAAATAATTCAAATTATCCACTGTCTGTTTTTTCAAGTAATCAATCTCGTTATTTCTCGAATGACTTGCCACAAAATAAAATTATCGATGGCAATAAGCCATTAGCTGTTGATAATTACAATCGAATTTGGATGTCTTCACATTCTGGACTGCTTGTATATAGCTATGACGGAGAAATCATATCACCACGAGAAGAGACATGGTTGAGCGTTCCTTTAATAGAGGGCGTAAATCGTGGCGCATTGAATTATTCAGTATCAAACAACAACACCTTATGGATATTAACTAGGTATGGATTAATTTTTAAAAAACTAAGAGCTCAAGCTGATCAGCCTGTTGTAAATACTGGTCCATTAACTAGTAGTGGAAACATAACCCCTTTTTTTCAAAATGTACCCTTTGACGAAAATTCTAAGATTTATTTTGATCCAAAGGGCAACGTATGGGTCACATCAAGTTCGAGCGGTTTTTTTGTGTTGGACATTAATAATGAATATTGGCCATCAAAAGATGGGATTAACACATCAAATTCAAACCTATTATCAAATAATATAGCAGATATTAAATTTAACTCCAGGGAAGGGCTCGCTTATATAGCTACAGATTTAGGTGTAAGTAAATTTAAGATCCCGTTTATTAATGATATAAAAAAAACAAATTCGATAACTATTTTCCCAAGCCCCTTTAAGGTTCCTTCAAATAAACCAATGGTAATAGATGGAATTTCTCAAAATAGTACAATTCAAATAATGACCCTAAGCGGTAGTAAAATTAAAACGATCAGTAAAAAGGAAATAAATGGATATCAAACTACGTGGAATGGTATGAATGATGCGGGAGTTTATGTTGAAAGCGGGGTATATTTAGTTTTAATTATTGATAGAGAATATAACGCAAGTTCCATTGAAAAAATTGCTGTAATAAAAAATTGAGCTCAGTTTCAAAAATATTACGTGTAATATTGGGTGTAGCTCTATTAATAGTAGGGCTTATAGGCGGATTAATCCCAATATTTCAGGGATGGGTATTTGGCCTTCCAGGTTTAATGTTACTAGGAAGTGTTTTCCCTTCTATTAAAAGGCTCACAAGCAAATACGTTAAAAAAGCGAAAAAAACCCTTAAAAAGTAGGTTTTGTTCTTTATTTTTTTGAAGCGGACTTATATAGCCATACTATTATTCCAATGAAAAAAAGTACTCCAAGCAAATTATATTCGCCAATTTGGGGCCACCAATTTTTGTTCCCAGATAGGAAAATTGGTACAGCTACTAGAATGCCCATCAAAGCTTCCCCGGTGATAAACCCAGAGGACATAAGAAGTCCTTTTTTGTCTGATTCTTCAGAGCCACCTTTTTTTCTTCCAAGGTGATTTACCATACCTCCAATGAAAATTGGAACAGTAAGCGTTATAGGAAGATAAATTCCAACAGCAACAGCTAGCACAGGGACTCGAAAATCTGATCCAATTTTTTCCTGCCTGAGATCTATTATTATCAATGCAATTGCAATTAAGCCCCCTGCGTAAACAAAAGCCCAAGGTAAATTTCCGCTAAAAACCCCATCTGCTACTGATTTCATTAGTGTTGCTTGAGGCGCTGATAAGGTTGGTGAGCCAATAGTATAGGCTGTATGTAGAATATCAAGCACTAAACCTAAAACGATAGCAGAAGACAACGTTCCAACGATTTGCATAATTTGCTGTTTCCAAGGTGTCGCGCCTACGAGTTGACCTGCTTTTAAATCTTGGAGGTTGTCACCACCAATCGCAGCTGCACAACACACAACAGCTCCAACCATAATCGCGCTTGCAGCTCCGACCCCTGAACCTGTACCTAAAAGCGCTAATAGTAAAATTGAAGTGAAGAGGATTGTAGCGATTGTTACGCCAGAGATAGGGTTATTTGATGAGCCAACTACCCCAGCCATATATGCAGCAACCGCAGAAAAAAGAAAGCCGAAAACCATCATTATAATAGTTAATATTGCAGCAACCGGTATTGAGTCAACAATTCCTACATAAAGTAAAAAAACGGGCACTAAAAGGGCAATAAGAGCTATTCCAACGTAATTAATAGGCATATCTTGCTCTTCGAGCGGAATATCTTTATTTGAAGAATCATTTTTAAGTGCCTCGAGACTAGATTTTATACCTTCTTTTAAAGGTTTTAATAATTTAATTAAAGACCAAACGCCGCCCACAACCATTGCGCCAACACCGAGATATCTTATCTTTGTAGTCCAAATATCAAAAGCAGCTGTTAATGGGTCCCCCTCAAACCCGACTACCGCAGAATAAATTGGAATAGCAAATCCCCATGAAATTAATCCTCCTGCAAAAACTAAAATACCTATGTTTCGTCCAACGATATAACCAACAGATATAAGAGCAGGTGATAGATCAGTCCCTAAGCCAAAAATTGACCCTCCAATTGATCGAGCGCCAGCAGCTTCTGCCTGCCACATCCCAAAGCCTTGCTGGAAAAGTTTCATCAAGCCCCCGCTTAAACCTGTGGCTGCAATTATTCCAAGACCTCCACCCTCCGAAGCTTCACCTTTCTTTGCTTTGTCACCTGCCTTCAAAACAGCTGCAGTAGCAATTCCTTCTGGATACTTTAATTTAGCATTAATTATTAATGCTCGTCTTAGAGGAACTGTAAATAAAACACCAATCACTCCACCAATCGCAGCAATTTTAGCAACTTCAAAATAATTAAATGAATCCCAATAGCCTAAAAGAACTAAAGCTGGAATTGTAAAAATAACACCAGCCGCCAGAGATTCTCCTGCAGATGCCGCAGTCTGCACAATGTTATTTTCTTTAATATTTGAATTTTTAAATAGAGATAAAACCCCCATCGAAATTACAGCTGCCGGTATGGAGGCAGATACTGTCATTCCCGCAAAAAGACCTAGGTAGGCATTTGCACCCGCAAGAACCATTGATAAAATGATTCCAAGGAAAAGAGCTTTGATTGTTATTTCAGAATTGTGATTATCGGACATATTGAACCTTTAATTTGAAAAAAAAGCTATGATATACATTTTTATAAAACAAGAATAGAAATTTTTTTGTAAACATTCAAAATCTTTAATAATTTCTAACGTTCAGGGGTGCTACTATATAACCAGGTTATAGCGGCTGAGAATAAACCCGATTACCTGATCTGGATAATGCCAGCGTAGGAATAAAATTATGAAAAAATTATTTACCTTCCTTTTTTACCTTTCAACTTTGTTATCACAATCTACACAAATAAGCGGTTTGATTATTGACAACCAAACAAAGTTACCAGTTTCTGATGTGAATATTGTAGTAGCTAATTCAGGAACCACATCAAATATTGAAGGAAAATTTTCACTTTTCACGGAAGAAAGCGATTCTATATCCTTTTCACATATTGGATATGAATCAATTAAACTTAAAATTAGTGAAAATATGAACGTTTTTCTTCATCCATCTTCTTTGATAGGTAATTCTGTTAATGTTAGTGCATATAGAGCAATCTCAGGACTTACGCCTGTTTCTTTTTCAACGTTAACGCAAGACGAAATAAATCTAAAATATACCGCTGAGGATATTCCAATGGTTCTAGCCTCTGAACCTGGAGTATGGGCCTATAGTGAAAGTGGAAATGGTACTGGGTATTCTTACGCCTCTATTAGAGGGTTTGATCAAAGTCGAATTGCTGTACTTTTTGACGGAGTTCCAATGAACGACAACGAAAGCCATCAAGTGTACTGGGTAGATCACGGCGATCTTTTGGCTGACACAAAAGATATTCAAATCCAAAGAGGTATAGGAACTAGCCTATATGGCTCTTCTTCATTTGGAGGTTCAATTAACGTTAGAACACAGATCCAGAGTGATAAAAGAAATATTGAAGTTTCGCAGGGATTGGGTTCTTATAGTACCTCAAAAGCACGAATAAAGTACCAATCCGGAAAAGACCTAGGAGAAAACATTAGTCTTGCGTTTCGTGTATCCACTATCAATTCTGCTAGTTATAGGAAATTTCATGAATCTAAACAGGAGGGAATGTTTTTTGCAGTTGAACACAGAGGAAAGATTTTTAAGAATCAATTTAGAGCCCTTGTTGGTTACGAGAATACACAGCTTTCATGGGATGGTGTTCCTGGATTTTTGAACGGTGAAAAACAATCTGATATTGATGATCGCATTAAAAGAAGAGATAGTTACAAAGCATTTACAGATGATTTTTTACAGCAGATATATTCGGTAAATACCTTTGCTAAAGTAAGTGATAAAATTTCCTTTAGAAATGTTTCTTATCTAGTAAAAGGTAGTGGTTATTATGAAGTATTTAAAACAGGTCAAGACTTCTATTCTTACAATCTTGACATTAATAACATAATGAGTGATGAGATTGAAAAAACTAAAAGCACCGATCTGTTAAGAAGAAAATGGATTCAAAATAATTACTACGGAATGGTACCTATGCTCACTATTTTAGATAAGAATTATCGAATTGACGTTGGCGGTGAAGTGCGTTTTTATTCAGGAGATCATTTTGGCGAGGCTACACAATTTTCAGATCCCTCATTAAATGCAAAATTTAATAATAACTGGTATCGATATTACCAATACCTTGGTAATAAGAATATTTTAACAGCTTTTACTAGGTTTATCTGGTCACCTTCCAATCAGCCATTTACAGTTTCCTTTGATTTGCAAAATCAAAATATAAATTGGGACCTAGATCAAAAAAAAATTGGCCATGCTCTTGGATACCAGCTATCTGCAGATTGGAGTTTTTTCAATCCCAGAATAGGATTAGTATGGCAATTGAGTGATTCGCTTAGCTGGTTTGTAAATACAGGTAAAGCCCAAAAAGAGCCTGCAGACAATCAAATAATTGCCGCGGATGATATGTTTAGTGCACCCGTCATGGCTGCCAATGAAGTCATAACTGATCTTGAGCTAGGAATGAATTTTACATTTAATAATGGATATGCAAAGTTTAATGGCTACAGAATGTTATATCTTAATGAGCAATTAAAAAATATCAATCTCTCGCAGGAAGGAGAATACTCATATTACTCTGCAGATTCTACATCCCATAGTGGTTTTGAATATGAGTCAAGAATATTTATTGATAGTAAAACAATTTTAGATATAAATGGCGCCTTGCAAATGAATGTTTTTAACAACGGAAATTTTTTACCGAATACCCCGTCGAGTATTATGAATGTCTCATTGAGACGAAATTTTTCGGATAATTTATTGCTTTATACAAATTATCGCAAAATTGGAGGTATGTATATTGACAATATAAATGCTGAGGATGGCTATATAGGTTCCTACGGTATTTTAGATTTAGGTGCCAATATCTCATGGAAAAAAGTTAAAGTTGATTTAAAAATAAACAATGTTTTTAACAGGTTGTATTCAACATACGGATATAGTTTCGATTATAATGGATACAATGCTTTTTACTGGCCAGGCGCTGAAAGAAATACATTTATAAATCTTTCCTATAGCTTTTAGTTTTATTTATGATACTTTTTATTTAAGGTTATTGTAAATCCTCGATAAATTTGTTCTAGAAGAAATAGATGGGCCATTTCATGTGTGAAAGTCATTAGAGATAGAGCTATAACTTTATCGCAATTTGCCTTCGTCCGCTCATCAATTCCTTCTGGACCTCCAATAATAAATGATATCTGATTATTTGCATTAGACAGAAGTTTTGCGAAATCTTTAGAGTTAAAATTTTCACCATCTTCGCTGAGTACATAATTTAGTCCAGCATTATTATTTATATGTGCAGCTATTTTGTCATTTTCAGTTTGATTAACTCCGCTCTTAATAACAACTTCCTCAAATTTAGTATAATGCTTAATTCTATCTTTATAATCCGCGCAAAGAAGCTTAATGTGCTTATTCTTAGTTTTTCCTACTGATATGATTTTAATTTTCATTTGTAAAATATTAGCGATTTATAATTACTAATTTCATTTAACTTCATAACGTTATGCCAGCAAATAAAATAGAAAATAAAAGATTATATTTAATTGATGGCTACGCTATGCTATATAGATCTCATTTTGCTCTAATAAGAAACCCGCTAATAAACAGCAAAGGTATGCACACATCTGCACTTTTTGGATTTATCAATCAAATAATGAAACTCATTAATAACGATAAGCCTGATTTGATGGTAGCTGCTTTCGATACATCGAAGAAGACATTTAGGCATGAAAAGTACCCTGAATATAAAGCAACACGAGAAAAGATGCCGGAAGAAATGGTTGGTCAGCTTCCGTATTTATGGAAGATTTTAGAATCTATGGGAATCCCTACACTCGAAAAGCCTGGTTTTGAAGCAGATGATATTATTGGAACACTTGCCTCAATGGCATCAAAAGAAGATCTAGATGTGTTTATTGTTAGTGGCGACAAAGATTTTATGCAGCTGGTAAATGAAAAAATATTTTTATATACACCATCTGGAAGGCAGGCCGATATAAAGATTTATGACCGTGAAGGTGTAATTAGTAAATGGGGAGTGCCCCCTGAAAAAATAATTGACCTACTAGGACTAATGGGAGATGCTTCTGATAATGTACCTGGAGTTCCAGGAGTTGGTGAAAAAACAGCTGTTAAGCTCATCAAAGAATATGGATCACTTGAGGCCTCTTTAGATCATGCTGATGATGTTAAAAATAAAAGGGCTCGTGAGGGATTGCAAAATGCAAGAAATGAAGCCTTGTTAAGCAAAGAGTTGGTTACTATAGATACTAATATGGACCTAGACATTGACTTTTCGACACTAAAAACTAATAAAATCAACAAAGAGTCTTTAGCAGATATTTTCCAAGAACTAGAATTTGAATCTCTCCAAAAACAAATTCTAGGCAATGATAAAGCGATCTCAAAAAAGAAAGATGTCCCCAAAAAAGATTACAAGACACTCTATACGATTGATGAGATTCAAAATTTCTTTAATTCTATAAAAAAAGACGAATGGCTTTCTTTTGATATCGAGACTACGTCCGTTTATCCAATGAGCTGTGATATTGTAGGGTTTTCATTTTCCAATAAGGAAAATACAGGTGTTTACATACCCATACACTGGCCGGATAGTAAAGATTCCTTATTCGATGATTATACAGGGAAAGTTATTGAGTTAATGCGACCAGTCATGGAGAATATTTCTATCCCAAAAACAGGACAAAATGTAAAATTTGACGCACTGATCTTACTGAGGCATGGTTTGAAAGTTGCTGGAATAGGGTTTGACACGATGATTGCTGCACATTTACTTAAACCCGAATTGAGAAGTTTGAAATTAGAAAATCTCAGTTTAGAATATTTAGATTATTCAATGGTGCCCATTGAAGATTTAATTGGAAAAGGAAGAGATCAGATTTCTATGGCTGAAGTAAACATAGAAAAGATTTCTTTTTATGCCGCAGAAGATGCCGATGTCGCCTTACAATTAACTCGTATTTTTAAAAAGAAGCTTGACGAACAGAATTTGTCAAAATTTTTTAATGAAATAGAAATTCCGCTTCTCCCTGTTTTGATCGAAATGGAATTTAATGGAATGTATATTGATTCTGATATGCTCAAAAATATGTCAATTAAAATAGGAAAAAAGCTTGATGGCTTAATAAAGAATATTTATGAAGAGTCAGATTTTAAGTTCAATATTAATTCAACCCAACAGTTAGCAAAAATACTTTTTGATATTAAAGGGTTGCCCGAAATTAAGAAAAGATCAACTGCTGAAGATGTATTAGAAAGGCTTAAAGGGCAGCACATCTTGCCAGAGCTAGTGCTTGAGTATCGGAAATTAAATAAATTAAAAAATACCTATATTGATGCTCTACCAGAATTAAAACTTTCATCTACAGGAAGAATTCACTCTACTTTCAACCAAACGATCACAGCAACAGGAAGATTGTCATCAAGTAACCCAAATTTTCAAAATATTCCCATTAAGACAGAAGAGGGTCGTGAAATTAGAAAAGCATTTAAATCTAAAAACAAGGATTGGGTAATCTTCTCAGCTGATTATTCACAAATAGAGTTACGAATAATGGCCCACCTAAGTCAAGACAAGTCTTTGGTTGATGCTTTTAACAATGGTGAAGACATACACTCAAGAACCGCAGCGGATGTTTACAATGTGTCTATTGCTGATGTTCAGCCAGCTATGAGAAGAACCGCAAAAATTGTTAATTTTGGTTTATTGTATGGCGCAGGTCCTTTTAGAATGAGCCAAGAATTAGGTATACCGCAAAAGGAAGCGAAGGCTTTAATAGAAAAATATTTTGACACATATTCTGGTATTCAAAAATACGTAGAAGATACAATGAGAAATGCAAAGAAAAATCGTTTTGTAAAAACATTGCTTGGAAGAAAAAGACCTGTTTGGGATATTGATAGCAGTAATCATTTGCATAGAGAAGCAGCTAAAAGAATGGCAATAAACATGCCTATTCAAGGAACAAGCGCAGAAATGATTAAAATTGCAATGACCTCTGTGTCAAATTATTTAAATGAATATAAAATGAAATCAAAATTAGTCCTTCAAATACATGATGAACTGGTCTTTGAAACACCAAAAGGCGAGCTGGATGACTTGGAGAAGATGGTTGTTGACAAAATGATTAAAGCTCTTCCGCTCTCTGTTCCAATAGAAGTAGATAGTGGTTATGGTCAATCGTGGTATGAGGCTCATTAATGGAAGCAAGTATAACATTAAAAAAAGTAGGCAAGTTAATAAATGACAAAACAATTCTTGCCGGTTTAAATTTTGGTATTGAAAGAGGTTCGCTTGTTGCTATAATTGGCGACAACGAGGCAGGAAAATCTCTTCTCTTAAAAGTAATTTCGTCATCTGAGTATCAAGAATATGGGCAGGTTTTTATTCATGGAGTCGATTCTAAAAAACGCCGATCGGACGCGACATCTAAAATTGGCTATATGCCGCATGAACTCGATTTAGACCCTTGGTTGACTTTAGAGCAAAATATTAGATTTTTTGGTCTTTTACATTCGGTCAGTCTTGAAACAATTAATACTAGAATGGTGCAATTTTCGCGAGATCTACATATTGTTCCCCACCTAAGTAAAATGGTAAAAGATATTTCCCCTGGAATTATCCGCAAGGGAATGATTATTAGAGCGCTTGTTCATGATCCTGAGATCCTAATTTTAGATGATCCAACAGCTTTTATGGACGCAGAATCTTATAGGCATACCTGGGACCTGCTGTTAAGGCTTAAAGGAAAAAAAACTATCCTCTACGTAAGTCAATCTCTACAAGAGGTGGAAAGTGCGCATGATAGAATTTTAGTTTTAGAAAATGGTCGCATTGCATTAGATGGTAGTCTCGATCGTTTACTTGGTAGTACTTTTGAATTTCACCAATTTCAAATCGAATTTAATGAATTAGATGATGAGTTATTTGAAAAGCTTTCAAAAATACCGCATGTAAAAAATCCCTCAAGGGTTGGGCAAAGTCTACACTTCTACGGTAGAGAGAGAAATGTTTTCTTTGAGGTTTTGAACGTAGCATCTTCATCAACGATGAAAGATATTAGAATCAAAAAGCTTGGTTTGCAGGATTTAATGGATGCAAAATATGCGAAGGATGGAATTCATTGATTAAAGCGCTTATAGTTAGAAGATTCTGGCTTTTAAGGAACCGATTGCTTATTACTGTGCCAATAATAGTTCTTACACCAATCGCATTTCATGTTTTTCTATCCTCAGTACTTAAAAATATTTACTCTTTTTCACCGAATGGCGTCTCGATAGAGTCGTGGTTATTTCCTGGAGTCATTTTTAGTTTTGGCTCATTAACAATGCTTGCTATCGTTTATCGAGACCTCTTTAATCCACAAAGCACACTCCAGTTTCTAAAGCTTTTGTCAATATCACCTAACAGTAAGTTTAAAATCATAATCGGAATATTGCTAAGTTCTATTATTGAGTGTCTTTTCTATAGTTTCATTTCAACATTGGTTCTTCTTATCTTTACTCCTCAGCCATTCACTTTTTTTGCATTTCTTTCAATATTATTTTATCTAATATTTTATCTTAGTCTTATTGGAAATTTTGTAATCACTCTTTCAATTTTTGTCCAAAGAGGTTTTACGTTTCTTTTTCTGTCATTCATATTACTTCAATTATTATTTGTTAGCTCAAATATCTTATTTGAGCATCAAATCTATTCAGAAGTAATGAACATTATTTTTTTTAATAATCCCTTCAATATGCTTCTTTACGATCTTCGATATTTAATATTTTTTGAGGAATCAAGCTTTGTTTGGATTGCCATTTCTAGCTTGATAGCGCTGATATGGATTTTCCTTAATTCCATGCTTTTAAAAAGAAAATTAAAGCAATGATAGCTTACTTATCAGGCGCAATGGAGTTTGCCAATGATGAAGGTGCATTATGGAGAAATGAATTAACAATTTGGCTTAAAAATACAATCAATCATCAGACCATTGATCCCGTTGTTGAATCTGCAAAAATTGTGGAAGAAAATAACGCTGAAAATTATCGCAATTGGAAGGAAGAAGATGTACAAAAATATGCGCGATTTATTCAACTGTGTATAAAAAATGACATCAAAATTGTCAGAGAAAAAGCAGACTATTTAATTTGTTTATGGGACGAGAATGTTATCAAAGGTGCAGGTACCCACGCTGAGATAACTTTTGCTTACGATCTTAAAAAACCAGTCTACTTAGTAAATAAATTACCACAAAAAGATCTTAGTGGATGGATTATGGCTTGTTCTTCGCATATCTTTGCGAACTTTGATGATTTAAAAGATTTTCTAATAAAAAAGTATAAATTTAATGATAGGACCTAAGGCAGTTATACATCTTGATCGTTTAATTAAAAATTACGATCTAATAAGAAAGAAACTTAGAAGATCTCATCTTATGGTCGTTGTTAAGGCCAATGCCTATGGTCATGGTAGCGTAGAATGTGCAAAGGCATTAGAGAAGCATGGATGCAAATCATTTGCCGTATTTTCAATTAGTGAAGGTATTGAGCTTAGAGATGCAGGTATAAATGCTGACATATTAATTTTTAGCAAGATCAATATATCACACTTAGAATTAGCTATAAAATATAACCTCATTCTAAATGTATCTAATCTAGGAGATTTGGATACATTAAAAATGTATATAAAAAAAAGCGGAGAATCGCCAAGATTTCATATAAAGTTTGATACCGGAATGACAAGGCTTGGTTTGAATATTCATGAAGTTGACAAGGCTTTTGAGGTTTTGCGTCAAAGCAACGAATTAAATTATGAAGGCTTGTATTCGCATTTTGCCACTGCAGATGAGGGAGATCTCTCTTTCGCCTATGAACAAGTAAATAAGTTTAAAGAAATTTTAAGAAAAGCTAGCTCATATAAATTGAATTTTAAATGTATCCATTTTTCGAACAGTGGGGCAGTTTTAAATTTAAATCAAGATGATTTTAATCTAATTCGTGTTGGTATGTTAGTATATGGTGCATATCCATCTAGTGAAGTTCCAAAAGATCTAAGAGTCTTGCCAGTAATGGAATTCAAAGCTCCTATAGTAGATGTAAGAAGGGTAAATAAGGGTACCCATATTAGCTATGGAGGAGTTTATAAGACCGATAAAGAATCCAATATTGGTGTGGTACAATGCGGCTTTGCAGATGGATTACCTAGGTCATGGTATAAAAATGGATTTGTTGGATATAAAGGGAAAAATTATAAGATAGCAGGTAGGATATGCATGGATCAATTTATGGTAAATTTTGAAGATGATTTTCCTGATGAGGGAGACGAAGTGTTAATTTTTGGGTCTAATAATTTTAATTCAATATCTATGGAAAATATTGCTAAGGCAATAGATTCTACCCCCTATGTAATAGCAACCGGTATAAAGGGAAGAACTGAACTTTTATTTTCATAATTAAGATGCATTTATTTCTGTTTAGATTCTTTAATATGATTCGCATAACTTATTTTCTAAAAAGTGCTACTTTTTGCTCTTCTATTATTTTTAGTCAGACATTTAATCATAGCGTAGTTATGCCTGTCCCAGATCTTTCTTTTCATCCATCTACTTTTTACGGGTTGGATGTTATAGAGCAAATGGATTTTAAGCCATTATATGAAAAATCTATTGGTATATTTACCAATAAGACTGCCGTAAATCGTAAAGGTCGGCATTTACTTGATTTGTTAAAAGATTACCCTCAAGTACGCGTTGATGTAATATTCACACCCCAGTATGGACTCTTTACTGAACAGGACAAACGTTTTAAGATGCGTAATGGAGAAAAATACGATCCTGACCATAATGCGCGAATTGTTGAAGTTTTTGGTAGAAATATGAAACCTCCAGCATGGTCTGTGCGTGATTTAGATCTCATTATAATTGATATTCAAGATACCGGCATACGATTTTCAACATATATTTCTACAATGACAAAAATATTAGAGGTTGCAAGCGAATGGAGTCTTCCGGTGATTATTTTAGATCGCCCAAACCCTTTAAGGGGCGACAGGGTTGATGGTCCTGTTGTCAGGGCTAAATTTCAATCGCTCGAGGGATACCACATTGTACCAATTCGACACGGACTAACAATCGGTGAACTTGCTATAATGGCTAATGAAATGGGATGGATAAAAGATTTAAAAAGAGCAAATTTAACTATTATACCGATGGCGAATTGGAAGAGGTCGGATTGGCTGGATAATTCAGAGCATCCCTGGATCAATCCTCATCCTTCGATAACATCTATTCGCGCCAATTTATCTTTTGCAGGGTTTGGGCTTTTAGAAGGAACAAATTTGAACGATGGAAGGGGTACTGATAGGGCTTATTTACGAGCTGGTGCACCTTGGATGTCAGGATACCATTTAGCGGAAAAATTATCTATGTTAAATCTTCCTGGAATTAAGATAACTCCTGTTGATTACATACCACGAATGAAACAAGTAGATAGCGTAGCACCACTTTATGTTAATGAATTATGTAGTGGTGTTGATATAAAGATTGTTGATCCAAACTTATACGATCCAATTGCTACAGCAACTTCAATAATAACATTATCTAGCCAGTTGTATCCACGAGAGTTTAAATGGTCTGAGTTTAATAGAATAGATATGTTGTATGGCCATAGTCAATTACGTATTTTTTCAGCGCAGGGAAAGCCAGCTAATTATCTCCCGCCGCTGTGGTTAAAAGATGTAATTAAGTTCAATCAGTTTAGACAGCGTTTTTTGATCTATTAGATCGTATGAAATTTGTTTTTTGTTTCCTGCTTTTATTAATTAATACTAAATCATTTGGGCAGACACATTTTACAATTCCACAAAATGTATGGAGATTTACAGTAAATTCTGATCTTTCGTCTGGAAAATGGAAATCAAATAGTTTTTCAAATAAAGGTATGCATCATGCATATAAGATTGATACAACTACTTATTCAATTTACCAGAATTTTAAAAGGAAGACTTTAACAAATAAATTAAACATTGAATATGGATTTACAGATAGAACAACATTAGTATTTCAAATACCATACATCCAAAAAATAACAGAAAATCGTTCATGGTTTGTTGATAATGACTCATCTTCATTTGCCCTAGATAGTTTATTTAGTCTTTACTACCCCAAATCAATACCTAATAACGGATTATCAGATTTAACTATTGGGGTAAATGTTCTCTTGAAAGGGGCACCAGCGTGGAGAGGGGGAAAGCAAAAATTTTCATTGTATTCTGGTATTGATATGATCTTTCCTTTCGCTGAAACTCTTAAAAAATATGATCCGTTTAAAAATGGATCAGGTGAAATACCGCACCAGTTTAAACAAATCCCGCTCGGAGAAGGATTAACTGAAATAAGATTACGGTTTTTTGGAGAATTTTACAGAAAAGGATGGGGTCGACTATTTAACATAAATTGGAAAATAGGTCTATCTGGGTTTCAAAAAGCAGAAGTAAATCCAAGAATAACTTTTCTTTGGATAGAGGATGCATCAGCAGACTCAATTGCAAGCACTATAGGTGATGTAATCCAAAAAAAGTCTGTTAAAATTAATGCTATGGTCAAGGCGCAGGTTGAGCTATTTCCTAAAAAGATTTTTTTTACTACTGGTGTAGATTTGGAGTATTCCGGAAGAGACAAATTTTATTCAAGCAACTCTTCTTGGGATGGATGGATGAGAAAGCGCAAAGGGTACGATTCTAAAAATATGTTAACATATCAATTTGTTAAAGTTAACTTGTTTAACTTGGACCCATATTTGATGATTGGTCCACTTCCTTTTGAACTGGAAGTTGGCGCCAGGTGGTTTTTGCCTTACCCATTAACATTTAACAGTTATGGTGGAGTATCATCATGGGTACAGTTAAGCACATATTTCCAAGCATGGTAATGTAATGTTCAAAAAAAATAAAGAAATAATTTCGTGGTCGCTATACGACTGGGCAAATAGCACGTTTGCGACGACAGTTATGGCTGGTTTTTTCCCAATCTTTTTCAAACAATACTGGTCAACTGCCTCTGATGTTACCTTAAGCACTTGGTACCTTGGTTTAGCAAACTCTATCGCTTCTATAATGGTTGCATCACTAGCACCTTTTTTAGGTGCAATTGCTGATAAAGCATCGGTAAAGAAAAAATTATTAATATTTTTTGCCTTTGTGGGGATAATTAGTACTGGCTCGTTATCAATTATTGCTCAAGGTCACTGGAAAATGGCAATCTTTTTTTATGTCGCTGCGTCAATTGGTTTTATGTCAGCAAATATTTTTTATGACTCTCTTTTACCAGGTGTTGCTCCAATAGAAAAAAGGGATTTTGTATCATCTTTAGGGTACGCGTTAGGCTACATAGGAGGTGCAATTTTATTTTTAATAAACGTCACAATGTATCTTAGCCCAGAATTTTATGGAATTGCAAACGCTGCAGAAGCGATAAAATTATCTTTCTTAACAGTAGCGATATGGTGGGCAGTTTTTACTATACCAATTTTAATTTTTGTCAAAGAAGAGTCAGTGATTAATGACATGGGTATATTAAAATCAATCAAGCTTGGTTGGAGTCAACTTTTAAACACTATGCAAAGCATTAGGGAATTAAAGATAGTTACTACATTTTTAGTTGCTTACTGGCTTTATATAGATGGCGTAGATACAATGATTCGAATGTCTGTTGATTATGGAACAAGCCTAGGATTTTCATCATCATCTTTGATTACAGCTCTTTTAATGGTTCAATTTATTGCGTTTCCAGCAACACTTATTTATAGTTGGTTTGCAAGAAAAATTGGAATTAAGAATGGTATTTTAGTTGGTATAATTGGTTATGCGATGATTTCGATAATGGGATCAATGGTTTCAAAGGAATGGCATTTTTATGCACTTGCTGTCTTCATAGCATGCTTTCAAGGTGGAATTCAGGCATTGAGTAGATCGCTTTATTCTAAGATAATTCCAGAATCGCGATCAGCGGAGTTTTTTGGATTTTATAACATGTTTGGAAAGTTTGCTGCGATAATCGGACCCCCATTAATGGGCTCCATAGGACTATTAACAGGTAATCCTAGGTATGGTATACTCTCAATTATTATTTTATTTGTTCTTGGTGGATATTTTCTTAATAAAGTTGACGTGGAAGAAGGAGAGAGGCTTGCTCAAGAATATTAAACATTTATATTTTGATGTATTTAATTTCTTCGTGAAAAATAAAACTTAGTCTTAATTAGTAATTATCAACAGGTAAAAAATATTATGTCACAAAATATAGCTAAATATTCTCAATTTGTAATGCCTGATCACATAAATGTCGTTGGAACACTGTTTGGCGGTCAAATGATAGCGTGGATTGATCTGGCTGCAGCAAAAGTTGCACACAGGTTTTTAAAAGGGTTAGAGGCTGACGGAGCGGTAACTCGAACGATAGAGCAGGTAGAGTTTAAAGAGCCAGTTTACTTAGGCGACTGGGTAAACTTCACAGCAAAGATAGTTGCAGCTGGAACTACATCAATCCATATTGAAGTTAATGCCTACGCTGAAGGAAGCAAGACAGATCCGAGATTAGCATGCTCTGCTTCTCTTGTAATGGTTTCAGTTAAAAAAGATGAAAACGGCAAATACAAAAAACACCCACATGGCAAAACTATTAATTAGCGTAATAATTTTTTCGTCAACCTTAGCATTCTGTCAAAATGTTGATTCTTTAAAAGCAGGTGAACCATCTACAAAATCCGTCGAATCAAAGGTTGTTCTAATATCAGCTACAATTGAACTAGGTAAAAATAGTCCAAGCGCCTTTAAGCTTAGCTTGTTTAAAAGGAAAAGCCCTTCAGAGATATTTATATCCAGGATGTTTTTTCCTGGCGATTCGATTCAAATTATTTTGCCCGAAAATATACTTAGCGAAGATACACTTGGAAATATTGCCAGCTTAGAACCAATAGGAGGTTCTTATGAAAAACTATATAGACTTTTTACAAAGTCTGTAGAAAATATTGACCTTGGAAACTTTAAAATTAAAATAAAGTCTGACATAATTAAGTTAAGCCTAATCAATGGAATCAATTTCAGGCCGATTTCAATGGCATCATTACAAGTTTCTTCAAACTCTATAATAATTTTCTCTGCAATTTCTGACTCGATGGGCTACACCAGATTGCGAATACCGGTAAATAGAGACAATGAAGCACCAATAGTTTTACGCATTGATACTGATGGTAAATATCCTCCATGGCAAGAAAATTTAGAAATATCAAAAGGCATATCCTCAAAAACAATTCGATTATATCCAATTCAGGCTGATGAAGGTGCGTCTATTTACAAGGTAGTAAAAGAATTAACTCCACTTAGAAAGGGCCCGGAGAATGGATCGGAAACCCTTTTCTTTTTAAATAGCGGGGAACTGATAGCCGTTAATAAAGTTGCGGGTAATAGAATGTTTGGAAGGGTACGAATAGATCTTTACGATAAGCAGTCCTTTGAATATTTTGAAGGATGGGTATCAAGTAATGACATTAAGCTCATGCATAACGAATTAGAAAAACAAGGCCTTGAATAAGTTATGGCAATAAAAAAATATATACCTTCAGAAGAAATTGCTCAAAATGCCGCTTATAAATCAAAAGACGATTATGATAAGGAATACTCAAACTCTATCAAAAGTAACGATGACTTTTGGAACGAAAAGGCTAGTCGACTTGATTGGTTTAAGAAATGGAATAAGATAAGTGACGTTGATTTTACGGTGCCAAGAATCGAATGGTTTAAAGGTGCAAAACTAAATGTGAGTTATAATTGTATTGATAGGCATATAAAAAATGGAAAAGGTGATCGCATAGCTTTTTTTTGGGAGGGCAACGATCCTTCAGAAAGCAAAAAATTGACCTACAATCAACTATTTCAAGAGGTATGCAAATTTTCGAATGTCTTAAAAGGATTAGATATTTCTAAAGGCGATCGAGTATGCTTATACATGCAGATGATCCCTGAGCTGCCAATAGCCATGCTAGCATGTGCACGTATAGGAGCTATACACTCAGTCGTATTTGGAGCTTTTAGTCCCGACTCTTTAAGAGATAGAATTAATGATTCTGAATGCAAATTACTTATTACGCAAGATACAGGTGTTCGCGGTAATAAAAAAAATATCCCTATGAAGTCAAATGCAGATATTGCAATTGAGCATACACCATCAATTGAAAATACGATCGTTGTTAAACGAACTGGTAAGAGAGTTAATATGAAAAATCAGCGAGACCATTGGTGGCACGATCAGATAGATAATACTGTATCCGATTGCGAGCCAGAAGAAATGGATGCCGAAGACCCTTTGTTCATTCTTTACACATCCGGGTCAACCGGTAAGCCTAAAGGAGTAATGCATACTACAGGTGGCTATCTTTTGTATGCCAATTTTACATTTTCAACAATATTTGATCATAAAAGCAAAGATATCTACTGGTGCACTGCTGATATTGGATGGATAACAGGGCATTCCTACATAACCTATGGCCCACTTTCAAATTGTGCTACATCAGTAATATTTGAAGGCGTTCCAAACTATCCTGACTTTGGAAGATTTTGGAATATTGTAGAAAAATACAAAGTATCTTTATTTTATACTGCACCTACTGCATTGCGCGCACTAATGAAAGAAGGTGACGAATGGGTTAGTTCATATAATTTAAACAGTTTGAGACTGCTGGGAACTGTAGGAGAGCCAATAAAAGAACCTGAGTGGAAGTGGTATTATTATTTGATTGGAAACCAAAAATGTCCAATTGTTGATACTTGGTGGCAAACAGAAACTGGCGGAATTATGATTTCACCTTTACCGGGTGCTATAGCTCTTAAGCCTGGATCTGCAACATTACCTTTTTTTGGAGTTGATCCAGTGCTGCTTGATGATGATGGCAACGAGATAATGGGAAACAATAAAAATGGTCTACTTGCAATTAAGTCATCATGGCCAGGCCAAATGCGAACGATTTACGGCGATCATAATAGATTCAAAGAAACTTATTTTTCACAATTTAAGGGTTATTATTTTACTGGCGATGGAGCAAAAAGAGATCAAGACGGGTATTATTTTATTACCGGTCGAGTTGATGACGTATTAAATGTATCAGGTCATAGAATTGGTACAGCCGAAGTTGAAGGAGCAATTGGAAAAGCTGTGGGAGTAGCTGAAGCAGCTGTAGTAGGCTATAGTCACGAAATTAAAGGGCAAGGGATATATGCCTTTGTCACCCTTATGACAGGCGTTGAAAAAAATACTTCTATTGAAAGTTCAATTTTAGATATGGTAACAAAAGAAATTGGACCGCACGCAAAACCAGAAAAAATTCAATTTTCCTCTGGACTACCAAAAACCCGATCAGGAAAGATTATGCGAAGAATATTGAGAAAAATTGCAGAAAATGATTTTGATAAGATGGGTGATATTTCAACCTTAGCTGACCCATCTGTTGTCGAGAAATTGATAAAAGGTCGTATTAAATAGTTATATCCATTGATTGTTTTTTACGGTCATTTCGTTAGCAATATTCCCAGTATTAATCGTTTCCTTAGGTTCGATTAGCATTATCTGACATTCTTTATCTGCGAGAGGTTTGTGTTCTACGCCTTTAGGTATAACTACCATTTCGCCTTCGTTGATTACTATATCTTGATCTCTTAGTAGAATAGTAAGCTGACCCTTGATAACGAAAAAAGTTTCATCGGTTTCTTCATGCTTATGCCATATAAACTCATCTTTAACTTTAGCCAATTTGAAATGATAATCATTCATTCCAGCTATTACTTTTGGCGACCAGTAGTCGTTGACCTTATTAAATTTTTGACTCAAATTTATTTTTTCTATTTCCACAATTTTCTCCATAAAAGTGATTTATCTATATCATTATTTGTTTCTATTAATTAAGATGATAATTTAAAGTTAACTAATCTATTAAATTATTTATTAAATAAAGGTAAAAATGGCAAATCTTTCAAAAATAAAATATATCGAACGCGATTGGCAGAATACGTCACATCAAGCTATTTCAGTGGGAATTTATGATGACTTGCAGTTAAATCGCCAATTGCAAGGCGTTAATAGAAAGCTTGGACGATCAATTTCACATGCATTGTCAACGGATATTATAAAAGGAAAAGTAGGCGAGGTAACACGTATTATAGGCAAAAAAGGATTAGTTGCCTATGTTTATGGAATGGGCCAAAAAAGAAAAATAAATCCTGAATCACTTAGGCTTTCAGCAGCAAGTGTTGCAAAAGCTTGTATAGGTGATAAAATAAAATCTGTAACATTTTTAATGCCCAGTGGAGATAAAGATAGCACCTTATCACAAAGCGCAGCTGAAGGTTTAGTCCTAGGCAGCTACCAATTCAACGAATTTAAAACAAAACGAGATGATATTTCTTTGCTTGAATCAGCATGTATTGTTGGAGGAGATAAGAAATCTATTGAGAAAGGTGAAGTAATAGCTAACTCAGTGTGTTTTGCTAGAGACCTTGAAAATAGACCAGGAAATATTGCTACCCCATCTCACCTAGCTGAAAAAGCAATCGAACTAGGCAAATCATCTTTATTAAAAACAACAGTTTTTGATCGAGAAAAATTTACTAAAATGGGAATGGGTGCGCTAGCCGGAGTCGCATCAGGAACAGAGGAGCCACCTAAATTTATCATTATGGAGTATTTCAATGGACCAAAAAATGAAAAACCAAAGATATTGGTAGGAAAAGGTTTAACTTTTGATAGTGGAGGTATATCTATTAAGCCCGCTGCTAGAATGGATGAAATGAAGTATGATATGTGTGGTTCGGGTGTCGTTTTGGGCGCTATGAATGCAATTTCAATATTAAAACCCAAAATAAATGTTGTAGGTATAATTCCATCTACCGAAAATATGAGCGGTGACAAAGCCTATAGGCCAGGAGATATATTAACTGCCTATAATGGAAAAACGATAGAGGTTTTAAATACTGATGCTGAAGGAAGATTGATATTAGCTGACGCACTTGCTTACGCTAGTAAACATTATAAGCCTGAATATATTTTAGACTTTGCCACTCTTACCGGTGCTGTTGTCGTCGCATTGGGTCATATAGCATCTGGTATAATGGGTACAGACCCGAAGTTGATTTCTGACATAAAAACATCTTCATGTATGACTGGTGAAAAAGTATGGGAATTTCCACTTTGGGACGAGTATTTGGAGCAGGTTAAATCAAAAATTGCAGATGTAAAAAACCTGGGATCGCCAGGTCAAGCCGGAACAATCGCTGGTGCTGCATTTTTAAAAGAATTTGTACATGATGAGATACCATGGTGTCATTTTGATATAGCTGGTTCTGCCTGGGGTGATAAGAAGTTAGCTTATCAAAATCCTGCATCAGCAACTGGCGAAATTATTCGCTTAGTCCTAGACCTTTTAAAGGTATGATGACGCTAATTCCAGTTACTATCTTCATTCTTGGAGGTTTTTTCGGAGCCGGAGTATTATGGCTTTTTAACAGATCGCAAAATAACTTTAACGATGAAAGTAGATCTACGCTCAAGGCGGAATTTGGTGATTTGTCTAAGCAGGCCTTAGATCAGAATCTGGATAGTTTTTTAAAGTTAGCTGAAAATAAATTTTCTGAACTTCTTAAATCGTCTGATTCGCAATTAGCTCAAAAAAAAGAATTGATTGATCAGTCAATTGGAGAAATGAAATCAAAGCTTGAAGGCTTAGATAAATCAACTAATGAGTTAAAAGGTCACGTTAAAAATTCCCAAGAAGGAATTGGAAATCTAGCTGAAACTACAAACAAGCTTTCAAGGATACTTTCAAGCTCACAAGAGCGAGGTCAGTGGGGAGAAAGAATGGTTGAAGATATTCTTGGTTTTATGGGCCTAGTTGAGGGAATAAATTTTGAGAAACAATTGCAAGCGGGAGACGGTAGACCGGACTTTACATTTAAATTGCCAAATGATAAAATTATCAATATGGATGTAAAATTTCCATTAGCTCATTACGAAAACTACCTCGGTACAGATAACGAAAATGAGAAATTAAACGAAAAAAATGCTTTCCTTAAAGACGTAAGAAATCACGTAAAGACAATTGAAAAACGAACATATATAAACCCTGCTGAAGGAACGGTTGACTACGTCCTAATGTTTATACCCAATGAAAGTGTCTATGCTTTTCTGAACCAAGAAGATAAAGACTTAATTGACTTTTCCTTGTCTAAAAAGGTTCTTTTGTGTTCACCTATAACTCTTTATGCAGTATTATCATTAATTCGGCAGGCAGTGTCAAATTTCGCAATGGAACAGAAAGCAAGCGAGATGCAAGACCTTGTAGGAATTTTTAGAAAACAATGGGACCAGTTCAACGAAAAAGTGCAGGCTATGGGTAAATCTATAGCAGCATTAACAAATCATTACGACGATTTGAAAGGACCAAGATTTAGGGCCCTCGAAAAACCCATGGAAAAAATAAACGAATTGCAATTAGGTCAAGATTCTAAAGAGAAGTCTACAAAAGAATGAAAAACACTATTTTAATTATCGCATTAAGCGTCTTTTCTTGTGTTGGCCCAGCGGATCCAAGCCATGGGCTCGTTGAAAATTTACCGGTAACCATTAATAAAAGCGATGTTTTCTCATTTTCACTAAGAGCAGACAATTTTAACTATAATGAAACTTTTCCAATGTCACTCTCGCTTCCTTTAAACAACAAAATATTATCAACACTGGTCATTACTGATTTTAGCAGTAAAGATTCATCTGTCATTCAAATTTTAGGAGAGAATGATTCGATTATTTTTGATTATTTAATTCAATCAAGTCTAACACTATCAAATTCCAAAAATTACACTACTCCAAAAAAAATACGACTATACCTTAATAACTTTTCAGGTATAGTGGATTGGGTAGTCACAAGCTCATCAGATTAAAATAAAATTAATGCATTTGAGAACATTGAAATGATGTTCCAATAGGTGATCCAGGGGGAGCAGCAGGGACTTTAATAATTTTAAAATCATTAGGGTTTTCAAGAAAATTATTTAATCTGCTTCGAAGGGCATTTTGATGTGCTCTCGATCTAAAGTTTTTGTCATTTTTACGCATTATTTTGTTCGAAAGATCACTAATACAAAGCATTGTTATGGACTTGACAGACGAAGTACTTTTGCTATTCACCGCTAAGCTCATTAAGTGATCAAGAACAACAAAATCAACGCTACGTTTTACTTCGCCAGCGAGCCCTTCTGGAGTCTTATTTAAAATTGTTCGATCAACGATAGAGTTAATAATTTTTTTAAGCCCTGGTTGACTCTCATTTCTTGCCCCGTATTCAACTAATCTTGCAGCTCTCTCTGTATTGAATAGCATTTTTAATGTCATATCAGCAGCTGTTTCTGCTATACTAATGCCATCAAAGGTAACCCCAGTTTTTGATTTAAAAGACTCTCTAGTCTTTCCTCTACCGGAAGCTCTTGGCGGAATTAATTTTAAAATATCGTTACTAAGAGTAAGAAATTTGGGTTGGAGTGTTTGCATGAGAATATCTAATGATTGGAGCTGGGTTTCAGAGTCAATCATTTCGGTAATTAATTGACCATCTCCCCGTAAGGCATAATTATAGTTCAGTCCTCCAACTACTTTAGCAGCGGCTTCAATTTGAAAACGATGAAGCAAATAAATAGGAGCGAGAACGTCACCTAAGTCACTATACGGCTCACCAAATCGGATATTATTTTCACCAAAATTTTCTAGAGCGACCTCTCTTATATTTATCAGATTTTGAAGCTCAACGCTTGGTTCCTTTCCATTATCCCACAAATGACTTCCAGGATGAGCAGATCCATTGGATCTGGAATCTTGATCTGTTATAAAGGTTATGCCGCGTTTAATTCCATTTTGAATAATCTCTTCTAACGCAATTTTTTCATCTACGTTATCACCAAAATCTTGATATCCGTATGCAACTGAAATTTTATCCCATTCTCCTATTCCAACATCATAGGCATTTTCCCATTGTATTTGATTTGAATCGTCTAAAGATAGAGTTGGGTGGGGATAATCCATAACAGAAGCGCGATCAAAAGAGCTTGCAAGAAAGTTGTGTTGAATTCCTATTGTGTGTCCTATTTCATGAGCTACAAGCTGTCTTATTCTTGCAAGAGCTAATTTTCGCATTGAAGACGGGATTGAGTTTTCATTTGTATAAGGAGCAAGCAATCCGGTTGCGATGAGGTAATCTTGTCGAAGTCTTAATGAGCCTAATGAAACATTACCCTTAATTATCTCTCCTGTTCTAGGGTCTGAAATCCAGCCGCCATAAGACCATCCTCTTGTTGCTCTATGAACCCAATGAATCATATTGTATCTAACATCCATTGGATGGGCATCATCCGGTAAAACTTTTACTTGAAACGCGTCGATATATCCCGCCGCCTCAAAAGCTTGATTCCACCACTTTCCACTTTCAATCATAGCGCTTTTTATAGGTTCCGGCACCCCTGGATCGATGTAATATACTATAGGCTTTTTTGCTGCGCTGGTTTTAGCAGAAGGGTTTACTTTTTCAAGACGATGGCGTTGAATATATCTAATGTAGATTGACTCGTCCAAGTCTACAGAATAGTCCTGAAAGCTAAGTGGGTAAAACCCGGCTCTGGGGTCATGTTCCCTTGGTGAATAATTTTTATCAGGTAGTTCAACAAGCGAATGGTAAAGACGAACTGTTATAGCGCTAGGTGTTGGGGTAACTTGGCGAACATATCTGCCTGCTTTGGACCCCACGTAAGTCACTACAGATTCAACATTGCTATTTTTGGGAAAACTTAGTGTTTCGTCAATATTTATTGCAGATCGAGATTTATCTACGGAATAGTTGCCCATTTCTTGAGATTTAAGTCTTTCAACTACACCGTGTGCGTCTCTTAGAAAAAAATTAGTTACATCAATAAGAACATTACCTTTTTGCTCAGCTTCGACTTCAAAACCCCATAATGTTGATTTGGCAAAACCATCTTCAACAGATTTTTGCTCTTTCTTATCTTTTGTATTTGCTCTAAAATAATAATTAGGCTGTATCATTAGAACTTTTGGCCCAAAACGCTTGAAAAACACGATTCTTTCGTTGCCCAATTGCCCTCTATCAAGGCCAATATCATTTGAACCGACACCAGCAGAAAGTGAGTTTACATAAAGAAATTCTTCTTCAAAATCTTCTATTTCTAGCCATAGCTTACCGGTTGATTGGTCCCAATACATGTCGAAATATCCGCTCAACTTTTTCATATTTTTAGTTTTGTTTGATATTGTTTCTGACATAAGTGCGCCCGAAATAAAAACAAGTATTAATAATTTTTTCATAAAACCCTTTTAGTTTGTTTACTTTATATCCAACCTAGTTTCTTGGATGAGGCGAGCTCCTTGAACTGCAGTTCCTTTTTTAAGCTCTTCCTTAATTTTATTTACATTTACTTTTTCAATCGTTTGCGTATCTATATAATCTTTTGAAATCATTTCTTCGTCTTCTATAACTGCCTTAGGAGGGTTTTTTCTAATAGTTAAATCAAAGTTAACCGTCTCAATTTTATTGATTTGATTTTCCTCCATTACATTTTTTACATATTTTTTTATACCCAAAACTTTTTTTTCTAATTTTTTTCTACGTTCAGCCATATTTTTTTCAGCTTCTTTCATTGCATTTATTGTACCATTTAGGTTTTGTGTATATTTTATAATGTTTTCGGATTTTGTCTCGAGTGTTCCTTTAAGGCCTTCTAAGGTATCTACAACCGCCTCATCTTTAGTATCGGTAAGCTCTTCAAGAGCATCTTTATAATCTTTTGCAATTTCATATAATACAGGCAATCCCATATTTTGTCCTTTCGCTTTTAAAGGATAAGCTTAATTTTTAAATAATAATTGAGTATGAATATAGTAATAGAATTATTGTAAATTTAATCTATAGCAGTATTACATAAATTAACGAGCTGGTAAAAAATACCAATACGAAAAAATAACCCAAACGATGAGTGTGCCAATAATAATAAATATTTTAGTTTTCATGATAAAAAATTAAAAAATTTATCAAACTAAAGTGTTAATTAATTCCTTCAAAATTTAACAATTATGAAAAAATTATTAATATACTTATTTACTTCAGCTGTCTTTTTCACTTCATGTGAAGAACAAAATTCATCAATCGATGAGGTTGTTGGAGTGTGGTATATGCCACAATCGTTAAATCGCGTTACAGCTAATCGATCTATTGATGAGCTTGGAAGATCTAGTTTGAACGCATGGAATTACTCAATGATGATCACAACCAATTCTAATCAAAGTTTTATTGATCAAATGTCCGAAGCTAAGGGCAGTATAAGTGTTTCGGGGTTTGTTCGTGGTGAATTAAAATTCATGCAAGGCTGGTTAGATTATAATGATGAATCATCGAGCGTATTTGTTACAAATCATAACTGGATGTCGATGTTTGATGGGCCTTCTCAAAACGATGATTCATTTATATATCTTAGTTTAAATGATTATGTTGAAAATGGAAATATTATACCAGTTGATTCTTCTTATTATGGGTTAGATGATGATTTTTTATCTGTTCAGATTAATAATGGTACTTACTTTGACATTGTTCAAAATATCGACTACGATTACGATGGAAAAACACTCACTGTCCCCGATCAGGAGCTCTTAGTATTTCAAGATTCGATTCTAACAATCGGCGGAACACTTAGCCATGCCTTGATAGACCTGCAAGCGAATTCACCAACCAAAATTATGAGTTATGATGGAGATGTGAATTGGGATTATGGATCATGGGAGATTCATATCAAAGATGATGGAAAATGGGTTGAGGTCTACACCTTTGAAGATCAAAATAGTTCGGAAGGATGGTCCAATATTTATACTGATTCAACCATAGCGGAGTGGGAAATCAGAAACGATGTTATTGTGGTTACGTATCGATATGATGATATTTGGCCAGATGCTGGAGGGAATCCAGGAATTGGTCAAGGAACATGGCTGTATCAAGTAGCGTATACCTTTGAGATAGAAAACGACAACTTGAAACTCTTGAATGAATTTGATATGTGTGAGTTTGAAGAGGGTTTATGCCTTGACATGTTCGAACGTCAATATGGATTAGATAATGGTAGCCTTGAAAGTATAAAAATGGTCTGGCAACTTGAATTTTCTAAAGATCCAAGTTTGCGCAAGCGAACTAGTTATCAAGAGTCAATTCGAAAAAGTATAACGCGTCATTCAACACGCTCTATTAAGAGGTGAGTCTAATTTTATAATAAATCTTTTCTCCAGCACACTTTTACATGTGCTGGAGAAAAGTAGCTATACTAATTCATCTACCTCAGCTAAAACCTCATCGTAGTTTGGCTCAACGCCCGGATTTTCTGCCACCCATTTGTATTTAATAATACCCTCTGAATTAAGAACGAAAACAGCTCTATTAGCAGAGACATAGCCATCAAGACCGCCTAAACCTGTGAAAGTCACATCATAGTCGCTAACAACACTTCTTTCATAATCCGACAAAAGTTCAAATTCGATACCATATTTTTCTTTAAATGCTCCATTTGACCACGGTGAATCCACACTTATGCCCAAAACAACAGCGTTTGAATCGTTTAACTTTGAAAGATTCTCATTAAAGGTGCACATCTCGGTATCACATACTCCAGTGAAAGCTCCTGGATAAAACGCTAACACAACGGTTTTGCCCTTAAAACTATCAAGTGAAACCGACTCTTTTTTTGTATTTTTAAGTTCGAAACTCGGCGCTTGATCATTTACATTTGACATTTATATTTCTCCTAATCTTTAGTTTAACTCTTTATAAAATCAATAATTGTATCTAAAATTTACAAATTAATTTTCATAATTTTTCTTTTAAGATTTAATTTAAAAATACCGGAAACTATAATTACCTATAAAAAACATATAAGATTTTCATTTTATCTATTTTTAATACTTTCATCATGCAATGATAATATATCTAAAGAAGATAATTTTTTAATTAACCCTGAATTGAAGATTGTTGAAATATATTTAATTGACCCTTTGGACGAGCCGAGAGGGTTTTGCATCGACATTAAAGGATACAAGGAATCTGCTGATATACGAAAGGGGCTTCAAGCTCATACTTGCTATTCCTACCAGGGAGGTGTAGCTGTTGACCAGGGATTCAATTTTGACCAAATTAATAATGGTGAATTTTATATGCCAAGTTTTGATGTTTGCATGGAAGCTGAAAATGCGAACTCCTCTCCTGCCTTAAAACTAGAATCATGCTCAAAAAGCGATCTGCAGAAATTTATTATGAACAAAAATGGAAGCATTGCTCTCGAAAATAATAAAAATTTATGCCTAACAATTTCTACTGAAAATTCAAGGGAGGGTGGTGGAGGAAATCCTCCTCATCTAATTAGAAATTTAACTTTGGAAAATTGCAATATAAGTCAACTTAAGTATCAAGTATGGGCAACAAGAACAAATTAGCTTAGAACCAAAAATGGGAGAATAGTCAGAAGAACGTAATATTATAGCATATTATTTATGAATGATGTTTGTTTTAAAGATTATGAATTTTTGTAAATTCCTTTAGATGAAAACTCTAATAATATCACCTACTTATAACGAGAGTAAGAATATCTCAACATTAGTCGAAACTGTTTTTACTAGAAATCCTAATGTAGATCTATTGATCATTGATGATAGCTCTCCTGATGGAACTGCAGCAATTGTAGAGAAATTGCAAGTAGCCTATCCTAATTTATTTTTAGAGGTTAGAAAAATTAAAGATGGATTAGGTAAAGCCTATCTACATGGCTTTGAATGGGCTTTAAAAAGAGATTATGAGATTATAGTTCAAATGGATGCTGATATGTCACATCATCCCAAGGAAGTGCCCTTAATGATTGACTTGTTGAAAAAAAATGACCTAGTTATTGGCAGTCGATATATCAATGGGGTAAGTGTTATAAATTGGCCACTTAAAAGATTATTTCTAAGTTTTGGTGCAAATATTTACTCAAGAGTTGTAACAGGAATGCCAGTAAGAGACGCAACGGGTGGATTTAAAGCATGGTCATCAAAAGTCTTAAGAGCTATAAAATTAGAAGATGTAAGATCTTCAGGTTATTCTTTCCAAATTGAAATGAATTTTAGGGCTTGGCATAAAGGCTTCAAGCTTGTTGAGCATCCAATCATATTCATTGATAGAACTGTAGGTGAGTCCAAAATGAGTAAATCAATAATGTTTGAAGCAGTATGGATGGTTTGGAGATTGCGATTATGGAGGATTTTTCGCCTTAATAAATAGTATTTCATTTCTTATGATAGTTATTATTTTATAGTAAGTTTGTAAAGATTATATGTCCAATTATTATCTAGATTTTGAACAACCACTTAAAGAAATTGATCAAAAAATTCTTGAGCTAGAAGGCGATGTAGGTCCACAGTCTGAAGAGCTCTCAAGCTTAATTTCTGAAAGAGAAGATTGTCTGACGAATATTCATTCTAAATTGACACGTTGGCAAAAAGTACAGCTAGCAAGACATCCTCAGCGACCATTATCGCTTGATTATATAAAAACACTATGTCCTAACTTCGTTGAACTGCATGGGGATCGATATTATGGCGATGATTCGGCAATTGTATGCGGCTTGGGATCGATTGATGGTGTAAATGTAGTCCTTTTAGGTCAGCAAAAAGGTAAGAACACAAAAGAAAATATTTACAGAAACTTTGGAATGATGAGGCCTGAGGGATATCGAAAAGCACTTCGAGTAATGAAGCTAGCTGAAAAATTTAATTTACCCGTTATTTCATTGATAGATACACCAGGAGCGTATCCAGGTATTGGAGCAGAAGAAAGAGGTCAGGGCGAGGCAATAGCACGAAATTTATTTGAAATGTCAAGTCTGAAGACACCCATTATTGCTGTAGTTATTGGAGAAGGGGCAAGCGGTGGTGCGCTAGGTGTAGGAATATGCGATAAAATGTTTATGCTCGAAAATACGTGGTATTCAGTTATTAGTCCTGAAGGGTGTGCATCTATTTTGTGGAGGGATGCTTCAAAAGCACCTGAAGCAGCTGACGCAATGAAAGTTACCCCTGAAGATCTTGTTGAAATGGGTATTTGCGATGAGATAATTAAGGAGCCAGTGGGAGGAGCGCATCGTGAATTTGAAAAAACAGTTAACACTTTAAAAACTTCAATCTTGTTAGAGATTAAAAAATTAGAATCAATTGATCCTGAAGATTTTCTAGATCAACGAATTTCCCGATATGAAAAAATGGGAAAAATTTCTGATTGAATATGATTTCTCATACATTTAATACTAAAATATACTACAAAGACATAGACCAGATGGGAATTGTGTATTACTCAAGATATTTTGAGTTTTTTGAGTCAGCAAGAACAGAGCTTCTAAGTTCTATAGGTTTAGCGGTTAAGAACATAGAGGAAAACGACATATTTTTACCAGTTATTAGCGCAACATGTGACTACAAAAAAAGCGCAAAATTTGAGGATGAAATAAGCATAATTTCATCTATTGATGATTTGCCTACTGCTCGACTAGTTATTAATTATAAAGTTATTGGAAGGGATTCTTCTGTTTTAGCAATAGGAAGCACAGTCCATGGTTTTATTGATAAGAAATGGACCCCTAAAAAACCTCCTCAGGTTTTAATTCAAAAAATTAAATCACTTATGAAGAGTGAAGCTTAAAGGTTGACAAATGGCCGGCCATAGTAAATGGGCAAATATCAAACATAAAAAAGCTGCTCAGGATGCCAAAAGGGGTAAGGTATTTACTAAAATTATTAAAGAGCTTATGGTTGCTGCAAAAACCGGTGGAAGTGACCCAGAGGCTAATCCTCGTTTACGCCAAGCTATTTCAACAGCTAAAGCCGCTAATATGCCAAGTGAAACAATTTCAAGAAATGTTCAAAAAGGTGCCGGTGAGCTTGAAGGTGTTAATTACGAGGAATTGTCATATGAGGGATTTGGTCCAGAAGGAGTAGCCATCATAATGGATGTTATGACAGATAATAAAAACCGTACTGTTGCTGAAATACGCCATTTAATGACAAAATTTGGCGGAAATTTAGGTGAAAACGGATCTGTTGGTTGGATGTTTGAAAAACTTGGTCAGATAATAATAGAATCTCAATCTATTAATGAAGAAAATTTATTCAATGATGCGCTAGAGTTTGGTGCAAATGACTTTGCTAAAGCTGATTCAGATTTTTTAATTACATCAGATCCATCTTTAACAGCTGATATTGCAGAAAATCTTGAGAAAAAGAATTACAACGTAATTTCTTCAAAAATTGAAATGGTTCCAAAAAATATTATCAAAATAGACCATTCAAAGTCTTCTAGGCTTCTCGACCTATTGGAAAAACTTGAAGAACATGACGATGTTCAAAGCATAGCCTCTAATTTTGAGCTAACCGATTCAAATTCAATTAGTTAGTTCACTTGAATAGCATTCAAAGAATCATTAGCGTTGATCCGGGTTTAAATAACACAGGATTTGGAATTCTTGATTACAAAGGTAGTAAAATTAAAGTAGTGGCCTATGGTTTAATAACCCCTCCATCAGAAGAATCAATACCAAACAGGTTAGAGTATTTAAATAGCCATATGAATGATTTAATTGATAAATTCAAGCCTATGTCAATGGCTATTGAAGATTCATTTTACAGTCAAAATGTAAAATCAGCTATTCTTTTAGGGCAGGCTAGAGGAGTGCTTTTGCTCTCAGCGGCATCAAGAGGTATATCTTCAATGGTTTATGCGCCTCGCAAGATAAAACAGTCTGTTACAGGAAGCGGATCTTCCTCAAAAAAACAAGTTAAGTATATGGTAGAGAAAATTTTAGACATTGATAAGAGTATTTCTTCTCTTGACATAACAGATGCTCTTGCAATAGGGCTCTGTCATATTAATCAGAATAAGTATATATGAGCTTGATTGAATCAGTTTCAGGTATTTTAGTAGCTAAAAATCCTACCTTAGCTCAAATTCAAATTGGAGGAATCACGTATAATTTAAGTATTTCAATTTCAACATTCGAAAAACTCCCTGAACTAGATCAACCAGTTAATTTGCTAACCCATTTGCACGTAAAAGAAGATATATTAAATCTTTTTGGCTTTGAAAGCACATCTGAAAGAGCTCTTTTTTTAAATTTAAATACTATTAGCGGAATTGGGCCAAAGTCCGCAATGAGTATTTTGTCAGGAACTACCCCAAGTGAGTTTAGGAAAAAAATAATAAATTCAGATGTTAAGTCTTTAACGTCAATTCCCGGTATTGGGGCTAAAACTGCTAAAAGAATCATAGTTGAATTAAAAGAAAAATTTTCAATGGTGGATGATATTGATGAGGGTTTAGGTTTTTCCGATCAATCAGATTCTTTAGTTATAAAAGATGCAAAAAATGCGTTGAAATCACTTGGGTATAAAACCAGTCAAATTTCAAAAGCGTTTTCTGATATTAACAAAGAAGGTAAATCGATAGATAAGCTAGAAGATATTATTCGTGAAGCTTTAAAAAGGATGTAACACTATATGAAGTACTCAAGTCTACTGCAAAACCTAGGAACAGAAACTGCATTTGCTGTTTCTGCTCAAGCCAAAGAATGGGCTAGTCAGGGTAATAAAGTATACCCTTTTCACCTTGGAGACATAAATCTTCCAACACCGGAAAATATTGTTGAGGCTACAGTTAAGAGTATTAAAGATGGTTACACTGGCTACTGTCCCTCTGAAGGAATTTTTCCATTAAGAGAGGCTCTTGCTAACGATGTTGGGGTTAAAAGAGGGGTAGATTATGATCCAGACAATGTAGCAGTCCAGCCAGGGGGAAAACCAACGATTGGAAAATTTATTAGCTCTATTTTAGATCCCGGTGATGAAATTTTATATCCAAATCCAGGATATCCGATTTATGAATCTCAAATTGAATATCAGGGAGGTAGGGCTATACCCTATTCTTATCATCAGACTAAATCAGGTTTTGACATTGATATTGAAAAACTAAAAGATTCGGTAAGCGATAATACTGTCGCAATAATATATAATAACTATCAAAATCCAATGTCTGCTGAATCCTCTGAAAAAGAAATGCAAGATATCGCACAGATAGCCATTGAAAATGATCTATGGGTGCTTTCTGACGAGGCTTACTTTGAAATTATATACGAAGGTAATGCAAAATCAATTGTTTCTATACCTGGAATGAAAGAGCGAACAGTAATACTTTATACTTTCTCGAAAAAATTTGCAATGACCGGCTGGAGGGTAGGTGGATCAATTGGGCCAAAAGAAATTATCAGTCGTATTGCAAAGTTTAATGTTAATGCAGAATCTTGCACAACGCACTTTATCCAAAATGCAATGGTAGAAGCGTTGAATGGGGACCAAGCCGGCAGTCTAGAAATTTTGAAAATCTTAAAAGAAAGGCGAGATGTAGCAGTTGAAGGTTTAAATGCCATTGATGGAATCGACATTTTAACACCAAGAACAACATTCTATTTATTTCCAAATGTAACCAATATTATGAAACGAAAAAATATACAAAGAGTTGAAGAGTTGCAAAATGGGGCACTTAAACAAGCAAATGTATCTTTTTGTACCAGGGACCATTTTGGTAGAGCGCAAGACAATGAAGCTGAGTTTTATATTAGGCTTGCTTACTCCGGTATATCTACGGAAGATATCACTGAAGGATTAAATGCTCTTAAAAATTATTTTGAATACTAATGAAGAAGACATCACTTTATAGCGAGCACGTAAAACTTAATGCAAAACTTGTAGATTTTGCGGGTTTTCAAATGCCCATTCAATATAGCGGTATTATTGAAGAGCACCTAGCTGTAAGAAAATCTTGTGGAATCTTTGATGTTAGTCATATGGGCGAGTTTATACTTTCAGGATCTGGGGCGACAGATTTTTTAAATGAAATTACAATTAACGATGTATCAAAGATTAATGAATGGCAGGCACAATATTCAGCAATGTGCTATGAGAATGGCGGAATAGTTGATGACATATTAGTTTATAAGTATCCAGAGCATTACATGTTAGTTGTAAACTGTTCAAATATTGAAAAAAATTTTGATTGGATAATGGCAAACAAACCAGAAAATGTAGATTTTGCGAACATAAGTAGCTCTGTTGATTTGATTGCGCTTCAAGGTCCAAAATCAAGGGAAATTTTAAGTAGTCATTCCGATATTGATATAAAAAACATTGATTACTATCATTTTAGGATAGCTAATATATGTGGCTTCCCTGTAACGCTATCCAGAACGGGTTATTCAGGAGAATTAGGCTATGAGATATACGCAGATGGAGATGCTATTAAAAATATATGGTCTTCACTCCTTAATTCAGATGGACAAGTTATCCCTGCAGGACTTGGGTGCAGGGACACCTTAAGAATGGAAATGAAATATGTTTTGTATGGAAATGATATTTCTGAAAAAACAAACCCAATTGAAGCTGGACTCGGATGGATTACAAAAACAAACAAAACAAGTTTTATTGGAAGACAAAAACTCTTAGATCTTCAGCTTTCTCATTCAAAAAAACTAATTTGTTTTGAGATGATTGATCGAGGTATTCCTAGACCAGGTTATACTTTATCTAATGGTTCAAGTATTATTGGCTCTGTTACAAGCGGGACTCAATCTCCTTCTCTAGAAAAAGGAATAGGCTTGGCTTATGTAGAAAAAGAGCATTCCAGAGCCGGAACAAAATTATTTATTGATGTTAGAGGTAGGCAATTGAAATGCGAAGTTGTCAAGGCTCCTTTTTATAAAAACGGTTCTGTCTTTAGCTAATGGCATTGATTAAAGAAAAACGTTTAGAGGTATTAGGGATACTAATTATAACAGTTTCGCTATTATTTTTATTGAGTTTTTTTGGATATGATCCGAACGAAGATCCTGGTATCTCTCCAAATGTGAAAGTTGAAAATCCAATGGGTATACTGGGTATATGGATATCCTATTTATTTATTAAGCTTGGATTTGGCTATAGTTCCTTCATTTTACCTGTTCTATCAGGTGTTTGGGGCGTTTGGTTTTTTATGCATAGAGACTTCAACTTTTTAGGAAGAACATCAGCATACTTGCTAGTTTCAACAGTTCTCATATCTATAAGTTTAGGTTTTATGCAAATTCTTTATCTCGGTTTAGATAACCTATCGTTTACATTTAGCGGTATGACCGGTGGCGTGATTGCTATTTTATTTTATGACTTCCTCGGACTATATGGATCTTTTCTTTTAATTGTAGCGTTTTGGTTAGTACTTGTAAGAAGCTATTTTAATCTTAGTTTTTATAAGCCTCTAAAAAAACTATATTCATACATTGAAAAAAATCGAGAGCATAAACAGCAAATCTCTGATAATATTCAGGTTGAAAAAGAGAAAAAAGAGCATACTCAAAACCTTCTGAATAAGATAGAAGAGCAAAGAAAAGAAGATCCATTTCTAAATCAACAAACCAAAGACTCAGCTCCAACATTAGTTGAATCGCAAGCTGTAGTTGAAAAAGATATTTATGTAACCGAGAACGAAAACGATAAAACCCAACAACATTCATACGATGAAAAAGAACCTAAAATTGATAAAACTTTAGAAATTGGTCCTGAAAGCTCTAAAAAGATTGAAGTTGGGGAGATGATTCAAGAAGAAGAGGTCGACCTTGATGCGGTAGAAGATAGAATGGTTCCCAAGAAAGAGTTTCAACTACCCTCACCTGAGCTTCTAACCAACCCTATAAGTATTCAAAGCGGTGTTAGTAAAGATGAGCTTGTTGATCGAGCAAATTTTCTTCAACAATCCCTTGAAACTTTTGGCGTAATTGGGAAAGTTGTAAACGTAAGCCCTGGACCTGTAATTACATTGTTTGAAGTTGAGCCCGCAGAAGGTGTTCGTGTAAATAAGTTTGTAGCTCTTTCAGATGACCTAGCTCGAGTAATGGAGGCTAGCAGAGTTAGAGTAATAGCACCTATTCCTGGAAAATCGTCTGTTGGGATTGAAATCCCAAATCGTAACCCCGACATGGTTTATTTTAAATCGGTTATTAACTCTGAAAAATTTGCTAAATCAGAATCAAAATTAACTTTAGCTATCGGAAAATCAACAAATGGTGAAATTGCAACTTTAGACTTAGCTCAAATGCCCCACCTTTTAATAGCTGGTACGACAGGATCTGGTAAATCAGTATGCATGAATACGATTCTCGCGAGTGTATTATATCAAGCAACTCCTGATGAAGTGAAATTCGTAATAGTTGATCCTAAAAAAGTTGAAATGGCAGTTTATAGAGATCTTTCAAAATACCATTTGTTGAAAATTGAAGATATTGATGAACCTATTATTACAACACCGGAAAATGCGGTTATTGCGCTCAGAGCGGTAGAAAAAGAGATGGGAAAAAGATACGATATACTTGCTGCTGCTGGGGTTAGGAATATTGCAGAGTATAACCAAAAACAATCAAGTGACAAAATAATGCCTTTTATTGTTGTACTTATTGACGAATTAGCTGATTTGATGATGTTAAACGCAAAGGAAGTAGAGGCTCCAATCGCTAGGCTAACGCAGCTAGCAAGAGCTGTAGGTATTCATTTAGTAGTTGCGACACAAAGACCATCCGTGGATGTAATTACAGGCGTAATCAAAGCTAATTTTCCATCAAGAATAGCGTTCCAGGTAGCTTCAAAAATAGACTCTAGGACTATAATTGATAGTCCTGGCGCAGAGAAGCTCATCGGTAAAGGAGATATGTTATATTTGGGATACGGGTCATCTGAACCAAGCAGACTTCATAATGCATTTTTAAGCTTAGATGAGATACAGTCTTTAATGGCTCATATAAATAATCAGCCGGAAGGAGATGATCTTGTCTTGGAAAGTCCGAGAGAAGTAACAGGTGCAGGTGGTTTGGTTACTGAAAATGGTAGTGGAGGTTTTGATGCTCTTTTTGACGAAGCTGTCAAATTAGTAGTTATGCATCAACAAGGGTCAATTTCTTTAATTCAAAGAAGGCTGAAGGTAGGTTACTCAAGAGCAGCGAGACTTATTGATGAAATGGAGCAAGCTGGAATAGTTGGTGCATTTACAGGAAGTAAAGCCCGTGAAGTTCTAGTTGACGAGTCCTATTTAGATTCAATTGACTAGATAGATGATATTAAAAATCTTTTTATTTTTTTTATTTTCTTTTGCAGAAAAAAGAGATAAAGAAATTTGGTATGACAAATTTCTAGAAGCTATGTATCCACCTCTCGGTGTTAGTTTTAATGCATCAATTAGTCAAAAACAATATGACATAACCTCATCAATATCAGCCTACGTTGAAGTTTTAGATTCTGTACATCTACTTATTGAAATCGACCATGAAACAATTATCTTGTCAGGTGACACAATACAAACATTTAATAAAAAAACAAATCAACTCATTATCGATAAATTAATTGATAATGACATTGGCATTTTTTCCCTTCTCTCAGGAAATTTGCGAAAAGTAGAAATTATTAACACCGTTAGTCGTAAAAATAGTGTTCAAATTAACTTTGCTTTTTTATCAATGGGTTATAGCGGATATATTGAAATTTTCAAATCTGGTAAGCCAAAACGAATACAGCTTAGCTTTTCAAGTGATCAGTATATAGATATTACTATTGACAATTTCGAAACTGGTGGTCTACAAAAGTATAGCGGTTTTAATCCGTCACCAAAAGAAACAATAAATCTTTATGAATAAGTGGTTAAAATTATTAATTGGCTTTTCGCTCAGTTTTTTGGGTTTATATCTTTCTTTTCAAAATATTGACATAAATGATACAGTTAAAAGTTTTGAGTCTATTAGTTATAGTTGGATTTTGTGGGCAATAATTTTACTGATTGTTTACACCTACTTAAGATCAATTCGATGGAGAATTTTGCTTTTTTCACTTAAACCGGTCAACTTAAAAGATCTTTTTGCCTCAAATATGGTTGGTTATTTTGGTAATTCCGTCCTTCCTTTTAAGATGGGTGAAATTCTTCGCGGTTATGCAATTTCAAAAAATAACGATTTAAAAACCTCAACAGTTCTAGGATCTATTGTACTAGAGCGCGTTTGTGACCTTGGGGGGCTTATTATTTTGCTCCTAATTGTTACTATATTTTATTCATTTCCTTACGATATTGAACTATCTTTAATGATTTCTGTTGCAGTTATTTTATCGGTTTTTGTTTTTTTGTGGATTTTTTCATTTAAAAAAGAATTGATTTTGAATAAGATCAAGGGCACACGATTAATGAATTTTAAAACCGTGATATCTTTCATTGAAACATTGAGCTCATTCACAAAAGGCTTTTCATTGATTAGTAATATGAGATCGTTCTTCTTAGTATCATTTTTAACTATACTATCTTGGTCCATTCTTTTTTTAGTGACTTACTGCACCCTAAAATCATTAGACTTTCAAACAACTTTGATTGAGATTGCTGTAATATTACTACTTACATCAATGGCTATGTCTGTCCCTGCAGCTCCAGGAGCAATAGGCACGCATCATTTTGCAACTTACTATGTAATGAATAATTTACTCGGATTTAACAGTATTGACTCTCAAACATTTGCAATCGTTCTTCATGCCGTTAGTTATTTACCCTTGGTTGCCATCGGCGCCTATTATTTTTTTAAAAGCTCAATACATATCTTTGATGTTTTTGAACAGGAGCTGTCAAATTAAAAAATATGACACAATCTTTCTAGACCGGGACGGCACACTTAATTTTGATCCTGGTTACATAAACTCACTAGATGATTTTAAATTTTATGACTTTACGTTTGAAGCGCTAAAAAATTTGAAATTTTTTTCTGAGCGATTTTGCATAATTACAAATCAATCAGGTGTTGCAAGAGGCATTGTAGATCCAAGTATTTTAAGCATGATCCATGATCATATTCTGAACACATTTTTTGATCAAGGCTTGAATTTGGTAGGAATATATTATTGCACGGACCACCCAGGAAGCTCAACTATCAATAGGAAGCCGGGAATAGGAATGTTTGAAAAAGCTGCTGATGATCACAATATAGATCTTAAAAAATCGCTAATGATTGGTGATAGTCATTGCGATATTGAGGCAGCCAATAATTGCAGTATGGAAAGTGTGTTAGTTTTGACCGGAAATGGAGAAAAAACAAAAAATATTTTAGATATCAACCCTACTTATATTTCAAAAGATTTAAATTCTATTTCCAAAAACTTAATGAGCTCAAAGTGAATATCGGTCTTTTAATTGGTGGAGATTCTCCTGAAAGAGATGTATCCTTATCGAGCGGTAAGTCGATACTCAAGGCTTTAGAGTTATTAGGAAATAACGTTATTGCCCTTGATCCAAAAGATGGAATTCACTTGCTCGAAAAACAAATCTTAAGCGTTGATCTAATATTTAACGGTCTTCATGGCGGTGACGGAGAAAACGGAAATATAGCAGCATATTTGGAGTCTCTTGGCGTTCTATTCACAGGTTCAGGTGAGGTTTCTTCTCGAACCTGTATGGATAAAAATTTATCAAAAAGAATAGTTAGTGAAAATGGGTTTAATACTCCAAAATGGTTACTAAGAAAAACATTACCAGCGAAATATCAGATAGAAGATTTAGAATTTCCTATTATAGTGAAACCAAATGATCTTGGAAGCACTATTGGCTTATCGTTTGTAAAAGACAAAAAAGAGCTTATAGATGCTTATAATGACGCTTTGAAATTCACTGATTCAATTATATTTGAATCTTTCATCAAAGGAAGAGAGATAACTGTACCGATTATTGGAAGTAAATCGTTTCCAATAGTTGAAATTATTCCTGAAAATGATCTTTATGATTATGAATGTAAATACACAGAGGGGATGTCTGAATATTTTTGCCCTGCAGATATTGACGCTGCTTTAGTTAGCGAAATAAAGAATGTTGCATTAAAAATTCACAAATTATTAAAATGCAATCACTATTCTAGGGTAGACTTCCTTTTGGGGGAAAAAGATAAGCTTTGGTTTTTAGAAATTAATACGCTTCCCGGCATGACGGAAACAAGCCTGCTTCCAAAGTCACTGAAAGCTGATGGGTATAGTTTTGAAGATACAATTCAAATGATACTTGATGAGGCTACTAAAAGCTTATGATAAAGTTTTATAATTCCTTAACACACAGTAAAGAAGAATTTGTCTCTATAGAAAAAGGAAAAGTTGGTCTTTATACTTGTGGTCCAACCGTATATGATTATTCTCACATAGGAAACTTTAGAACTTTTCTTTTTGAAGACCTTCTCAAAAGAGCTTTGTTGGCCTTTGGCTATGAAGTAAATCACGTTATGAATATCACGGATGTTGATGATAAAACGATTAAAAAAGCGAATGAAGAAAACAAAGACTTAAATGAAATTACTAGTGCATTCACAGAGGCTTTTTTAAAGGATTCAAAGTCACTTAGAATTTTAGAAGCTGATAATTACCCAAAAGCGACAGACCATATTCATGAAATGATTCAAATAATTGAAATTCTAATTGAGCGTGAATTTGCTTATATAGCTCAGGATGGTTCTGTTTTTTTTAAAATTTCAAAATACCCTAATTACGGAAGCTTAGTAAACTTAACTAATCCACCCATCAATGATCAAACACTACTATCTGATGAATATGATTTAGAGAATGTAAATGACTTCGCATTATGGAAATCTTATAAAAGTGAAGATGGAAAAGTGGCATGGGATTCGCCTTGGGGGAAAGGGAGACCTGGGTGGCACATAGAGTGCTCTGCTATGTCAACAAAATTTCTTGGGACTCACTTTGATATTCACTGTGGAGGTGTGGATAATAAGTTTCCCCATCACGAAAATGAACTTGCTCAATCTGTATGTGCACTTGATTCATCATTTGTAAATTTTTGGCTTCATTCTGAATTTTTAACGATAAAAGGTAAAAAGATGAGTAAGTCGTTAAATAATTATTACATTATTTCAGACCTAATAAATGATGGATTTTCATATGAAGATTTTAGATTTATTATTCTTAGCTCTCACTACAGGTCAAAAGTTAATTTTAGTCTGGATAGAAAAAATGAAGCTAAATCAGCAATTAGTCGCATTGAAGAGATTCGACAGCGACTCCTTGAGATTGAAAGCAGAAAATCCGAATCACTCCCTTCCGAAGCAAACGAATTCAACGAAGCCTTAAAAGATGATCTTGATACACCAAAAGCACTCGCAGTTTTTTTTAATTGGATTCGTTTAACTAATCAAAAAATTGACGATTCTACTATTTCAAAGGAAGAAGCTGAAATGGGTAACACATTTATTGAGCATTTTAACTCTATATTTGCTGTTTTAGGCGAAGAGACTGCATTGCCAAGTGAAATACAAGCCTTAATTAATGCTCGAGAAAAGTGCAGAAATAACAAAGAATGGCAAAAATCAGATACTATAAGAGATGAGCTTCTTTCTATGGGATGGAAACTTAAAGATACCGCTTCTGGAACAAAAGTAACAAAAATTTAATGATAAATTATTTTTTCATTCAATATAAAAAATATTGAAACTGTAGAAATTATTAATTAATTTCGTAGGCTTTTTTCGATATTCTCCTAGCTCGGTACGCACTATCGTGCTAGTGAAATCGATTCGCTATTTGAATTTGTTTTGTAGTGTTTTAGTTATTTAACTGAAACATTGCATGAGATGATGAGAGTTAAATCCGACTTGCCGGTGTAGCTCAGTTGGTAGAGCAGCTGATTTGTAATCAGCAGGTCGGG
>MDSX01055937.1_pt1 | contig 119159 bp, 118 predicted proteins | sample 811141 | NCBI WGS metagenome assembly MDSX01 (sample SAMN05326642, study PRJNA326480) | marine metagenome | isolation source: seawater | place: Atlantic Ocean: South East | collected 2010 | reverse complement strand
TTGTTTATCATCACAGCTATTGCGGAAATAGTCGGCTGCTACCTGCCATACCTCTGGCTGAAGAAATCGGCATCCGCATGGGTTCTGCTGCCGGCTGCGTTCAGCCTGGCGTTGTTTGCCTGGTTACTGTTGTGGGCAAACAAATAAGTCTGTAACTGGACAGTGCTGGAGCCCCGATTCTACCGTCGTCAGATATGCCTTACCGAAAATTATATTTGTAACTGAATGAACGATTTTCGCCTTAAATCACGCTACAGCCTGCATTCCACCGTTTTAGTTACAGACTTATTTGTTACGGTTACAAACATATTTGTTCAACTACAACTGTCTCTTCATCCAACCACCGCGGGCCGGGTTTATGCCGCCTATGGCGGCGTCTATGTTTCGACAGCCATGCTGTGGCTATGGGGTGTGGATGGGATTCGCCCGCACCTATGGGATTTTGTTGGCGTGGCCGTCACTCTGGTAGGGATGGGCATTATCATGTTCGCACCGAGATGATTTCGATCCTGTTTACTTTCCCTTTTTTGGAGATTCAGCGTTCAGCAGCAAACTCATTTTTTCCATCAGAATGACTGACGCGTTATTGTTGAACTGCTGTCCTTCCTCAATGTACTCCCAAACGGTAGCATCACTTTTCCAACCTCCTTGCTTTTTAATCAGTTCATAGTCCACGCGTTCCCGAGCCGCCGAGGTAGAGAGGCCGCGACGAAAACTGTGACTGCTCAGTTCGGGGACAAAATCGAACTGACAGGCTTTACCAAGGGTTTTGAGCACATCATTGATTGCCCCAGGATTCAATTGCCTGGCTTGAACCTGATCCCAGCGATTGACCGGCCGAAACAGCGGACCAATCGCTATATCAGCGGTATCCATCCATTGCTTTATTGCTCTGGCTGGACAACAGGTTGGATTCCCTGCAAAAGGCAGGGCTCGCACTAAGCCAGTAGCTTGCTGATCGGTCTTGGAACGGGGCAGCCGAATGATCAAGCCCTCAGGCTCCCACACCAGGTCCGTGACTTGTATTGCGAGCAACTCGCTGCGACGAAACGCCCCGAAGAAGCCCGTTAGCACCAGTGCGATATCCCGATACTTCTTCTTGCTATCTGGTAGTTGCTGGAGATGCTTTACCATCTGTGCGATGTGCTCCAGGCGCAGCGCCTTGGCTTTGCGTTTGGGTTGGCCGTGAGTGCGGCGGATGCCTTCCATCGTTTTGCGCACGAGAGGATCTTTTACTGGATCAGCGACTCCCTGGTAGTAGTGCCATTGGCCGATGGCCGTCAGGTGGAGATCCAGTGTCCGAGGGTTGAGAGATTCAGCTTTGATCAGTAGATAGCGCACGACAGTATCCCTGTCGGTAGGCAGTCGGCCACCCCATTTTTCGAATTGGCGAATGGCCGAGCGATACGCTTTGCGCGTGTTGTCAGAGGTGGCTGCCTGGAGATAGTGACGCAGCGCTTCGGATTCCCGATGGGCAATCTGATATGATCGCTCATTACGTAATGATAAGTCAGTGGTCAATTTGGGTGGTTTGCTGTGCATGAATCGAATTCCTATCGCGGTCGCTCAAAAGGCGGCTATGTACCGGCGTTACAAGTGAAAAAATTATGCCTGATTATCATAACCAACGATAATGGTCATTATCGTTGGTTAGAATTTGAAATTCAATCGTATTTGAAAAACATCAATATAATGTTATTTTACGTGTTACATAATACGTTATTAAATAATCTGAGAGGAATCCACATGGCCCGTGCCGGTGTCACTTACCACGACGTTGCCAAAGCCGCTGAAGCGATCAAAAGTCAGCGCCAAGAACCTACTGTAGACCGGGTGCGTGAACACCTCGGAACCGGCAGCAAAAGCACCATCGCACCACTGCTCAAACGTTGGCGATCAGATAACGGAGAGGCGGCCGATATCGGCGGGCTACCGAACGACTTAATCGAAGTGGTAAAGTCGCTGTATGAGCGGGTACAACAAATGGCCGACCATCGTATCGAGCAGGCCCGTCAGGAATTTGAAGGTTTCAATAACGAGCTTCGTAAAGAGTTGACCGATTCCAAAAACACAATCGCGCAGCTTACTGCTCGACAACAAGATCTTGAAAGCCAGATTGAGCGGCAAAACAAAGAAAAAGGTGAGGAAAAAAAGTTTCTGGAAGGTGCGCGTATCAGCCTGGTTAAAGCCGAGTCCCAACGAGACGAAGCGATTGCGAGGACTACTGAACTGAAGGGAAGCGTTGCTGAACTCAAGCAGGAAAACAAGGATATTCGAGAGCACTTTGAACACTATCAGCAGCGCACAGCGGAAGACCGTCAGCAGGAGCGCGAACAGTTTCGCACTGTTATTCAGGGATTAAAAGATCAGATTCGTGATCTGCAACACCGGCTCACCCAAGCCGAGTCCAAAGCGTCTGAGTTATTTGATGCTAATGCACAGTTACAAAGCAACGCCGGTAAACTTGAACAAGCCAATGCAACGCTAAACAGGGAGCTAAACGGAAAGATAGAAGATATCCAGGGTCTGAAGCGCGAGCTTGAAGACGCCGTGACGAAGTATCGGGATTCCCAGCATAAAAATGAACAAATGGCGGAAAACATGGCAGTGATCACCACCCAAAAAGCAGATGTGAGCAAGGAATTGGCTGTGTCAGCTCAAGTATTGGAGACCACCAAAGCCGAACTAAAAGCCTGCCAGGACAAGATTGCATTTCTGACTGACGAGAACAAGGTAATACTTCAGGAAAAGGCGATGATCCAGGGGCAGTTTAAGCAACTCCAGGGCTCGCTATGATCGTGTTAGAGCCAAACTTGTCAAATTTGTCGGTTCTTCCACAGAACCCCTTGAAGGGTTGGGGGCTTCGTTGTAGCAGACGGGACTGGGATGTCCCGGCTTGAGATAACGCAAGCCCGGATACGATCAAAGCTCTCTAGTGACAGACCTCATCGTTACAAACTCTTCCGCTCCGGTTGGATGAATGCCCAGGGTGGCGTCAAACTGAGATTTAGTTGCGCCAGCCTGCATTGCAATCGCGATTCCCTGTATGATTTCACCTGCTTCATCGCCAACCATGTGGGCGCCGAGAATACGGTCTTCAGAACGTTTAACGACAAGCTTCATGAGTGTGCGCTCAGACGAGCCGCTCAGGGTATGCTTAAGTGCCCGGAACTCAGACGTGTAAACGTCGATATCACCAGGATAGCGCTCCCCTGCTTCCTCTTCAGAAACGCCGACAGTACCGATGTTGGGCTGGCAGAATACCGCCGTAGGAATCAGCTCGTAATTCAGAGTGCGTTTACCTTCTCCGAACTGCTGGTCAACAAAGATCATGCCCTGTTCAAGAGCAACCGGAGTGAGAGCGGGTGTGTCGATCACATCTCCTAAGGCGAAGATGCCGGGTACGCTGGTTTCAAATCGCTCATTGGCGACGATGCTGCCGTTCTTGCGAAGCTCAACACCGGCTTCCTCAAGGCCAAGATTTGACGTCTTTGCCTTGCGCCCAGTTGCCATCATCACCAGGTCGCAACGGAGTATTGAGCCATCAGAGAGGTGGCAGATTTTTTCATCACCATCTTCTTCGATTCTTTCTACATCCGTCTGGGTGCGGATTTTTACGCCAGCCTTGGCGACTTCCTGTGTGACAAAGCGCCTGACCTCATTGTCAAAACCCCGAAGTATCTGGTCACCACGATACAGCAGCTGAGTGTCACAGCCGAGGCCGTTAAAAATACCGGCGAACTCGACGGCGATATAGCCACCCCCAACAACGACAATGCGCTTTGGCAGCGTGTCCATGGCGAAGACGTCGTTTGAATCCATGGCCAGATCGCCGCCCGGAATCTCCGGTTTGAATGGCCAGCCGCCGGTAGCGATCAGAATTCTCTTTGTCTCGAGTATTTTGCCGTTAACTTCGACCTTTCCCGGACCGGCAACCCTACCCCTCCCGCGAATAATTTCAACGCCAGGGCCTTCAAGAATATTTTTATATATCCCGTTTAAGCGATTGATTTCATTATCTTTATTGGATTTTAGTGTCGACCAGTCAAAACCGTTGAAACTGGCATCGACACCGAAGCCGCTCGCGTGCTCAATATGCCCTTTGAATTGACTCGCATAGACAAACAGCTTCTTAGGCACACACCCGACATTGACGCAGGTGCCGCCAAGGAACATATCTTCAATGACCGCGACTTTTGCTCCTGTTGCAGCAGCCATCCGGCTTGCCCGAACGCCTCCAGAACCCGCCCCAATAACCACCAGGTCATATTGTTCAGACATGTTTTGTACCCTTGTTTAAATACCTTGGTTGCTCTTACTTCGAGCGGTTCATTCTGTGTGTTCCTCTCAGTAGTAACTACTGAGAGCGAGACGCCCGAACGGCAGCTGTGTTCTGAAGCATCTACTTAGAAAAGGTTGCACGAATATTTACGCGGCCAGCATCGCCTATCCGATCAATGTTGACCTGTGTCGCTCTGACGCCAAACTGACGTCCGAGTTCTTCCATCCAGGTTATCGCCTCATCAAAAGCTGCACCGTCGACCCAGACACGTAGAGAATCCCCGTCCTGCTCGTATCGGGTCAGTGTCACACCGCTTTTGCGAGCCTGCTGGCTTACGAGGGCAAGAAGTGGCGTGTTCGAAGCCGCTGCACTGGCACCTCGCCCCTGCGCAAACCGCCCCGCATTATCAGCCATGGTATTGTAAAAACTCATTTTGGCATTCAGTGTCGTCGAGAGCTGAGTATTCTGCTGTATGAGGGGCAGCACCAGAATCAGGAATACCAGGCTAAGAGCAAACAGGATCGCCACGCCTCGAACAATAAGCTGGTCGCGAGGTGTTTGGGTGTGATACCAGTCCTTTGCCTGCTGAATCCGCGGGTCGCTTTCGAATGATGAACGTAATTTGTCGAGTGCTTTCATGCGGCACCTCCCACCTTAACGCGTCCTTTGACAATGTCCTTGTCTGCCTTCGCTGACGAAATTTCAGCCGTTAGCCCGCGTGCCTCGATAGCCGCCTTAAATGCCTGTAGGTCAGACTGCTGCTGTGCATCTATATCGATTAAAAACTCTCCAATCCGCTCAGAGTAACGAATGCTCTGAATGGATATGCTGCCTTTGCTCTGATCCAGGCCTGCCCATGCGGCTGCAACATTACCCATCAAACTATCAAAGCCCGCACTGTCCGTTGCGTCACCATCACTGCGTAATTTTCGTCTGAAGCGCGATTCGTAATTGCTAGTGGACTCTCCCGGGAACCATTGCTTATAAAGTTTCTGACTGCTGTTTGAAACCATATCAATCTGTTCAGCGGTACGGTGGTTGTCGACAATAAGAAAACCACACGCGAATACAGCGAAGATCGCTGCGAAGCTGGCAATGCCTGTCCACCATGGCGCAGGCTTCTTCTCACGTCCGGCGCTGGCTGCCTTACCCTGAAGAAGAGATATCGCGTTCTCTTTGGTTTCTGGCTTGGATGTGCTGACAGAGATGCTGTCAAAGGAATCTGGGTAGCCGCTTGATATGGTGGTCTTGAGCAGATTGCCCTCATCCATAGAGGATGCGCTGATAGTGAGTTCTTCACCCTGGACTTTATCGCTGACGCCCTCAAGTACGGCTGGCAGAGCAGCATCTGGAACCCAGCCTTCGAACACACCCTCGAGACTGACAATCCATCCTGACTTTGAGCGTACGATCTGGCTTCCGGCATATCCTGCGGTTTCAGGATGCAGAGCACTTAAACGCAAATGGTGAATTGCCAGCAATTCGATCAATCGATCGACCAGATCAGATTCCACGACATAGGCTTTATGCTTACCACCCAGGCTACCACCAGGCACGACGGTGTAGTCGCTGACGTCTCTGATCAATACTTCCTCAAGAGCGAAAGGCAGTGCACGATTCAGGTGGCGCCCCTTGACTCCAGGTAATGACACCCAGTGCGTTGCATAGTTGGTCGCAGAAAGCACCAGCGAGACGCTGCTCATCTCCGCCTGCTCTTCCGCCCAGTCTTCAAGGTTACGTGGTGGGTTGCCTGCGGTTTCTGTGATTAGCCAGATACCTTGATCTGCAGCCCACTCAACCCGGTTATTTTTGCTATTCATCGGTCACTCTTACGCGTGCATATCACCAGGCTTCGCGTGCAGCCCGGCGTGAAAAATCTCTTCTGATGGTATCCATCTTACCATCGGCTATATTTCGCCGTATCAAGGCCTCTACAGTACCTATGCGACCGTTAAGATCAATACGTGCGAACATCTCAAAATACTCTGTAGTGACAGAGAAATCAGTTTCAACTAACGGAGTCACCGCATCCTGCCTGCCTGTTCCATCATCAGCTGGCGACTCTGTACGGAGGTTGCTGACCGGAGCGGACCCCAGAAAATCCTGAACACTCCGGTAACCTTCGCCGCCTCGCCCTGCAATGATCTGTTCCGCATCAGTTAACGTCAGGCGACTGTCCAGTGCAGCAAGAACAAAATCAGGCGCTGTATTTACGTTGAGCTGAACCGCTGCAGGCAAACACGTTATATAGGGCTCAAGCTTGGCGTAGACATCCAGATCAACGCCTTCAATAAGCATTAGCTCACTGCTATGGCTACAGGCCTGGTAAGCGGGCCTGTAGCCGGGGTCCATCGACAGGTACTTGCTGTCGACGTTGCTTTCCTGATTCAGCCACTTGGCCCAGTCGCTGGCGATGCTTACCTCGAGACCCAGCAAGCTAAGCAGGTTGCGGAAGCGCTGTTCGTAAACAGTGGCATTGCCCCCCGGCAGAAGACTGTTGAGGTTAAACCGCCCTTGCGCATCCTGTATTCGGATGGTGATCACGCCCGGATCAAGCGGAAACGTCCTTTCAATGTTCCACTCTTCGGCTGCGTGGTCAATTCCGCTATCGGCCTCCCAGTCCATAAACAGGCCAGTGCGCGTTGCCGATTCTGCACCCAGGGCGTACAGGCGCGCCTGTTGTTGGGTAAAAAGAGTCTGAGAGCGTTCAATATCAATCGCCTGCCGCTCTATCATCGAGGTCGCAAGGATGGCGACAACCGAGAATATAAGGAGCACCATCAGCAGTACCATACCGCCCTGACCGGATCGCAGAGTAGGATAACTATTCATGACTGACCGGCCACTGTCGCATTATTTCTCCATACCCGGGCGCCGTGTAGAATACCTTGATCGCAGCGATGCGAGCGTCTTCTACCTCTGTGACCGGGGGCCAGTAGTCGACGGAGTTGAGTTCTGGAATGTCGGTGGTGGACGGTGTCGCCACAACGGCTTCGAACCGAACGTCTTCGATCAGGTCGTAAACGACTTGAGACAGTGGATCTGACACATCGCCGCGGTCGAGGACTTTCCAGTAATAACGAACCAGACACTCGCCCTCAACGTCAGCATCATCCGGATCCAGGCCCTGCTCGTACGCAATTCTCTCCAGTGCGGGTTCGCAGGGCTCAGAAAAAATGTCTTCGCTCCGATAGGCTATGCGTTGCAGAGTGGCTCTCGGGTCTTCTGTCACCGGATTGTTTCTCCAGCCTGCAATCGTCAACTCTATTGGGTAATCACCCGAACCGACCATGAGTGCTGGGATAGTGTCTCCGTACTCGTCGCGTATTGAGCGATTGATGTATTGGCCCAGATCGCGACCCATTACCTGGTTCAGTCGCTGAAGAGCAGCCAGATCATCGGCCTTCTCAATAGATGCTTTATTTACACCTGATATGTTGCTGAGAAGCTGCACAGCTGCAATGCCGACGGTTGCAGATATGGCGACAGCAACCAATACCTCAAGGAGCGTAAAACCGCGGGAATTCATCAGTTCGGCCCCATGATCGTCGACAGAGTAATGACGGGGTTGTCCGGACTGATCTCTGGTGCGACCGCAACATCAATGCGCACCAGTCCGGGGAACTGAGTCTTAGTGACTTCAGTAAAAAGGTGCCATTCCTGGCCTGCCATCTCGACGATATCGTTGGTTTCCCCAGCTTGCGGTGGCACACCCGCAAGGCGTATATCGGTCAGGCGGTTTTCAGCAACGAAAGACGCCAGTGTCATGGTTCGCATGCTCAACAGGTTGTTTACGCGCATGCTTGCTGTATCGGAAATCGTAATCGCAATACCAGCGAAGATGGCGACCGCGACCATAACTTCGAGCAGCGTGAATCCGGATTGACGTGACCCTGAACGATGAAAATCAGACATCCAGACGCTCCATCCGGCGCCTGATGGGGCCGATCCCGTCTCCGATGAGCCGTATTACAAAACTTTCATCATCAGGGTGCGTGAGCTCAACAACGAAAGGAATGTATTCGTCTGAAGACAGAAAGATCAGAGCAGGAATTGCTCCGTTCTCATCGGGCTCTTCTGGCGGATCAAGTTCCTCATCGTTAACCAGAATGCGGATCTCTACTGTTTCAGGAATGCTCATGGATTGAGCCAGAGCGGCATCAATGGGAGCCCATGGATTTTCTGAGAGTCGTGATAGTTCTTCTTCGGTCAGGCCTTCGGCAACACTCTTCAGTCGGAGATCGTAAAACCCCACCAAATTGAACTCGCCAGGAACCCAGGCAACACCGAGATCCAGATTCTGAAAGACAGCTTCTTCTCTGTATCTGTTGAAAGCAACATCCAGCTTCTGGGCAAACTGTTCGGTTTCCTGCTGAGCAGCGCGGTCACTGAAATTAAGGTTCACCATGGAAAGGAGCAGGCCAACAATGACCAGCACCACCATAACCTCAACCAGTGTAAAACCGCGCTGCCTCATGCCAATCAGATATCCAGATTGCTGATGTCTGCAGCATCGCCTTCGCCGCCTTCAGCCTGATCCGAACCCAATGAAATGATTTCGTACTTGCCTTTGTCTTCGAAGTACAGGAATTCGTTATCCCACGCATCGACAGGCATTTTGCCACCTTTCAGGTAGCCGCCATTCTGGTAATTCTTTGGTTCTGGCGATGAGGACGGTTTCTGCACAAGTGCTTCAAGACCCTGCTCTGTGGTTGGGTAACGGAAGTTATGTAGCTTGTACATATCCAGCGCACCTTCAATGAGCTTAATCTGGTTCTTGGTGGTATCCACACGAGCCTGATCAGCCGAGCCGATAATGTTGGTGGCAACCATGGCGAGGATGCCGCCGATGATGGCGATTACGACCATCACCTCAATCAGGGTGAAGCCGCCTTGTTTTTGTTTCTTAGCTAGAGACTGACGCATGAATTAACTCCTATTGCACCATTTGTTGTAATTCGAGAATCGGTAACATGATCGCAGCAACAATGAGCGCCACGACACCACCCATAAATAAAAGCATGATAGGTTCAAAGATCGATACCAGTCCTGAGACTGTGCTCTCCAGGGCCTTTTCCTGCTGTTCTGCGGTACGGGCCAGCATGCTGTCCAGTTCACCACTGCTTTCGCCGCTGGCAATCATGTGCAGCATGATGGGTGAAAAGTATCGTGTTTCCTGAAGCGACTTATGCAAGCTCCCCCCTTCGCTAACGCGAACCGTCGCCTCACTCAGTGAGCGGTTAATAGGGAGATTCAGCACGACGTCACTGGCTATCCGCATGGCTTCAACAAGAGGCAAACCACTGCTGGTAAGAATGGCGAGAGTACTGCCGAAACGCGCGGTGTTTACATCACGCACAAATCGCCCGATGAGGGGGGGTTTCAGAATGAGGTGATGTACTTTGCTTCTGAAATTCTCTTGTCGCATCAGCTGTGCAAACGTAACTAATGCCAGCACCATAGCCGCAGCGAGATAGATGCCGTAGTTGCTGAGAAAATAACTGGCGTCCAGCATGGCTTGCGTCAGACCGGGTAGTTCCTGCCCGTTCTTCACAAAGACTTCGACAATATCGGGAACGACATAGGTAAGCAGGCCAATAACCAATGCGGTGGCTACGAACGTAAGCAGCACTGGATAGATCGCCGCATTGCGGATGTTCTGGGCAGACTCATGTGAGCGCTCGGAATAATCTGCAAGACGAATCAATACGGGCGCAAGATTGCCTGAATGCTCACCGGCACTGACCGTTGAACGGAACAGCAGAGGAAAAGCACGAGGATACTCCTCAAGTGCCTTCGCAAGTGTGTAGCCTTCCAGAACCTTTGCGCGAATGGCCAATACCATGGCTTTGGTTTTCTGGCGTTCGGTCTGATCGGCAAGCGCTTTCAGTGACTCATCAATCGGCAAGCCTGCGCCAATAAGGGTGGCCAACTGTCGGGTAAGCAACGCACGATCCGAAACGGATAACGAGGGCCCTCGATTAAACAGGCTGAAGCCCGTACTGGCCTGCTTCTCTGTTGTGGGTGACACCTCGAGCGGCATCCACCCCTTTTCGCGCAACTGCTGGCGAATCTGGCGCGCACTATCGCCCTCCAGAACGCCCTTCTTCTGGCGACCCTTAACGTCCAGAGCCTGATATTCAAACGCTGCCATGCATTAACCTTTTGCTACCCGCAGAAGTTCTTCAATTGTGGTGTGACCACCCAGAACTTTGCGTATGCCATCCTGGCGAATGCTTGGCCCAAGGCGTCGAGCATGGGCTTCGAGCTCCTGCTCGCCGACCTGGTCGTGAATTCGGGTCTTCATACCTTCATCCACTTCAATGATCTCGTAGATCCCCTGACGACCGCGATAACCGAGTTGATTGCACTTGTCGCAGCCCTTTGCGTGATAAATAACGGGGGCTTCGGATTCCGGTATACCGAGCAGTTCACACTCTGCACTATCCGCTACTGCAGGTACTTTGCAGTCGTCACACAGAACACGAACGAGGCGCTGAGCAATAACGCCGATTACAGAAGATGACAGCAGGAAAGGTTCCACGCCCATGTCCTGTAGTCGGGTGATGGCGCCTACAGCGGTGTTTGTGTGTAGCGTCGACAATACAAGGTGACCGGTAAGAGAAGCCTGAATGGCAATCTCAACGGTTTCCAGGTCACGTATTTCACCAATCATTACGACATCAGGGTCCTGGCGCAGTATCGCACGCAGCCCCTTCGCAAAGGTCATATCGGCCTTCAGGTTTACCTGAGTCTGTCCAATACCCGGAAGACTGTACTCTACCGGATCTTCTACAGTCAGGATGTTGCGACTGGTATCGTTAAGGTCGCTGAGTGCTCCGTACAGCGTCGTGGTCTTACCCGAGCCCGTGGGGCCAGTCACCAGAATAATGCCGTGAGGCTTGCTGATGATGTTACGCATCGTCTGAAGATCACGGGACGACATGCCAAGCTGACCAAGACTCAGTCGTCCTGCCTGCTTATCCAACAGACGCATAACTACACGTTCGCCATGACTTGAAGGCATGGTAGAAACACGAACATCGACTTCCCGTCCGCCAATGCGAAGCGCGATCCGACCGTCCTGAGGGACACGCTTCTCGGCAATATCGAGTTTTGCCATGACTTTGATCCGGGAGACGAGCAAGGCGGCCAGTGCTCTCTTCGGTTGAACCACCTCACGTAATACGCCATCCACACGGAAGCGCACAACAAGGCGTTTTTCGTAGGTTTCGACGTGAATATCTGAGGCGCTTTCTTTGACGGCTTCAGTAAGCAAAGCATTAATCAGGCGCTTGATCGGCGCGTCGCCTTCCTGCTCAAGCAGATCTTCCGTTTCAGGGACCGAGTCTGCAAGGCTGGCGAGGTCCATATCATCACCGAGGCCTTCAACCATCTCCATCGCTTCGGAGGAGTCGCTCTGATAAGCAAGCCCTAGTCTACGATCGAATTCGTCGTCTGGAATTGCTTCAAGGTTGTAAGGACGGCCCAGATGTCGCTGAACTTCCATTAACGCTTGGGGGTTCAACCCCTCCTTGTGAAGTACGTGCAATGTATCGCTGCTGGCGTCGACCAGAACGCCATAACGTTTTGCAAAACTGAAAGGCAGGCGCACTGCCAGGCTACCGCCTGATACAGCCTGACTCTGTTCCGGTTGTGTTTCTTCTGGTACTGCAGTCATGTCTCTAATTATTCTCTGTTACCACGGCCAACGCCGCGGTAAGTAAAGCCAGCTTGTTTCAGTGCGGCAGAATCATATTGATTGCGGCCATCAATAATAACCGGTTGTTTCAGAAGCTTTCCGATCGCATTGAAATCTGGTTGGCGGAACGGTTTCCACTCTGTCATCAGTACCAGCGCATCGGAATCCGTCAGCGCATCGTATTGGTGGCTGCAGAAGGTCACGCCAGCTTGCTCTCCGAGAACCTTATTCGCGGCCTCCATTGCCATGGGATCATACGCCGCGACAGTCGCGCCAGCATCAAGCAGTTGACGAATCAATACAATGGCAGCCGATCCGGACACATCTGCGGTTTCCGGACGGAATGCCAGCCCCCAGACAGCAATCTGTTTACCGCGCAGATTGCCGAGGCAGTCTCTCAGAGCAGATGCAGCCCATTCCTGCTGCATGCTGTTCCGCTGTAATACGGCATTAAGCAAAACGGGTTGTATGTCTTTGCTGGCCGCTTCATTGACGAGCTCGTTAATATCGCCAGGAAGGCAAACCCCGCCGTAGCCTACACCAGGATACAGGTAAGAATAGCCGATCCGTGAATCTGCTCCTATACCACTGCGAACAGCCTCAATATCAGCTCCAAATGACTCAGCGATCGCAGCAATTTCGTTCATCAATGAAATCCTGGTCGCCAGCATCGCACTGGCCGCAAGGCGGGTCAGTTCCGCATCACGGATACTCATGGGTGTAACCCGATCCTTTTGACGGCTGAACGGTCTCAGGAGCGACACCATGACAGATCGGGCTTCGTAGCTCTCTGTGCCAAGAATAATGCGGTCAGGTCTCATGAAATCTTCGACCCCTTCCCCTTCTTTCAGAAAGACGGGATAGCAGACGATGCTCACCGTGTTTCCTGAAGACTGAGCGGCTTCGAGCATTTTCTCTGTTACTCCCAGCGACGTCGGGCTTGAATTTACCAGAATCGTTTCGCTGTTAAGTGCAGCCCCAAACTCAGTAGCAAAGTCTAATGCCTGTTCGTCAACGGTGTCGGCGTGCCCCAAAGCAAGGATGCATAGGTCACAGTCACTTGCGAGGGAGATGTCATCTGAGAACGAAAGCCGTCGAGCAGAAACGTTACTTTCGAGCATGGCCGGCAAGCCTGGTTCATGGAAACTCAGGTCGTGAACGTTAGTCGGGGGAGTCTGAGAATAATGGGTGATGACATTGCCCATTTCAGCGAGACAGGCGCTGATGACAAATGACTCGTAACCCGAGCCAGCAACGGTGACTTTCAAAGGGACATCCTATGTAATTGTCAGTAAAACACGACCAACTCTCTCCGAGCGGTTGTGTAAAGTACCCTATTACAGATAAATGACAAGAGCATGACAAGACACTTGTTCAGCTGAATATGGCCAAAACGAAAAAGCCCGGCAATAGCCGGGCTTTTTTCTAAGGCTTAATAAACCTTAGAGAGCAGATTCCAGTTCAGGAATCGCGTCGAACAGGTCAGCAACCAGACCGTAGTCTGCAACCTGGAAGATAGGAGCCTCTTCGTCTTTGTTGATAGCAACAATGACTTTAGAGTCCTTCATACCTGCAAGGTGCTGAATAGCACCAGAGATGCCGACTGCAACGTACAGATCTGGAGCAACGATTTTACCCGTCTGACCAACCTGCATGTCGTTTGGAACGAAGCCAGCATCAACTGCAGCACGAGATGCACCAACAGCAGCGCCGATCTTGTCTGCAACTTTGTACAGCATTTCGAAGTTGTCGCCATTGCCCATGCCGCGACCACCAGAAATAACTACGCTTGCCGCAGTCAGTTCAGGACGGTCAGACTTGGCCAGTTCTTCGCTTGCGAAAGCAGAAACGCCAGCGTCTTTTGCAACATCAACAGACTCAGTCGCAGCTGAACCACCTTCTGCAGCGGCTGCATCAAATGCAGTGCCACGAACAGTCATCACTTTGATGCTGTCAGAAGACTTAACAGTAGCGATTGCGTTACCAGCGTAGATTGGGCGAACGAATGTATCTTCACCTTCAACACCAATAACTTCAGAGATCATGTTCACGTCCAGCAGCGCTGCTGCGCGTGGCAGGAAGTCTTTGCCTGTCGTGGTAGCAGCTGCCAGGATGTGGCTGTAGCCTTTGCCAAGCTCAGCAACCAGTTCGCCCATATTTTCAGCAAGCTGATATTCGTAAGCAGCGTTGTCCGCTACCAGTACTTTTGCAACACCAGCTACTTTTGCCGCAGCTTCTGCAGCAGCACCACAACCAGAGCCTGCAACCAGAACTTCAACATCGCCACCAATCTTGGTGGCAGCAGTGATAGTGTTCAGGGTAGCGCCTTTCAGAGTGGCGTTATCGTGTTCTGCGATTACTAAAATTGCCATTACACCAACCTCTCTCAGAGCACTTTCGCGTCGTTTTTCAGTTTATCAACCAGCGTAGCAACGCTGTCGACCTTGATACCAGCAGAGCGTTCGGCTGGTGGAGTCACTTTAACCAGAGACAGGGTTGATTTAACTTCAACACCGAGATCTGCAGGCGTAGTGGTATCCAGCGGCTTGCGCTTAGCTTTCATGATGTTAGGCAGTGACGCGTAACGTGGTTCGTTCAGACGCAGGTCAGTCGTAACGATTGCTGGCAGGTTCAGAGCTACAGTACGCAGACCGCCGTCAATTTCACGAGTAACGTTTACTTTATCGCCATCTACAGCAACTTCTGAAGCGAACGTGCCTTGCGGCATGCCAGTCAGAGCGCCCAGCATCTGGCCAGTCTGGTTGTTATCGCTGTCAATGGTCTGTTTACCCATCAAAACGATCTGTGGCTGTTCTTTCTCAATAACGCCTTTCAGCAGCTTAGCAACTGTCAGCGGCTCGAGCTTCTCTTCTGTTTCGATCAGAATGCCGCGGTCAGCACCCAGTGCCAGAGCAGTACGGATTTGCTCCTGAGCTACTTTAGGACCGATAGATACAACAACGATCTCAGAAGCAATGCCCTTTTCTTTCAGGCGAACCGCTTCTTCTACGGCAATTTCACAAAATGGATTCATAGCCATTTTGACGTTAGTCAGATCAACATCAGAGTTGTCTGCTTTTACGCGTACTTTGACGTTGTAGTCGATAACGCGTTTTACAGCGACAAGAACCTTCATAGATTCCTCGTATTCTCTAGTGGATGATTAAAGGGTGATTTGCAGCTAAAACATTGCCCGATACCCTTTCCAGCGGGCCACATTATTGGGATTGTGACACTTGAGGTCAAGTGTGAGCTATTCTCAATACTGATTCAGGCCAGTAATTACGGCACGTCTGCCTTTAAATAAGTTGCCTGACTGTCTTCTGGCCGTATAATGGCCACCATTTTTTCGAACCGGGCAATCCGGTGAAGCAACGACCGCGAATGCGGCACTCCCATCGTGATTTGAGGAGATCATCTATGCAACGTGACGTAATGGAATACGACGTAATCATCGTCGGCGGCGGCCCTTCCGGCCTGTCGGCAGCTTGTCGTATCAAACAACTGGCAGAAGAAGCAGGCCAGGAAATCTCAGTGTGCCTGGTTGAAAAGGGTTCTGAGATTGGTGCACACATTCTTTCTGGTGCGGTCATTGAAGATCGCGCACTGACTGAACTCTTTCCGAACTGGAAAGAGATGGGTGCTCCGCTGAATACGCCAGTCAAAGGTGATGAGGTTTACTTCCTTACTTCCGATGAAAAATCTGTCAAAACTCCACACTGGGCGATTCCTAAGCCGATGCACAACGATGGAAACTACATCGTATCTCTCGGTAATGTGTGCCGCTGGCTGGGCGAACAAGCCGAAGCTCTCGGTGTAGAAATCTATCCGGGCTTCCCAGCAGCTTCCCTGATCATTGAAAATGATGCCGTTAAAGGTGTTGTTACGGGCGATATGGGCGTTGCAGAAGATGGCTCACAAAAAGATAGCTACATGCCTGGTATGGAGCTGCGTGCGAAATACACCGTATTTGCAGAAGGTTGCCGCGGGCATCTTGGTAAGGAACTGATCGCTAAGTTCAACCTTGACGCTGGTAAAGACCCTCAGCATTACGGCATTGGTATCAAAGAGCTGTGGGATATTGATCCTGCCAAACATCAGGAAGGCCTCGTTCTTCACGGCGCAGGCTGGCCACTCAGTGAGTCCGGCTCAACCGGTGGTTTCTTCCTGTATCACACTGAAAACAACCAGGTTGTTGTCGGCCTGATTACGGATCTGTCGTACAGCAACCCACACGTCAGCCCGTTTGATGAATTCCAGCGCATGAAGCACCACCCAGTACTGAAGCAGTACCTTGAAGGTGGTAAGCGTGTTTCTTATGGCGCGCGCGCGATCGCCAAAGGCGGCCTGAATTGCCTGCCTAAGATGACCTTTCCGGGCGGTCTGGTGATTGGTTGTGACGCGGGCACGCTGAACTTCGCCAAAATCAAGGGTACTCACACCGCGATGAAGAGTGGCCTCGTGGCAGCAGAAGAAATGTTCAAGGCGCTTCAGGCTGATCGTGCCAATGACGAAATCAACGAATACACTGCAGCCTTTGAGGCATCATGGGCATGGGAAGAACTGCATCGCAGCCGTAACTTTGGCCCTGCAATGCACAAGTTCGGTACATTCGGTGGTGCAGCCTTCAACTTTATCGATCAGAACATTTTCCCGATTCCTGTCACGTTGCATGACAAGACGGCGGATCATGAAATGCTCAAGCCAGCAGCTGATTGCAAGAAGATCGACTACCCGAAACCAGACGGCAAGCTCAGTTTTGATAAGCTCGGCTCTGTCTTCGTGGGTAACGTAAACCACGCAGAAGACCAGCCTTGCCACCTGAAGTTGACGGATGCGTCGATTCCTTTATCTCAGAACCTGCCTAAGTACAATGAACCTGCGCAGCGCTACTGCCCTGCCGGTGTTTATGAAGTGGTGGAGGATGAGAATGGTCAGCGCTTCCAGATCAACTCTCAGAACTGCGTGCACTGCAAGACCTGTGATATTAAAGATCCTGCCCAGAACATCACCTGGGTTACGCCAGAAGGCGGCGGCGGTCCAAACTATCCAAATATGTAAGACAATAAAAAGGGCCGAAAGGCCCTTTTTTATTGTCTTGATAGTGACGTTTTAACCAAAAGGGCCCGATAGCCCTTTCTTGTTTAGGGGCGCCATATTGCGACTCAGCGGCCCGACACAACCATCGATACGCCACGGAACTGAAAGTCATCAATTACAATGCTGCCCAGTTGACTGCCTCCAACACTGACGCTAGGCATGCGAACGTCGATAACATTCTCATCATCAAACGGAGATGCAAAATCAAACCTTACACCATCTGCAACATCTGTACTCATGTTCACATACAGTTTGGCGACACGGTCGCTAGCATCAGGCGTGCGATTTGCAGCCAACTTTTCATTGTATGAATTACCTGCAACAACAGCATCTTCAATAACAATTCCGAAAGAAGACGACATGTCGATATCGAGATCCTCAATGCCAATTGCAGTGTAAAACTCGATGTCGTTAGTTGCACCATCGACGCGCATTTCAAGAGCAAGCGCGCCACCGTACATGCTAATACTATCAACGAGAACATGTCGGTTGATGCCGCCTGCACCTTCAACAGCTATCTCACCGGTGGTCAAGAGGATGTCAACAACCCCTACACCGCCAGAGGTGGGCTCACCAAGAACAAGTAAGGAGCCATCCTGGTCGATGTCAATCTTAAATCTGAGATTGTTCAGGTTGGCGGTGTTGCCAGGATTGCTGAAGCCAAAGAGAGTGTTACGATCCTCCCCGCCACCGATGTAAACGTCTGAAATAGTCAAGCTGCCTCCGTCGCCATCGCTGACGCCGCCAACGACCTCCTCCGTATCGGTGTAGCGAATCTCTCCAACTTGCACACCAACATCTAGCTCGATGTCTACACCGGCCTGGCCAGTAACGTTATGCAGCTCAAACTCAGACATAGGCGAGAGTTCAGCCTGAGTACCTGCGGTAGCGAGTGCTATGCAGCCCGCGAGTAGTGATTTCTTCATGATAGGCGATCCATCAAGTTTTTATTGTAGTTACATCAGTTTACGTCCGGCACCATACTTGTGCAACTGACACTCAGTAGCAAACTACCTTGTTACAGCCAATACACAAGGGTTTATGAGGCCCTCAATAGCAACGTGGCACAATATGACGTATCAGCCTTCGCTTACAAAGTGAAGGAAACCGAGCTCTGACCCGAGCGCATCGAAAAACCGCCCTCTGTAAGCTCGCCCATTTCTAAGAGCTGGTAATAGGCTGACCTCAAAAAGCGTGCAGTTAGTCCTTGCGCTGTCGTTATAACTGGAATGTCATTCTCATCCAGTTTGGTCAATGTAATCCCGCTATTGCTATCGAGAAGCTCCACCTGGCCATTCGATAAAACCGCACTAACCCCAGCATCAGGCTCCCCAACCAGTGAAATCACATGAAGGGGCGTGTCTTCTACTTTTATGCGCCACTTCTCAACCGGCGTAACGAGGAAAAATTCATTGCCTTCTTGTTTTACAAGAGATGCAAAGAGCCTCAGCAAAGGCTTGCGGCTGATTTCGCCACCTTCGTGAAACCACCTGCCATCTTTCGCTACCCGGATGTCTATATCCCCAGACAAATCGGGAGTCCATTTGTCTAATGGGTATGCCTGCACTTTGTCGAGATCGAAAGCCTTGCTTATATCATCTAAGTTCATCGGCCTGCCTTAAAGTCCTCTTTGCCACTCCTGTCGCAACCTGATGGAGTCTGGTTTATTGATCGCAGTATCAAGCTGGGCGAGTAATGCCTGCTTATCCGCCCCGAGATTCCCCTTGAGAGGGAGGTAGTTAGACGCGTGATCACTACGGAATACTGTATCTTTCAAATCCAGACTGTCGATAAAGGTACGGAGTTCAACAAAAAGTTCGTGCTGGTCCGGCAATTCGTAGTCGAAACCTGCTTCTTCGAAACCCTGTTCGACACGTTTCTGGCCAAGCGGGTAGCTCACTACCAGGGTTGAAAGAAACTCCGGCTGAGCCTCTGTCATCAGCTTTGCTGTGTTGACTGCATGCTGGTGACTCAGTGAGCGCCCTCCCATACCATTTAGTACCATGACTGATGAGCTGATGCCGGCTGCTTTCAGCTTAAGGAGCGCCTCCAGGGTGGACTGGTATGTCTCCCCCTTTGCGATGGCCTTAAGAACGTCGTCGTCTCCACTTTCAGCTCCAACGTAAGCGATGCCAAGCCCCAGCTCTCTCAGGTGCTGCAAATCCTCAACAGACTTCTTTCTGATGTTCCGCGGCAGGCAATAGGCACCTACACGCTTAACCCAGGGGAGACTCTCTCTGATCTGCTGAAGAATGTTTTCGAGGCGCCGAACAGGGAGGACAAGTGCATCGCCATCTGCCAGAAACACCTTTTCAAATCTCGGGCCGACCGCTGCCGCATTTTTAATTTCTGCGAGCACCTCATCCTCGTTGCGGGCCCTGAACTTCTTCTGAGGCTGAGTGTACATATCGCAGAAGGTGCAGTTGTTCCAGGAACACCCGTTGGTAACCTGAAAAATCATAGATCGCCCTTCTGAGGGCGGGCGAAAAACCGGCTCGATATAATCTGGGAACATAGTTATTGGATACGATTGCTTTACGTAGAGGGTGTGGGGCTATGATATGGTGCCCGGAGCCGGAATTGAACCGGCACGACCATAAGGTCGGGAGATTTTAAATCTCCTGTGTCTACCAATTCCACCACCCGGGCGAACGGGCTTCTGACAGAGGTGTCAGAAAGTAAGTGGAGGCGCGAGCCGGAGTCGAACCGGCCTACGTGGATTTGCAATCCAGTGCATAACCGCTTTGCTATCGCGCCGTATTCTGCCAAACAGGAGCTTGGCGGTTGCACTGGAGCCAGTGCACTTACATAAACAGCGCTCTAGTGACGCGCTTTGATATTCATTTCTTAGGGTAAGAAAGAATGGAGCGGGAAAGGAGGCTCGAACTCCCGACCCCAACCTTGGCAAGGTTGTGCTCTACCAACTGAGCTATTCCCGCTTAAGTGCTGCGCATTTTAAATAATACGTGTAACCAGTCAAGCCTTTTTTCTTACTTTTTAACAACTTAGAGAATTATTTTCCCGAAATTGTTAGCGTCTCAGCTCAGGCCACGCGGCCTTAAGATAGATCAGCATGGACCAGAGAGTCAGAATCGCCGCTCCGTAAAGTGCGTAAATCCCAAGAACCTCCAGCAGGCTTCCCTCTGATGCACCCAGCAGCACGGTTATAGAGACCATCTGGAGTGCAGTTTTTATCTTACCCAACTGACTGACAGCGACATTGGCCCGCTTTCCAAGCTCTGCCATCCACTCACGAAGTGCCGAAATTACGATTTCTCTGCCAACGATCACCATTGCCGGAATCGTTAACCAAGGGTGTGCAAAATGCTCCACGAGCAGTACCAGAGCAACCGAGACAATCAGCTTATCTGCGACCGGATCAAGAAACGCACCTAGCGCCGACGTCTGGTCAAGTTTTCGTGCGAGATAACCATCCAGCCAGTCAGTGACCGCAGCCGCCGCGAATAACAGGGATGCCCAGACGCGGCCACTCTCCCCTAACCAGTAAAAACATACCACCATCAGCGGAATCACCAATATCCGCCCCATAGTCAGTATATTAGGTATGTTCATTGCCGGTACTACTCCTGTTCTTCACCATGGAGCGCAGCGAAAATCTGCCCTGCCAATGCTTTACTGATACCCGGGACTTTTTCGAACTCAGCCCGCGGCGCACCGCGCATATTACGCAGACTGCCGAAGTGAAGCAAAAGCTCTCTTCGCCTTTTTGGTCCCACTCCGGGTAATTTCTCAAGATCCGACTGCCCGCGCTTCTTAGCCCGCTCTTTTCTATGGCCGGTTATAGCAAAGCGGTGCGCCTCGTCGCGAACGTACTGCAGAAGGCGAAAGCCTGCATCATGAGCATCGGGAAGAATAGGTTTCGCGGTCTGCGGTCGCCACAAGTATTCCCACCCTGACTTTCGGGTCGCCCCCTTTGATATGCCAAGTAAGTACACATCGGCAATCTGTAGCTCATCCAGGACCTGATCAATCCTTGAGACCTGACCTTTGCCGCCATCAATCAAAAGAATATCCGGGAGGTCATTCTGCTCAAGCATGCGCGTGAGATGCCTGCGGACAGAATCTTCAAGTGCTGCGTAGTCATCCCCTGCAGTGACGTTTTTCACCGAGAAACGCCGATAGCGTGACTTGTCCAACCCTTCTTTGCCATAGACAACGCAAGATGCGTACGCAGCCTCACCCTGAGCATGACTGATATCGAAACACTCTATCCGGGCCGGAACAAAATTCAGTTTCAGAAGATCAGCGACTGCATCGAGCTTGCTTTGCGCTGCCTGTCGGCCCGACATGACAGACTGTATACCCGCTCTGGCGTTCTCTTCAGCCATTGCCAGCCATTGTCGACCGTCGCCTCGCACACCTCTCTGGTGCTGCAACGAGAGGCCTTGCTCTTTAAGTGCTGACAGCATAGGTGCAAGCACATCGGATTCTATGTCAGCAATGAGAACTTCGGGCAAGGTATCACTCGCATGACCTCCCAGATAGAACTGCTCGATATAGGAAACAAACAACTCCTCAAGTGGCACCCCAATTTTATCTTCCGGAAAAAAACTCTGGGAGTTGGTGAGGCGCCCTTTACGAAAGGTGAGGCGTTGAACGCAGATCATTGCCTGCCACTCAATTGCGACCCAGACGTCCGCATTTTTCTCTCCAGACTCTGCCATCTGGCGTTCCTGGATACGCCTCAGTAGCTCTACTCTATCTCTGAACTCAGCTGCCTTCTCAAATTGAAGATCCTCCGCTGCCTGCTCCATTCCAGCCTGAAGGTCAGAGATAAGTTCGCGGGATTTACCCTCGAGAAACATTCTTGCGCGCTGAATGTCCCGCTCATACTCTTCTTTCGATATATGACCGACACAAGGAGCCGAGCAACGATGAATCTCATACTGCAAACAAGGGCGGCTACGGTGATTAAAGTAGCTATCTTCACAGTTGCGGAGAAGAAACAGTCGCTGCAGATAGTTCTGCGCCTCACGAGCAGCACCGGGGTTCGGATAAGGACCAAAATACAGGCCCTTTTTCCTGCGTCGCCCCCGGGCGTATGATAGAAGCGGATAAGGGTGATCTGAGATGTGCAGGTAAGGATATGACTTATCATCCTTGAGCAGGATATTGTACGGCGGGCGATGCTTCTTGATCAGAGTCTGCTCAAGAATGAGCGCTTCGACTTCACTGCCCGTGACTGTGACATCGATATGATCAATCCGACTGACCAAAGCGACGGTCTTTGCGTTAAGACCTCGGGCGCGGAAGTAACTCGAAACCCGGTTCTTCAGGTTTTTTGCCTTTCCTACGTAGAGTAACGACTTGTCTTTGTCGTACATCCTGTAGACACCAGCCCTCTGGGTAAGCGACTTCAGGAATGCCTTAATATCGAAGTCAGGCATTAATTCACTTCGTTGGCGTCAATCAGTCCGTGCCGTAAGGCTAAATGGGTTAACTGCACGTCACTCTTTTCTATACCGAGCTTTTCAAAGATGCGATAGCGATAACTATTGACCGTTTTAGGGCTCAGAAACAGTGCTTCACCAATTAATGGGACACGTTGGCCTTTCGCAATCATGATGGAGATCTGGAGCTCTCTTTCAGACAAGGTCTCGAAGGGTGATCCAGCATCATCCTGAAATGGGCGTAATGCCAACTTCTGAGCAATTTCAGGACTGATATATTTCTGGCCGGAATTCACTTTAACGATCGCTCTCAGCATTTCATCAAAATGTGCACCTTTGGTCAGGTAACCAGAGGCACCAATTTTCAGGAGTCGCGATGTGTAGGGGTCGCCGTCGTAAACAGTCAGCGCAATAATCTGAATCTCGGGCTGACGCTGAAGAATCTTCTGGGTAGCCTCAAGGCCACCGATGCCCGGCATGTTAATATCCATAAGGACAACATCAGGCTCCAGGTCGCGCGCTTTCTGCACGGCCTCTTCGCCACTGGCAGCATCGCCGACAACCTCAACCTGCTCAGCATCGGCAAGCAAGCGACAAATACCTGATCGAACCAGATCCTGATCATCAACTACTAGGACTCGAATCAAAAAAACATCTCCAGAATTGGCTGGCTGCGATAAGGTGTGAAATATACCAAAGCAACTACACCGGGTACATGCGCTTCGATTGCCACGCGTACTTTTCACTGTTCAACATCATTGCCACCTCAACAACACCGTCAGCAGTATTCAACCGGTTCGAGAAGCCGAGACGCTGAGCCAGTTTCAGCATTGGCCCGTTCTCGGGCAGAACTGATCCGTAGATCTGCAGAACGCCGCGATCTTTCAGGTACTCGATAATACGGCTCATCAGGTGGAATCCAAGACGCTCGCCCCTGGAATTATCATCAACGATTACAGAGAACTCAGCGGTTACGTCGTCAGGATCGATCCAGACTCTCACGACGCCGAATATTTTACCGTCACACCAGGCTACGAAAGCCATTTCCCGGTCGTAATCTATCTGTGTAAGGCGAGCCAACTCGGTATGATCAAAGCGCCGGCGAGCAGAGAAAAAACGCAACCTGAGACTTTCTGCGCTCAGTCGATGATAAAAGGCATCAAGCTGCGGCTCATCCTCTCCGCGGATAGGCCGAACAAGATATTCAATGTTATTTGGCGAGGTGTAGCTGCCTGACAATTCTGTCGGGTAAGGAAGGATTGCACATTTAACTGGCTCTCCGACTTCAGCAGCCACACCAATCACGCGGTACCGACCAATCTGCTGGCGGATTGCATTCACTTCAAGCCCCGAGAGCCATGGGTGATTCAGAGCGAGATGAGACAATGCGACCAGCCAACGTTCGAGTGTCAGTAAGTCTTTTTCAGGGTATTCCGAGCGTTCCTGAAGAACCTCATAAAAATGGGATTTGCGGATCAACTTTTCGGCAAGGTTTGCATTCAGAGGCGGGAGCGCCACCTGGCGATCGACGAGAATATCGGCGGTACTGCCCCCGCCGCCAAAGAAGATGAACGGGCCAACCTCGTTGTCACGACCAATGCCGAACGAAAACTGAAGATTATCCAGTGCCCGGTGCATGGTCTGTACCGTGTATCCCAATATCGGACTCTCCGGGAATCGCTCAGTAATAACCTGAGAAAGCGAGTCGATCGCTGGCAATAGCTCCTTCTCGTTGTGCAGATCGCGAACCACGCTGCGAATACGCTCACGAGGGTTCGTGCCGTAGGCAAAAGGATACAAATAATCCTTGTGATGGACTCGCAGAACCCAGGGCTTGGGAATTGCTTGAGCGTCCTTAATCAGCTTATTTGGGGTGGTCCTGAAAATGCTATCAGCGCAGGAGTAGCCGTACGCTTTGAGTAATTTGTAGGCATCCGGTGGCGATAGATAGTCCCCTGCCTTGTAAGAGCTACGAATCTCTTCATCCAGTCCGGCGTGCTGCGCAGAGACAGGGATCTCGATACTTTCCGGGGTTTCGCGTAACAGGTCCTGTGTCCTCTGGTGCTGAACCATGTACATGTAGGACTTGATAGCATTGTCCGGCGTATCAAATGTCGGGATTTTTGCGCGATCAAAACTGGCCCTCGCGCCTTCTACCGAATATTCACCGACCCAGCTCGTGAGCACCATTTTCTGGGTATGAGCAGCGACCTCTATCAGGGCCTCTGCGTTTGCTTGTGCGTCTGTTCCCAATCCTGGTGTGAATATAACCAGCAGTGCGTCGACATTACGATCCGTGAGAACTGTTTTAGCAACAGCGCTCAACTGCTCGGGCTTCAGCTCAGGATTAAGAAGCAACGGATTTTCGGCTTTGACATAGTCTGGAAGCTGGCTCTTCAGTACCTGCGATCCATCCTTCGTAAAGGTCGCAAGCTCACCACCGTCGTGTAGTAGTCGATCCATCGCGATAATCGCAGGGCCTCGACCGTTCGCAATAACGGCAAGCCGGGGTCCGAAGCGTTCGCGGCGATTACTCAGGGCGTCCACGCAATCAAACAGTTCATCCGTTGCATTTACCCTGAGAACCCCTGCTCTGGCTAAAACCTCATCAATCAGGTCGTCGCGGCGAGACAATCCTTTAGGAGAAGACACAGGATTGAGAGGGCTGTCAGAAAAACGGTTATTCTTTACTGCCAATACAAGCCTGTGCCTGGAAGCTGCGCGCAGAGACCGAACCAGCGCCCGGCCTGAGCGAATTTCATCAAGCTGGATGAGCAATGTCCGGGCCTTAGGTTCCTGAGATATGTAATCGATCAGATCCGGAAGTGTCACGTCCTCGCTGCGACCCAGCGTTGCGACATGAGAGAACCCAATTCCCCTGCTGTAAGCCCAGTCCATTACGCCAGAGGCGAGCGTTCCCGACTGCCCTATGTAGGCAATACTACCCTGCCTGACAGGGACATGAAGGAAGCTTGCATTGAGCTTCCTGTGTGGGATAACGATACCAAGACAGTCAGGGCCCAGAATCCGCATCCGGGTCTGTTTAACGATGCGGTCGATTTTTTCCGAGTTAGGCCGGAACTGCCGCGAACGTGTGCGCGCCATCCCGCCCGTGAGCACCATGGCGGCCTCGACACCAATAGCGTGCAGCTGCTTTATTACACGCGCAACGGAGTCCGCAGGGGTACAGATAATAGCCAGGTCGGGAGGGTTCTTCAGCTGACTTATTTTTGCCCCCGCCGGCAAGCCATAAATCTCTTTATAGCCCTTGCTGTTAACAGGCTGGATTTTGCCTTCGTACCCTGCCTCCAGGAGGTTTCTGACAATTGCACCGCCAAGACTGCCCTGCCTGTCAGATGCACCAATCACAGCGATCGACTCGGGCTGCACAAAGCGTTCAAGAGATCGGGTACCCATCAAACCTCCATTGGTTTTTTGTGTTTGTGCCAGTCGAGAGTACACTGAGCAAAAACAAGACGGTCAGGAACAGATGCCATTAGCGTATTACACGTCGGAAGAGCACTTCTCGCACTTTACGGATGAAGACCATCCCGAACACGCCATGCGAATCATGGCCATAGAGCAGGAGCTTAAATCTCAGGGCATCTGGGAGCAACTGATTCATGTCAATGGTCGGTCGGCTGATATGCCAGACATCCTTCGGGCGCACAGCAAAGGCTATGTTGAACAGCTCCACCTGATACAACCTAAGCATGGCCATATCTACGTTGACGAAGATACCGCCATGTCACCCGGCTCACTCAATGCCGCCTTGTGGTCGGCAGGGTCCTGTACAGCAGCATTGGATGACCTTGCAAAAGGCGAACAGTCGCGTGCCTTCGTTGCAACGCGCCCGCCGGGTCATCATGCAGAACACCGCAAGGCCATGGGGTTCTGCTTTTTCAATAACGTTGCCATATCAGCGCTCAGGGCTGCTGACGTCCACCACTTTCAGCGGATAGCCCTTCTCGACTTCGATGCCCATCAGGGCAATGGCACTATAGATATTCTTGGGAATGATCAGCGTTTTCTCATCTGCTCCAGTTTTCAGCACCCTTTTTACCCATACACTCACTACGAGCAGTCAAAGTTCAATAACCTGATCAATGTTCCGCTTGAGTCTGGCACCGGCAGTGCAACCTTCAGGGCTATGATCGAAGAGCACTGGCTGCCAGCGCTGAAGTCGTATGCGCCTGAGCTTATTATCGTTTCCGCGGGTTTTGATGGCCACAAAGATGACCCAATGGCGGAATTGAATTTACTGGATTCAGACTATAACTGGCTTGGCTGTTTGATTGATAACATTGCAGCAACAAGAAACACTCCCGTACTGAGTATTCTGGAAGGTGGATACGACCTCAACGCCCTGGGTCGTTCCGTCGCTGCATACCTGACAGGCCTGCAGTCAAACTAGCGCGCTTTATTTTCACAATCCCTGTCACACTCTGGAGTGCAAAACTTACCGTCTGTCACAGAAAGCCACAGAGGTACGCACGATTTTCCCGATTGCAGATGGCATGATTTCAGCAGTTCCAACAAACAGGATACTGCTATGAGACCAAAGCAAGAAACTGGAGTTATTTACGCAATTGTTGCTACACCAGAATCGCTGTCACGCGTAACAAAGGCAGAGATGGCGCTGATTGCATTGACGGCATGTGTGAGCACATCCGTCCTGATCGCTGCAGCCCGATCTTTGTTTTAGAACGGTATCTGTACAGATCAATACGAAAACATGAATTCAAAAACAAAAAAGCCCAGCAATATGCTGGGCTTTTTTATGAAATAAGTGGCGGAGGGATAGGGATTCGAACCCTAGATAGGCTATTAACCTATGCCGGTTTTCAAGACCGGTGCTTTCAACCGCTCAGCCATCCCTCCGAACGGCGCTTATATTACCTCTCTCATTTTCCACGTCAACTTCTTTTTTAAAATCAATTCGTTACCGCCTTACCTTTAGAGCTGACAGTACTCAACCACAGGGCTATCATGGGTGGTAAATCTTGGGGGCTTCAGTGAACTACACCATACTCATATCCAGCTCACCTTTTCAGGGAAGCCAGCATCAATTGGCCATGCGGTTTATACGTGCGACTCTGGAAAGTGATCATTCGATAAAGAGGATATTTTTCTACGGCGATGCTGTACTCGCTGCAAATCGCCTTCAGACCCCACCGCAGGGGCAGAAATCGATTGCGCAAAGCTGGGCGGAGCTTGCAGAAGAAATCTCTATCCCTTTACACGCCTGCATTGCTAACAGCGTACGCAGAGGGATTGTTGATGAGCGGGAAGCTGAGCGCTATAACCTTGGCGTATCATCGATACACCCCTCATTCACGCTCACCGGGCTTGGGGAAATGGCCGAGGTTGTTCATGACAGTGAGAAAATGGTGCAATTCTGATGAGCTCTTCCATTCTGATTAACATCACTCGTCCACCGACGCCTGACTGCGAGGCGCTGGAGTATGCACTGGCTATGGCGGCTTTTGATATCGAAGTGAAAATTCTTTTCTCAGGTCGCGGCATTGATTGGCTTAACGCGGGCCAGGCTTCGCGCAAACCCGGAGGAAAGTCCCCGGCTAAGCTACTTGCGGCACTCCCGATGTACGGTATTGATGACATTGCTGTAGCTGGCGGACCGGCAACCTCAGACGAAAGCCCGAAAACTTTCGATACCTGCCAGACTATTTCGCAGCAGGAAGCGGCAAACTGGGCCAGAGATGCCCATCATGTGGTATCTTTCTGATCATGATTGTTCACACCCTATTTTCAGATTCGCCTGACACACTGAGCCAGGTCAAAGCCGCACTATTGCCGGGGGATGCAGTCCTGCTCGCAGGAGACGGCTGCTACCAGATCGAGAGAGCAAAGCAGATCAGCTCAGACGCTGATCTTTTTATGCTGACAGAGGACGCTCAGGTCCGCGGAATCAATGAGACTAATGCTCGTCTGATCAGCGATCCCGAGTGGGTAACCCTGACGGCAGATAGCCAGCAAGTAATAAGTTGGTTCTGAGATGGCGTCCCTCAATGACCTGACACTGGATAAAGACGGCTTTCTGGTTGAACTTAACGACTGGAATGCGGATGTTGCTGCAGTGCTTGCGCAAGATGAAGGTATCATCCTTACAGACGCTCATTGGGAAATCATCAATGCCATTCGCGCCTTCTACGCCGAGTTTGACCTCGCGCCAGCGATGAGACCCCTCTCCCGCTATATTAAGCAGACACTCGGTGCTGACAAAGCAGGGAGTATTTACCTGATGACATTATTTCCTGAAAGTCCGGCGAAAAAAGCCGCAAGAATAGCTGGCCTTCCAAGACCGGAGAATTGCCTGTGACACAACACGCCCTGGCTGATTACGTGCGCATCCTTGCCAGAGGAAAGAACGCCAGCCGAAATATGACGTTCGAAGAAGCGCGATTTACGATGGGCGAGATGCTCGCAGGTCGTTATGAAGATGTTCAACTCGGTGCAATATTTATGCTGCTGCGGGTACTTGAAGAAACCCCTGATGAAATAGCCGGGTTTGCGTCTGCAGTTAATGAGTACTGGCCCGAGCCAGCTGGACATTTTGACCTGGTCTGGTCGAGTTATGCAGGCAAACGGCGCCAGCCGATGTGGTGGGTGCTAGCTGCGCTACTGCTTGGTCAGATGGGGCATCGTATCCTTGTACACGGCACTTTGGCTCACACTCTGGGTCGGGTTTATGCCCATGAAGTTTTTCAGGAGCTTGGCTTACCTGCCGCAACCAGAGATTCCCTGGGTACGATTACCGCTCCATTAGTCTACCTGCCCTGCTCTGAGGTGCACCCAACGCTACAACAGTGGCTTAGTCTTAAGTCAGTCCTGGGGGTGCGTTCACCGATCAATACGGTGCTTAAAACAATCGCTCCGGCAGGCGTGCCTTCTGTGCAGGGCATATTCCACCCGGATTACCGGACGACTCACTCTATGGCGGCAAGTATTAATCAGGATACGGCTGCCATCATCAAGGGTGAAGGTGGCGAATTTGAGGTAAATCCTGAGCGTCCCTGTCAGGTGACAGTGGTTGTTGAGGGTGAAGAAGCCCAGTTTCGGATTGCCAATGATTCATCCCACTATGATGATAAAGCCGCAAGCCCGAACACCGAACATCTCATCAAACTCTGGCAAGGCCAGGACCACTCGCAATATGGTCACGATGCCGTGCTACGTACAGCCGCCCTGGCCCTGTGTGCCATGCTCAAGTCAACAGACTACGTATCCGCTTTATCGCAATGCAGCAAAGCCTGGGCAGAGCGGGATAAAAGCTTACTGGCCTGAGCGCCAGTTAAGCGTAGAGTGAAGGCTGACAACGCTCCCCACAATCGTGAGCGTAGGGGCTTGAATCTTCCGGCCAGCGACGTATTCAGGCATGGAAGCGAGCGTACCCGTGTGCACTTGCTGGTCCGGTAAGGTGCCCTTCTCGATCAACGCAATCGGTGTTTCTGCAGGCATGCCGTGCGCGATCAGCTGATTGCAGATCTCCGGCAAACCAACCAATCCCATATAGATTACAAGTGTCTGCTGTGGATGAATCAGTTCATCCCATGGCAGATTACAGGTGCCGTCCTTCAAATGCCCTGTTACGAAACGTACGCTTTGTGCATGATCTCGATGAGTAAGCGGGATGCCAGCATACGATGAGCAGCCGCTTGCAGCGGTAATTCCGGGCACAACCTGAAATGGAATACCTGCCTCTGCTAACTGTTGAATTTCCTCACCGCCACGACCAAAAATAAAGGGATCTCCACCCTTGAGCCGCAGCACTCTTCGACCTTTCAGAGCTTCATCAACCAATCGCTGATTGATTTGATCCTGAGGGACAGCATGGTCGCTCCTCGCCTTGCCAACGTAATGCCGCTCGCAATCATCGGGTAATAGGCTGAGTATGGCTGGACTGACCAAACGATCGTAGAAGACAACGTCTGACATCTGAATCAAACGCAGAGCCCGAAAGGTCAACAAGTCAGGATCACCGGGGCCCGCGCCTACAAGAAATGCCTCTCCGGCAGAGATATTCTCACCAGAGAGCAATCCCTCGACTATCTTATCGGCTGATGCTTCTTGTCTTGCCAACACCTGATCGGGGGCCTGAGATTGCATCAGTCTTCGCCAGAACACCCCCCGTTCCTTAGGTGTGCCCTCGCTGCGCAACCTTAGCCTCAGCGACTCCAGCCACTGGCCAAGCCGCGAGTAATCTGTGGGGATAAATGCTTCGATGCGGTCTCTGACGAGCCGCGTCAGTGCAGGGGTTGCCCCACCGGTGGAGATCGCAACCTTCAGCGGTGAACGATCGACAACCGCGGGAAAGGAAAAATCGTTGTCTTCAGGCTCATCAGTACGACAAACCCACGCGCCAGAGCTTCTGGCGAGACGAGCCTGATGTTCGTTTGTCGCCTTGTCATCCGTCGCCAGAACAACATAGTCGCCCGCTCGGTAATCTTCTTCTCCGGCGACACGCTCGTGGCAAGTCAGTCTGTCACCAGCCAGATCAAGGATCGCATTATCGATATTGGGCGCAATAACGTAAATCATCGCACCGGTATCGATCAGAGTTTTCACTTTTCTCGCAGCAACCGCTCCCCCGCCGATGATATAAAAGCGAGCTCGCGATGCATTAATTACGAGGGGTAGATGACTGTTGCTCACGCACCTTTCCGCTCAGAGGCAACCTTCTCAGTACTGATCCGCTCAGTACCACCCATGTATGGACGAAGCGCCTCTGGTACAGAAACCGAACCATCTTCTTCCTGATAGTTTTCAAGAATAGCGACCAGTGTCCGGCCGACGGCCAAACCTGAGCCGTTCAGTGTGTGGAGCAGTTCGGGTTTGCCTGTCTGAGGATTACGCCAGCGCGCCTGCATCCGACGAGCCTGATAATCGCCAAAAGTACTGCAGCTGGAGATTTCACGGTACTTCTGCTGACCGGGGAGCCAGACTTCAAGATCGTAGGTTTTGGCTGCGGAAAAGCCCAGGTCACCACCACACAGAATCACCTTGCGGTATGGGAGATTCAGTTTCTGAAGGATAGCTTCAGCATGACCGGTCAATTCTTCAAGAGTCTTCTCTGAATCTTCCGCCTTAACAAACTGAACCAGCTCGACTTTGTCGAACTGATGTTGGCGAATCATGCCTCGGGTGTCACGACCATAACTACCCGCTTCACTACGGAAGCATGGGGTATGGGCAACTTTTTTCACCGGCAGCTCGACATCATTGACTGTGTCACGCAGCAGGTTGGTTACAGGAACCTCAGCGGTAGGAATCATATACAGATCTTTATCACCCTGAGCCTGCGGAATTTTAAAGAGATCTTCTTCAAACTTAGGCAGCTGGCCTGTGCCCTCGAGCGCCTGACGGTTAACCAGGTACGGCACGTAAGTTTCTTCGTAACCATGCTCGAGTGTGTGCGTATCAAGCATGAACTGGGTCAGTGCCCTGTGCATTCTGGCGATAGGACCGCTCATGACGGCAAAACGAGAGCCTGCAACCACAGCACCGGCATCGAAATTAAGGCCGTGCGGCTCGCCTACATCTACGTGATCTTTCGGCACGAATGAAAACTCGCGCGGCTCACCCCATTTCAGGACTTCAACATTGTCGTCCTCATCGCTGCCCGCAGGCACTTCCGCCAGGGGCACATTCGGAATCGCCATCAGCATTTCGCGAAGATCAGACTCAACCTGCTTAGCAGCTTGCTCTGCGCGCGTAATATCGGCATCCAGACCACTCATTACCTGAGCCTTCGCCTCTTCTGGCGACATGCCCTGTCCGATCAGCTGGCCAATCTGTTTGGATGCTTTCTTCTTTTCTGCCTGCAGCGACTGAGCTTCAGTCAGTGCTTTTTTACGTGCATCGTCAAGTCGACCGAATTCCACATCATCAAATGAAAAGCCCTTCTTGGCGAGGGCATCTTTAACATCATCTATGTTGTCGCGAATGTACTTAATATCGAGCATTGTTCTTCTTAAACCAGAGATTTTGAGAGCCACATTCCTGCGGCCGTAGCAGCAAGACACCCCAGCAGACTGACACCTATGTAGGCCAGAAACGCTTCATATCGCGCCTGCTGAAGTAGAGAAATACTTTCTAATGAGAAGGTAGAAAAGGTAGTAAATGCACCTAAAAAACCCACCATCGCCAATTGACGGTGGTGATCGCCACCAAACCCATTTTCGACGAGCCAGATATAGGCGACGCCAATGGCGAAGGAGCCTAACAGGTTCACTGAAAGCGTGCCATAGGGGAAAGGCCGGTCAAACCACTTAAATACCGCCGTTGCCATGCTGAATCTCGCGACCGCGCCCAGCGCTCCTCCCAGAGCGATCCATAAATACGCCAAAGTTAACTACCGCCGTCTGTATATCGTTTCTTATCGCTCAGGCGATTGAGTTCACGAAGGTGATCCAGTTTGGCACCAATCTTCTGCTCAAGGCCGCGAGCTACCGGTGAGTAAAAACGCTCATCCGCCAGGGCTTCAGGGAAATAGTTTTCACCCGCGGCAAATGCTTCAGGCTCGTCATGAGCATAGCGGTACTCGGCACCGTAACTCATGTCAGACATCATCTGAGTGGGAGCGTTTCTGAGGTGTAATGGTACCTCATAGCCCGGTGTTGACTGCACCAGTTTCCTCGCCGCTTTGTACGCTGTGTAAACTGCGTTGCTCTTTGGGGCGCATGCTAAGTAAACAACGGCTTGGGCCAGATTGAGCTCTCCCTCAGGGCTGCCCAGGCGCTCCTGAGCCTCCCATGCGGCAGTACAGACAGAGAGTGCGCGAGGATCGGCATTGCCAATATCCTCGCTCGCCATACGGACAAGTCGCCTTGCTATATAGAGCGGATCGCAACCTCCGTCGAGCATACGACTGAACCAGTAGAGGGAGGCATCCGGATCAGAACCCCGGACCGATTTGTGCAAAGCTGATATCTGCTCATAAAAGGCATCGCCGCCTTTATCGAACCTGCGCAGACTACTAACTAATACCGCCCTAACATCGTCGTCACTGAGAGAAGACCCGCCATTCAGCTGCAGCGCTTGCTCTAACAGATTCAGGGCGCGGCGAGCATCGCCATCCGCGGCAGCGGCAAGAACAGAAAGCGGAGATTGATCTTTCTGCTCAACTCCTTCCGATTCAAGTCCACGCCGAATGACCTTAACAAGGTCATCGTCCGTAAGAGACTTAAGAATGTAGACCTGCGCTCGCGAGAGAAGTGCATTATTCAGCTCAAACGACGGGTTTTCTGTCGTTGCCCCAACAAAGATAAAGGTTCCGTCCTCAACGTATGGCAGGAAGGCGTCCTGTTGTGACTTATTGAAGCGATGAACTTCGTCGATAAAAAGCAGTGATTTGCGGCCACTCCCCGCTGCCTGACGCGCCTGTTCAACAGCCGCCCGGATCTCTTTGACCCCAGCCATGACCGCACTCAGTGACAGAAACTGAGCATCGACGTAGCTGGCGATAAGGCGGGCTAGCGTGGTTTTACCGACACCCGGAGGCCCCCACAGAATAAGAGAGTGAATCTGCCCTGCATTCAACGCATTCCGAAGAGGTGCCCCTTCTCCGACCACATGCTCCTGTCCGATGTAATCGTCGAGCGAGCCTGGCCTGAGCCGCGAAGCCAACGGCTCGTATGGTTTATCCTGCGAAAATAAATCAGCTGCCATGGCGCCCGTCGATTACGTCAACATCATCAGGCGCAACAAAGGTGAAAGCAGCTGGATCAAGCTCAGGGTTTACTTGCTGACCAGTAAAGCGAATTTCGGTGATTTGTCCGGCAGCGTCGAATATACGCATAAACTCAACTTCATCATTGACGTAGTCAAACTCAAGCGCTTCAAACAACTGACTGGCATCCTGAGGCCTTAACCTGTAACGCACGGCTTTACCAGCCTGCTCTCTTGTTGCTGTGTAGCTGTCAGAAATATTGCTGACATCACCACTCAGAAGCAGTGCTGGGGTTTCCTGAAGCTTCGACTCAAGATTACGAATAGTGACCTGCTCCAGATCCATATCGTAAACCCATACAGATTCGCCATCGGAGACGACCAGTTGCTCGTAAGGTGGGTTTGTTTGCCAACGCATTTTTCCTGGTCGCTGAACCGAGAGTGTCCCTGATAAACTCTGCAATACTTCCCCATTCTGATCCATGGTCACCTGCGAGAACTCGGTTTCCATCGAGTTGAGGGATGTCAGCATTGAGGTAAATTCCTCCAGCGCCTCACCTGCCTGGATACCCAATGACACTACAGAAAAAATAATCCCGCCTGCGAATGCGGTCAGCTTTGAAATCATAAAAAACTCTACTTTTATTTGAGTTAAGCAGGAGGCGGCGCAATAACTTCACGGCTACCGTTATGAGCTGGTGGTGAAACGACACCCGCTGCCTCCATTGTCTCGACGAGCCTTGCGGCCCGGTTGTAGCCAATACGTAATTTACGCTGCACTGATGAGATCGAGCATTTACCGGATTCGGTCACAAAGGCAACCGCCTGATCGTACAGGTCGTCTTTTTCACCGTCGGCGTCATCGCCGCCCATCCCGGGCACCGAACCATCCTCACCCACTTGTGTGATTTCTTCGATGTAGTCAGGTTCCCCGCGTTGCTTCCATTCTGCAACGACGCGATGCACTTCGTCATCGTCAACGAAAGCCCCATGAACCCTTTCTGGCAGGGCGTTCCCTGGAGGCATAAACAGCATATCGCCATGCCCCAACAGTTGCTCAGCCCCACCCTGATCAAGAATGGTCCGCGAGTCGATTTTTGATGACACCTGGAATGCGATCCGGGTCGGCACGTTTGCTTTGATCAAGCCGGTAATAACATCCACAGAGGGGCGCTGGGTCGCCAGAATCATATGAATGCCTGCCGCACGTGCTTTTTGAGCGATTCGAGCGATGAGTTCTTCTACTTTCTTGCCAACCATCATCATCATGTCGGCGAACTCGTCCACGACAATCACAATGTATGGCAAGGGTTCAAGCGTCGGCGGAGTCGTATCGAATGATTGATCAATCTGCCAAAGCGGATCAGCCAGTGGCGTACCCGCCTCAATGGCGTCCTTAACCTTCTTGTTATAACCGGCAATATTACGAACACCCATCGCCGCCATTAACTGATAGCGGCGTTCCATTTCAGCGACCGACCAACGAAGGCCACTGGCGGCCTCTTTCATATCAGTGATAACAGGTGTCAGCAGATGAGGAATCCCTTCATAGACGGATAATTCCAGCATCTTCGGATCGACCAGAATCAACCTTAGCTCTTCGGGCGTAGACTTGAATAGCAGTGAAAGCAGCATTGCATTCACACCCACCGATTTACCCGAGCCTGTCGTACCTGCAACGAGTAGATGCGGCATCTTGGCAAGGTCAGTAATCACGGGATTGCCCGCAATATCATGACCCAGCGCGAGCGTAAGCGGTGATTTCGACTTGTCGTAATCTTCGGACGACAAGACCTCACCCAGCGTAACCATGGCGCGATTTTCGTTAGGGACTTCAATCCCCATGACCGACTTGCCCGGTATGACCTCTACAACACGTACCGCAACCATGGCCATCGAGCGTGCGAGATCCTTCGCCAGGTTCGATATCTTACTGGCCTTCACGCCCGGTGCCGGCTGGATCTCAAATCGCGTAATAACCGGGCCCGGTGCCACAGCAGTCACTTCAATCTTTACACCGAAGTCGGCAAGTTTCTGCACCAGCAGCTCGGATAAGTCGTGCAGACGTTCCTCCGAGAAGCCGGCCTTGCCATCGCTTTTGGGAGGGTCCAGCAAAGCAATTGAAGGTAACGGGTCGTTACCTTTGAATAACTTGCCTTGCAGGTCTCGTTTGGCCCGGTCGCTTGGGCGCGACTCGCGCTTTTCGAGCGGCTCAATTTTAAAAGACTTAACATCGGCAACAGCGTTTTCGATGATGTCAGTATTGGGTGCCGTCTTGGGCACTTCGCGAGCGGCCACAGCCTTTACCGGGATGGCATCTTCGTTTCTTGCCTCTTCGTTTCTTGCCTGGGCGGCAGGTGCGGGTTTGGGCTCGGCTTCAGGGCCAGGTTCAGACTTAGAGACATCCCAGGGCAGATCACTTACGAGCGAATCGTCACCTTGGTCATCCAATGCACTAAAACCTGCGAAGCTGTCGAGCGGGTCCTTGTCTGCATCGGATGCCGCACCGACTGATGGCGGATCGAACCGGCTATTCTTAGGTGAACCTGAGTTCGAGGCGGTGATTTCAGGCTTATTGGCAGAGTCAGGCTCTTGGGTGCCAGTCGCACGTTTCCTGGCGATAAAGGCTAATGCCTTGTGAAGGATGCTGTCACCGGTCGTTTCTTGGTCGTGGGCAGTAGTACCGGCTTTCTCCACGTTTTGAGAGTCAGCTTTCTTGTTTCCGGAAATGCGCCCAACAAAAGAAAGAGCAGCACCACCGACCCGCTCGAAAAACATCAGCCAGGAGAACTCAAGAAACAACACAAGGCCGAGTGCCAGTGCGACAATCAGAATTGAGACGGACCCGATAAAGCCGAACAGCGGCACCATCAGCGCTATAGCGCCCTCGCCTATGATGCCGCCGGCACCAGCTGGCAGGAGCTCACCGCGCCAGATACTGACATCTGCCAGAGCGGCAAGTGAGATAAGAATGAGTAACAGGCCGCTGGCCCTGAGCACCCAGACCCGCCCTTCTACGGCTGGCGCCTTGCGGAACAACAACCAGGTCTTAGCCATGATCAGAGCAGGAAAAGCGAATGCGAGATATCCCAGGCCGTGGAGCAGAAAGTCGGCCAGGTAGGCTCCGACGCGCCCGATGGAGTTATCTGCCGTGCCGCTGCCGACGACTGACCATGCGACATCTTCCGGATCATAGGAAAAGAGAGCCAGAAACAGCAATACACAGCCAAGCGTAAGCAGAAGAAACCCTATGTCGTGGCGCTTACGCCAGCCGTCGTCCGACATATTTTTCTGTTTATTGTCGATTTCAGAGTGCTGCGATGACAAAATATCGTCCTGCTAATGGTCAAACGTCCACAGTCTAACACGGCTAAACGAGCCTGTTCATAACTATGATTGATTGGTTAGATGAGTTCCGCCCGCCGGAATTCCCAGATACAAGTAGAGCACTCGAAGAGCCCGAAGGACTTCTTGCCGCTGGCGGCCATCTGAGCCCCGCCTGGCTGGATTGCGCCTACCGGAAAGGAATCTTTCCATGGAATGACCCTGAGGAGGCACGACTCTGGTGGACTCCTATGCCTCGGGCAGTCATTCTTCCGGAAACCTTCAGAATTCCTAAAAGGATTGCCCGCGAGGTTCGTAATACCGATCTTCGCGTCACAGCGAGCCTTGATTTCAAAGGAGTAATAAAGGGCTGTATGGCTCCCCGGGCCGACAGCGAAGGTACCTGGATAGACGATGAGATTATTGATAACTACCCCAGACTCCATAACGCAGGTCGGGCGATATCAATAGAGTGCTGGGATAAGTCCGGGGCCTTGTGTGGTGGTTTCTATGGGCTATCCATAGGACGTATTCTCTTTGGAGAAAGTATGTTTACCCAACACAGCGGAGCATCAAAGGTGGCCTTTGCTACCGCCGCCCCACTCCTGTTTGAACTTGGTTTTGAGATGATTGATTGCCAGATGCGAACCTCACATCTGGAGCGATTCGGTATTATTGAGCTGGATCGCCCTGAATTTGAGAGCCGACTTCTCGCGGGAGTAAACAAGCCTGCGCCTTCACCACTTCCCGGCGTTCTGAAATGAGATCAATCCCCTTATTTACACCTGCCGAGACACACGACTGTCCATACCTTGAAGACAGACAAGCGCAGAGTCAGTACGTCGACCCCAGGATAGTACCGGACTTGGATACCATGAGCGCACTGAGTCGACTGGGCTTCCGGCGCAGCGGAAAGCTCATTTACCGGCCCTCCTGCCCGTCGTGCCGCGAATGCCAGTCCATCAGAATCCCAACTGCACAGTTTGCCCCGAGCAGAAACATGAAGCGCGTACTTAATCGCACTCGCCACTGGCGGGTGTCGGTGCGCCCTCTGTCGGATAGTCCTGAGTTCTTCGATCTCTACTGCAGATATATCAATGCGAGGCATCAGGATGGCGACATGTATCCCCCCTCCCGACAGACCTACGATGAGTTTATTGGCGAAAGCCTCGGCAACACACAGTTTCTCGTGGCCGAGGATGGCGAGGGGGTAATTGGTGTTCTGGTTTTCGACAGATTCAATGATGGGCTCTCGGCTGTGTATTGCTTCTACGAGCCGGACCGCGAAAGCGAATCAGTGGGCACATCTATGATTATTCGTCTGACGCTGTTAGCCCGAAGCGTCGGACTTCCCTACAACTACCTCGGCTATTACGTCGAGAACTGTCGGAAAATGAGCTACAAAGCCCGCTTCACTCCTCTTGAAGTTCTGAGTGATAACGACTGGATACGCCTAAATCCCGCCTAAGCTTTGCCATAGCGAGTGTTTTAGGGCAGAATGCGCGCGCATTGAACAAGTTTCAGACAGGTGACGAATGGCAAAAGACGATCACATTGAAATGGAAGGCGAAGTCATCGACACGCTTCCTAATACAATGTTCCGGGTTAAACTGGAAAACGGTCACGTAGTGACCGCTCATATTTCCGGCAAAATGCGTAAGAATTACATCCGTATTCTTACTGGCGACAAAGTTAAAGTGGAACTGACACCTTACGATCTTAGTAAGGGACGCATCACTTACCGCGCTCGCTGATCCTCGCCTTCGGCAATCTGCCGGCCATCAGGCCGGCATTGCCTCAGGTAATTCCAACGAAAGCTCGCCGTCGACGACGGTAATCTCAATCTCGCCACCCTTAGAAAGATCACCAAACAGGATCTTCTCTGCCAGCGGTTTCTTGATCTTATCCTGAACCAAACGAGCCATTGGGCGAGCACCCATTTTCTCGTCATAGCCGTGCTCAGCAAGCCAGTTGCGGGCTTCATCATCGACATTTAACAGTACGCCTTTGTCGTCCAACTGCCCCTGAAGCTCAGCCAGGAACTTATCGACAACATGTAGCGTGGTATCCGGCGTAAGAGGCGCGAACTGAATGACACTGTCGAGACGGTTGCGGAACTCAGGTGTGAACAGCTTCTTAAGCTCCTCGGCACCATCCGTTGTATGATCCTGCTGGGTGAAACCAATACTCGCACGACTCATCTGAGCAGCACCGGCATTGGTCGTCATAACCAGAATCACGTTACGGAAATCCGTCTTGCGACCGTTGTTATCCGTCAGCGTACCGTGGTCCATAACCTGAAGCAGAATATTGAACACCTCAGGGTGAGCCTTCTCTATTTCATCCAGAAGCAGAACGCAATGAGGCGTCTTATTTACCGCTTCTGTCAGTAAGCCGCCCTGGTCGTAACCCACATAACCCGGAGGCGCACCAATCAGGCGGGATACCGTGTGGCGCTCCATGTACTCAGACATATCGAAGCGGACAAGCTCCATGCCCATGACAGACGCCAGCTGCTTCGTAACCTCAGTTTTACCAACACCGGTTGGGCCAGCAAAGAGGAAAGAGCCAATCGGCTTCTGCGGGCTGTTCAACCCGGCACGAGACATCTTAATGGCAGTTGAGAGTGTCTGAATAGCTTCATTCTGACCAAACACTACCATCTCAAGCTTATCTTCGAGACCAAAGAGCAGTTCTTTGTCAGACGCAGAAACAGACTTCGGTGGGATTCGTGCTATCGCTGCGACCACCTCTTCTACTTCTCCGACATTGATGGTCTTTTTACGTTTGCTTGGTGGAACCATCTGCTGCAAAGCACCTACCTCATCAATCACATCAATGGCCTTGTCGGGCATATTGCGGTCATTGATATAGCGATCAGCCAGCTCTGCAGCGGCTTTAAGGGCTTTGTCCGTGTACTTAACTTTGTGGTGCTCTTCAAAGCGGGACTTGAGGCCTTTGAGGATTTTGTAAGTATCCTCAACAGACGGCTCTGCAACATCGATCTTCTGGAAGCGACGAGTCAGAGCACTGTCTTTCTCGAAAATGCCACGGAACTCTGTGAACGTGGTAGAGCCAATGCAGCGCACCTCACCTGAGCTCAGTAGCGGCTTCAGCAGGTTGCTCGCATCCATAACGCCACCAGAGGCGGCACCCGCACCGATAATGGTGTGAATTTCATCGATAAACAGTATGCCGTGAGGCTGACGCTTCAACTCTGCCAGCAATGCTTTAAAACGTTTTTCGAAGTCACCCCGGTATTTGGTACCAGCCAGAAGTGCGCCCATGTCGAGACTGTAGACAACAGCATCGCTGATCACATCTGGCACTTCTTCATCGACAATGCGCTTAGCCAGACCTTCAATAATGGCGGTTTTACCGACACCAGAGTCACCCACCAGAAGCGGATTATTCTTACGTCGACGCGCCAGAATCTGCACAAGACGATTAACTTCAAACTCGCGTCCGATCAATGGGTCGATTTTACCCTCGCGCGCCAGGCGATTGAGGTTAGTCGCATACCCTTCAAGAGCGGACTTCGAACCCGTCTCCGCTTCTTCATCGAGATTGTCTGCCGCCTGATCAGCGCCCTCTTCAGGGCCGCTGACTTTCGAAATGCCGTGAGAGATGTAATTAACCACATCAATACGAGCAATATTCTGCTGCTTCAGGAAATAAACAGCCTGGCTTTCCTGCTCACTGAATATGGCGACAAGGACATTCGCACCGGAGACTTCAGTTTTGCCCGATGACTGAACGTGGAATACGGCCCGCTGCAGGACGCGCTGAAAACCCAACGTTGGTTGAGTTTCCTGCTCGCCATTAGATTCCGGGATAAGGGGAGTTGTGGAATCGACGAAGTCATCCAGATCTTTGCGGAGTTTGACAATATCGGCTCCGCAAGCCTGAAGTACGGTCGAAGCCGCATCATTGTCTAGCAGCGCCAACAGCAGATGTTCGACTGTCATAAATTCGTGACGCTTAGAACGAGCCTCCTTGAATGCTTCATTCAGGGTTTGCTCGAGTTCTCTATTCAGCATAAAGCCTCCTGGTTTCAGTCGTCTGCCGGGGCTATCTCACACATCAACGGATGTTGGCAGTCCTTGGAGTATTGATTCACAATTTCTGCTTTAGTTTCAGCAATGTCTTTAGTATAGACGCCACACACGGCACTGCCTTTCATGTGGACCGCGAGCATAATCTCTGTTGCCTGCTCCGGTGTTTTGCTGAAAAACTGTTGTAAAACCTCTACAACAAATTCCATTGGCGTGTAGTCATCATTCATCATCACCACGCTGTACATCGACGGGCGCTTCAGCTCCGGCAGGGACTCCTGAACCGCAATATTTCCGTCTTCCTCGTGATGAGGATCCTGACCACTTAAGCTTAGTTGATATTTATACATGACGCGTCGATGGGATTCTGTGTTTGCCAAATTAGTCACATGATAACGCTGTCAGGCCAACCCGACCACTCAGGCATACCACCTTAGTCGAATATGTGATTAATTAGGTCAATTAGTGTCTTGACGGGCCACAATGGGCGGCGTAGGTTTTACACGACTAGGGTATACAAGCCCTATCCACGAAAAACGCACCTATATCTGTAGTTATAAGGAGATTTGCGATGAAAACAGGGACTGTAAAGTGGTTCAATAACGCCAAAGGTTACGGTTTTATCCTAAGTGACGAAACCAATGAAGATCTGTTTGCCCATTACTCAGTCATTGATATGGACGGATACCGCACACTGAAAGCAGGCCAATCTGTCCAATTCGACATCAAACCCAGCGATAAAGGACTGCACGCGATCAACATCCGTGCCCTTGCTGGTGCAGAGGCTTCGGCACCAGCAGCAAAGGCTGAACAAGCAGAGCCTGCCTGAGGCACAATCTTTTTCAGACGCGCATAAAAAAACCGCCGAAAGGCGGTTTTTTCTTTTAACCCAGTATTACTGCTGATCAATCAGAGTATTAAGGGTCTTGCTCGGACGCATGACTTCAGTCGCCTTCTCTGGGTTTGGCCAGTAGTACCCACCGATATCTACCGATGAGCCCTGAACAGATTTCAATTCTTCCAGGATCTGGGATTCATTGTCATTGAGAGCGTTTGCCAGCGGCTTAAAGTGCTCAGACAGCTCGGCGTCATCAGCCTGAGCAACCAGAGCCTCCGCCCAGAACTTCGCGAGGTAGAAATGACTGCCACGGTTGTCCAGATTACCCAGCTCGCGCCCTGGAGATTTCTGTTCCTGCAGAATTCGCCCTGTCGCGATATCCAATGTTTTGCCAAGCACTGCTGCTTTAGCATTGCCGGTTTTCTCTGCGAGGTGCTCCAGCGACGCTGAAAGCGCCATAAACTCGCCCAGAGAGTCCCAGCGCAGGAAGTTTTCTTCAAGTAGCTGCTGAACATGCTTTGGTGCAGAGCCGCCAGCGCCTGTTTCAAACAGACCACCGCCGTTCATCAGGGGGACAATTGAGAGCATCTTAGCGCTGGTGCCCAATTCAAGAATTGGAAACAGATCAGTCAGGTAGTCACGAAGCACATTACCAGTGACTGATATCGTGTCTTTGCCGTCTTTCATGCGAGCAAGCGTGAATCGAGTAGCTGCTTCCGGCGCCATGATGCTGATTTCCAGACCGTCAGTATCTGCTTCCGAAAGATACGCCTCGACCTTTTTAATCAGCTCAGCGTCATGGGAGCGATTTTCGTCAAGCCAGAATACGGCTGGAGTGGAAGTCGCACGAGCGCGGTTAACAGCAAGGTTTACCCAGTCACGAATAGGAGCATCCTTAGCCTGGCACATGCGCCAGATGTCGCCCTTGGCAACCTCGTGCTCAATTAACTGCTCGCCGGATTCGGTAATAACGCGCACTTTGCCGTCAGCTGGAATCTCAAAAGTTTTGTTATGCGAGCCGTACTCTTCTGCTTTCTGCGCCATCAGACCAACGTTAGGTACTGTGCCCATGGTGCGCGGGTCGAAAGCACCGTGCTCTTTACAGAAGTCGATGGTTTCCTGATAAACACCGGCGTAACAACGATCCGGAATGACTGCAATTGTGTCATGCAGATCACCATCCGAACCCCACATCTTGCCAGATGAGCGGATCATCGCAGGCATAGACGCATCTACGATTACGTCATTTGGTACATGAAGGTTGGTGATGCCCTTGTCCGAGTTGACCATCGCCAGATGCGGGCGCTTCTCATAACAGGCTGCGATATCAGCTTCGATAGCTTCACGCTCATCATCGGGCAGCTTCGCTATCTTCGCATAGACGTCGCCGAGACCGTTATTAACATCAACGCCCAGACGCTCGAAGGTTTCTGAATACTTTTCAAAGACTGGTGCAAAGAAAACAGACACCACGTGACCAAAGATAATCGGGTCAGAAACCTTCATCATGGTTGCTTTCAGGTGAACTGAGAACAATACGCCCTTCTCTTTTGCTTCCTGGATTGTCTTGTCGAGGAAAGCCCGAAGAGAGGCAGCACGCATGACAGATGCATCAATAACTTCACCATCAAGCAGCTTCAGACCTTCTTTGAGTGGCGTTACGTTGCCTTCAGCATCAACGAACTCAATATCAACAACGTCAGCATTCGACAGTGTGAGCGATTTTTCGCTACCGTAGAAGTCACCTTCTTCCATATGCGCTACAGAGCTCAGGGAATCAGACGACCACTCCCCCATTGAATGAGGATAGCTGCGTGCATACTCTTTTACTGACGCAGGTGCGCGACGGTCAGAGTTACCCTCACGCAGAACCGGGTTTACGGCACTGCCTTTAATACGGTCGTAACGAGCTTGTACGTCACGGTCTTCGTCCGTTGCCGGATTGGACGGATAAAGCGGAACATCAAAGCCCATACTGCGCAGCTCTTTAATTGCTTCGCGTAGCTGTGGCAGAGATGCACTGATATTCGGCAGCTTGATAATATTGGCTTCTGGCTGCCCTGCAAGGGTGCCCAGCTCTGCAAGCGCATCAGGAATACGTTGTTCTTTTTGGAGGAATTCCGGGAAGTTGGCCAGAATACGGCCCGCCAGAGAAATATCACGTGTCTCAACATCGACGCCGGCAGAGCGGGAAAACGCCTGAATAATCGGCAGAAGTGAGTGAGTTGCCAATGCTGGCGCCTCATCGGTTTCAGTATAAATAATCCTGGATTCGTTCGCGGACATTGTGTCTCCTGTTGCGTTACGCTATTGCTGTGTCGCATGAACCGGCTTCACTAACTTGTGGTAAGTGAAGGACTCCGATCCGGTATGGCTGCAAGCTGGTGATGCCAGATTGCATCTAAACCGATGCTGAGTAGCTTCTTAAGTGCCGCTAATTTGTAGTTTTTCTACAAAAAATGCAAGCTAGACAAAAGAATAAGTAATTTTCTTACAAAACCATGGCTCGCCTGATACTTCTTAACAAACCATTCAACGTTCTTTGCCAGTTCACTGACAAAGAAGGACGACCCACTCTGGCCGACTTCGTAACCACACCCGGGGTATATCCAGCCGGGCGGCTCGACTATGACTCCGAAGGCCTGGTTCTGCTTACCGACTCCGGACCTCTACAGGCAAGGATAGCTGACCCTCAGCATAAGATGACAAAAACCTATTGGGTGCAGGTTGAAGGACGTCCTGATGATAGCGAAATTGATGCGCTTCGGAGTGGGGTCACCCTCAAGGACGGCCCAACCCGCCCTGCCAAAGTTGCCATTATTGAGCCACCCAACGTTTGGGAGCGAAACCCTCCGATTCGCTACAGGGAAAACGACGTCACCACCTGGCTACAAATCGAAATTTCAGAGGGGCGTAACCGGCAGGTCAGACGCATGACAGCCCATATTGGCCACCCCACTCTTCGTTTGATCCGGGCATCTGTCGGCCCCTGGTCACTCAGTGACATAGGCAAGCCCGGAGAGTTCACGTCCGTCGAGGTTCACATGCCAAAGAACTCCGGATCTCGCCGGAAGCCAACGAAACATAGCAGCAAGCCGACTCGACGCAACAGCACTCAACGCAAACGCTGAACCTCCAGCGCGGTAGCCATTCGAGCAGCCGCCAAAGATGCCTCATGCGAGCATTTCAGGTAAACTTCGCAGCTTGATTTTACCGGAGGCCTCATGACTGCCGAACGCTGGACACCGCACGCTACCGTAGCCACTATCGTCACCCGCGGGGACGACTTTCTCATGGTGGAGGAAATGAGCAATGGAGCGCGCGTCATCAATCAGCCAGCCGGACACATCGAGAAAGATGAAGCTGTTATTGATGCAGCCGTGCGTGAGACCCTTGAAGAAACCGGGTGGGAAGTGAAACCTACAGCCCTGCTCGGGTTTTACACCTACACAGCGCCCGCTAACGGTGTTACTTACCATCGGTATTGTCTTATTGCTGAAGCTATCCGGGAAGTACCAGGCGCAGAGCTGGATGAAGGAATTATCGGCCCATCATGGATGTCTATTGAAGAACTGAGGGGCGCCACCAATCTGCGTAGCCCCATGGTACTGACCTGCGCTGAAGACTACCTCTCGCGTAAACATTATCCGTTAGACCTGATTGTTGAGCATCCCTGAATGACAGACATCTCCAATACCAAAGTCATCGTCGGCATGTCTGGCGGTGTTGATTCTTCCGTATCTGCCTACCTGCTGATTGAACAAGGCTACCAGGTGGAAGGCCTGTTCATGAAGAACTGGGACGAAGATGATGGGACGGAATACTGCACGGCAAAAGAAGATCTTGCAGACGCCCAACAGGTCTGCGACACGCTTGGTATAAAGCTTCATCAAGCTAACTTTGCTGCAGAGTACTGGGATAACGTATTCGAACACTTCCTCCATGAATACAAGGCAGGCCGCACGCCGAATCCGGATATCCTGTGCAATCGCGAGATCAAATTCAAAGCCTTTCTTGAGTACGCAAAAGTACTGGGCGCTGACCTTATTGCGACCGGACATTATGTGCGTCGGGGGCAGCGTGGCGACGATACGGTCTTATTGAAGGGGCTCGATGGCAACAAGGACCAGAGCTACTTCCTGCATGCCGTCGGCGGAAAAGAGATCGCTATGACACTCTTCCCTGTTGGTGAGCTGGAAAAGCCTGAAGTTCGCAGAATAGCCGAAGAGAACAACCTGGTAACGGCCACCAAGAAAGACTCGACTGGCATTTGCTTCATTGGCGAACGTCGTTTTAAAGACTTCCTGAAGCAATACCTTCCTGCGCAGCCTGGTCGCATAGAGACACCTGAAGGTGAAGACATTGGCCAGCACAGCGGCTTGATGTATCACACTCTTGGCCAGCGTCAGGGGCTTGGTATTGGTGGCCTGAAGAATCACCCGGACGCTCCCTGGTTTGTTGCTGGCAAGGACCTTGAGCGGAACGTACTGATTGCCGTGCAAGGAAAAAACCACCCTTTGCTGTTTACCGACTGGCTTACTACTACTGAGGTGTTCTGGGTGAATGCCGCTCCGGATACGCCTTTGCGCTGCAAGGCAAAAGTAAGATATCGCCAGGACGATCAGGACTGTGTCATTGAAGCAAGTGGCACAGGATTTCGGGTAACGTTCGATAAACCACAGCGTGCAGTCACTCCCGGTCAGTCGGTCGTGTTTTATCTTGAGGATCTGTGTCTGGGCGGAGGCATAATTGAGGCAACGGGAAACAACTGATGACGACACAACAAAAACAACAAGCAATCGCCCTTGCTGCCGTATTTCAGGCTGCGTCACTCGTAGAGGAACTCGCCCGCACCGGCGACGTCCCCAGCGAAGCCACGCAGCCTATGATCGATAGTCTTTTTGTTCAGAATCCCGACAACTTCGATAGCATTTATGGCGACCCTGCCGAAAGCCTTGGGCGGGGGTTGGAGACATTACTGACGGTCAGCGACCGCGATGCTGGCCAGGTCAGCCCTGATGTCACCCGCTATGCATTGAGCCTGCTCCACCTTGAGAGAAAACTAAGCAAGGCTCCTGGGATGCTGGACGCCCTCGGGCAAGGCATTCAGCAGGCGTCCCGTCAGGCTGAGCATTTTTCGAATGCGCATCCTAATACTATTGCGGCACTCGCTGATCTGTACAAACAGACACTCAGTCAGCTGAGTTTCCGGATTCGAGTAACAGGCAACCCAACGTACCTGCAGAATGCGGGTACAGCCGACAAGGTTCGAGCCATTCTCTTATCTGGTATTCGTGCTGCAATTCTGTGGCGCCAAGTCGGAGGGCGCCGTTGGCAGCTGCTTTTCAGCCGTCGTCGTTACTCAGAAATATGTCGCGACCTCCTGACTGAATCGGACCATTCCTGATGAGCATTAATCGCCGTTTCAGTACAGCTCCGATGATGGACTGGTCTGATAAACATTGCCGTTACTTCTGGCGGCAGCTGACCAAAGACACACTGCTCTACACAGAGATGGTGACGACTGGCGCGCTGATCCATGGCAATCGTGACCGTTTTCTCGAATACAACGATATTGAACACCCGATCGCGCTCCAGCTAGGCGGCAGCAATCCTTCAGAGCTCGCCACCTGTTCCAGGTACGCTGAGGAATGGGGCTACGATGAGGTCAACCTTAACGTGGGTTGCCCGAGCGATCGCGTTCAGAACAACATGATAGGCGCATGTCTGATGGCTCATCCGCAGCTGGTCGCTGACTGTATTAAGGCTATGCAGGACAGTACCAGTATTGATGTGACCATTAAGCACCGGATCGGTATTGATGATCAGGATAGCTACGAGCACATGCGTGATTTTGTCGCCACCGTTGCTGAAACCGGATGCAAAACTTTTATCGTGCATGCACGAAAAGCCATCCTTCAGGGGCTTTCTCCAAAAGAAAACCGGGAAGTACCTCCTCTGCGCTACGATGATGTATACCGGCTGAAGCAGGAATTTCCAGATCTTGAGATCATCATCAACGGTGGGATTAAGACTCACAAGCAGATCGCCGAAATCATGCCGCACGTCGATGGTGTTATGGTGGGGCGTGAGGCCTACCAGAATCCGTCAGTGCTGATTGATGCAGACGAGCTTTACTTTGGCAAGCCCGCCAACACAGAGTCAGCAAAGGATGCTGTGCGAGCACTCTACCCCTATATAGAGTCTCTTTTAGCTAAAGGAGCCCCGCTTCATTATGTCAGCCGACACATTCTGGGCCTCTTTAATGGTCAACGGGGCGCGAGATTATTTCGTCGCTACCTGAGCGAACGGGCTCACCTTCGGGAGTCCGGCACTCAAGTTTTAGAGGAAGCGCTGCAGCTGATTGACTGAATTACTCAGCCATCGCTGCATATTTCTCCCTGGCATCACTCAGGCCGCCAACATTCGTGATGTTGGTGTACCCTTCAGCCTCTAACGCTTTCTGAGCAATACCAGCGCGATTACCCGACCGACAGTAAAGATAGATAGGTGTATCCTTATCTTCAACAAGGGCAGAAATCTTAGCGGTAATCTCACCATGAGGAACATTGGTCGCAGCATCCAGGTGCCCTGAATTGAACTCCCCTTCACTTCTGACATCCAACCATACCGGTTCGGAAGCGAAAACAAGCGCCGAAGTAAACAACATCACGAGCGCAGTAATTACTTTCATAACTAACTCCAATTACCTGTTTTGTATCGTCTTTTACCTTTCTCAACGTTGTTGTCAATTGACCTTAACCTTGAGTTCCTACACTCTAAGATAAGTCAGACACATTCACATTACCAGCCTGGAATATAGAAATGAGCAAACTGGAAGCACTACGCGGAATGACGGTAGTGGTCGCCGATACAGGTGACATCGAGGCAATAAAAACTCACAAGCCGGAAGACGCCACCACAAATCCGTCGCTCATTCTGAAAGCTGCAGCGATACCTGCGTACCGCCCACTCCTCGAAAAAGCAGCGCAATGGGCGTCATCTGCAAACAACAATGATTCCATGATTGCCAACGCCTGCGACTATCTGGCCGTTGCGATCGGCAAAGAAATTCTCGGTATTATACCGGGGCTGATCTCGACCGAGGTCGACGCTCGCCTCTCTTTCGATACAGAAGCAACCATTGCCAAGGCAAAGAAGCTTATTTCTATGTACGAGGCAGAGGGCGTTCCGCGCGAGCGCGTTCTGATCAAAATAGCCTCTACCTGGGAGGGTATTCAGGCAGCGCGCAAACTTGAAGCGGAAGGCATTACCTGCAACCTCACCCTGCTGTTTAATTTTCACCAGGCAATTGCTTGTGCTGAAGCGGGCGCAACGCTGATTTCACCCTTTGTTGGCCGCATCCTCGACTGGCACAAATCTAAGCTCCCCGATGCTGATTTTTCCGGTGACAACGATCCTGGTGTTCAGTCGGTCGCCAGAATCTACCGCTATTACAAAACCTACGGGCATAAGACCGTCGTTATGGGGGCCAGCTTCCGTAATACCGGCGAAATTGAAGCCCTGGCAGGCTGTGACAAGCTAACAATCAGTCCTGACCTGTTAGCAGAGCTGGCATCTGACGCGACGCCCTTGGTTCGCCGTCTTGAGCCACAGCTGAGCAGTGCAGACGAGGAAATCAAGGTCGACGAGGCAACATTCCGTTGGGCCATGAATGAAGACGCCATGGCTACTGAAAAATTAGCTGACGGTATTCGTCGCTTTGCTGCAGACCAGCAATTACTTGAGCAACAACTGACAGAACTTCTATGATTCGCAAGTTTTTCGAAAAACTCACCGGTGAGCAGTATGTGCCCGAGCCTCAGGACTCGGCTATCGCTGCCGCGGTTCTTATGACAGAAATCATTCGTGCTGATCATGATGTGGACGACACAGAAAAAGACGCGATGCGAGCCGCCCTTAAGAGCCTGATTCCCGAACGGGACGTCGAAGCGTTACTTACAGAGGCTTTTGATACGGTCGACGTTTCAAATGATTTACAGCGTTTCACATCTGCGATTCACGATCAGTGGGAAGTCGAGCAAAAGATGGAGCTTCTGGTCTCGCTATGGAGAATCGCCTACGCCGACAACGATCTGGATAAATACGAGGAGCACATGATTCGCAGGATTGCCGATCTTTTGTATATTTCTCATTCCGATTTTATCAAGGCAAAGATAACTGCACGTGATCACTGAACTGAAGTCGTGCTTTGACGACCTCAAAGCGCGCCTCTCTGATTTAACCGGGCACCTCAATACAGAACGTCCACACCACTTCTACCCTCTGAGTGATACCGAGCAGGCGATAAATCCAGACCCAATCCATTGGGCAAACGACCATCTCGCCGATCTCTGGTATATGTCTCATGAGCAGGACGGAAGAACAACGCGCAGCCGTCACGGGCTTATTCTCGCAAGCCCGGAAACCCAGTTACTGATCAAAGAGGTAAATGACTGCAAAGAGGCTTTTGCACGGGTATCGAGAACACTCCGGGGCACCTCTGAAACGAGCCTGAAGAGTGCCCTCAGTGCGCTTGATGCGCGCGGCTCGTCGTTTCGGAATCTCATTGGCAACGCAAGCGGACTTCGCCGCATTCACCTGAAACAATGCACAAGAACCCTTCCTCTCCTTGATGAGTATCCGGTGAGCTGCCGTTTTACCTGGTATGCCCATGGCCGGAGTATCAAGCGCATTTCAGTCAAAGAAGCCGAGCAGGCTTTGCTGGATATAGGTGAAGAGAAAGCACATGTACAAGCTCAGCTAAAAATACTTGGCAATCTCCCCCCAAGCTCAAAACTTGCCCAGGTCCAGACACTTGCACCGACAGTCAGAGCCAACGTTGTATTTCAGAGCGGGCGAAAATCACTTAACTGTCCCGTGCCGATCTTTGTTGCTACCGATAATCCGCATAGTGAGCTACCGAAGATAAAGGACGTTCCTCTAACGCCGCCCGAGGGGCGTAGTAGGAAAAGTAGAGAAGATAATCTGATTAGCGAGGCTCCGATTCTGCCCAGCTTGAGAGTTCACACTTACGAATAAGTACCACAAGGAACAAACAGCACAAGGAATAAGTACCGGTACGAAAGAGTAAGCTGACTCTGCTACAGCAGAGCCAGCCTTGTCGCATCAGAGCCTGTTCAGGCCATTGAGCGCTGCAACCCGGTAAGCTTCTGCCATTGTCGGGTAGTTGAATGTCGTATTGACGAAGTAACGAAGAGTATTCCCCTCACCCTTCTGATTCATAATGGCCTGGCCGATGTGCACAATCTCAGCTGCCTGGTCACCAAAGCAATGAATACCTAAGAGCTCCAGCGTCTGACGATGAAACAGTATCTTGAGCATACCCACGCCTTCGCCAGTAATCTGTGCACGTGCGATGTTCTTGAAAAAAGCCTGCCCGACCTCGTACGGAATCTTCTCTTCCGTCAGCTGTCGCTCGTTCTTACCGACCGACGAAATCTCGGGAATCGTATAAATGCCCGTAGGTACTTCATCGACAAAACGGAACTCCTCTGGCGACGAAATAATTGCCGCCGCTGCCCGGCCCTGATCATAGGCTGCAGATGCAAGTGCCGGCCAGCCAATCACATCGCCAATGGCGTACACATGAGGCACCGCGGTACGGTATTCGCCATCCACATCGACCTGACCACGACTGTTTGTTTCAAGCCCTACGTTCTCCAGTCCAAGGCCGTCGGTGTTACCCGAGCGTCCTGCGGCCCAAAGGAAAGCATCCGCCTTCACTTTTTTACCCGAAACCATGGTCATAGTTACGTGACGCTCATTAGCTTCAACGGAAGAGAACTGTTCGCTGTGACGAATCAGAGCGCCCTTGTCACGCAAGTGATAGCTAAGCGCATCAGAAATTTCATCATCAAGGAAGTTGAGCAGGCGATCACCCGGGTGGATCAGGTCAACTTTAACCCCAAGGCCCGAGAATATTGACGCGTACTCACAACCAATCACACCTGCACCGTAAATAATAATGGTACGTGGCGTGTGCTCAAGGCTGAGAATGGTGTCTGAGTCATAAATACGTGGATGATCGAAATCGATCCCCTTCGGACGCCAGGGGCTTGAACCTGTCGCGATGACAAATTCATCGGCAGTCAGACGGGTATTGGCCTGAGCACCGGCCATAACGTCCAGCGTGTGCTCATCAACGAACTGAGCCTTGCCTGTATAAACGCTGACGCGATTGCGGCCATAAAACTCAGTCCGCAATTTCACCTGCTTGGCAATGACCTTCTCAGCGCTTTTCAGGACCTGAGGGAAAGAGAACCAGCGCGGCTCCCCGATTTCCCGGAACATTGGGTTGGTATTGAACTGAATGATCTGCTTAACCGCATGACGGAGGGCTTTGGATGGAATCGTCCCCCAGTGGGTACAGTTACCACCAACCATTTTCTTGTCTTCTACGACAGCGACTTTCTTGCCCTTTTTGGCTGCATTCATCGCAGCCCCTTCACCCGCAGGGCCTGCACCTATAATGACGACGTCGTAATGGTATTCCGCCATGAATCTGAAACTCCGTTATAGCAATCAGTTATGTCTATTGTAGGCAATAATCAATGAACTGCTGGATTAGCGCTTAGTTGCATCATAAAAATCGGCACCATCGGATGCCTTGGCTGCCTCTTTGCTCTCTTTTTCGCAACGCGACTTATCGCCACCACAGACATCACAGGCCTGTTCCATGCCGATAGCGCTCATGCCGCCGCACGAACCTGATATAGGTTTACGCCCCATAATCACACCAATAGCCATAGCAGCAACAATGGTGAGCATAACACCGAAGGCAACAAGAATTGTCGACATAATCAAACTCCAGAATGATATGGCTGATCAGTGGCCCGCAGAGCCAAACATCCGCTCAAATGCTGATGAAGAGGCTTCTTTGAAACCATCGCCATCACGAATAATAAAATAAGCCGGCAGGTCATTCGCTTCCGCCAGCGCCATGGCAGCCTCAGGCCCGGCCACGTTGAGTGCTGTAGCCCAGGCGTCTGCCAGAGAACAGGTTGGAAGAATCACACTGACCGACGCCAAAGCGTGACGAATCGGATAACCCGTCAGTGGATCAATTGTGTGTGAATACCGTTGACCATTTTCTTCAAAATAGTTCCGGTAATCACCCGATGTAGCGACCGCGTGATTTCCGGGTGCGATGATTTTCTGGGCTGAATGACCGACTTCCATTACGGGCCGCTCAATTGCGATACGCCAGTCACCCGAGGGTTTGGCACCTCGGATACGGACCTCTCCACCGATTTCAACAAGATAGTCGCTTATCTCCATGGCTTCCAGGAGTAGACCTATGTCATCAACAGCCCAACCTTTAGCAACCGCAGACAGATCGATGTACAGCGGCACGTCCATCAGAATCTCGTTTTTCTCCTTATCGAGAGCAAGCTTATTCATACCTGTCATCTCAAGAAGCTGATCTACCTCTGCCTGGCTTGGTACGCCCTCTCGCTCTTCTGGCCCGAACCCCCACAGATTCACCAAAGGCCCTACGGTTACATCAAGACGCCCCATACTGTATCGGTTGATGTAGCTGGCGTCCTGAAGCACCGACATTAATTCCGGGCTTACTTGCACGGGCTTTCCCGCCAGCGTCTCAGAATTGGAATTCAGGCGCGACAGTTCAGAGTTCTTTTCATACGTAGAGAAGACTGAAATCAAGTGGGCGAGCCTGTCCTCAACCTGCTCGTGTACCTCTGTCGGTGTCGCCTCGCCACCAAACCAACTGATGTGATACTGCGAACCCATAGTAAACCCAGAAATACGGCGTAGCTCTGGCTGAGGTTCAGAGCAGGAAGCCATGAAGACAACACTCAACAGGATTACTAAGACAGTCTGGAGGTTCTTATTCATTGAAACAAAAGCCTTTTTCATAATTGCACGAAGTATACAGAGTGACTGTAACTTCCACCACGATGGAGAGTTGCTTTTCCGTCTTATACCCAAAAGCATGGGAAGAATTACGAAATAGAATGACAAAATAACTTAACGGTTATATTTCAGATGCAAACCATACGATATAATGAGACTGAGAATTGCTTTTGAAACGATACATCGAGTACCGGACACCATGTCGAACAATGCAGAATCTATGTCAGACGAAATGCTTGAGCTGATTGCACAGAGATTCAGACTCCTGTCTGACCCAATGCGGCTGAAAATACTTCACCAACTACAGAGCGGCGAAAAGTCTGTCACTGAGCTGGTAGAGAACACCGGCGCATCCCAGCCTAATGTCTCCAAACACCTGTCGACTCTGCGCACTCACGGCCTCGTGAAACGTCGCCAGGAAGGCAATATGGCATTTTTCAGTATTGCTGCGCCTTTCATTTTCGATGTATGCAACACAGTATGCGACAGCATGAAGAGCGAGTGGGAACAGCGGTCGAGTCTGCTAGGTAGCTGAATCGCTCATTATGACGGGAGCGACCAGATCGTGCGCGCTCCCTGCCTCACATGCTCGACATACCCTTCTGATGACCAACCATCCAAAACTCTTCTGAATTGATTCCGCTCGATACGAACACCATCCACTGCATGACTTCCGGGGTTATCCGACAGCAATCTCGCCTTAACCTCAGCAGTCAAAACCTGTTCCATATGCGTTCTGAGACGATCTTCACTGGCACCGAGACGCAACAGCGGCAGAACGCTTCTCCAGATTCTGTCTGTCTTCATAGGTAGCTTAACCAGCTGGTGAGCAAGATTCCCTCCGCGATACACGTTAGCCTGAGCAATCAACTCAATGTCTTTCCGTGGTGGCGTGCCGAGTGGCGCAACTTTCGTTGGAAACGAGCGTTCTGCCATCCTGATACGATCACTGTCGTCGGCGATGCGCGCGAGCGCTTTGACATCGCGCTCCCAGTTCTTCAGGAGGGTTTTCACATGGACGCTTAACTCATCCAGCAAATGCCAGATTTTACCTGACACCTGGCTCCGCACTTGCTGACGTAATTCTTGCAACCTCACGTCACTGGTGCCACTGCCATCCATACCCGTCTGCATAAGGTAGTAAACAGGCTTGTGCAACGACTGCGCATAAACCAGCTCACGATGCTGAAAACTAATGCCGGTGGGCGTCGTTGGGCCGTAGTTTTCGCCCAACAGCAAAAGAAAAGCATCCGCCTGCGCAATCTGCTTTTTTACCAATTCCCAGTCATACTGAGCGTAACGTGCATCCCAGACAAGTCCTGCGCCCACAGCGCCAGCCAGGGCGACTTGTCGATCGACCTCGAATCGCGCTGCAACATCATCTGGCAGACTGGAGACGTAGACTAGGAGATATTCTTTGCTCGGCATTTCCGTACGCAAGATAGGGTTCTGTTAAGCTGACAACTATAACAGCCCAGACAGATTCAGAACATAGATAATCGTCGTCACCGTCACGCCTGACCCTAGCGTAGACAAAGCGATCACATCCGCCGTTAGACGGCTATCAGCATTCATACTCTTAGCCATAACAAACGCGGCAGCTGCGGTAGGAGAGGCAAACATAAGAGCAATCACTCCCAGCGCCGCCCCGGTTATCCCGATATAAACTGCGGAAATAATAATCAACGCGGGCAATGCAACCAGTTTAAGGGCAACGGCAGACCAGACCACCGAGTCCGCTACCAGCGCCCGACTCATTGTCAGTGACGCACCAATTCCTATAAGAGCCAGAGGGAGTGTTAATCCGGCAAGAATATCGCCGGTCTGAAGAAGCACCTGAGGCAGTTCCAGACCCAGACTGCGGACGACACCGGCAAGTGCAATGGCGATAATCAAGGGGTTACGGGCAGTCGTCATCAGCTGCTGCCCCCAGGAAATATCCCTGTCCCCGGACGCAAGTACCCAGACAGAAAGAAGATTATAAACCGGCGTAACCACAGCCAATACGAGCGCTCCCAGTATCGCGCCCTCTTCCGGGTATGCATTGAGGCACAGCGCAAGCCCGACAATCCCCAGGTTAGACCGGAAAGCCCCCTGAACAAAGGCCCCATGACGATACGGTGCGACCCCCATAATCTTCGATACGACAAAGACAAGCACGAAGGCACCCAGTGAAGCTGCCAGAGAAAACCACACCAGAGGCAGGTGCTGAGAAACCGCCATGTCAGCGGTAACAATCGCCAGAAACATGAGCACTGGCAACGACACATTGAACACAAGTCGCGATGAGGTCGCTACGAAAGCATCATCGATATGCTGTTTATGCCGGAGGTAAACACCCAACACGACAAGCAGCACGACGGGCACAGTAATGGATAGAGTCTGGATAAGCAGTGAGATATACATGGTGCGGAGTATACACCCGATGAAAACAGCATGTGAGTCAGGTAAAATGCGGTTTCACTTTTCCTGAAGCAGCCACCATGACCCGTAAAAAGAAAACCCGCTCGCTATCGCGCATCCATCAGGTGAAAACCGGAAGCATCAAAAAGCTAAAGCGAGAGGCTGGCACCGATCGTCAAAGCGGCAAGCGTACCAGCAAAAAAAATAAGTCTGTCTTCGAGAAGTTCCTTGAGTCGAATCCAGAAGCCAAAAAGCAACTGAAAGTCGACCAGGAAGCAGCAGCACGCAAGAAAGAAGCTACGCAGCGTGTGGATTCGCAAAAAGACCGTGAACACAAGCGCGAAGAAGAAACCAAAGAAAGAGATCCAGATCTGCTTAGCCTGCTGGACAACAATAAGCGCGACGAAGACCTGTACTGATGCCCCACTGGCCTAAAGCCGATCTGAACCTTCGGTGCTATCCCGATGTGCCTGCTAACGTCAGCATGCCTTGGGATGCTGCTGATGAATTCCTGATTAATGAGGCGGCCCAGCCGGTCAGCCTCATATTGAATGATCGCTACGGCGCCCTGTCCTGCGCGTTTCCAGAGGCTCAGATATGGCATGACAGTTTCTGCGCCCAAGTAGCGACACAACAGAACCGGAGCGAAAACGGACTGTCGGAAGCAGAGTTTCTAAGCCACCCTGACCTGTCTGATGCCTTCGCTCATGTCAAATCTGACGGTGAAAACTCAACGGTCCTGATCCGTATTCCTAAGCAGAAAGAGCAGCTGGCAGAACAACTGCACTACCTGTCGAGGGTGTCTCCTGATGCCACGGTTCTTCTTGCCGGAATGGCGAAGCACATCCCAATACCACTATTAAACTGGCTTGAGGAGCATGCTGGCTACTACGAACAGCTGCCAGTAGTGCGCAAGGCCAGACTGATAAAAATACGAGGGTTAGCCGGATTCAGAGACCTGCTACCATCCACCCGCAGCTATGAAATCAACGGCTTTTCCCTGTCAGCACCGGCCGGGGTCTTCTGCGGTGATCGCCCAGACCCTGGGGCACGTGCAATGCTGAAGCACTTACCTTCCAACCAGACCGGAATTATCTGTGATCTTGGGTGTGGTAACGGCATTCTCTCAGTACATCTTGCCAGCAACAATCCGGAAGCAACCATCATAGGTACCGACGACTCTCAGCTGGCAACCCTCGCAGCCAGAGAAAACCTCAGGGCCAACTCTCTGAAGGGTGATATACGTCAGGGCAACATTTTGTCGTCGGTTGAGGAAACCCTCGATACGGTTATCTGCAACCCGCCATTTCACGATGGCCACAAGCAGCTGACCTCCATCGCCGAGAGCATGTTTCACGAAAGCTTTCATCAACTACGTAGTGGCGGCGAACTCCTCGTCGTCGCCAATCGCCACCTGCCCTACACCAAAGTGCTGAAGCGGCTGTTCAGAAATGTAGAACTGATTTCCGATGATAAACGCTTCAATATTTACCGCTGCGTTCGTTGATGCTCGTCTTTCCACTCATCAGTTTTGCTTACGAAACAGACGTTAAAAACAGTCGTTTTATCGCTGAAGTAATGCCAGTAACCGAGACTGAGGCGATCAGAGCACGCCAGCAGGAACTGAAAGACGCGCACCCGAAAGCCAACCATGTGTGCTATGGCTTTCGCGTGATGAATGCCGAAGGCCAGGTTTCTGAAGGATTCAGTGACGATGGTGAGCCCGGAGGAACCAGCGGTCCGCCAATACTGAGAGTGATGCAGCATCACGACCTGATCAACTGCGCGATTCTGATTACTCGATACTTTGGCGGTATAAAGCTGGGAATGGGCGGTCTTCAGCGTGCATATAGCGGCTCAGCATCAAATGCCATCATGAATACCGATAAGGAAAACTGGGTTGAATGGCGACCTGTCAGCTCAGTTTGCCTGAGCTGCGATTTCAAAAATGAAGCGCAAGCCCGCTACATCGCGGGCGAAGCAGGCGCCAGCATCGATAAAGAAGAGTACTCTGCGACTGGTGTTACCCTGACATTATCAGTCACTGAGGATCAGGAAGCCTTCCTGCGAAATCACCCGGATGCAAGGTTATTCGAAATCGTGTCAGGCACGCCTTAGAATTTCTGGAATCTCGCATGGCTCGCGGACGGGGTGAATATTGATATTACCAACGCCTGCGCCAGCCAGACGGTTGTAGATATCGCATGGAGAAGCTTCAAAACGCAGGCACAGTACCGATTTATCCGCGCATATACGTCTCACCGAATGAACGCGACATACGCCTAGACTTTCAAGGTGGGCTTTCTGCTCGTCGTTAGAGGCGCGCAATTGCATCTCGAATTCACGAAACCGGCCACTCTCATCCCTCAGTTCTGCGAGTTCACGCTGATTGATTACGCTCTCAAATCCCATTGGGGTGAGCTGATTAATATCGACTGATAGTTGCGTGCCAGAAACATCTACCAGTGTAAGCTCAGTATTCATAGGCCTTGCCGCTTAACTGTACACATAATAGACAATAGACAACGCTGAGATTTATGCAAAGTCAATACTACATGGCACGCCACTTTGTAAAACGAGAACTGTCATACATGCTTCACCATAACCTTGTGATCAAGCTCTCATTGCTACTTTTTCTGTACAATAACCTCCTACCAATAATCACGGAGCTCAATCAGTGCCATCCGATACACACCTCAGTCCGATTGCCCGCAGTGCCTGGTGTCTCGCGCTTATCGACAGCTGCATTCCACATCTGACTCTTGAAGAAAGCGAGACTGCTTCAAACTTTGATCACTGGAAAAAAGCAATATCAAAACTCAGGGCTTTCATCAGCGGTGAGTTGAAGTCAGAGTCGAACCTTGAACGCTTCTACAACGCATTTTCTGACTGGGAAGCCACCTTCGAGAACACTGACTCCCTCAATGGACGCATCTCTGCTTTGGTGTTTTCTGCGACCCACACAGCGTTTGCGGCTCTGTTTGATGAAGATTCGGATGACACCTCACTCATACGAGGCAACATTAACGATCTCCATCAGGAGCTTGAAGCTCTCGGCGGCGACGGTGAAGGACTGGCCGACTATTGGAAGGAGCTGGACAGCGAATGGACATCAGCCCTGAGCAATGTAAAGCAAAGGCCTATCTCTGGTGCCATTCTGCGCTCGCTCGCAGACGTTGACACCTCGCCTTTCGGGTTGTCCTCCTGATCCGTCGCAGCTGCCAGAAATACTAAATTATGCTAGTCTCCGCGCTCGAATTTGCGCGGAGGCTACACCATGACCTTTACCCCAGAACTGCTATCGCCCGCTGGTACGCTGAACAACATGAAATACGCGTTTGCCTACGGTGCTGACGCTGTATACGCCGGCCAGCCAAGATACAGCCTTCGCGTGCGTAATAACGACTTCAACATGCAGAATCTTGCCACAGGGATTGAGTACGCTCACAACCTTGGCAAGCAGTTCTATGTCGCCAGCAATATTGCGCCACACAACTCAAAGATCGCGACGTATATGCGTGATATTGAGCCTGTGATTGAGATGAAGCCCGACGCCCTGATTATGTCCGATCCGGGTCTGATTATGATGGTCAAAGACAAATGGCCAGATCAGGTGATTCATCTGTCTGTTCAGGCAAACGTCGTCAACTGGGCCAGTGTCGAATTCTGGCGCCGCCAGGGCGTCAGTCGGATCATCCTCTCGCGCGAACTGTCGATTGAAGAGATCGCCGAAATCCGCGAAAAGTGCCCGGAGATGGAAATCGAAGTCTTTGTTCACGGCGCACTCTGCATTGCTTATTCAGGCCGCTGCCTGCTCTCCGGCTATATGAACCACCGTGACCCGAATCAGGGCACCTGCACCAACGCCTGCCGCTGGAAATACGACGCCCACGAAGCGGAAGAAACCGCCCAAGGTGACGTTGTCCCGAAGGGCGTGAACGAATTCGATCCAACTCTCGGGCGCGGCGCGACCTCGGATAAGATCTTCCTGCTTCAGGAAGGCAACCGCCCGAATGAATATATGCCGGCGTTCGAAGACGAGCACGGCACCTACATCATGAATTCCAAGGACTTACGCGCCATCCAGCATATTCAGAAGTTGGTGGAGCTCGGTGTACATTCGCTGAAGATCGAAGGCCGCACCAAATCTCATTACTACGTGGCACGCACCGCACAGGCGTATCGCAAAGCGATTGATGACGCTGTGGCAGGCAGAAGCTTCGACAAAGGACTGATGGATACACTGGAGAACATGTCGAATCGCGGCTACACCGAGGGCTTCTTCCGCCGTCATGTGCATGACGAGTATCAGAACTACGAGCGCGGGAACTCAGCCTCAGTACATCAGCAGTTCGTGGGTCAGGTGACCGAAGTCCGCGATGGTCGTTTAACCGTTGAAGTGAAAAACCGCTTCCAGAACGGCGATACCGTTGAGCTGATGACCACCGCGGGCAATGTGACCTACACCCTCAACGACATCCGTGACACGGGTGGCAATCCGCGAGACGATGCGCCCGGCTCCGGTTTTATCGTAACCATTCCTGCTGACGGCCTTGAGCACCTGCCTATGGAGCGCGCCATGTTGATCCGTAACCTGCCGGATGCTCCTGACCAGAACGCAGTGATCGCTGCCGAACAGGTGACGCCAACATCATGACTGAGGGTCGGCACACCTCACGGCGGGATACCCGCCACATACCGAACGACGGCCTGATCCCGCCGCTCTATATCGACGACGACATCATCGTCGTCAACAAGCCTGCCGGCCTGCTAAGCGTGCCGGGGCGGTACCTGAAGGACTCCTGCGTCAGTCGACTCGAGGAACGCTATGGCGAGATTCTGGTGATTCACCGGCTGGATCAGGACACCTCTGGCATTCTGGTGTTTGCCCGCGACAAAAAAGCGCTGAATACCGTCCAGCGCCAGTTTGAAGCCCAGACCACGCGCAAAGTCTACGAAGCGGTCGTGATGGGAGAAGTATCCGGCAATCAGGGGTGCATCAACCTACCCATCATCGTCGACTGGCCAAATCGTCCACGCCAGATGATCAGCCACACGGACGGCCGTTATGCACTGACACGCTGGCAAAAACTCTCTGTGGAGAACGGTAATACCCGCGTCGCGCTGTTTCCGAAGACCGGTCGTTCGCATCAGTTACGCCTGCATATGCAGCAGATCGGACACCCGATTGTTGGCGATACGCTTTACGCAGGCGATGCTGCGGAGTCAGAACCAAGACTTTGCTTGCACGCGAAAGAGCTGGATTTTGGTCACCCAGCAACGGGGGAGCGCATGGAGTTCAAATTGGAGCCCGGCTTTTAAACAGAGTCAGCAGTCAAAGCCACTGATCCTCCCGGCGAACCTCCCGCGCAAACGCCGATGAAAACGCTTTAAGGCGTGATTTCGCCAGGACATTTCGTCCCTCTGCGTTTCGGGTATAGATTAACTCTGCCGGCCCGACATACCGCTCCCAGTTTCGATGAAAGGCCTCAGCATTACTTTTATTCAAGGCCAGCTTCAGCGGTACTGCATGAAAGTCAGAGCGGCCATAACTACCCTTTCGTCTGATCAAGTACCTTGGTGAATCAATTGGGCTGACGACCTCAGCTAAAGCATCAGAAAACATAGACGATTCATAAAAGGTACCACCTAACATTCCAACAAAGTAGGTTCCATCTGCGTGCTTTATTCGCTCTACAAATAGCTGTTTCCTTGGGGTTTCGATGTATCCAGCCTCTGCGAGACTTGAGGCAACCGCTTCACCAATTTGTCCCAGAGAGAGGGTCGGCCGTCATCCTGGAAAAATTCACCAAAGCTGGCCTAACCTACTGTTTTTATTGAAAATATCCGAGACAAGTTTTTAGGTGGCCGGTAAAACTCCCAAATTTAGCCACTTCGAATGCAAACCCCTGGCGCCACTCGATTTTTTGGAAATTACGCGCAATTACGCATGGTATGCGTAATTCGATATAACGCTGACTTCTGCTATCGATTTGCACCGCTCTTTGGGCTAAAATTGCGCAGCCGACCGGGTATGAGCCCTCTCTGTCGGAAAACAGCAATAGGGTCTGCGAAGCGCCTGAGGTGGCCAGCGATAAGAGCAAATACCCTACTGAGCCTGAGAGCAGCAGGTCATCCACTGGCTTCCGGGGTTTTACTTCTTTCTTCCAGTAAACGATTCATCATTTCTGTCTTAATTGAGATTTCCGTTTCCAGCTTGCCAATCGATACAGACGCCTGGGCTTTCCAGGCGAGCAGCTCTTCATTCAGCCTTTTAAGCTTATCGAGTTACTCTGATTGTTTTTCGAGCTCGGATAGTTGGGTTTTGAGTGACTCGACTTCTGCTGATTTCGACTCCAAATTTGTTATTAGTTTGCGCTGCTCGGCTTCCAGCTTTGCAACCGTTTTCTGTGTGGCGCCAAGCTCAGCTGCCAATCTTCCGTTGTCTTTGTTCAGCTGCGTGATATCACCCTGCTTAACAGAAAGTGTTTGATTTAAAGTCCTGATTTCAGCTTGCAATTGCTGTGTTCTGGTTGAATACCCCGGACACCTCAAGAAGAGATAAACTCTTCACCAACAGAGGTGCCAACCATGAGCCAGAAACGTATTTACAAACAGTACCCGCAAGAATTTAAAGAAGAAGCCGTTGCTCTCGTGACTGAGCAAGGTTACTCCGTTCCAGAAGCCGCTAAATCCTTGGGGATTGCCACCAACTTGCTCTATCGGTGGAAAGAAAAACAGGAGCAGTCAGCCAGTGAGTCGAGGCCTTCAGAAACCGAGCTGGAAGAGCTGAAACGGCTTCGTCAGGAAGTCAAAACCCTGCGCATGGAGAAAGAGATTTTAAAAAAGGCTTCCGCTTTCTTCGCGAAAGAAATGAAGTGAAATTTCACTTCATTGACCAGCACCGACAGAGCTATCCGGTACGCCTGCTCTGCCGAGTGATGAACGTCGGTAAGTCGGCGTTCTACGCGTGGAAAGCTCGTCCAGCGAAGGTGATCACTGCGGAAGAGTTACACCTGTACCGACGTGCCAAAGCGTTGTTCAAAGTCTCCAGAAACAGCCGCGGAAGCCGAGAATTGGCCAAAAAACTGAATGAGGAAGGCATCAAGGTAACTCGGCACCGAGTACGCATGGTTATGAAGAAACTGGGATTGAAAGCCACACAGCGCGTGGCTTACAAGGTGACAACCAAGCGTAAGCACAGCGACCGGATTGCAGATAACTTGCTGAATCAACAGTTCAACCCGGTGGGCATGAATCAGGTCTGGGCTGGCGATGTCACCTACCTTAAAACAGGCGAGGGTTGGATGTACCTGGCGATCGTCATGGATTTGTATTCACGTAGGATTGTTGGCTGGGCCATCGATAAACGCATGACGACGAGCCTGATCAGTCGGGCCATGATCAAGGCTTACAACCTCCGCCAACCGACAAGAGGTCTGGTGTTTCACAGTGACAGAGGATCGCAGTACACCAGTAAAGCCTTTGCGAAACTACTGAAGGGCTATGGCGTACGAGCATCTATGGGAGACGTCGGTGCCTGCTGGGATAACGCCGTCGTTGAACGCTTCTTTGGCAGTCTGAAACACGACTGGCTGTTCAAGGTAAGCCAGCCAACACGTGCTCATATGAAGCAGGACGTAACGGCTTACATGAAATACTACAACCAGGATCGCTTGCACTCTACGAACGGTGATTTATCGCCGGTAGATTACGAGAAATTAGCAAATTAATGTGTCCGGTTTTGTTGACCAGAACAGGGCGTATTTATATATTGGTGGTATTCGAAAAAAGAAGGGTCGATGTCAGCAGATAGAAGTATTGGGGACTGGATATTGCTGGTGTTTACGATCATTGCTTATGCTTGGCTGGCGATTGGTTTGGTGGTGCTCCCACTTGCACAATAATGAATCCATAGTCACGAGAGTAGTCACATCTACAGAATACTTGCTCTAACAGCCACTTAAAAATGCCTAGAGGGAAACGTTATGCTTGATATAGCAGAAGAAAATGAACTGGTCCGAATTAAAGCCAGAGGTACGCCCGGAGGTTCAGATTATGATCGCTTCGTGCCGATCTTCGAGCGCATAGCGGCCAAGGAATCAGCTTCAGTTCCCATGCTCATCGAGCTCGCGTCCAACTTCTCCGGCTGGGACTTAAGCGGCCTTTGGCGCGATTTAAAGTTCGATGCGAAACACCAGGATAAGTTTGGCCGAATTGCTATCGTGGGTAACAAGAACTGGCAGGAATGGGGAACGAAGCTTTTCGACCCATTATTCCCCTCCGCTGAAATGCGCTTTTTTGACTCCAATGAAATAGACAGCGCTGAATTATGGGCGAGTGCTGGTCATGGAGATATTGCCTATGAGTGAAGCCAATTTTGATCTCGATTCGGCTGACAAGCGTCGCACGCTTTGGATTGTGCTCTGGCTAAACGTGGCTATCGCGGTGGGGTTCTTGGCGACGGGTTTTGTCGGTGACTCCAACGCGCTTATCGCCAACGGCCTTGATAACTCATCCGACGCTATTGTGTATGGATTAAGTCTGCTTGCCTTATCTCGTTCTCGCACGTGGAAGCGCGGCGCGGCACGTTTTTCCGGGATTATGCTATTAATCTTCGCCGGCGGCGTGGTGCTAGATGCGATTCGTCGCTATTTTGAGGGATCGGAACCTGCGGGCGCAATGATGATGACGATGGCTGTCATCGCAGCGGTGGTGAATCTTCTGTCACTCTACCTGTTGAAGAAATTGCAAAGTAAAGATGTAAATTTGCGCGCAGCGACCACTTTCAGCATGAATGATTTTGTCGCAAATGGCGGCGTGATACTTGCGGGCATCATTGTTATCTGGACAGGTTCAAATTTGCCGGACTTGCTGGTAGGGATCGCTGTTGCATGCATTGCACTCTATGGTGGCATCGATATTTTGCGGGATGCTCACATGGATAAACATGATGAGCATGGCACCAAGCATGGCGAATAAAGCAAGTATTGACGAGCATCACAAAAACGCAACGGCGATCAATACACTGATTCCACAAGGCGGCGGTGATCATTATCAAAACCAACGCTGTCCTGGAGAATAGATCGCCTGCCGGCAATACCCGAAAGTCATTTCATCCTCCAAAATGTTCGTATTAAAAAGCGCGAATAACTTTGCCCCCTATTCGGATTTATTGGTGGCCGACCGGCGAGAGTCTAGAGTGCTTTGTTGATCAAAGCGTCTATTTGCTCAACAGTCTTTTTGCCCCGTACGACCTTGCCATTAACAACAAACGTGGGCGTACCGATTATATCAAATTCTGTTTTGGCTTGCAGTTGCACGGCTATTATAGCTTGGTCTTGACTCGGATCATTGATGCAGGCATAAAAGTCTTCCTCATCTATGTTGAGGGCGGCAGCCTGCTGAATCAGCGCTCTGTCAACATCATCCGCCTCGGCCCAAGCTCCTACTCGCGCGAACAACACATCTAGCATCTTATAGTATAGGTCACCAGCACAGCGCGCAGCCACCGCGCCGCGTATTGCCGCATTGCTGGTTGGAAAATTACGATAGATAAAACGCACTTGGCCAGTATCGATATATCGTGATTGTATGTGCGGCAGTACTTCTCTGTGAAAATAGATGCAGTAGTCGCATGTTAACGAGCCGTACTCGATGATAGTCACCGGTGCCTGTACGCGGCCAAGCGCAACCTCGTCATCAGCAGTTACCGGATATACTGACAGCATCACAATGGTAAAAAGCAGAAATTGAATCCATAAAGTTGGTATTTTTTTCAAAAGTATTTTCATTATATTTCCCTTGCTTTGAAGTTGCTGACGGCAATTTCAGGCCTCTGTTATTATAAATAATTTAGTACATCAGCTAATCGCCACGACGACTCAGCCGGAGTTAGCTACCCCGGCTTTCGCCGGGGTATGACAATTATTTGCTAACTTTGTTATCTCGGCGGTGGACCCACTGATACAGCACCGGAAGTACGAGCAAGGTTAAGATAGTTGAAGAGATAATCCCTCCAATCACAACTGTCGCGAGTGGTCGTTGAACCTCTGCACCGGTACCGGTATTCAGTGCCATCGGCACAAACCCCAAACTTGCGACAAGTGCCGTCATTAAGACTGGCCGTAGTCGGATCATGGCTCCGTCTACGATGGACTGGGTCAATTCTCCCGTCTCATGCCAAAGTTGACGTATGAAAGCGAGCATCACCAGACCATTCAAAACGGCTACGCCTGATAAGGCAATGAACCCAATGCCAGCAGAGATAGATAACGGCATATCACGTAAATACAGTGATAACACGCCACCAGTGAGCGCGAGTGGCACACCACTGAAAATAATCAATGCGTCTTTCAGTGATGCAAAGGCCATGACCAGCAAACCCAAAATCACCATCAAAGTGAGTGGCACCACAAGGGATAGACGCTGACTGGCCGATTCCAACTGTTCAAAGGTGCCGCCGTAATCTAACCAGTAGCCTGGAGGGATATCGGCTTGTTCGTGAATTTCCTTTTTTACCTCACTAACAAAACTTCCCAGGTCTCGCCCGCGCACGTTTGCGGTTACCACAACACGTCGTTTCCCATTTTCTCGACTAATTTGTGCTGGAGAAGGTGCAATACTGAGGGTCGCCACTTCTTCCAGAGGGACATAGTCGCCGTTGGGAAGAGGAACAGGTAAGGATTTAAGTCCTTCGATATCCCGTCTGAGCAGCTCGGGAAGACGCACGATCAGCTCGAAGCGACGATCTCCTTCGTATAAAACACCCGCTGATTCGCCACCTATTGCTGCGGCAATCCAATCCTGCAGTTGAATCACATTCAAACCATAGCGACCGAGCGTTTCTCGTTTAGGGCTCACTGACAAGGATGGCAATCCCTCCACTTGCTCCATTCGGACATCGGCTGCGCCTTCAACGGTGCTTACAACCTGTAAGATGTCTTTCGCGGTAAGGGTGAGTTGGTCCAGGTCATCACCAAAAATCTTTATTCCTAGATCTGCTCGGACACCCGAAATAAGTTCGTTAAAACGCATTTGTATGGGCTGGGTAAACTCATAGTTATTTCCTGGTAGCTGCCACAGTGCTTCTTCTATTTCTTCAAGTAATTCACTCTTTGTTTTTGATGGTTCAGCCCATACACTTCTGGGTTTTAGAATCACAAACATATCAGCAATACTTGGCGGCATAGGATCAGTGGCTACTTCTGGTGTGCCTATTCGAGCAAAGACTTTATCGACCTCCGGAAACGCTTTAATGCGCTGTTCCAGAACCTCCTGCATTTCGACAGATTGTTCCAAGCCTGTACCGGGTATGCGTAGCGCTTGAAGAGCAATGTCACCTTCGTTTAACTGCGGCACAAATTCTGATCCTAGAGTGGTCGCCAGCCAAATGCTGAACGCCACAAGGAGAGCTGCACCTGATACGACCACCCAGCGAAACTTGAGTGTGGCAAGCAGTAACGGACGATAAACAGATTTGGCTGCGCTGATGACGACGCTTTCTTTTTCACTAATTTTTCCATTCATAATCACCGCGACGGCTGCAGGAACCAGCGTTAACGACAATATCATGGCAGAAATTAGCGCCATCACGACGGTCGCAGCCATCGGGTGGAACATTTTTCCTTCAACGCCAGTCAAGCTAAATATCGGGATGTAGACGATGGTAATGATGGCGACACCGAACAGGCTTGGACGTATCACTTCAGAAGTCGCTTCAAATACCGTATTCAGTCGTTCACGAAGATCTTGCCGTCCACTCTGATGCTGTGCTTCAGCCAAGCGTCGAATACAATTTTCAACGATAATTACAGCACCATCGACAATCAAACCAAAATCGAGCGCTCCCAAGCTCATTAAATTGGCAGACACGCCTGTTTTTACCATGCCCGTTATCGTCATCAGCATCGCCAAAGGAATGACTGCAGCGGTGATAAGTGCAGCACGTATATTCCCCAGCAATACAAATAAGACAACAATAACGAGTAGCGCGCCTTCCAATAAATTTTTGCTTACCGTCTTAACGGCTTTATCAACCAGGCTTGTGCGATCGTATACCGCTTCCGCAATAACGCCTTCTGGCAACGAAGCTTGTATATCCGCCAGTTTAAGCGCGACATCTCGTGCTACGGTACGTGAGTTTTCACCAATCAGCATCATGGTTGTTCCGAGTACGGTTTCAACACCATTACGCGTGGCGGCACCGGTACGGAGCTCTTTGCCTATTGCAACTTCTGCGACATCATCTATTTTCACAGGCACGCCATCATTTTGTTTGATGATGACCTGACGAATCTCTTCAATCGTGGCTAATTGACCTTGAGAACGTACCAATAATTGTTGGCCATTGGCTTCGATGTAGCCGGCACCTCGGTTATCGTTATTTGACCGTAGGGCATCAGCAACATCTTCGAGACTGACCTGGTGGTATAACAGTTTTTCCGGGTTTGGTAGCACATGGTATTGCTTGTTGTATCCGCCAATACTGTTAACTTCGATGACGCCTTTTACTTGGGCGAGCTGAGGTTTAATAATCCAGTCCTGAATCTCTCGTAACGCAGTGGCTGTATACGGCTCGCCATTACTCATGCGCGCAGACGGATCTGCTTGAACCGTATACATAAATATCTCACCAAGGCCCGTTGATATGGGGCCCATCTCTGGCTCTAGCCCTGCAGGTAACACACTTTTAATCGCACCAAGGCGCGCATTAATCAGGTTTCTGGCGAAATAGATATCGGTGCCTTCTTCAAATACCACCGTGACTTGAGATAAGCCATAGCGAGATAAAGAACGCGTGTGCGAAAGCTTGGGCAAGCCGGCAAGAGCCGTCTCAACTGGATAGGTGATCCGTTGTTCCGCCTCCAGAGGCGAATAGCCTGGTGCCGAGGTATTAATTTGTACCTGTACATTGGTGATATCCGGTACTGCATCGATGGGAATTTTTTGATAACTCCACACGCCAATACCAACAATCACCAAAATAAAACTTAAAAATAGAAAACGCCTCTCTATCGCGAGGCGCAAAATTGATTCAATCATAATGCACCCCTAGTCGTCGTCTTCAGCTTCGGATTTCAAAATATCCGCTTTGATTAAGTAGCTATTTTCTGAAACATATTCGGCCCCATGTTCCAGTCCTGAAACAACCTCAATGAAATTGTCGTCGGATTTCCCTAGTACCAAAGGCGCAAACTCATAAGCTTCACCTTCTTTAACAAACACGCCTAATCGTTCCCCCAATTCTTGTACGGCGTCTTTCGTCACCACCAAAGAAACGTCAAATTCATTGGTATGTATTTTCCCTTTGGCAAGCAGACCTGGAGAAAGCCTTAATTCATCGTTATCAAGCTTGACGCGCGCAAGTACGTATGGTTTATCTTCAGCCGGTATTAGGTGGGCTACATCGGAACGAATAGTCTTATCGTTGATGGTGATAGAAACAGGCTGTCCCGCGCTCACTTTTGCCTGCTTTTCCGGGTAAATACGGAACTCTATCCACACCGTATCCAAGTTGGTAATCGTCAATAACCGCCGTTGTTGTGTCGGTTCACCTGGGTTCGCGTGGCGTTGCACAATAACCCCGGATGCCGGAGCGTGTATTGGATAGCTTTTTAAGCTTTCATTTGACTCAATGGTCGCGATGCGATCCCCTTTTTTAACGGTATCACCGATTACAACATTGACTGATTTGATAATGCCGGGGAAACGCGCATAAATTTCGTGACTGTTCTCAGGCGCTTGTGTCACGTTCCCATAGACGGTAACGGTTTGACTGATTGTCCCGGCAGTTGCTTTTGCGGTAACAATGCCTACCTTGGTAGATAACTCGTCGTTAATTCGACTGATTTCTTCATATTCATCATCGTCGTCATCCGCCAAGGTGCTTTGAATCGGCGCTAAAACGCCAAGCAATAGAAATAGTGTGAGTAAGTATTTATTCATTGTTAGTCCTGTTTGATCCATGTATTGATGGGTCATTTAAATTGTTCAAAACGGTTTATTCAGAGATCGATGCACCGGTTAACTGTTCGATCAGTACCTGGCTTATCTGCACATTCGTGGCGGCATCAATAAGGGCTTGTTTTGTCGCGAGTAACTCTTCCTGTGCTGCGACGAGATCTTGATATCGATATCGTCCGTTTTCATACGCTTTTTTGGTTAATTGAAATGCCTTTTCCAGAGCGGGGATGGCCGTGTCTTCCATCTTCATCACAGCGTCCATGTTTTGGTTTCGTAGAGACCAAGCTTCGAAGAGTTTTGCATGCAAACGCAGGAGGGAGTCTTGCTTGGCATACTCAGTGGCGTTGCGTTCAGCGAGTGCGGCTTTAACTTCACCTCGGTTTCGCTTGGATGCAAACAGCGGCATTGACAGGCCAGCGGTTAACGCAGAATCACCGGTATCTTCAAAGCGCCTAACACCTGCACGCCAGGTAATATCGCTGCGACCACTTGCGCGAGCTAACGTGACTTCCGCATCTTTTATTCGTGCATCACTCGCAAATACCTGAAGAGAAGGCGATGTTTTAATGCGCGCATAAAGCTGATCGAAACTCTCGCTCTTACCAGATTCGAATAAATTTCCATTTAGGTGACTAAATTCGGGAGATGTCTCGCCCCAAAAACGTGCCAGCAGTATTTTTTGTCGTTGAAGCTTTGAGGTCAACGCCGCTAATTGAAGCTCCGCCCGAATGACGGCAGCCTGCGCACGCATAACCTCGGCTTCAGGTGTCGCGCCTTGCCTGGCTCGTGTTTGTACGGCCTTGAACAGTGATCGCGACAGATTCAATGAGTTGTTAGCAAGGTCGATATTTGCCTGCGTTGACAAGCCTTCGATAAATACTTGGGTCAGTTGACCCAAGACATCCAATGTGGCCGCTTGCTGTTCCCAATGATTTTTATTGATTCGAGCATCTACTAGGGACATACGCGCCTTGCGCTTGCTCCCTAGTTCAATAACCGATGAGAGTTGTAGTGTGGTTTCTGCACCGTCAAACCCTTGGGTATCGCCGGATCCCGCAAAGTTTTCTACTTCGAGTTCGAGTTCTATTGCTGGACGCAAAGAGTGGGTTTGCTTTCGAGCTTCAAATATTTCAGTAGCGAGGGTGTACTGATATAGCTGCGGGTTCCGTTCTAGCGTCTGGGCAATGGCGTCTTTTAATGTAAGAGCGGGGTCAGTACTTGCATAGCTAGGAGACGCGGATATACCGGCGACCAAAACTATAGCTGACAGGCAAATCGCCCGACACCGATTAAGTGGGTTAATTCGCATAAAATGATCCTGATTAAGTCAATCTATTCCGCGTTAGCGGAGTGAATAGTTTGTTTAATTAAGATCGTAAGATAGGAGGGCGTAAGAGAGGACTAGGCACTTCAGAGGAGATGCGTTTACGATAATCAGGGACATTTGTTCGTGCTTTTTGAAACGTAAAACTCAACGTTTTAACTAAAATCACGGGACAACCATGTCCATGGCAAAGGCTGCAGTGACTGCAATCGTGCTCCTCTTCAAGCGGATCAATATTTGTTTCAGGCGGATCAATCTCGCCGAGCCCAATTAGAATATTATTAATTGAAAAATTATCAGAGCCTGACTGTGTTATCTGGTCTACATCCCCCATAGCGATACTTGACTGAAAAACCGTCAATACGAGCATCAAATATATTAGGGTGGGTTTTACCATCAGGACTGCCACTAGATTTCGATTAAAAAATACACAATAGGATGTCAAGAATTCACATTTAACTTGGGAACAATAAATATTTCTGTCTCGCGATTTAACACAAAGATGAAGTGTTCACTCTAACCAAGTTTTGTGCCGCTAACCAACCTGCCGCCATAAGCTTTTACTTGAATGGGTGCTAGTTCTATATTGCCTTTCATCAATAAATACAGGCTGTGTATCGCTGCAGGGTAAAAATGTTTTAGCCAATATTCGCGATCTTTCGATAATTGAAATTCCGAAATATTCGCAAATTGTATCGTTCGTTCCTTGCAATAGCGGAAATGCACCTCGATGGAGGAATCTATGTCTGTTGAAAAGTTTTGAAATCCTAACTTAGGTAGGTTTGAGTCCCAAAACCTTAGGGTCCAGTTATAGTCTGCGTCATTGAAATGCAGATCGGCAACATCGAGCCAATCCCCAGTATATGTGGCTGTGTTATTTAGGCGTATTTTATTGGCCTTGGCTTGTTCCTTTAAAGCATTGGTTATATCTTTGGCCGCTTGATCGAAATTGTTTGTTTTTTCCTGTACTACGGGGCTTAAATTGTCAAAAATAATGGCATTCACTGCCTTTTTTTGAGTTAAGTCCTCGATACCAATAGAAGTAATATTGTTTGGCCGATTGTTGCTAACGCAAGCGCAGAGCACGCCACTGATGAGCAATAGCATCAATGGCTTATTGGTGAGTAGTTGTCGGATTGTATTGACCATATCGCGTTTAATTCAGTCGCAAGATGCGAACCGCCCCCCACATAACCAGGCCTGCTATTAATAGGCCGATGACCAAATCTGGCATTTGAGACCCTGTCACCGCCACTAGAACTCCCGCTGTTATCACGCCCGCATTGGCCAACACGTCATTGGCAGAAAATATCCAGCTCGCTTTCATATGGGAGCCTTGGTTTCGCGATTTGAAGATCAACAAGAGACAGGTAATATTTGCTATCAAGGCCACGGCGCCAAAGCTCATCATGAGCACCGAGACCGGTTCACTTCCATATAAAAAGCGTCTGGCAACCTCCGATAGAACACCCAGAGCAAGTGCAATCTGCAGCCAACCCGAAAAGTGAGCCGCTTTGAGTTTAAACTTGGCCGCCTTGCCCACTGCATATAGCGACACGCCGTAGACCGCCGCATCGGCGAACATATCCAGTGAGTCGGCGATAAGCCCTGTCGATTGCGCCACAATGCCCACGCCGAGCTCAAGTACAAACATGAAGGCATTAATGGCCAGCAGCCACTTTAATGCCTGAGCCTCCCGCGTTTCATTGATTGTTGTGACTTCCAAGGCAGCCTGAACCGCATTGTGATCTACTGACTCGAATGAGACCAAGCTTGCCCCGAGGCCAACAGACTTCATGGCTTTTTCCACTTTATCCGCCATATTAGGGTGATATATATGCACCTTGCGTCCGGGCAAGTCGAATTCGAAGACGACGGTTGCTTCAAAGCTAGCAAAAGCCGTACGAATCAAGTTCTCTTCGGATGGGCAATCCATCTTAGGAACGTCAAATACGCTCAGGTGGCTCATTTCAGCCTGAGCATCACTTTCTGCTTGCGATTCAGGTTGCAATGACGTGTCTTGACTGGCATTGCAACCACAAGTCTTCGAGTCTTCAGTCATAGCTGGCTCTTGTTTATACAGTAATAGAAACTGTAAACTCTGTAGTAACTATAGAGTCAAGAGGCGGGTTGAAGAAAGATGAAAATTGGTGAGCTGGCAAAACGCAGTGGATGCTCGATCCAGACAATTCGCTACTACGAGAAAGAAGGCTTAATTTCGGCGCCTGAGCGTACCGAAGGAAACTTTCGTTTGTATAACAGTGTGGTATTAGAAAAACTGTCTTTCATCAAAAACTGCCGTGCGCTGGACCTGACCTTAAGCGAAATTAAACACCTGGTATCGTTACAAAACTCGCCGGAGACGCCGTGCGAGGCGGTAAATGAGATGATTGATACGCACCTGCTCGCTGTAGAGTCTCGTATCGAGGACTTACAAAAGCTTCATGGCAACCTCAAGCAGCTACGGCTTAAATGCGGCAACGCGAGATCGGTCGACCAGTGCGGGATATTGGGAGAGTTACTACCAAAACCCGAGCGCTCGCCAAGCGGTACAAGGAACGAGCGCTCGCCAAGCGGTACAAGGAAATAGGCATGACAGATGTAGATCACTACATCCGAGCGATAACACTCGGTTAAGTTACCGTGCGGCGATTGAACATTTTGAAAGTCATTGGGGTGGCTTTCTTCCTGCAACGGCCGACAGTGTGGCGAGGTATCTGGTGGATTATGCCAATACATTGTCCGTGAATACACTGCGTCAACGACTAGCCGGTTTGGCAGCTTGGCATCTTGATCAGGGCTTCCCTGATCCCACCAAAGCCCCTCATGTGAAAAAAGTCTTAAAGGGTATTGCCGAATTACACCCGGTCGTCCAAAAGCAAGCCAAACCGATTCAACTTGACCAGTTGTCGCTGTAAGCGACACGAGAACGATTTCAGGAACCGAGGTAACAACAGCTTTCAAAGCTTTCCACCACTCGGCTGTAAGATGGTGTGCCTCGTCCAAAACGACAACCTCTATGCCGCCTTGAGCAATCACAGCCAGTAGCGCCTTAGCATCAGGGGTAGCGCCTTAGCATCAGGGATAGATGACTGATCGTCAGTCTCAGGCGGTTCAGGCTCATCATCAGGTGGAACCTGTGCACCCTGCCTCACGGCTTTTACATGCACTGCCTGATAAGTCGCAGACGTCAACAGAGCAGGCCGGGATAGATCAGTACTTATCCAGTGAAGATCGAACGGTTCACCTTCCACCCCAAAATCCGTGAGGCGACGTATCCACTGATCCCTGATAATACGGGTGGGCGAAAGCACCAGTGTCGGGCGACGCAATTTCCGGAACACTTCCAGACCCAGGACGGTTTTACCGGCACCCGGGCGCTCACACCAGTTACGCCTGCATATGCAGCAGATCGGGCACCCGATTGTTGGCGATACACTCTACGCAGGAGAAGCCGCAAAAACTGAGCCTCGGCTGTGTCTGCATGCCAAGGAACTGGATTTTGATCACCCGACAACAGGTGAGCGGATGGAGTTTAAGCTTGAGCCGGGGTTTTAAGTTCAGACTCGTCAGTGTCTACCATGCGGGATGACACCCACGAATACCAGATTGCGCTAAGAGTAATCCAAACGGGACTCAGCAATATCTGAGCCACTCCCACATAATAGACGGCTACAGCTGCCATATCGTCTGGATAATCATCGCTCGCTACCAAATAAAAAACCAAATGGCAGCAAATAATCGACAGCAACAGCGCAAGTCCCCAAGGTTTAAGCCACTGTCGCCAGCGACGATACCGCCGCACATCTATCCATCTGAAATAGCACGCGACTCCTAGTAAGGCAGAAGGCAAAACAAGCACAGGGCTAGAAAGCAACGTAAAGAAAATGAATCCACCTGCTGCCTGAGGAAATATCCCCGAACAAGCGACGCACAATCCAAGAATAAGGACATTGATGCCCGCAGGCAGGAGCAAAAGCTCACACGGAGTCAGGTGACGGATTGCCACAATTTCTACCTGACTAGGCGGCTGACAAGAAGCAGATACAGGCCGAAGATAACAATCCCCAGACCACCTATCGTCGCCCCAATCCCGCCAAACAGGTCCGGCGCCTTCATCATGGTGCTCATCAGCGACTCCTGATAGTAAAAGAACCATTGATGGTCGTCCGGAAAGATCCAGACGTGAAGCCGATAAAAGACGGCTTCCGGGCCAGCAATCAAAAGCACAAGAGCAACCGCCCCCAGAAGTCCGCCGAGCAAGAGACCCTGTTGCTTCCATTGAATGGGGATACGACGCCGTATCAGCATAAAGGTACCGATTGCTGCGATTAACAGGCTGACCGCACCCGCCACTGACAGCACATCAATCAGGTTGGCAACGTCCTGCAGATGAACAATTTCGGGCTTTCTCAATAATGGTTTTGTGCGGCCACGACTGTCGGTAAATTCAAGCTCTGCTAACCCTCTGCCCTGGTTATGCACGGCATCAACGATACCGCCGAACAGTTCAAGATGCTGCTCCCGCGAAAGATCGTCAAAGCCACGAATATAGCGGTTTTTAGGGCCGTACTTGTCGATATGCCCGCGGATGTCCATCTGGTCGTACCAGAAGCTGTAACCGTAATCGGCCGGCTTATGCAGCATCCAGCCGGTCGCAAGCGCGGCAAGCAGTGCGGAAATAAGTACAACAAACCAGATTGCCTGCTTAACTACGGAGGCGTTCATCAGAGTCCTTTCCAGAAAGTTAATATCGCGTCAGCAATGGCCGGAGCAGTCTCTTCTTCCAGGTGAAAGTGGTGATGACCTGGCAATTGCAACGAGTCGACATTTTGCAGGTATCCCATTCGATGTTCAAAGAACTTCAGTGGCAGAAGGCCGCTTTCTGCCCGAATGCTCAACACCGGGCACTTTACGGCGCGCATCAGGTGCTCTACCTGGGTCTCGCTCAGACGCAGGTCAGAAGTCAGCTTTAATTGAGGATCGGTACGCCACTCGAAATGGGATTCGCACTTAGCCAGGTTGCGTTCTACCAATATCGTCAGTGCACTTTCGCTAAGCTCAGGGGTTGCTTTTTTTCTGGCAGCAACAGCGTCTGCTATCGATGAAAACTGGCGTGAGGGACGCAACTTATCGCGAGACAGCACACCGTCACGCAGTTGCGATGCGATCTGATTTTCGGGTGTCACTATGGGGCCAGGGGAGTCCAGAAGCACAACAGAACGAACAAATTCAGGAAATGCAGCGGCAAGGCACAGAGCCAGAGAGCCCCCAAGAGAATGAGCAACGAGGTCAACCGGTGACGCCATCGAAGCGGCAACCGCTTTAAGCTCATGCGTGTAACCCCAAACAGGGTAGCCCTGGCCTGCAGAGTGCCACGGCGATTTTCCATGGCCGGGCAAGTCAACCGCCGTGACAGGGGCGTCGCCCAACAGATCTGTAAGCCTGTCGGCCAATACAGAAAAGCTTGCTGCGTTATCCAGCCACCCATGAAGGCAGAGAACCTTGCTGTCGCCCTGCCCCCAGCTGAGGCCAGCCAGCAGATTTCCTTTTAGTTCAGCGGCCACCCAGCAGTTCTCTGATTGTGTGATGAATAAGATCAGCCGTCGGCTCTGGATTCTCAAGCGGAAACATGTGCGTCCCCTCGATCCAACGAAGTTTCATACCTATTGCTTTCATGTATGCGCCATTCACAGGTTTGAAATATTCACTGCTTCTCCCACCGATTACCGCAGCAGGCACCTTCAGCTTACCCTTAACCCGTGAGTGGATGTTGTGAGGAATGGTGCGCCAGATATTGGCTTCCAGTTGCGGGTCATAAGTCAGCCTAAGAACCCCATCCTCTTCCCGGGTACCGCTACGAATATAATCCTCGAGGCAGCGCGGATCAAAATTCTTCATCAGAGACTTACCGCTGAAATATTCCCGGGCATCATCGAAATCTGCCCATTCCGTTTTACGCTCTTCGATTCTGCGGATAGGAAACAACCTCTCGTTCAGGCGCGTTAGCTTGAGAAAACGCATGCCGTGCGCCTGCCAGGCAGGCATAACTGGAGAGTCGAGTATGATTAGCGCTTTGACGAGATCGGGCCGGCGCAAAGCAACCAGCAAGCTCAGGACACCGCCCAGCGAGTGACCAACCGCGATCACTGGCTGACTGAACTGAGTTTCAAAATGATGTATTAATTCCTGGACCAGGTGATTCCAGTTATCAGTCACCGGATACTTCGGGTTATGTGCTATCTGGTCAATAGCATCGACGCGATAATGTTCCGACAACCGGTCGGCGAGAACATTGTAGGTTCCGCCTGTGAATCCATTGGCGTGGGCAATATGTAGCGCTTGAGTCATAACGTGTCGCTGTAGAAATAAACAAACGCCAGACACTACCTTGCCGAATAGCGGACCTCAAGGTGAAAAAAGCCCTTTATTCAGTGATTTGATGCCTCTCCAAGCCGCCTGTCCAGAGCCGGATACCAGATCTGATCAACCGTCATACAGCCGGGCGCAAAAAGGTCACCACTGAGAACCCAGCCTTCTGCCGGCGACCATGGTTGATCCAGCGCCCTTCCATCAACAAGAAGGGAAGCTAGCCGACCGACAAGTGGCAGATGAGACACCACGATCACGTCGCGCGTTTCCTCTATAAGAAGGTCTGAGATGCCACCAGGATCTCCCGAGGGCGTTAGCTCAGCCCAGGTTTCCAGCTCAAAGGGCGTCGCAAGAGCCTGCGCGGTCTGCTGCGCCCTCAGATATGGACTGACGATAAGACGCGTATCTTCTGATAGAAGCGGCGCCAGCCAGACACCAGCGCATAGCGCCTCGTTCTCACCGGCTGGGGTAAGCGTTCGTTCTGAGTCCAGATCCATGCCTGGAACTGCCGTGCCATGTCGAAAGATGAAGAGCCGAGGCATACATGCATCCCTTGTGGTTGCAGGCAACCTCCAAGGGGTCGCCTTAAATTTTATGGCTGGGCAGTGCGAATTCTACATCCGACGCAAATGCGCCCGTCATAAGCCCTTTCGCCACATCCTTTGGGTCGGCATGATTAAACAGAATTTCATACGCACCCATTACCAAAGGCATATATATATCAAGTTCGAGGGCTTTTTCCCTGACATAGCGCAGGGTATTCACACCTTCAGCAACTTCTCCCAGCTCATCCACCGACTCTTCGAGCGACTGACCTGAGCCAATGGCGTAACCGACCCGATAGTTGCGACTCAAAGGCGACATACAGGTAACAACAAGATCGCCAACGCCAGCAAGACCCAGGAACGTCAGAGGGTTGGCCCCCATCGCTTCGGCAAAACGGCTCATCTCGGCCAGCGAGCGCGTAATGATCATGGACTTAGTGTTCTCACCCATTCCCAATGCAGCGATAAAGCCCGATACAATGGCGTATATGTTCTTCAATGCTCCGCCAAGCTCAACGCCGTACAGGTCATCTGAAGCATAAACCCGGAAGTAACTACAGCTCAAAGATTCCTGAAGATTCCTTCGTAAGTCGCTGTTTGTACTAGCAATAACGGTTGCAGCAAGCTCGCGCTTGGCAATTTCTTTAGCCAGGTTGGGGCCACTAATCACTGCTACAGGATTGTTCGGACACAGTTCCTCCAGCACCTGACTCATCAGCAGAAAACGATCCGGCTCAATACCCTTCGTGGTGCTGACCAGGGCCTGACCAGGCTTCAGATCATCAACAAACGACCCGACAACCTGTCGCACAAACTTACTCGGTACAGACACAAAGATGACGTCTGCGCCCTTCACGGCTTCCTGCAGGTCCGTTGTTGCTCTCAATGAAGGGTTTAACTTGGTATCGGGGAGATAATCGGGGTTTACATGTTCCTGATTGATTGACTCAGCAACTGACTCATTGCGCATCCACTGTAAAATTTCGACGCCATTGTCTGCGAGGATATTCGCAATAACAGTTCCAAAACTACCCCCTCCAATGACGGCAGCACGCTTAATAGACACAACATCCCCCTGGTGTGTACATGGTTCTATCTGATTAACTCAGCGGCCCGCTTCTAGCGTGTCCACTAATTCGCGAAAAGTTTCTTCGTTTTTATGATTCAGGCTCATCAGTACCTTGTGCGCCTCGATCACTTGCTCACGAGCGCATTCTTCATCCACAGCATCTGCAGCCCAGCGTTCAAAACGTCCATCGTCTTCAATTTCGCTATCAACGATATGAAATACCTGATCAAACCCCATACTTAGGAGAATTCGGGTAATACCACTATTAGGACTGCTTATCGTGGGAGTTATATCGAAGCGATCACGGCAAAGAATAGATATTTTAGCAAGTTGTCCAAGCGTCGTGCTGTCGATCCCTTCCGCGGCAGCAAGATCAATCATCACGTTGTGAAAATGACCTTGCGCCAGGAATTCATCAACATAACGCTCAAGGGTTGAGCACAGGTTCAACCTGACATCACCACTCAAGCGAATAACGTGTACGCCTTCTTCAAAGGCGACTTCAACCACACCTGATGTCATAAAACACCTCTGCATACTGTGGCTACGGCAATATCGTCCGGCACTTCTTCATGCCTGGCAACGCCTGCTATTGACCAGAAGGTGTCCAGCTTACCTTCCGACTCACTGGCCATCGCCAGCAACTTACTCTCTTTATCATTCAAGGACGCTTCATCAATTATTTCCAGTATTCCATCTGAAAACATCATGAGACGAAAGTCATCAGCCAACTCGACATCAATCGACTTGTATTCCGCCTCCCTGAACAAGCCAACCGGCATCCCCCGCCCCTCAAAGAACCTTGCCTCACCCTTACTGATCAGCACAGGCATAGGAAAGTGCCCTCCTACAGAGTACGAGAGAACACCCGTCGATAGCGTCAGCACTCCGTAAAACATCGTCAGATGTTTATCTAGTTCAGACGCCAGCAGCTCATTATTAATACGACCCAGAACCAGATCTGGTTTCAGAATGTCGTCACTGGAACCCCGCTGAAAGTTTCTTTTCAATCGGTAGGTAAGGTTCTTAAGAAGAACAGTGACAAACGCCGATGACGCTCCATGCCCTGACACGTCTGCGATGTAAAACGCCAGGCGGTCGTCGTCAACTTCCATAAAATCCAGAAAATCGCCACTGAGCATGAGAGATGGCTGAAGTTTGTGCTCACAGGAAACATCACCCATATTCAATGGTTCGGGGAGCATACGCAACTGGGCATGGCGTCCAGCCTGCTGATCAGCACGAAGCTCATCCAGACCGAGCTTCAGTTCTCGATTCGTTGCTTCAAGGTGCTCCCGATAAGCTTTGTTTTCGCGCTGCAAAGTCTGGTGACTCAGGGCTTTGCGCAATGAATGAACCAATACCTCCAGATCCAGGATTGGCTTCACCAGAAAATCCGCAGCTCCGAGGCGCAACGCACGCACAACATCATCCATTACCCCGGCACCAGAAACAACGATCACGGGCAGATCCGGGTGGTTTTCGCGTAGCTTTTCAAGAAGCTGAATACCATGCATGCCCGGCATTTTCAGGTCGCAGATAACGGCATCAGGAACGGAAACATCTATCAGGTCCAGGGCCTCCTGGCCACTGCCAGTAGACTGCATGTCGTAGTCGCAATCATCAAGGTAAGCAACCACACTGTCCCGAACAGTGGAATCATCATCAATGACCAGCACGGTCGCGGCCATCAGCCTCTCCCCAGCGTCGAATATCTGGCGAACGGTACCTCTAACTCATAAGCAGTGCAACGATTATGAAGCAATTGTCAGAAGCGCCGCGGGCTTAGCGGGCAATGGCATGAACTCTGCTAGATATCTGCTATTGATGTAAAAGTGGCCTTGAAACGTACCGCAGCCTACCGAAGGGGAACGCATGCAAACACTGTCTCGCACCTACGAAGAAAAACGTCGACACATGAGAATGCAGATCGACGCACCGGCTCAATTAATCACTGACGACGGAGAAACGCGGCAGGTTACGTGCATTGACCTCAGTAGTCATGGGATTCAGCTGGAAAGCCATACCGAACTGCAGGACGGCGACGTGGCCGATTTTGTGCTCGCGCCGGGAAGCGGTCCCGTTACACCCCTGCAGGCAAGAATACGTGTTTGCCGCGTTGAGGAGGTCGCACCGCAGGTATTCCGGGCCGGGGCTACCTTCGAATCACTCCAGTAGGTGCTACCCGAGGTAACCAGAACCACACAGAAACACCGGTTTCTGTTACCTCGCGACACTGGCGTGAATGGTATTTTGAAGACTATGCAATCGTGCAGGTAGGGTTCAGGTGCCCCGGCCTGGGCACCTGACAGGTATTACTTGAAACAGGTATTACTTGAAACAGGTATTACTTGAAATAGGCGTTTTCAGTCTGCGTGTGGTCGGTCACGTCACGAACACTCTGGATCTCAGGCACCTTAGCTACAAGCGTCGCCTCTACCCCATCTTTCAGCGTCATATCTACGGCACTGCACCCCTGACAACCACCGCCAAACTTCAGGATGGCCACACCTTCCTCAGTCAGCTCCACCAGACTCACTTCGCCACCATGCGAGGCGAGCCCAGGATTGATCTCGGTGTAGAGGATGTAGTTGATTCTCTCTTCTACCGGGCTGTCTTCAGTGACCTTCGGCATTTTGGCATTCGGTGCCTTGATCGTAAGCTGACCACCCATGCGGTCTTTAGCAAAGTCGATTTTTGACTCTTCGAGATAAGGGATACTCATTGCTTCGACATACACGTTGAGCTTATCCATCTGCTGCAGCTCATCGTTCGGATTAACCTCATCCGGGCGGCAGTATGCCAGGCAGGTTTCTGCGTAGCGTGTACCAGGCTGCGTAATAAAAATGCGGACCGACATGCCTTCGACCGTCTGTTTCTCCAGAAGGCCAGCCAGATACTCTTCTGCGTCCGGCGTAATCTCAACGTATGTAGTCATATGACTCCCTCGTAAACTTGCGCGCATTGTAACGTATATGGGGCCTCATACGAAATACCCAAGCAAAACACTCGGGTTTTGCCAGCAGAACGTCTTTTGCACCCGAAACAGGACAGGCCACGTCCACTCTGGTAATATTTGCCGCCATTTTTCGCCAGTCAACCAATAGTGTTATGAGTTCAAACAACGACATCCTGATTCAACAGCGCCAAGAACGGATTGCCACCCTAAAGAAGAACATGCAGGAGCGCATTCATATACTTGATGGCGGCATGGGTACTCTTATTCAGAGCCATCAGCTGGAAGAAGCAGATTACCGCGGTGAGCGGTTTGCCGATATCAGCCAGGACGTCAAAGGCAACAACGACCTGTTGGTTATCACCCAGCCTGAGATCATTGCCGGTATTCACCGCCAATACTACGAAGCCGGTGCAGATATTGTTGAAACAAACAGTTTCAACTCCACCCGCGTTTCTCAGGCCGACTACGACATGGAAGACCTGGTACCCGAGCTCAACCGCGCAGCAGCGGCAGTCGCTCGTCAGGTCGCTGACGAAGTGGAGGCCGAAACAGGCATTCCGCGTTATGTTGCCGGTGTTCTGGGCCCAACCAGCAAGACCTGCTCTATCTCGCCTGACGTAAACGATCCGGGTTATCGCGCCATCACCTTCGACCAGCTCGTCGAAGAATACATCGAGGCCACCGAAGGTCTGATGGACGGCGGCGCCGACATCATCCTGATCGAAACCGTATTTGACACGCTGAACGCAAAAGCGGCCGTGTTTGCGGTACAGGAAGTCTTCGAGCAGCGCGGCGAAGAGCTGCCAATCATGATTTCAGGCACCATTACCGACGCCTCCGGCCGTACCCTGTCGGGCCAGACGGCAGAAGCCTTCTACAACTCGCTGGCGCACGCCAAGCCACTGACCATCGGTCTGAACTGTGCTCTGGGTGCAGAAGAGCTGCGCCCGCACGTCGAAGAGCTGTCCAATAAATCGAACTGCTACGTATCCGCACACCCGAACGCGGGCCTGCCCAACGAATTCGGTGAATACGATCAGTCGCCGGAAGAAATGGCGGTCATCGTTGAAGAATTCGCAGCCAGCGGCTTCCTGAATATCATCGGTGGTTGCTGTGGTACTTCACCGGCGCACATCAAAGCCATTGCTGAAGCCGTGAAGAAGCATAAGCCGCGCACGATCCCTGAGATCAAACCAGCCTGCCGCCTGTCTGGCCTTGAGCCGTTTAACTTTGATGAAACCAGCCTGTTTGTTAACGTCGGCGAGCGCGCCAACGTCACAGGTTCTGCGAAGTTCAAGCGCCTGATCAAAGAAGAAAATTACGACGAAGCGCTGGAAATTGCCCGCCTTCAGGTTGAAAACGGTGCTCAGATCATCGATATCAACATGGACGAAGGCATGCTCGATTCTGAAGCGGCCATGGTTCGTTATCTGAATCTGATTGCCTCTGAGCCGGACATTGCCCGTGTTCCAGTCATGGTCGACTCATCGAAGTGGGAAATCATCGAAGCTGGCCTGAAGTGCATTCAGGGTAAAGCTGTCGTGAACTCCATCTCGCTTAAAGAAGGTGAAGAGGAATTCATCGAGAAAGCCAAACGCTGCAAGCGATATGGCGCCGCCGTTGTTGTCATGGCGTTCGATGAAACAGGCCAGGCCGACACCGAACAGCGCAAAAACGAAATCTGTGAGCGTTCTTACCGCGTTCTCGTCGACAAAGTGGGCTTCGCGCCAGAAGATATTATCTTCGACCCGAACATTTTCGCTGTGGCCACCGGCATCGAAGAGCACAACAATTACGCTGTGGACTTTATTAACAGCTGTAAGTACATCACCGAAAACCTGCCACACGCCAAAATCTCTGGCGGCGTGAGTAACGTTTCCTTCTCGTTCCGTGGGAATGAGCCGGTACGTGAAGCCATCCACTCGGTATTCCTGTACTACGCCATCAAGAACGGTCTGAGCATGGGTATCGTCAACGCTGGTCAGCTGGCGGTGTACGACGACTTACCGGCAGAACTTAAGGACCGCGTCGAAGACGTCATTCTTAATAAGCGCGAAGACGGTACTGACCGCCTTCTCGAAATTGCTGAAAAGTACCGCGGCGATGGTTCTGCTCAGGAGAAAGAAACCGAAGAGTGGCGTTCACTGCCAGTGGCTGAGCGCCTGACCCATGCCCTAGTAAAAGGCATCAACTCGTTCGTCGAAGAAGATACCGAAGAAGCCCGTCAGATGTTCGATCGCCCGATTGAAGTGATCGAAGGTCCTCTGATGGACGGCATGAATGTGGTCGGCGATCTGTTTGGCTCAGGTAAAATGTTCCTGCCTCAGGTCGTAAAAAGCGCCCGCGTAATGAAACAGGCGGTTGCCTACCTGCTGCCGTACATCGAAGCAGAGAAAGACGGTAAGTCTGAGTCTCAGGGCAAGATCCTGATGGCCACTGTTAAGGGTGACGTACACGATATCGGTAAGAACATCGTGGGCGTGGTCCTGCAGTGTAATAACTTTGAGGTCGTTGACCTTGGCGTGATGGTCCCTGCCGACAAGATTCTGAAAGTCGCCAAAGAAGAAAACTGCGACATCATCGGCCTCTCTGGTCTGATCACTCCGTCACTCGACGAAATGGTCCACGTTGCACGTGAAATGCAACGTCTCGACTACCAGATCCCACTGATGATTGGTGGTGCGACAACGTCTAAGGCGCACACGGCCGTTAAGATCGAACCTCAGTTCCAGAACGACATTGCGGTCTACGTGCCCGACGCATCCCGCGCGGTAGGTGTCGCCCAGAAGCTCGTTTCTCCTGAAGCCAAGAAGTTGTTTATTGAAGAACGCCGCGAAGAGTACATCGCTGTGCGTGAGCGGAACGCAAACCGCAAGGCCAAGGCACTGCTTCCGTACGAAAAGGCCTGCGAAAACGCATTCACGGCTGACTGGGCGAACTATCAGGCACCGAAGCCAAATAAGCCTGGCCTGAGTGTGTACGAAAACTTCGATCTCGCCGAGCTGGTTGATTACATCGACTGGACGCCCTTCTTTATGTCGTGGGAGCTGGCCGGTAAATTCCCGCGCATTCTCGAAGACGAAGTGGTTGGTGAAGCCGCAACTAACCTGTTCAAAGACGCTCAGGCAATGCTGAAACGCATCGTCGATGAGAAGCTGTTCAATGCCCGTGGCGTTGTCGGTCTCTGGCCAGCCAACAAGCGCGGTAACGATGACATCGTCGTCTTCAACGAAGATGGCTCGGCGGAACTCGCTGTACTGCATCAACTTCGCCAGCAAACCGACAAGCCAACGGCACAGCCAAACTACTCACTTGCCGACTTCGTTGCTCCCGAAGGCACAACCGATGACTACATGGGCGGCTTTATTGTTACTGCAGGCATCGAGGCTGAAAAACTGGCCAACGATTACGATGCGAACCATGACGATTACAACAGCATCATGATGAAAGCCCTGGCCGACCGCCTGGCCGAGGCCTTTGCTGAGCGTATGCACGAAATCGTCCGCAAGGATCTCTGGGGCTACGCGCCTGACGAGGCTCTCGACAACGAAGCGCTCATCAAAGAAAAGTATCAGGGTATCCGCCCGGCACCAGGCTACCCGGCTTGTCCGGACCATACCGAGAAAGCGACCCTCTTCCGCCTGTTGGACGGAGAAGCGAATACCGGTGTGTCTCTGACTGAAAACTTTGCCATGACACCAGCAGCGTCTGTCAGTGGCTGGTACTTCTCCCACCCTGAGTCGAAGTACTTTGGCCTGGGTAAGATCGACAAAGATCAGGTCACGGACATCGCTGCCCGCAAGGATATGGATCTGGAGCAGATGGAGCGCTGGTTAGCGCCAAACCTGTCTTACGACCGCTAAGGAGTTCTGAGCTGATATGCAGTTCAGCCGTCTACTGCTGTCGAGGTTAAGCCGCGTCGAACTGACACGGCTTAACCGTATCCTCATCATTGGTATTCCAATTATTGGCAGTATGCTCTCTCAGAGCATCACCAACCTGATTGATGCTGCTATGGTCGGCCAGCTCAATGATATTGCTCTGGCTGGCGTCGGCATCGGCAGTTATGCGAACTTCCTCTGTGTATCCGTTATGATGGGGCTATCTGCCGCCGTGCAAGCCATCGTATCCCGGCACTACGGCGCTCAACGTCATCACAGAACCACTGAGCCTCTCTTCGCAGGCCTGTTTCTTACGCTTCTGATTGGTATTCCATCGACCATTCTATTTGTTGCTTTTGCGGAACAGTACATAGGGCTGTACACCGACGACGCAGCCGTTATTGCGGTTGCGTCTGAGTACTTTTCATGGCGCACCGCCGCCCTCACCTTCGTCGGCATGACCTTTGTATTCCGTGGGTTCTGGAGCGGAATTGGCGAAAGCGGCGTCTACCTTCGTATCGCTCTGATCATGCATCTGAGTAATATTGTATTCAGCTACTTTCTTATCTTCGGACTGACAGCTTTTTGTACCACCTACTGGAATGGTTTCGGCGCCGTAGGTTCTGGCATGGGGTCAGCGGCATCGCTCGTACTTGCCGCAGGACTCTTCTATTGGCGTACGTTTGCGCTGGACACCCGCTTCCGCCAGCTTTATCACTTAAGCCGCAAGACCATCCGCCAACTGGTGCGCCTGGCAATTCCAAACTCGGTTAGCCAGACACTGTTCGCTCTCGGCCTGAGTGTACTCTTCTGGATCATTGGTTTAATCGGCACCCAGGAGCAGGCGATTGGCCACATTCTAACGCAGCTGTCCCTGCTACTGATCATGCCTGCCGTAGGCCTCGGCATCGCTGGCGCAAGCCTTGTGGGCCATGCTCTTGGAGCAGAAGAAAAGGAAAATGCTCACCGCTGGGGCTGGGATGTCCTGAGAGTATCTGTCGTCATCATGGCCCTTCTCGGCCTGCCGATGTGGATAGCCCCACACGCGGTACTGACTATCTTTACGAACGATGCCGCACTCATTGAACTTGGCACATGGCCTTTACGTATTCTCGGCTTCGCCATCGCTTTTGAAGTCGCATCCATCATATTTAACCAGACACTTCTCGGCGCAGGCGCCAGCAAGCAGGTCCTCAAAATCAATCTGGTGATGCAGTGGGCGGTTTTCCTGCCGCTCGCCTGGGTTATCGGACCATACCTTGGACTTGGCCTGACAGGCATCTGGATTTTACAGGCTTGCCAGCGCATGGCTCTCGCGATCATTTACGGAACCATATGGAGCCGTAAGCACTGGGCGCACATCAAGGTTTAATGATCTAAATTTGTCTTGCTCAGGGAAAGATCACGTATTAGCGTATGCGGATAAGACGGACTCAGAGTTTACTTTATGCCTGTTCAGCTACCTGGAACACCGCCATCAGCCTATAAAGGTATTTCGCGGGTGATCGCACACCGTGGAGCAAGTGGTAGCGCACCGGAGAACACAGCGTCGGCCATGATCGAAGCCGTTCGTCAGGGCGCAGACTGGGCAGAAGTCGATGTCACTATCAGTGCTGACGGTCACGCCATCATTTTCCACGACCATAACCTCGTTCGATGCACCGATGGCAAAGGTCTGGTGATTCAGAAGACATTGGCAGAGCTGAAAGCGCTCGATGCCGGTAGCTGGTTCTCCCCCTTTTCATCCGACGAACGGATACTGACGCTTGAAGAGTTGCTCATTCTGGCGGACTCACTCAATCTCAGTCTTAACCTCGAAATAAAACCCACTATTGGCCGCGAAGCTGAAACCGTCTGGGCGATGCAGCAGGTTTTACGCAAGACCCCTTTTGGTCAGTCGATACTACTCTCGAGCTTTAACTACTTCGCTTTAAAGGAAGCGCAGTCGCTACTCTCTCATTACACCCGCGCTCTGAACGTCGAGGCGATTCCTGCTGACTGGCAGGACCGTATGGAATCGGTGGGCGCAACCGGCCTGCATTTTGATGCCGAATTTATTGATACCGACATGATCGGGGAAGTAGTCAGCGCAGGCACTCCACTCGCCTGCTTCACCGTTAATAGCCTTGAGTTAGCCCAGAAGCTTTACCGCGCTGGTGTGTCCTCCGTTTTCACCGATTACCCAGACAGACTCCTGCTTGATGCGAGACCTGTTTCCCGCCATTGAGCGCAACAAGAATAATCGGCAAAACCGATTAGTAATATTCGCATTTTCTGATTTTCAGATAAGCCGTTTCAGTTTAAAGTTCGCCCCTATTCCTATAATTCCAATTACTGCAACCGGATCACTATGTACGTATACGATCAGTACGATCAGCAATTGCTGAACGAGCGCGTCGCCCAGTTTAAGGGCCAGATGGAGCGCTATCTGGACGGTAAGATCTCTGAAGAAGAGTTTCTGCCGCTGCGACTTCAAAACGGCATTTATGTGCAACGCTATGCACCTATGCTGCGCGTGGCTGTGCCATATGGCGCACTTAATTCCGCTCAGGTGCGCAAGCTGGCTTATGTTGCCCGCACTTACGACAAAGGGTATGCGCATATCTCTACGCGTCAGAACGTCCAGTTTAACTGGCCAGAACTGGAGCAATGCCCTCAGATTCTCGCGGACCTCGCTGAAGTACAGATGCACGCTGTTCAGACCAGTGGTAACTGTATCCGTAACACCACGACTGACGAGTACGCCGGTGTGATCGCTGAAGAAATCGTTGATCCACGCCCTTACTGCGAGATCATTCGCCAGTGGTCAACCTTTCACCCTGAGTTTGCCTTCCTGCCGCGTAAGTTCAAGATCGCTGTAAACGCAGTACCTGGACAGGACCGCGCAGCCATCACGATGCATGACATCGGCATCAACATTGTTAAAAACGATGCGGGTGACATTGGCTACCGTGTTCTCGTTGGTGGTGGCCTTGGCCGCACCCCGATTCTGGGCGAAGAAATCTGTGCCTTCCTGCCAGAAGAAGACCTGCTGACCTACCTTGATGCCGTTATTCGCGTGTACAACCAGTTTGGTCGCCGCGACAACAAGTACAAAGCTCGCATTAAAATCCTGGTTAAGGCCCTTGGCGTTGACCGTATGCGCGAGCTGGTCGAGGAAGAGTTCAACCGTCTCAAAGATTGTGAAGGCAAGCTGACTCAGGCTGAACTGGAGCGCGTTAAGCAGCACTTCATCGACCCTGAGTACAAGACGCTCAGTGACAACCCGGCAGAGCTCACTGCAGCTAAGGAAGAGAACAAAGCCTTCTCACGCTGGATGGAGCGCAACGTGCGTCAGCACAAGAAAGCTGGCTACGCTGTCGTTACTCTGACCTTGAAGCAGATCGGTACGCCACCGGGTGATATCACCGCAGAGCAGCTCGATCAGGTTGCTGACCTGGCCGATGAGTACAGCTTCGGCGAACTCCGCTCTACCCACAACCAGAACCTGGTACTGGCTGACGTCGAACAAACCGAACTGTTCGGCTTGTGGCAGAAACTGAAATCATTAGGCATGGCGACACCAACGCTGGGTCTCCTGACTGACATGATCTGCTGCCCGGGCGGTGACTTCTGTGCGCTTGCAAACGCCAAGTCTATTCCAGTTGCAGAAGCTATCCAGGCACGTTTTGAAAATCTTGATTACCTGTGGGATCTGGGTGAAATCGACCTGAATATCTCAGGCTGCATGAACGCGTGTGGTCACCACCACGTTGGCAATATCGGCGTTCTGGGTGTCGACAAGAAAGGCGAAGAGTTCTACCAGGTATCACTCGGTGGCAACTCTGGCGGCAACGATGCAGATGGCTCTTCACTGGGCAAGATTCTTGGACCTTCGTTCGCACGTGAGGCCATGCCTGATGTGATTGCCAAAATTCTCGATTTCTATGTAGACCAGCGTACTGACGGTGAATCTTTCCTCGAAGTCTATCGCCGCGTTGGCCACACCCCATTTAAGGAGGCTGTCTATGGCAAACCTGATTAATACCCAGGGCCCGGTTCAGGACACGGAGCTTACAACTGTAACACTCGAACAGTGGCAGGAAGAGAAAGCTTCTTTCGCTGGTCAGTCACTTGAACTGACCGTTTCCAGCGACCAAACGGCAGATCTCTTTGGTGAAGATGCGGCGAATTTCGCACGCATCTCCATCGATTTCCCTAAGTTTGCCGATGGCCGTGGTTATTCTGCGGCCAGATTGCTGCGTGAAAAATACAAATATACCGGTGAGCTGCGTGCCGTCGGTGACGTACTGATTGATCAGGTATTTTTCATGAAGCGTTGCGGCTTCGATACGTACGCACTGCGTGAAGACCAGATCGTTGAAGACGCTATCGCCGCCTTCTCAACCTTCACCAACCCGTACCAGAATGACGTCCATGATCAGCGACCGCTGTTCAGACGCCGCCTGAGCTAAAACACGCTCTCTTTTCTGTGGCGCTCCCGCCTTCTGTGTCTTAACCTTAAGTCACATTTGGGGGAGTTATGCCACAGGATATCGTTTTTTCTTTCTTTCTTATTTTTGCCGGTGCACTCGTTCTCGCGACTTTCGCACTCTACACACGCCAACCCATACTCGTCGCCTACATAGCACTCGGTGCCATTGCAGGCCCGTATGGCATGGGCTGGATTGAGCACCCAGATGAGCTCACAGACATGGCTCATATCGGGATTATATTTCTTCTCTTTCTCCTCGGGCTGGATATGCAGCCTTCTTCGCTGTTTGCGGTACTGAAGAAAGCGATGTCCGTTGCACTACTCAGCTCGTTGCTGTTCTTTGGCGTAGGGGCCGGCGTCACACACCTGCTTGGCTACGGATTTATGGATGCCATCATCGTTGGCCTGGCGCTTATGTTTTCGAGCACCATCATTGGTTTAAAACTCTTGCCCACGACGGTTCTCCACCACAAACACAGCGGTGAACTCATGGTCGGTCTTCTCCTGATTCAGGATATGATCGCTATCCTGACTCTCATACTACTTGGCGTGCTGAGCGGTGAATCCGACCAGCCTGTCTGGCAGCCGTTTCTGGCCCTGCCTGTACTCGCGGCAGCCTGTTACCTGATCGTGAAGCTAGTTCTTCTTCCGCTCATTCAACGCTTCGATCGCTATCAGGAATACCTGTTCATTATGGCCATCGGCTGGTGTCTGGCTGTTGCCGAGGCCGCTGCTGTGATCGGACTTTCCGGGGAGATAGGTGCATTCATTGCCGGGGTGACTCTGGCAACCAGCCCTATCGCTCAGTTTATGGCGATCAGCCTTAAGCCACTGAGAGACTTCTTTCTCGTCATGTTCTTTTTCACACTGGGTGCGGGCGTCAATCTTGGAATGCTGGAGGAGGTGCTGGTTGGCGCAGTGTTACTGGCGGGGGCTGTTCTGACGCTGAAACCATTGACGTTCCGGGTGCTTCTCGGGCGCTTCAGTGAGACGCCGAAGCTAGCCTGGGATGTTGGTTTCCGGCTGGGGCAAATCAGTGAGTTTTCACTGCTGGTGGTATTCGTGGCAATTGAGAGCGCACTCCTCACGGAGCGCGCATCCCTCCTGGTTCAGGCAACAGCGATTATCACATTCGTCCTGTCCAGCTATATCGTCGTATTCAACTACCCCAACCCAATCGCCATCAGCGACAAGTTGAGGCGTGATTGACTAGTCTTTATTCAGGTTAACGCGGTAACGACCGACGCCTTCCCCTTTGATGATCCGGGAGAGAACATCAGGAAGTTCTTTCCGGCCGATCTCAGTGGTCATGCTTTCAAGGCTTTCCAGTTTCCAATCGCCTGCAGCCTTATCCAGTACCGCTTGCTTGTCCGCTCGTGGAATCTCAACCGAATCCACACCGAGAAGACTGACGCCACGCAGAATAAACGGGAACACACTCGCTTCAACCTTGACGCCAGCAATCATACCGCAAGTAGTCACAGCGCCCTCAGGCATCAGCTGCGGCAGTATGGCTGACACCATATCCCCACCGACGGTATCAACAGCCGCCTGATAAACAGGCTTCGCCATCGCTTTACCTTTCAGTGACAGCACGTCATCGCGGCTTACGATGCGTTTTGCACCAAGAGATTCAAGCCAGTCGTTTTTATCTGCTTTACCTGAAAGAGCAACGACACTGTAGCCTAATTTAGACAGCAAAGAGACAGCCACAGAGCCAACGCCGCCTGTAGCACCAGTGACTAATACCGGGCCACGGTCCGGCGAAATACCCGCCCGCTCAAGCTTTTGTACGCTCAGAGCCGCAGTAAAGCCAGCGGTGCCCCACGCCATCGCCTCTGACGCTGAAATACCCTCAGGTTTCTTCAGCACCCATGCGGCAGGCACACGAATATGCTGGCCATAACCGCCGTTTGTATTCATGCCCAGGTCGTAACCGAATACGACAACCTCGTCACCCTTCGAGAACGCGCTATCACTGCTTTCAAGAACAGTACCTGCGGCATCAATACCCGGTGTGTGCGGATAGGCTTTTGTGACGCCACGATTACCAGTCGCGGAAAGTGCATCTTTGTAGTTCACCGAGGAGTAGGCGACCTCGATGAGGACGTCCCCCTCCGGCAAGTCGGAATCTTCCTGCTTAACCCACGAAGCCTCGAATTTCTTATCCGCTTCCTCTACCTGATATGCTAGAAAACTCATCGTATTACCCTTTTGTCTGCATCTGATTCTGAACGGCAGTCAGGACCCGCGTTACAGCGCGCTCAAAGCCCGCCTGAGCGGCAAAGCCCATACGCTCCTGGAATGACCGACGGTACTCGTATGCGACCGTGTACACATCCGCGCGTTCACATGCTGAGACGAGATAATCGTCACTTGTTCCCACCTCGTCTATCAGCTTTTGGTCGAGTGCCTGCTGGCCATACCAGATGTCACCCGTAGCAACCGCATCAATGTCAACACGAGGGCGGAACTGTTTCACATGCTGCTTGAAAAGAACGTGAGTATCGTTCAGATCAGACTGAAATTTCTCTCGCGCTTTATCAGTATTTTCACCGAACATGGTTACTGTGCGCTTATATTCACCCGCAGTGAACATTTCGAAATCTACATCGTTCTTTTTGAGAAGCTTATTGAAGTTCGGGAGCTGGGCCACAACGCCAATAGAACCAACAATTGCAAACGGAGCAGCAACCACCCGGTCTGCAAGGCAGGCCATCATGTAGCCACCGCTTGCGGCGACTTTATCGATGCATACAGTGAGCTGGATACCTTTGTCACGGATGCGCTTTAATTGCGATGCGGCAAGGCCGTAGGAGTGCACCATACCACCGCCGCTTTCGAGGCGGATAACGACTTCGTCGTCCTTAGTGGCCATGGTCAGGATGGCCGTAATTTCACGGCGCATAAGATCAACATCAGATGCTTTGATGTCACCATCAAAATCGATGACGTACACACGTTTTGTTTCTTTGGAAGCATCCGCCCCAGCAGAGGCTGCTTTCTTCTCTGCCTTCTGTTTCGCCTTGTCTTCTTTCTTCCGGTCTTTTTCCAGCTGTTTCAGAGTAGCTTCTGTATTGATCTCATTTTCGAGCTGCTCTTTGTAATCTTCCAGCTGCTCGTTCAGCTTACGAATTTTCAGTTCACCCTCGGAGCCCGACTTTTTCTGTCGGCTACCTAGTGCGATCATTCCACCGACGACCACCAGAATGGCCACGACGAGTGTAACTGTCTTCAAGAGAAAGCTGCCGTAATCTGCAATAAACTCCACTCAGATATCCTTTAATCCTGTATTTGGGAAGAGCCAGCATAACGAAAACCGGGCGTGCCGCAAGCTCTGTCAGGTAAGAGAAGTAACCGCAGTCTGAAATTCAAACAATCGTTCGAATTTCGTTGACACCCTCCAGAGGGCCACTTAGAGTGTCGACAGGCCTGAACGGGCACGAATCAACGGCAGTACTTCCGCCGCCGTAGAACAACACGTAAGTAACCGAAGGATATTGATATGTCATCTGCTGCTGAATTCATCAATGAAATGAACGCTAAATTCAACCCAGCTGCCGCTGAAGGCCTGGATCTGGTTTTCCAGTTCAACATCGAAGACGCGGACAACTACCACCTGATCGTTAAAGACGGCGCCTGCGAAGTTGTTCAGGGTGAAGCGGGTGATCCAAACGTAACTCTGATCATGAACAGCGAGACCCTGCAGGGTATCGTTAATGGTGATCTGGACGGCATGATGGCATTCATGTCTGGTCAGCTGAAAGTCGAAGGCGACATGATGCTGGCGACTAAGCTGGGTGAACTGTTCCCTGCTTAATATCGACAGATACGATAAAAGCGGCCGATGGCCGCTTTTTTTGTACTTGTGTTTTACCACTGCCCGGCGATGGCGCTCTCCGCAACGTCATTCACCGGCCGAGCAACCAGTCCTTTCGTGGTCCGGACAACACTGAACACAGCACCATTCTCCATAGGCATATAGACTGCGCTGCCAAAATCTGCATCCAGCCACAGATCGTAGTTGCGTAACCAGCTCCAGACATCAAAGCCTTCGGAACCACCAAACCCATAAACCGTTCTAGGTGCACTACGTTCCTGCTCAAGACTCAGATAACGCCCTGACAAGCGATCAAACCGATACAAAGGTTCCTTGCCCAGTGCCAGTAATGGGCCAGTCCATACCAGCATACGTACATCGAGCTGCCATTGATCGCCTTTTACAACGAAGCGCTCTTCTTCGCCTTCAGAGTCAACCAATGTCAGATCAAATACCTGTGGCTCGATTTCATAAATGCTTACCGACGCCAGAGGCCGTTCCTGAATGGCGGATCGATAGCTGGCCAGATCCCACACGACCAACCCTAACCAGATAGCCCCAGCAATAAGGATCATTCCTGTAGTGCCTCGGAGCCACTGCCTGAACCAGCCTTTGCCGGCCCAGAGAAAGAGTGCCACAACGACCGCAATTAGAATTGCGCCACTGCTGATTAGTGTAAGACTAGTTTGCAACATGACCGGCTCTCAACTGCACCATACTCTCTTCAGCCATGCGTAATGCATCACTGCCGCCAGAGGCTGGAGAATCATACGTGTCCAGATAATACTCAACTGCAGTTACTGCGTCAGCGAAGGCATCCATATCCTGAGACGAAGGTGCCACTCTTGAGTCCATCACCTGATGCTCGACGAACTCCTCAAGCTCGAGCAACATCGCGCGGAGATCGGCCTTACCCAGAAAAATAACTGCACCACTTACGTCCCGCAGGCTCTTACCTACATTCTTCACGTGCAGTTTATCTCCGCTATCAACATAGGAAGCCACGGCTCTTTTCACCATCACTAGCGCTGTCACCGACTCAGAGACCACAGCGATATTCGCCTCTTTAAGCGTGACGGGATCAATAACCTGAGAACCTTTCAGGCTGTTAGACTGAACAATTGCCTGAACATCCTGTTCGATACGGATAATGTCGTCCGCCAGGCCTTCAATATCCGCCTGTCCCGACCGTATCTGACGGATTACTCCGTCAGCGAGCTCGGCCGTCGGATTCATATCGACCATGATCAGGGTATCTGAGATACGCTCCAGCCGCTCGATCAACTCAGAGTCTTCGACAGCAAGTTCGGGGTTGCGCTGACTGCGATCAATGATGTCTTTTAATGCTTCAATTTCGTCCTGCAGAGCGCGTGCGAAGGACACCAGCGCAGACTGGTCCGGACCACTAAGATCGTTACGGGTGACCCTCAACTCCCGTTCGCGAACATGATCCGCCAACTGGAAACTGCTATGCAGCAGTTTTAGACGGTCAGACTCAGGCTGAGCCAACGCAACCAGGTACAGGAACTCTTTCAGCAAAGCGTCAGATGGCTGCTCGTTGAATGCTGCACCTTCAGTTGCCTGAAGTTTACGGACCTGACGATCCAACTGACCAACCAGAGAGATACGCTGTGGTGTGACGTCGAATTCATCCTGCTGCAAAGCATCCAGCGCTCCAGAAACAACTTCCCAGAATATCCAGCTGTGAGATCCTCTGGCCGCCAGCTCAAGACGTTCAACAGCCCTGACGAGCACCTGTAAGGGGCCACGTTTGCCGGAGCCACGAATTAGTCCCAGCAAGCCCAGTTGAAGCATCTGCCGCACACGACGATAAGCGACTGCACGATTCGCAGCGGCCTTCGGCTGGTCCAGCTTCGGGCGCAGGTTATTCAGAAAGAAATACCCTTCAGGCAAGCCTTTTTCTGCTCGCTCACGTCTCACGAGATTGATGGTAGGTATCAACAGCGATGGAGCAACATCCTGACCTGTAATCACAAATTCTATGTATCGTTTCAGGTACACCACAGCCTGAGTGGACGCATCAAGAAGGCCTTCACTGACACCTGAATTGAGTGATCGGCGGATGGTTTCGGTAAGCTCCTCACACAAGCGCTCACCCGCACGGAAGTCGAGCATCTTAAAAGTGCCGCGAAGCTGACGAATTTCTTCCAGAAAAGTACGGATGGTCTCTTCACTGTCATCGGTACTGTAGGTATCCAGCTGAACCGCCGCATGGTCCAGCGCGTTTTCAATCTCTTTGCGCACCACGTGTAACGACGATGCGAACTGATTTGAAACTTCTGCGCTAGGTAAATCTGCCATTTTTATTGTCTTCCTGTCCGACCAATAACGCCGCCGGGTTATTTATTACTGAATAGTCGCTCTGGCGGATTCTACCGGAGTGATGGGTGTTTTCATCAACTGGCAGACAGACGCACCGATATCCCGTAGAAACGGCATAGTTCAACATAACCTGCCTGGTTGATAAATCCGTGCTCGCCTTCGCAGTTTCGCCATTCAGTTTTTTATTATTAAGAGCGACGCCACAGCGCCCCTTCACTTTTCTTGTCTATCAAGTCCAGAAACGCCTCGTGGGCGGCTGCTTCCTCTGTAGTGGCCTTTACTACTTTCAATGCCGCTGCATCGACTTTGATGTCGCCCAGATCAAGCTCGACAACCGCCGAATCTGATTCGTCCTCCCCAAGGGCGAGATCCGTCTGGCCGCCGGTCATCATCAGATAAACATCGGCCAGAATTTCGGCATCGAGCAAAGCGCCGTGGAGTTCACGGTGCGAGTTATCAATACCATAGCGTTTACACAAGGCATCGAGGCTGGCACGTGCACCCGGGTGCATCTGGCGGGCCATCACAAGCGTATCAAGGATGCCACAGAAATCGCGTGTTGGCGTCATATTCAAGCGCGAGAATTCCGCATCCATCATACCGACGTCAAACGGCGCGTTGTGAATAACGAGCTGAGCGCCATCAATAAACGTGCGGAAATCATCAACGACCTGACTGAATACAGGCGCGCCCTGTTCAATCAGCCACTCGTTGGTAATGCCATGGACCTCTGCTGCTTCTTCATCAATAGGCCGCTCAGGGTTGATATAAACGTGATAATGCCGTCCGGTCAGCTTGCGTTTAATAACCTCAACACAGCCGATTTCTATGATTCTGTGACCATCGCCAATACCGGTGGTTTCTGTATCAAGTACTACCTGTCTCATTTAACTGCCTCTGCTGCACCACGATTTGCCAGTTGATCCGCACGTTCATTACCATCATGGCCGGCATGCCCTTTTACCCAGTGCCACTCAACCTCATGGCGCGAGCACTCCTTATCGAGAGCTTGCCACAAATCTTTATTTTTCACCGGTTGTTTTGATGCCGTCTTCCAACCGTTTTTTTTCCAACCAGCCAACCACTGATTAATGCCTTGTTTTACGTACTTTGAGTCTGTTGTCAGAACAACCTGACAAGGGCGGGTCAAAGCCTTCAGGCCCTCGATTGCAGCCATGAGCTCCATACGATTGTTCGTCGTATTGTTTTCGCCGCCCCACAGCTCTTTTTCGTTTTCGCCGTATTTTAACAATGCGCCCCAGCCTCCCGGGCCCGGGTTACCTTTACACGCACCATCGGTGAACAGCTCTACTTTCATGTCTTACAGTGATCCTCTGGTTCTGGATACAGGCTTTCTGGTCGCAGGAATCGCGAAGCCCAGTTTCGGTTCGCGCCGCACTTTACGCCCTGAACGTATGGTTGTCATGCCTGCTACGGTTTTCCGTGCCACCAAAAGGTATATATTTCCGGCGACCATCCGATTGCCTGCCAGAACACGATCAAACCGGCGGCTCATAGCTTCAGATCCAATTTTTACAGGCCATAAATGCGCAGCGGTAGTGATATTTTCAACCCGGAAGTCCAGTAGCATCAGCCAGTCTGACAAGCGTAATGGTGCGACAGGGTTTGACACCCAGGGCAATTCTGTCGACATGGTTCGCAGCCACCGAACACCACCCCAGGTGCTGTAGGGATTAAATCCAACAACAACCAGATAACCGCCCGAAACAAGCGAGCGAGTGGCCTCCCGCACCAACTGGTGTGGCCGGTTTGTCATATCGAGCGCATGCTGAAGAACCACGACATCAAGCGCTTCATCAGGGAACGGCCAGCGCGTATTATCGATCTGAGCCTGACAATCAACCAGGCCTCTCTGCCAGGGCAAACCCACGCGAAAGGTATGATCCGCCCGACTACGACTCAGGAACTTAGGGTCTGAATCTACGCCGGCGTAAAGAAGATGACGTCCTCTTAAGTGGGAGACTCTTTCCTCAAGCCACGAGCCCTCCAGCGCCATCAGTCTTTGTGTATCCTTGCGACTCAACCATCGCTTCTGAACCTGAGTTTTTATTCTGTGGCCGTGTTTCATTTGACACTGTTCGCCTTGCGGGCATGGATTATGCTGATAGACTGACAGGAAAACGTAGTCAGACACCAGTTGTATGAAGTTATTGCAAGTATGCCTGCTGACGGCAGTCCTGTCAGCGTGCAGTTCCATCGCCCCGAAAAACGAGCCTGCCTCAGAAGACAACATCGCAGGCATCGCACCAGATCAGCCAGTCAGCGACACCGCACCAGCCCTCCAGGCCGAACCAGTTCCCGAAGAAGAGTTTACGGAGCCTCTGGCGCCAGCAACTTCCTGGGATCGTGTTGTTCGTAATTTCGGACTTGAACTCGACACATCAAATTCGCGCGTAAAACGTCACATGGACTGGTACATCAGACACCCACGACACCTGGAACAGGTATCTGATCGTGCGCGCCGCTATCTTCACTACATCGCAAGCGAAGTTGAACGTCGCGAGATTCCGGGCGAACTGGCTTTGCTCCCGGTTGTCGAAAGTGCCTTCGACCCCTTCGCCTACAGTCATGGCCGTGCTTCAGGCGTGTGGCAGTTTATACCGTCGACAGGTCGCGCCTACGGGCTCCATCAGGACTGGTGGCATGACGGTCGCCGCGACATTCGCAGCGCTACCAACGCGGCCCTCAATTACCTCGAATACCTTGCAGGTCGCTTCGATGGCGACTGGATGCTCGCGCTTGCCAGTTACAACTCTGGTGCAGGCACCGTAAGAAAAGCCATCAGAAAGAACAAACGCAAAGGGCTGGATACCGATTTCTGGAGTCTGGATCTTCCTAAAGAGACCCGTGCTTATGTGCCTAAGCTCGTCGCTATTTCCTACCTGTTGAAGCATAGGGAAGATTACGACATCGCCTGGAGAGATATTGAAGATGCTCCCTACTTCGCTATCGTGCCAACAGGTGGTCAGATTGACCTGTCACAGGTCGCCGAACTTGCAGACACCGACCTCGATGAGATCTATCGCCTGAATCCACAATTTAATCGCTGGGCAACTCATCCTGACGGCCCTCACGAAGTCCTGATTCCTGCGACGCAGGAGTTTATCTATCGAGAGAACCTCGCCAACCTGGATGAGAACTCGAGACTGAAATGGCAACGATACGTGGTTCGTTCGGGCGACAGCCTGATCACTATTGCCCGGAAACATAACATCACGGCGGAAGTTGTCCGCAGCGCCAATCAGTTGAAGTCAGACACCATCTACGCGGGTCAGCAGCTTCTTATTCCTTCTGCACTAAAAGCCGGCGGCGAATATGGTTTGAGCCTGAGTGAGCGCCTGACCCGCAAGCAGAATGCAGGTCAAACGGCAAACCGCTCACAGCGCGTAGATTACCGCGTTAAGAATGGCGACAGCTTCTGGAAGATTGCTCGCATGTACGACACCTCGGTCAATAAACTGAGTCGTTGGAATGGCATGGCGCCTGGCGACCCACTCAGAGTCGGTCAGAAGCTGACCATCTGGACCACGGAGTCTGACGGTCAGCGAGAGGAAGTGCGTAAGGTGTATTACAAAGTGCGCAGCGGTGACAACCTGAGCACCATCGGTTCCCGCTTCAATGTCACGGTGTCCGACATCAAGCGCTGGAACTCAAGCAAACTGGGGGGCCGTTATCTGAAGCCCGGCCAGAATCTGACTTTGTATGTAGATGTCATTCGCTAAACCCTACCTCGCTGCACTGGCGCTCTGGCTGACCCTGAGCGCCTCAATGTCCTTCGCCCTCGATGTATTTGTTGAAGATGCCAGAACGCTACCAGAGCTACCTGTCGTCGATGTCATAGAATCAGAGTCAGCCGTCAAGATAGCAGGTGCGTTCACCACCCTCACCACTACGCTCCCAAAAAACTGGAAGCGCCTGCCGTCAACACCATCAGACGACCTCCTGGACGATCTTTATGTTCCTCTGGCAGGAAAGCCGGGGACGGATGGTCTCCGGCCACCGCTTCTGGCAGCAAGCTGGCGTGACGAGCCAGACAACCACAAAATCATTTTCCGCATCCATCCAGGGGCAACCTGGAGCGATGGCATACCCGTCACAACAAAAGACGCTATATACACTCTTTTCTACTTGTCAGAGCTAACGTCCGGGACACCCTATCAACGTCAGCTGATTAATCAGTCTTTGACGGGGATTACGCAATACGATGCCGAACACTTCGCTCTCCACTACTCACAAAAGTATGACAGAGCACCCGAAGCATTATTTGGATTACGAATCATGCCCGGGCACGCCGCGGGCATGGCCGCTGATGCACGTCCACCAGTAAACGGCCCTTACCTCCCTACCGATCTGAATGGCACCACCATGAGTCTGGAGAGAAACCCTGACTGGTGGGGAGACAATGTACCTGCACTGAGTGATCGATTCAGAATACGGAAAATAGTCTTTCATAAAGCTTCAGCGGAGAGGTTCGATCAATTCATACAAGGCCAGGTTGACTGCATCAGCACGACATCAATATCCGACAGCGCCGATGAGTGGCTGAAGACACTGCTTGAAATCAAAAACATTACTCACATTATCAGTGAAGCCGAGAACCCACTCAGCGTTTTACTGATTGCTTCTGGCAGCCTGGATCAAGATCGCTTTACTCTTCTGAAGGAGCAAGTATTCAGCGCAGTTGATGGTGAGAAGTCCGAAGGCCTGGTTGCCGATGTTATTTTCAGCCCCGCACCAACACTGAACTGGGCCAGCCAGGCTGAATACTCTCAAGTGCCATCACGGATATTCAAATCCCGGGTACGAACCGGGTTTTATGAGGCGGCAATAATCGCCCTTCCGCAAAGCAAGATCGCAAACCATGCAGAAGTACTACGTTATCTTTCGTCGAATGACAGCAACCTCCATATTGCCGCTCTATACGACATTCCCTATTATCAATACGCATGCTGGCCCTGGGTGACACTCCCGGAGCCGGGAGAAGAAAAAGGTGACCTCCTCTCACCGACAGACATCTATCAGGGTGGCTACATCGGGCTAGACCGGCGACAGAGAGCGCGCGTTCTTGGCAGGCCTGACCGGGACGAGGATGAAGAGCCCGTGGTAATACGCTACCCCGCAACCAACAACACGACACAACCAGAATAACAGGAGCCTAGTGTGGGTCTACTCAGTGGCAAGAAAGCCCTTATTGTTGGCGTGGCCAGCAAACATTCAATCGCCTATGCCATTGCAGAGGCATTTCACAGAGAAGGTGCCGAGCTGGCGTTTACGTATCAGGGTGACAAGCTCGGCGAACGTGTTAAAAAAATGGCTGCAGACTGGAATTCAGATCTGTGCTTCCCCTGTGACGTATCATCAGATGACGACATTCAGGGCGTGTTTGATTCGCTTAAAGAAACATGGGACGGCATAGATATCCTCATCCACTCCGTAGGGTTTGCTCCAGCTGAGGAACTCAATGGCGATTATCTCGACGTCACCAGCCGAGAAGGTTTCCGGGTGGCACACGACATCAGCTCCTACAGCTTCGTGGCACTGGCAAAGCACGCAAAACCAATGATGGAAGGCCGGAACGGAGCCATGCTCACGCTGACGTATCACGGCTCTCAGCAGACACTGCCAAACTATAACGTCATGGGGCTCGCTAAGGCCTCGCTCGAAGCGTCTGTGCGCTACCTCGCAGGCTCAACCGGACCTGATGGTATCCGCGTCAATTCAATTTCTGCCGGGCCTATAAAAACGCTGGCTGCGTCCGGCATTAAGAGCTTCCGAAAAATGCTCAAGAAAAACGCAGAGCGTGCTCCACTCAAACGAAACATCACGGCTGCGGAAGTCGCAAATACCGCGGTATTTTTGTGTTCCGACATGGCATCAGGTGTAACGGCACAGAATATCTATGTCGACGGTGGGTTTAACACCTGTGCCATGAGTCTGGAAGAGATGGACGATTAATAAATCGTTTTTGGGGCAGTGACCCGACTAACCAATAAAAAAGGCAGCCCACGGCTGCCTTTTTTATTGTTCGGACTAACTACTGAATTACCTTACTGGGAAATCTCAGTATTAGCTTTTGACCATGCCTGGTAGCTCACCATATCGTCACGGGCAGACTGATTGCGAACAGAGGTTTTAAGCTCATCCGTTAACGCCATATCTTCCCATGACTTACGATCAACAGACGTCAGTTTGACCACTGTATACCCAGCAGGTGAAGACACTACATCTGACTCGCCTTCAGCCAGTGCAAAGGCCTTCTGCTGTGCAACACGAGGCGCATCTGTTGATTGACGCAGTGTGGTCGTCACCTCACTCCAGTCAGCATCTGCCTCACCTGCGAGAATAGCTTGAGCCTTCTCAGAAGCAGCCTCAAGCGCTTTCTGGCTGGTCAGAGCAGCAACAACCTGACCACGAACTTCATCGAGTGGCTTAGGCTGAGCATCCTGATAATCATCAACAACGAACACCATAGAGCCTGCTTCCATATCGACAAGGTCACTCAGCTCACGATCAAGCTTCATGTTATCTTCAAAGGCTGCCCGGCGAACCTGATCTGAATCAGCAACACCCTGACCACTTGTCTGGGTAAAATAATCACTGGTCTGAACCTCGAGGCCTGAACTTGCTGCCAGCTCTTCAATCGTTTCAGCCGAGAACGCTGAATTAGCGAGTTCCTGGCTACGCTCAGCGAACAGGAAGCCTGCCTTCTCAGCTTTTACGATATCGACCAGTTCATCACGAACGTCAGCCATCGCGGGAACATCTGCAGACTGAACGGATACAGCCTTAATAATGTGAACACCGAATTCAGTCACGATTGGCTCGGACACTTCGCCTTCTTCGAGCGCGAAAAGAGCATCATCGAACGCTGGGTCAAACGCACCGCGAGGGTTAACACCCAATGAGCCGCCCATGTCAACCGAACCGCCATCTTCTGATACATCCGCCGCGACAGTCGCGAACGACTCACCATTCTCGAGGCGCGTACGAGCAGCTTCTGCCAGTTCAAGCGCTTCGCTTTCAGAACGGTCTTCGGTCAGGAACAGAATATGCGCAGATTCACGCTGTTCATTCTGTTCGATATCAGCAACGTAATCCTGATATGCCACTTCGAGATCTTCGTCAGTGACTTCCTGTGCATTTTCAATGCTGTCGCGAGACAGGAGCACATAACGAATGCGCGCACGCTCTGGAGTCATGAAACGCTGTATATTCTCGTCGTAATACGCAGTAATTTCATCATCCAGCACTTCGACAGAATCTTTAAACTGATCCGCTGATACCGAAGCGTAAGAGAATGTGCGTTGTTCATTTTCAAGAGACTGGCGCAACTGCATTTCGAATGGAGTTTCAATGGTCGACAGCATGAAGGCTGCACGAACCTGATTCTGACGAACACTGTCAGCCAGCATTGCACGGTACTGCGCAACTGAATAACCATTCATCCGCAGAACCAGCTTAAATTGTTCCGGATCGTACTCGCCCGCCGTTTGGAACGAAGGCGTATTTACAATCATTTGATCAACGATACCCTTTGCTGCATACAGGTCGAGTTTGTCCGCCTGAGTCTGTGCAACTTTTTCGTTAATCAATTGTTCAACAGCCGACTGCTCAAGAAACTTGTCATTGAACAGACCGTCATCGTACTGATCGCCAAACTGACGACGCAGCTGATTTTTCTGCTCAGCAATTTTTTGCTGAACCTCGACGCGGCTAATCTCATAGTCGCCAACCGTCGCTACGGGTTTTTCGCCACCGCCAAGATTGACAATGCTTTCAACACCCCAAAGTGCGAAAACAACAATAATAAAACCTACGATGATTTTGGCGATGATGCCCTGCGCATTATTACGCATGGTCTGTAGCATGTTTCCTCCCTAATGCCCGGTGATTCCGGACTTAGTGCCTACCGCGACAAGCGGCATTAATAATTATGAGAGCTGATCGTCAGCAACAGCACTATACACAAAAAAAGCGCATCAAGGATGCGCTTTATTCTGGCGGACCGGACGGGACTCGAACCCGCGACCCCCGGCGTGACAGGCCGGTATTCTAACCAACTGAACTACCGGTCCTAACCCTTACAACGGTGTCTTAGTTGACAGCGTCTTTCAGCGCTTTACCAGGCTTGAAGCCAGGTACTTTAGCCGCTTTGATTTCGATCGGAGCGCCAGTCTGCGGGTTACGACCTGTACGAGCAGCACGCTCTTTAACCAGGAAAGTACCAAAGCCAACCAGAGCAACCTGGTCACCTTCTTTCAGAGCACCGCCCACTGCCTCAATCATGGCATCCAGAGCACGACCAGCCGCTGCTTTTGGCAGATCAGCAGAAGCCGCAATAGCATCAATCAGTTCAGACTTGTTCACACTTATCCCCTTATTGCATCCATATCTTTAGTTTTGTTGTGCGACTGGATGATCGCTACAGAAACTTGAGAGCGTTGATTTATACCAACTACCCCCAAGAGCGTCAAGCGACCTTAGTGTGTACTTGGCCGACCTGAGTCATCTTTTTTCGTGTTCGCATCGTCAGTGGTCATAATTTCACCAATTACATCCTCTGGCTTGCTCTCGAGCGCAACATCCAGAACTTCATCAATCCAGTCAACAGGGAGAACCTGCAAGTCGGCTTTAATGTTATCCGGGATATCCTTCAGGTCTTTTTCATTCTCTTTTGGAATGACAACCGTCTTAATTCCACCGCGATGCGCCGCAAGAAGCTTCTCTTTCAGACCACCGATCGCTAGCACTTTACCGCGCAGGGTAATTTCACCCGTCATGGCAACATCGGCACGAACCGGAATTCCCGTCATCACAGAAACCAGAGCGGTAACCATACCAATACCAGCACTCGGACCATCCTTCGGCGTAGCCCCCTCTGGTACGTGAATATGCAGGTCGTGCTTCTCGAAGTAGTCTTCTGCGATCCCCATACCCGCAGCACGCGAGCGAACGACCGTGAGTGCCGCCTGAATAGACTCCTGCATCACCTCACCCAGCTTACCGGTTTTGACGATACGCCCTTTACCCGGCGTTGCAGCGCCTTCCAGAGTCAGCAGCTCACCGCCAACCGACGTCCACGCCAGACCAGTCACCTGGCCAACCTGATTATCGGAAGCCGCCAGCCCGTAGGAGAACTTGCGCACACCCAGGTGATCCTGAAGCATTTCCTCACTGATTTCGCGCTGCACATTCGATTTATCAAGCATATTTGCTTTCACTACACGACGGCACAGTTTCGCGACTTCACGTTCAAGGCCACGCACACCCGCCTCACGCGTGTAGTAACGAATAATCTCGCGCAGACGATCATCAGACACTTCAATTTCACTGTCTTTGAGGCCATTCAGCTTAATCTGCTTAGGCAGCAGATAACGACGCGCAATATTTACTTTCTCGTCTTCGGTGTAGCCCGGGATACGAATAACTTCCATACGATCCAGCAGCGGACCGGGAATATCCATACTGTTCGAAGTACAGACAAACATCACATCAGACAGATCGTAGTCGACTTCGAGATAATGATCGGCAAATGCAGTGTTCTGCTCCGGATCAAGCACCTCAAGAAGTGCCGATGCCGGATCACCACGATGATCCATGCCCATTTTGTCGATTTCATCCAACAGGAAAAGTGGGTTCTTCACTTCAACCTTGGACATTTTCTGGATCAGTTTGCCCGGCATAGAGCCGATATAGGTACGACGATGACCACGAATCTCAGCTTCGTCACGCACGCCACCGAGCGCCATTCTTACAAACTTACGATTGGTCGCACGGGCAATGGATTTACCCAGTGACGTTTTACCCACACCCGGAGGCCCTACCAGACACAGCACCGCGCCCTTCACTTTCTTAACGCGGCTCTGTACTGCCAGGTACTCAAGAATACGTTCTTTTACTTCCTCAAGACCGAAGTGATCCGCATCCAGGATCTCGCTGGCTTTAGCGATATCGTTGTTTACCCGACTGCGCTTTTTCCAGGGAATATTGATCAACCAATCAAGATAACCGCGAACCACAGACGCTTCTGCAGACATTGGTGACATCATGCGCAGCTTCTTCAGCTCAGCATCGGCCTTTTCACGAGCGTCTTTGCTCATGCCTGACTCTTCAATACGATTCGTCAGCTCTTCAAATTCATTAGAGCCGTCTTCCATATCGCCAAGCTCTTTCTGAATGGCTTTCATCTGCTCATTCAGGTAATACTCACGCTGGCTTTTTTCCATCTGCTTCTTAACACGGCCGCGAATCCGTTTCTCGACTTTGAGAAGATCAATCTCGGACTCCATCAGCTCCATCAAGTGCTCGACACGATCTTTCGCATTGAGAACCTCAAGAACGTCCTGCTTCTCTTCCAGCTTCAGGGAGAGGTGTGCAGCAATGGTGTCGGCCAGACGGCTGGCATCTTCGATATTCGAGATAGTTGAAAGAACTTCACTCGGGACTTTCTTCGACAGCTGAACATACTGTTCGAAATGACCGGTTAATGAACGGAGCAGCACTTCATTCTCGCGCTCGCTTAATTCTTCCTCTTCGACAACCGTGATGTCACCGCGGTACATGTCACCGGCGTCGACCAGATTGTCCAGTCGAGCACGGACATCACCTTCAACGAGTACTTTCACAGTACCGTCAGGGAGCTTCAGTAGCTGCAGAATGGTGGCTAGCGTTCCTGTCTCGTGCATACCTTCAAGAACAGGTGCATCGTCGGCGGCATCGCGCTGTGCAGCCAGCATGATGCGTTTATCTCCATCCATTGCCTCCTGCAGTGCGTTGATCGATTTTTCACGTCCGACAAACAGAGGAATGACCATCGCTGGAAACACCACGACGTCACGGAGAGGCAATAACGGAAGGTTTTGCTGTGACATATTTACAACCTGTTCAAAGTATCTGTAACACTATTGATATTGGGGATGGCAACAGAGGATTACAAGGGGACAGAAAAAGAAAAGGAGCCATTCGGCCCCTTCTCTGTAACGCAATTCTAAAAGTGTGGATCAGTCGTCATCTGGTGAGACTTTACCAACATCATTGCTTTCATAAATAATGAGCGGTTCGGCTTCGCCGCGGATAACGGAATCCTCGACCACAACTTTGGCGACATGCTCTTCTGACGGTACGCGGTACATACTATCAAGCAGCGCCGCTTCAAGAATTGAACGCAAGCCACGAGCACCGGTCTTTCTCTCCATCGCCAGTTTAGCGATAGCGTCCAGCGCAGTGTCACGGAACTCGAGCTCAACGTCTTCCATTTCGAAGAGACGCTGATACTGACGTACAAGCGAGTTCTTCGGTTCGGTCAGAATACGTACAAGCGCGTCTTCATCCAGCTCATCCAGCGTTGCCACAACCGGCAGACGACCAATAAATTCAGGAATCAGACCGAACTTAACCAGATCTCCTGATTCAATTTCGCGCAGAACTTCACCAACCGCCTTCTCGTCTTCTTTGCCCTTCACAGTGGCAGAAAAACCGATGGAACTCTTCTCAGAGCGGTCACGGATGATATTGTCCAGTCCGGCAAAAGCACCACCACAGATGAACAGGATATTGCCCGTATCTACCTGCAGGAACTCCTGCTGCGGATGCTTACGTCCACCCTGAGGCGGAACAGAAGCAACAGTACCTTCGATCAGTTTCAGAAGTGCCTGCTGAACACCCTCACCCGATACGTCACGAGTGATGGATGGGTTGTCAGATTTACGCGAGATCTTATCGATTTCGTCAATATAAACAATGCCGCGCTGCGCCTTGTCGACATCGTAATCACACTTCTGCAGCAGTTTCTGAATGATATTCTCAACATCCTCACCCACGTAACCCGCTTCAGTCAGCGTTGTTGCATCGGCGATAGTAAATGGAACGTTCAAAAGACGCGCCAGCGTTTCAGCCAGCAGCGTTTTACCACTACCAGTAGGACCGATCAGGAGAATATTACTCTTAGAAAGCTCTACGCCAGTCTTGCCACCATCGTGCTGCAGGCGCTTATAGTGGTTGTACACGGCAACTGCCAGCACCACCTTCGCCTTATCCTGGCCAATTACGTATTCATCCAGAGTCGCCTTGATCTCCTGCGGAGTTGGCAACTGATCTGAGCTCCCTTTTGTTTCGGCGTCCTGTACTTCCTCACGAATGATGTCGTTGCACAAATCAACGCATTCGTCACAGATAAACACCGAAGGCCCGGCGATCAACTTACGGACTTCATGCTGGCTTTTACCGCAAAAAGAGCAGTAAAGCAGCTTACCGTCGTCGCCTTTGCCTTTTGTTTCGTCGGTCATTCGACTGCCTCGTCGTCTTACTTACTGTTTATTCAAAGATGGATGCTTCCGACGGCAATTTCAAGCCGTCGGAGAGAATTAAAGCGGAATATTTCGTTATGCCCGTTTTGTCAGGACTTCGTCGACAATCCCGTAGGCTTTAGCCGCTTCTGCATCCATAAAGTTATCGCGTTCGGTATCCGCAATAACTTTGTCCAGAGGTTGGCCCGTATGTTCCGCAAGAATGCGATTCAGGCGGTCTTTCGTGTCCTGGATGTTCTGAGCGTGGATAAGAATATCGGTCGCCTGACCCTGAGCACCACCACTTGGCTGGTGAATCATCACGCGTGAATTCGGTACGCTGTAACGCTTACCTTCTGCGCCCGCTGCAAGCAAGAATGCACCCATTGAGCACGCCTGACCAATAACCATAGTGCTCACATCAGGCTTAATGAACTGCATGGTGTCATAGATCGACATACCCGCAGTGACCGAGCCACCCGGTGAGTTAATGTAAAGGTGAATATCTTTGTCCGGGTTCTCAGACTCAAGGAACAGCAGCTGGGCTACGACCAGGTTTGCCATATGGTCTTCGACCTGACCAACCAGGAAGATGACACGCTCTTTCAGCAGGCGTGAGTAGATATCGTAAGAGCGCTCGCCGCGCGCGGACTGCTCTACCACCATTGGTACCAGAGCGTTATCGATAATTTCTGATTGTTGCTTCATGGAGTCAAACATTCGACCCTGCACTCCCTGACGTGAGTAAAAAGAAAAACAGCCGTTATCCTTAAAGGATAGCGGCTGTCTTTCAGTTTAGCCATGTCTTGGCTGAAAGTCAGGTCTGAATGGTAAGTTCTTACGCAGGCTGGTTAGCCAGACGCACAACTTCCTCATAATTAGACTCAACTTCGCTCACCTGAGCAGACTCAAGAACCTTCTCTACTACCTGGTCTTCAAGAGCCAGAGCTTCAACTTGAGCTTTCTGCTGCGGGTTGCTGTTGTAGTATTCGCGAACCTGTTCTGGCTCCTGGTAAGCAGACGCCATCTCTTCGATCAGCGCTTCAACTTTCTCTTCGTCTGGCTTCAGATCTGCAGATTCGATCGCTGCATTCATCAGCAGGCCGATAACAACACGCTTTTCAGCCTGTTCTTTGAACAGTTCAGCCGGAAGCATGCTTGCATCCATCTGCTGACCACCACCAAACTGCTGAACAGCTTGCTGACGCAGACGATCAATTTCCTGATCAACCAGTGCAGAAGGAACTTCAACTTCGTTGTTTTCCTGCAGACCAGCAATAACCTGCTGCTTGGTCAGGTTGCGGATCGCACGACCGAGCTCACGCTCCATGTTCTTACGAATCTCAACCTTGAACTCTTCCAGGTCAGCAGTTTCGATACCGAAACCTTTGAAGAAGTCTTCGTTCAGCTCTGGCATTTCAGGCTTCTTAACTGCTTTAACAGTCACTTTGAACTGAGCTGGTTTACCCTGAAGATCTTCTTTGTGGTAATCCGCTGGGAAAGCAACATCAAGTGTTGTTTCTTCGCCGGCCTTCTTACCAACCAGACCGTCTTCAAAACCTGGGATCATAGAGTTAGAACCCAGAGTCAGGTTGTAGTCGTTTGCCTGACCACCTTCGAACGCTTCACCGTCGATGAAACCTTCGAAATCTACAACAACCTGGTCGCCATCAGCGGCGGCTTCTTCGCTTTCGTTCCACTTAGCCTGCTGCTTCTGCAGGTTTTCAAGCATAGTGTCGAGGTCAGCATCAGTAACTTCAGCGCTGCGCTTCTCGATTTTGATGCTGTCGAAGCCAGCCAAAGCGATCTCTGGGTACACTTCGAAGACTGCTTTGAACTCAAGATCTTTTCCTGCTTCATCAACAGTAGGCTCAAACTTAGGCATACCTGCCAGCTTGATTTCCTGCTCCTGAACCGCCTTAAAGAAAGTCTGCTGCATCTGGTTGTAAACAGCTTCCAGGCGAGCCTGCTTACCGAAACGCTGCTTCAGAACCTTCGGAGGCAGAGGCTTACCAGTACGGAAGCCAGGAGTTTTCTGGTTTTTCTGGCTTTGTGCGATGCGCTTTAACTCTACAACTTCTTGCGCTTCTACTTCCGCAGCGGGTACACCAACGGTCATGCAACGTTCAAGACCAGAGGTTGTCTCAATGGACACTTGCATAGATGCCTCTCATATCAGTTTTCGTGGGAACGGCGAGCCTCCGGCCAACCGTCAATAAATAAAGGTCGCGGATTATAGCTCAAGGAGCAATACGTTAAAACCACCAGAAATAGAGGAACGAAGATAGGCCCGAAAGGGCTATAAAACTATCAAGACAAGGGGGAGAAAGTGGGGTGGCCGACGGGGATCGAACCCGCGACAACAGGAATCACAATCCTGGACTCTACCAACTGAGCTACGGCCACCACATAGACTGCTGAGCTGCCATTAAAATGGCGCACCCGGCAGGGCTTGAACCTGCAACCCTCGGCTTAGAAGGCCGATGCTCTATCCAGTTGAGCTACGGGCGCATGTCCATCTAATCCGAGAGATTAAATGGTCGGGGTAGAGAGATTCGAACTCCCGACATCCTGGTCCCAAACCAGGCGCGCTACCAGACTGCGCTATACCCCGATCTAACAACTTAAAAGGCTGTGCCCCTCAAGTGGATGCGCATATTATAGATGGCTTAGATTCCCGTCAACGGGTTTTTCAAAAAAATGTTTAAAAACAAATGCTTCGGTTAATTTCTCACCAGACTGATGAAAGTCCGCCCCGCCCCCTTTGTTTTACGGCCCGGGCATGAGAAAATCCCGCGCTTTACAGCTTACTGTTAGGGTTGATACTCAATGACCGCACAACTGATTGACGGCAACGCCACCGCCAAAGCCATGCGCGAATCCATTAAAGAGCGTGTTGATGCACGCCTTGAGCAAGGCAAGCGTGCTCCCGGCCTCGCCGTCATTCTGGTTGGTACCGACCCGGCATCTCAGGTCTACGTATCGCACAAGCGCAAAGACTGTGAGCAGGTAGGCATAAACAGCAAAGCATTCGACCTCCCGGCAACAACCAGTCAGCAGGAATTGCTCGATCTTATTGACCAACTCAACAACGACAACGACGTCGACGGCATTCTGGTTCAGCTGCCGCTGCCGGAAGGTCTTAAATCTGACGAAATTCTTGAGCGTATTGATCCAACCAAAGACGTCGATGGTTTCCACCCATTCAACGTTGGCCGTCTGGCTCAGCGCATGCCCCTGCTCCGCCCATGCACCCCTGCCGGAGTCGTGGATCTGTTGGATGGCACCGGCCAGGATATCACCGGCATGCATGCCGTGATTGTTGGCGCATCAAACATCGTTGGCCGTCCGATGGGTCTCGAGCTTCTGCTGAAAGGCTGCACAGTGACCACCTGCCACCGCTTCACTAAAGACCTTGAGAGCTTCGTAAATCAGGCCGACATCGTTGTCGTTGCCGTTGGCAAACCTGGCATTGTTAAAGGCGAATGGGTGAAAGAAGGCGCTATCGTTATTGACGTAGGCATCAACCGTCTCGACAGCGGCAAGCTGGTCGGTGACGTTGACTTCGATGCAGCTGCAGAGCGCGCCTCACACATCACTCCTGTTCCCGGCGGCGTTGGCCCAATGACTCGCGCCAAACTGCTTGAGAACACCCTATTCGCTTGCGAAGAACTGCACGACCAGTAATCGCAATAGAAGTTACACATCAAAAAAAGGGCGCTTAAGCGCCCTTTTTTATTCCATATACCGCCTGGCGAAACGCCAGTGCATGGCATTAAGGATCAAGCCTCCACAACTCACCGGCATCCGTAGCAATAAAGATGACACCTTCGCTATCTTCAAGCAACGCACGCAGCCTCTGACCACGCTCTTCAAAGTAACGTTCTTCATCTACAGGCTTACCGTCCTTCATAACAATTCTGTTCAGATGCGTCAGCTTGAGCGCCCCAGACAACAAATCACCTTTCCAGCCGTACTTGTCACTTCTGACTGAGATCAGACTCCCCGGCGCAATCGACGGCACGTAAACTTTCGCCGCTGGCTGCATCCCATCCTTTTCCTTAACACCAACATCAAAAGGCCCCCAATATTCCTTCCCCTGAGAAACCACAGGCCAGCCATAATTCTCACCTTTAGCAATCAGATTAAGCTCATCACCACCCCGCGGGCCGTGCTCAATAACCCACAGACGACCCTCTGCATCAAAAGTGATACCTTGAGCATTGCGATGACCATACGACCAGATTTCATCCAGCCCCTGCTCTGACTCAATAAAAGGATTATCCTCAGGTACAGAGCCATCGCGCTTCAAGCGGATCACTGTGCCAGCGTGTGTTCTGAGATCCTGGCCATTTTCACGGACACCGCGATCACCGACAGTAAAAAACACATGATCGTCATCAAACGCAATACGGCTGCCAAAATGGCGGGACGTGTCCGATACTGAGGTAGTCACCAACAGAGTCTGACGGTCAGTCAACATCCCGCCCTTCAGATTCAACTTTGCTCGCGCCAGAGCGGTTGCAGCCTCACCCTGAACAGGCGCACTGTAGGTAAAATAAATCCAACCACCGGCTTTATAATTACGCGGAACAGCCACATCGAGAAGACCACCCTGACCATTCGCTACGACCTTTGGGGCGCCCGCGATGTCGCGTGCATCCCCGGACTGAACATCAACAAGAACGAAGTTACCCCCCTTCTCAGAGACCAGCAGCTTACCCGGCGCAACCTCAGCCAATCCCCAAGGACTATCAAGCCCTCGATAGACAACCTGAACCGAAGGCGCAGCGGATGCAATTGAAGAGAGGCCTGCCAGGAGAACAGACAGACCTATAAGAAAGAAATCAAAGAGACGCATAATCCATCATTGCCCTGCTTAAGAGTTTCTGTTTAATGGCCACTATATCGGCATTATGTGATCACTATGTCGACAGCAAGGTGCAAAATAGGTTCGCTGCTTTCCTATGAGCAGGACTGACAACCTCAGTCATGCCAGCCCAACCCACACAAACCCAACTAACCCCAAGCCGATCAGGCGGGCCAAAGCATGCGGGTTAATTCTTTTGCAGAAACTTCACGACAACCGCTTCTCACGGTACCTGACCACAGAGGCGTAAAGTCCGAGCGACCGACACCCTCCGCCGCAATGCGCAATGGGCCTAATGCCACTGAAGCGTAAGGAAACTCAGGAACTCCCGAAAAGACACAATCAAGGTCATTCATCACCCGGTTTTTAATTCCGCGAGCGAGGCGCCCGGAGAACACATTCGTCAGCGCCGTGACCGAGCTTTCATCCTTAATCGCAGCACGATGCAGAGCACTCGTCTTTGCTTCAGTGCAAAGCAAATAAGACGTACCAACCTGAACCGCTGCAGCACCCTGACTTAAAAGCGCCTTAACATCAGCGGCTGAGGCAATACCACCGGCAGCAATCACAGGGATAGACAATTCAGCGACGAGCCCCGAGATCAACTCTGCCAACGGCAACTGAGAGTCGGCATCGTTGGTAAGAAACATCCCACGATGACCGCCAGCCTCAACCCCCTGAGCGATAACAACATCGGCGCCATTCTCCTGAAGCCAGACACCCTCTTCCATCGTTGTTGCAGTAGAGAGAACGACCGAGCCCCAGGATTTCACTCGTTCAAGTAACTCTGGTTCTGGAAGACCAAAGTGAAAACTAACGACAGGCGGCTTAAAGCTCTCAAGCGCATCCGCGACTTTATCGTCAAACGGCAACCTAAGACCTGACATACCTTCTGGTGGCGACACGTCAAACTCGTCATAGTACCCAGCCAAGGCTTTCTTCCAGACACTTAGCGCAGGCTCATCAACGCCTGGCATCTCATGACAGAAGAAATTCAGGTTATAAGGTTTCGTGGAGCGCGCGGTAAAACTCTCTACTTCAGACACGATCTGGTCGACCGACAACATACCGCACGGGATAGAACCCAGCCCGCCCGCTTCTGAAACAGCGAGAGCCAGCTCCCAATTCTGAACGCCCGCCATTGGGGCCTGAATAATCGGGATATCAACACCCAGAATTTCGCAGATGTCCATTTGAAGCACTCCTGATAACGATATCTCAATCCTAAACACTATTAAGCGGAGAGTCTTTAAGTGGAGAGTCTTTAAGCAGAGACTCTTTGCTTTTCACCCGAACTCTCACCGATATCCTTGGCGGCATTCGCTCTACCTTCAGCAATCCCAGCCGTCCCGAGGTTCTTTTCTGAGGTGAATATGCCTGACCAGCCGGATCGACGGACGAATCAAAAACTGAAAACTCCCGAGAATAAACAACCAGATCGCCGCATGCTCAAATTGAGGAAACAGGAACAGAATGCTGCCTACCAAAAACCAAAGAGCAATCACAAAGTCATTAGCAATACTGATCACTTCGTATCTACGCTGAATGATCAGCCTCTCCTGACCGATACGCAACGTCAGTTGATCTTCAGACTCAGAGTTATTCATGTCACCTCCTCTGTTTAACCAATCGATAAACCTGGCATGTTAAATAGTGCCGTAGAGGGTCGACAGCAATCATCGAGAGATGTTCAGGTGAAGGGTGAGAAAGCAGAGTTTAGAGAGGCTTACAGTAATTTAAAATAGTTCCGAGCAGATCAAGAGGCTTCAGTCCCATTCGCGAGGTGCCTGCTCTCATGAGAAAGTTGGACGCCCAGCGCCATAAGGACGGAGCAATCACACTGACTTAGCTTTTCTAATAAGCTTTTTCAAGAACTGCTTTCATGCAATTGTAGTAATCTTCTTGGCTCTTGTATTCATAATCATCGTCTCCACTGAGTACAATCGGTTCTTTCAAATATTTAAGGTTGCCCATATATCCGTAATAGAACTCCTTCAGCTCCATGGATTTCACCTTATAATTTCCAGCATGAGTGCATTCTTCCACCATTTTCTTCTTAATCGGCTTACCTATGTTAGGTATTGTTAACTCATGAACTACCTTAACACCAAATTCTCGATCACGCTCAAGGCATTCTCTATAATCCCGCACCCCACACTGCTCTTTAAAAACCTCAATTTTAAAATAAGACATGGCAACGCAGGTATTAAACAATCCACCTCCAACCAGACACTCTAGCTGAACAAAACCACATTCATCCCCTAGTATTTCGCACGCTTCTTGTGCGTATCGTTCATTACGTAAATCTGCAGAGTCTTGTGAGATACTTTGCGCATTAATTATCTTTATCGTGTAATCCACCAGGCACTCATCTAAATTCGGTAATTCTTCACTTATGCACTTCAATTTTACTATTTCACAGAACGAGCCGAGGTAATTGCATGCATTGTTTAAGTACTCTTGAGTATATTGAGAGCCCCCTGCATTCACGCCGAAAGAGCTGATCAAGAGGAGAATGGATAAGTAAATGTGGCTAATATTCATATTGCTTCTTAACGCTCAAATCATAGGCGGTACCGCTACAGCGGTGATGTCCTATGGATTTTCTTGTTACGTGTTGTTTATGAGGTGACGAACCTTCACAGCCACTTTTCCTCCACAATAGCTTGCTATTGATCTACATAGATCGACTAACTTCGTTCCAAAAATCAGGTTTAGTATGGTTACTAACATCAGGATTATAAATACCAATGACTTTATCTCAAACTGCCATATTTCATCAATGGAATCAGGAGTTGTGTGAACTATGCCATAACCGAGTAAAAATACCCAGAAACCAATAACTACATACAAAACTGCATGATTAACAAAGGAGGATATTTTGTTAACAAATCCATCTATTTTTTCAACCTGAGACTCCACTTCTCTTTCAGCACTTTCTAGTCGACTACCTAGCTCCTTCGTGTATATCTTCTTGGCTTTGTCGAGAATTGTACTAACAGATCCAAACATATTGTCATCTGATGAAAATGCTTGATCCATTAACTGCTCCCTTGCAGCCATACTGTGAATCAGAACATGATAATCATGCTCACTTATTTCACCTTTATCTTTAAGGCGATTCACTTCATTAATGTACTCAGACCATAGAGAGTCGGAAGGTAAAAGTGCAGAGTAAACGTTTGCAACCAATCGGTCCTTTGGAAGGTCAGATGTCTTTTTTACTGCCTTCATCCAAACTAGAGAAGTAAACACGTGGTCCGCCATGCAAACAGATGCATTAGAGTGACCGTATTGCTCATTGAAGAATAATGTTGATAACCTCGCCAGCTGCGCATTTGTAGTTATGAAAATTGCTTTACATCTATCAAGATAATCTTGTTTTCTTCCCTCACGAAGTTGAAATACCGCTTGCAAGCAATCAATATCATGTGCACGGGCCTTGTCCGATTGTCGCTCAAAAACACCTGCAAGTTTCTCAGATAAAGCTGTTTCATCAATTGAAAATGCATCAATTATTTCGGGTTTTTCTTCAATAAATATACCTTTTTCTTTGAGTTTTTCCTCGAGGCTATTCATTGTAATCAGCAAGTCAGAGGATGTTATTGAGTGCTGATTGATGTAATCGAATACATCACTTGGTTTATTTGGATTTAGCCTGCCATACTGGTTGAGTTGGCTTAGAGCAGCGAAGAATATGCCGTGAAGCTCGTCAAGTGTATTCCTAAAGCAGCGGGTTTTTACATTCATTTCACTCAACATTTCCATCAATTCTTCACATGGAATGCAAAGTTCTTTCTGAGAGAACCCGAGGATTCTAACTAAAAATTGCGTATCAAAATAAACTACGACTCTCTTCAGAGGCTTGTTTTCAATATCGGTTGCATTTTGAGAGTAGTAGAAGGTCTCTGTTAGCATAGAGCCGCGAACAAATGAAAGAATAGACTCGAATGAGTCTTGACAATATTTATTTGAGTGTGCAACAAACTTAGATACTAAAAATTTATTTTTGTCAGAATGTTCTTCTTTTATTTTTTCTGCGTCGCTTAAGTTTATAAAAAGCAAGGGGGCAATATCGTATAAAACTTCAAAGAAATATTTTGATGCACTTTTCTCCTCTATCTCAACTTTCTGGTGCTCACTGCAGTATTTAACAAACGTTCTAACTAAAGCATTGTAGCGGCGCTGTTCTGCGTCTCTCACAGTGGAAAAATTAGAGTTCTTGACCTTATCCCTTTGAATCTTGTAGATTCCTTGAGGATGCTTGTCCAACAACTGGTATTTTTGGTTAGCCTTTTTCAACAAACTGATTACTGCACCCGTAGGTATCTTAAATTCCGCAATCTCAACAAACTTTTCCTTAAAATCATCAACTGAAAAAACGTCATTACTCATGTGGTTCAGTGTTTCGTGCACTAAAGGGATATAGTTATGATCTTGCCCCGATAAAACGGACACGTTCGTTTTCATGCTGCTATTCGCTCGTATTCCATTGGTGAACAGTAACCTATTCCCGAATGCAGCCGTTTTC